>Ga0207688_10000470_pt1 | contig 19331 bp, 14 predicted proteins | sample KBSMiscanthusM4_FD_184296 | JGI IMG/M metagenome (GOLD analysis project Ga0207688, IMG submission 184296) | Miscanthus rhizosphere microbial communities from Kellogg Biological Station, Michigan, USA - M4 (SPAdes) (version 2) | ecosystem: Host-associated > Plants > Roots > Rhizosphere ...
CCTTCGCGTGAGTCATGAGCGAAGGATGGTACCCGTACGGGGATTTGCGAAAGGTTGGCATGTAGAATTTCGAGGGATCGCGGCCTGATTCGCGCTTGCTTCGGCTAGAGATATTGCCCTCTGTCGCGATCGATGCCTAATATCCCCCAGCACTGAGACACCCATGATCGGTCAAACTCTCCGTCACTACCGCATCGAGGCGAAGCTCGGCGAGGGAGGCATGGGTGAAGTGTATCGCGCTCGCGACACGGTTCTCGGACGCGAAGTCGCGGTCAAAGTACTACCCGCTGACCAAGTTCGCGCCGACCGCCTGCAGCGCTTCCTGCGCGAGGCGCAAGCCGCGTCCCAGATCAATCATCCCAACGTCGTAGCCATTCACGACGTTTCCGAATCGGATGGCGTGCACTTCATCGTGATGGAGTATGTGGCCGGCAAGACGCTGTCCGAAACCATCTCGCCAAAGGGATTGGAAACGCAGCAAGCGGTGCACTACGCCAGTCAGATCGTCGCGTCGCTGGCCAAGGCGCACGCGTGCGGCGTCGTTCACCGCGACCTGAAACCAGCCAACATCATGGTCACCACGGACGGAATGATCAAGGTGCTCGACTTCGGGATCGCCAAGCTGCACGAACCGAACGCCGTAGAAGATGACAAATTGACCGTTGGCGAAACGGCGGCCGGCGCGATTCTCGGCACGGCCGCTTACATGTCGCCGGAGCAAGCGACGGGACGCCCGGTGGACGCGCGCTCCGACATCTTCTCGCTGGGCCTGGTGCTGTACGAGATGCTTTCCGGGCGCCGCGCCTTCAGTGGCGAGACGTCCATCTCGACTATTGCGGCGATCCTGTACGAGGAGCCGCGTCCGTTGAAGGAAGTGGCTCCGCAAACGCCGCGGGACCTGGATCGCATTGTGTCGCGCTGCATGCGCAAGGAACCCGACCAGCGATTCCAGAGCGCGGTGGACCTCAGGCTTGCTCTGGAAGACTTGCAAGGGAATGACGGCGGGGACACAACACCGTCGATCGCTGTACTGCCGTTCACCAATCTGAGCGCTGACAAGGAGAATGAATATTTCTCCGACGGGTTGGCGGAGGAGATCATCAACGCTCTTGCCCACGTGTCCGGACTACGTGTCACGTCACGCTCGTCGGCATTCTCTTTCCGGGGCAAGGACGTGGAGATGCGTGAGATTGGGAGCAAGCTCGGTGTTGAGCACGTGCTGGAAGGCAGCGTGCGCAAGGCCAGCAACCGCATTCGCGTGACCACGCAATTGGTGAAAGCCTCCGACGGCTTCCAGGTGTGGTCCGGACGTTATGACCGGGAGATGACCGACGTTTTCGCCGTCCAGGATGAGATTGCACAGGCCATCGTGGAAAAGCTGAAAGGCAAGCTGTCGGCCGCGCCGCTGGCGTCTTCCAGTGAACGGCACAGTCGGAATCTCGATGCATACAACGCGTATCTGAGGGGCCGTCATTACTTATGGCGAATAGACGTCGCCTCGGTGAACCGGGCTCGAGACTGCTTCGAAAAAGCTATTGCGCTCGACCCCAACTACGCTCTGGCCTACACGGGGATTGCCACCGGCCTCTTTATGCTTTCTGCCATTGCGGTAGCCGATGCGATCACGTCGCTGACGGAAGCGAAACGCCTGTTGGAAAAAGCGGTGGGCCTGGATGGCACGTTGGCGGAAACCCGCGTTCTATTGGGAGCAGTGCGGGTGTGCCTCGATTACGACTGGGAGGGCGCGGAACGGGAGTTTCAGCAAGCGTTGACGGCGGAAACGGTTTCAGCCGACTGCCTGGACACATACGGCAGGTGGGTGCTGTGGCCGCAGGGCCGTTTCGAAGAAGCTCTGTCGGCCTATGAGCGCGCCCATAAACTGGAACCACTGATTCCGACTTTTGCGTATCACAGTGCCGAAGTTTTCGTGTGCACCGGCGAGTACGAGAAGAGCATTCAGCAGTGCCGAAAAGCGCTGGAGATTGAGAGCCACTTTTGGATAGCGCACATGCTCATCGGGTGGAATTTCGTCTTCCTTGAAAGGCCGGAAGAAGCGATAACGGCGTTCGAGACAGCGAAACAACTGGAACCGCAAAGCCCGACCATCGTCAATGGCCTGGTCGCCGCGCATGCTGTGGGAGGCAGGTTGCAAAAGGCTCAGGAGATCTCGCGGCAAAGCGGGGAGCTGGACCCGTACAGCCAAGCGCTGCATCAGTTATACCTTGGGGAAACCGATCGGATGTTCGAGTTGCTCATCGACTCAGTGGACCAACGAGACACCGGTCTGTTTTGGTTTACCAACCTCTCCGCCTTTCATAAATTCCAGCACGATGTCCGCTACCAGGCGCTGCTGCGTCAGATGAATCTCACGCCACGCTAGGAGTCATTTGAAAGTGTCTCTGATCAATACGACGGTCGTCATACTGGGCGGCAGCTCAGGCATGGGGCTTGCCACTGCAAAAGCCGCCCAGGCAGAAGGTGCTCGTGTGGTGATTACGGGGCGCTCCCCTGAACGGTTGCAAGCTGCCAGGGCGGTGCTCGGCGACGGGGTGAGGACAGTCGGGCTCGACGTCGGCGACGAGATGGGGACACGCGCATTGTTCTCAGAACTGGATACTGTCGATCACGTCTTCATCACCGCCGGCACGGCGTTGTTCGATCCGAAGCTCGCGACGGACGCCAACTCGGTCCGGCCTGCGCTCGACACGCGGTTCTGGGGCGCATTCAATGCCGCTAAGTTCGCAGCAGCCAAAATGAGTACAGGCGGCTCAATAACATTCATGTCGGGTACGGCGGCGATCCGCCCGATTCGCAGCGCTTCCGTGGCGACGGCTTCGTGCGGCGCCATCGAAGCATTTGCGCGATCTTTAGCTGTCGACCTCGCGCCCATCAGAGTCAACACCATCCAGCCAGGCCTGATCGATACACCCTTCCACGACACGTTAGGCGACCGCCGCAGTGCGATCATCGCGGAGTATTCAGAACGATTGCTGGTTGGGCGCGTTGGGCGTGCTGAGGAGGTCGCCGATGCTGTTCTGTTTCTGATGAAGAACGGCTTTGTCACCGGAATCACGCTTACCATAGACGGCGGCGGCGTGCTGACTTAGTTCGTCAACGTCTGGTGCACGCAGTCGCATTCGAGCTCCGCGCTACGGTGGACAACCTTCGCGTGGCTTGCCAACCGTAGCTCACGCGAACGTTGGCAAGCGTGAGCGAAGGTTGGTACCGGTACGGGGATTCGAACCCCGGTTTGATGGCTGAGAACCACCCGTCCTAACCCCTAGACGATACCGGCCCCGAGCAGGAACTTCGTATGTTACTCCGATCGTCCCGCTCGAGGCCAGCCGCGAACCGCGTTATCCCCGATACCGCGTCCCGTTCCGGTAGCCTTCCTCGTAGCCCTGCCGGAAGCCGGCGCGATAGTTGTTCTTGTAGGAGTCTTTCGATCCGTACGACTTGTTATAGCCCTCGTCGCCGTCGCGATAATCGCCATGGCGCGCGGGGTCGTAGCGGTCGCGCCCGCGCATATCTTTCGCGCCCTGTTCCCAGCCGTCGCTGTATCCGCGAGCGAACGCCGGATCCTGATAGCCGCGCAGCACGCGTGGGTCGCGCCGATAGTCGCCACTGCGGCCATAGTCCTGGTCGCGGCGATAGTCTCCATCGCGGCGGCCGTCGTACACGTTCACGCGAGAGCGGTTGTATCCCTCGCGATAACCCGACGCGAAGCCGCGCCGGAACTCATTCTGATACTGGTCGCGGTTGCCGTATCGATCCTGATAGCCGCGGTCGGCATCGCGATAGACGGAACTGCGTTCGAACTGCGGATTGCGACCGTCGCGGCCATCCCGTTCTCCCTGCTGAACGCCCTCGCGATAGCCCCGGTCGTAGGCTGTGCTGAAGCCCTGAGCCAAAACGAGCGACGGACTCAGAAGCGCAATGCACAGCACGCCGATCAGAAGCTGTCTCCAGTGCCGTTTCCCCATGGTCGTTCTCCCCTGGTGCTGGCTGTGAGGGTAAAGTGCAAACGACACGCCATAACAGCGACGCCGCCTGTTGCGCGATCGGCGTGAGAAATCTCCGACGAGGCGTCCTCTTCAGGCTGCGTGATAGCCTCCCGACATGGTCAGGCTCATCAAGGCGATCGACGGGCACGTCGGTGGCCAGGCGCTCCGGCTGGTCATCGACGGGTTCCCTCGGCCGCACGGCCGGACCGTGTCGCAGCAGCGCGACTGGTTGAAGAGAAATGCCGACGCGCTCAGGCGCGCGGTAGTCCTTCCGCCTCGCGGTCACGCGGATCTCGTGGCTGCGATGCTGACCGAATCAGGATCGCCTCACGCGCACGCCGGCCTGCTGATGATGGATGCGACCGGCTACCCGTCGATGAGCGGGCACGCAGTGATCGCCGCCACGACGATAGCTCTCGAGCGCGCGCTGATCTTCTCTCGCGACTTCAGCCAGACCGAGGCGCCGCTCGTCTTCGACACGCCCGCGGGCACGGTACGGGCTCGAGCTCGATTGATCGCCCACGGAGAGGCTCAGCGCGTCGACGTGGTGACGATGACGAATGTTCCGGCGTTTGTCTGCGCCGCATCACACGCTGTGAAAGTCGGGACGAGACAGATTCGTGTGGACGTCGCGTTCGGCGGCTCCTTTTTCGCCATCGTGGATACGGAAGCGACGGGAATTCCTCTGATGCCCGCGCGATTGCCCGAACTGCGCCGGCTGGGCGTCGACATCTGTTCGTCGCTCGATCTCGTGCCCGAGCACCCGGCCGACTCGAAGCTGGCCGGGATCAGCGGCGTGATTTTCACGGGACCGCCGCAGGATCCGGAGGCCCATCTCCGCAACGTCACGGTCGGCAGTGGCGGCTCAGTTGATCTCTCCGCCAGTGGAACCGGCACGTCGGCGGTGATGGCCGTGCTCGATGCGATGGGACTGTTGCCGGAGGGACAACCGTTCGTGCACGAGGGCCTGAGCGGGTCGCTGCTCCGTGGCCGTGTCACCGCGCGCTCCCAGGTTGGTGACATGCCGGCGGTCATCACCGAGATCGACGGGTCAGCCTGGATCACCGGCGAACACACGTTTCTGCTGGACGAGGACGATCCGTTCCGCGAGGGATGGAGCCTGTAGGCCCGAGCGGAACGGTCGTGGTTCGCAAGCCTTGGGCGCTGGAGCTTCCAACATAAGCGAGCTGTGGAGTAAGCCGGTAAAATGTCCCGAGTGTTCCGAAGAGTTCTAGTAGCCCTGGCGTTCGCGATCGCCAGCGTGAGCGTGACCTGGGCGCACCCTGCCCCGTTCAGCTACCTCGACGTCGTCTTCAGAAACGGCGGCATCGAAGGCACGCTCGTCGTGCACGTGATCGACGTGGCCCACGAGCTCGGCGTCGCCCCCGAGCAGGTGATGGATCCGGCGTACACCGCCTCGCAACAGCAGCGCATCGGCGAGATTCTGGCGCCACGGTTGGAGCTCCAGGCCGGCCGGCGACTGTCGATCGAATGGCTGGGGCTGGACGTGATGAAGGACGAACAGGCGGTACGCCTGCGATATCGGATCCCGGACGTCGATGCCGGTGCCCTGAGCATCGATACCAACCTCTTTCCCTACGATCCGATGCATCAGACGTTCATCAACGTCTACGAAGAGGGCGAGCTGCGGCAGCAGATGATCTTCAACAACGAGTCGACCGCGCACGTCTACTACCGCGGCACGACGCAAGGTGCGATCGAGGTGATGAAGGTGTTCATTCCCTCGGGCACGCACCACATCCTGATCGGGCCCGATCACATCCTGTTCCTCATCGGGCTGCTGTTGCTCGGCGGCTCCTGGGGGGCGCTTGTACGGATCGTCACGGCGTTCACCATCGGACACAGCATCACGTTGTCGTTGGCGGCTCTCGATATCGTGACGCCGCCGCCGAGCATCATCGAGCCCGCCATCGCCCTGAGCATCGTCTTTGTCGGCGCCGACAATCTCGTTAGAGGCGATGGCCCTGATCTGCGCGCGTGGGTCGCCCTCGTCTTCGGCCTCGTGCACGGCTTTGGATTTGCCAACGTGCTTCGTGAATTCGGTCTGCCGCGCGAAGCGCTCGGCTGGTCGCTGTTCTCGTTCAACTTCGGTGTCGAGATCGGTCAGCTGATGGTCGTATTGCTGGTCTCGAGCCTGCTCGCCACCATCCGGCGCCACAACCAGCTCCTGGGATCGCGCGTCGCCTTTGCGGGCTCGATCGTCGTCATCGCCGCAGGAACGTACTGGTTCGTCCAGCGCGTCTTCTTTCCTGTTGGCGTGTGATCACCATGGCCGGCTGGTTCATCGCGATGCTGCTTATTGCGGCGATGCAGCCACAGATTTCAGGCGCTGAGCATCCAGTCGATCCGGGTGTGTCACAAGCGCTGGCAGTCGAACGCGCATCAGCGATTCGCGATCTGCGCTACGACCTCTCCTTTTCGATCCCGGCGGCAAAGAGCGAACCGGTTCAAGGCCGAGTCGTGGTGAGCCTCACGCTGGCCGCGCCTTCGCGCATCGTCCTCGACTTCGTACAGCCGCGGCAGAATGTGCGGCGTGTGACCATCGGCGGCGTCGAAGCCGCGGCGGAGTTCCTCAACGGCCATATCGTGATCCCCGCGCCGGCCACTCGCGCCGGCGCCAACCGCGTCGAGATCGATTTCACCGCCGGTGATGATGCGCTCAACCGCAACGATGAGTTCCTCTACACGTTGTTCGTGCCCGCGCGCGCGCGGCTCACGTTCCCCTGCTTCGATCAGCCGGATCTCAAGGCACGCTACCGGCTGACGCTCTCCGTGCCGGAGGGGTGGCAGGCCATTGCCAACGGCGCAAACCGGACAACCGATGCGGCTCGACCAAGCGGGTCGAGCGCGACGCAGGTCGAGTTCGCGGAGACGTCACCGCTGCCGACATACCTGTTTGCCTTCGCGGCCGGGAAGTTCTCCGTCGAGACCGCCACGCGCAACGGTCGCGTGTATCGCATGTTTCACCGCGAGACCGATGCCGCCAAGGTTGCGCGCAATCGCGACGCGGTTTTCGATTTGCACGCCGCGGCGCTGGCATGGCTCGAGTCCTACACGTCGATTCCCTACGCCTGGGGCAAGTTCGATTTCGTGCTGATCCCGTCATTCCAGTTCGGCGGGATGGAGCATGCAGGCGCGATCTTCTACGACGCGTCCGATCTGCTGCTCGACGAATCGGCCACTCAGAACCAGCTGCTCGAGCGCGCGAGCACCATTGCCCACGAAACGGCGCACATGTGGTTCGGTGATCTGGTGACCATGCGCTGGTTCGACGATGTGTGGATGAAGGAAGTGTTTGCCAACTTCATGGCCGCCAAGATCGTGAACCCGTCGTTTCCGCTGCTCAATCACGAGCTGCGGTTCCTGTTTGCGCATCAGCCGGGCGCGTATCAGGTCGATCGCACGTCGGGCACGAATCCAATTCGCCAGCCGCTGGCCAACCTCGACGATGCCGGTCAGCTCTACGGCAACATCATTTACCAGAAGGCGCCGGTGGTGATGCGGCAGCTCGAATTGAGCATGGGAGAGAACGCGTTTCGCGATGGTCTGCGCGAGTACTTGAAGCGATACGCCTTCGGCAACGCCACGTGGACGGATCTCATTCGCATTCTGGATGCGCGTACGAAACAGGACCTGGTCCAGTGGAGTCACGCCTGGGTCGAGGAACGCGGCCGCCCAACGATCGTCACGCGGACGCGCCTCAACGATCGCAATCAGCTCGAGGGTCTCGAGCTCCTGCTCGAGGATCCCTTCAACCGCGGTCTGGTGTGGCCCGAGCGGCTTCATGTCGTCCTCGGTTACGCACCAACCATCCGGCGCGTGCCTGCTGATGTCACCGGCGGCGTGACTTCAGTGCGCGTGCCGCGCGGACTCGATCGACCGCTGTACGTCCTGCCGAGCGGCGACGGTCTGGGATATGGGCTGTTCATGCTCGATGATGCGAGCCGCGATTATCTGCTGGAGCACATCGAAGACATTCCTGATGCGTTGATTCGCGGAACCGCGTGGGTGACGTTGTGGGACAACCTGCTCGAGCGGCGCGTCGAGGCGAGCCGGCTGCTGGCAGCGGCGAGACGGGCCCTGCCACGGGAACTCGACGAACAGAATGCGCAGCGCGTGCTGACCTATACGACGCGAATCTTCTGGCGCTATCTCCGGCCGGATCAAAGACTGACTGAGGGTCCGGCGCTCGAGACCGTCCTTCACGCCGGCATCAACAGCGGGCGGACACAAAGCGAGAAGGCGGCGTGGTTCAATGCCTACCGCGACACGGTCATGTCGCAGGATGGGCTCGCGTGGCTCGAGCGCGTCTGGCGGCGTGAAGAAACGATCCCAGGCCTGAAGCTGGCCGAGCCGGACGAGATCGCCATGGCCCTCGAGTTAGCGGTTCGTGAAGTGCCGCGGTGGGAAGAGATCCTGCGCACGCAAGCGGGCCGCACGCAGAATCCGGATCGCAAGGCGCGCTTCGAATTCGTGATGCCGGCGCTGTCAGCCGATTCAACCGTCCGTGAGCGCGCGTTCGCCCGCCTCTCGTTCGTCGAGAATCGACGGCGCGAACAGTGGGTGCTCGAGTCGCTTCAGTATCTCAATCACCCGCTTCGAGAAGTGCACGCCAGGCGCTTCGTGCTGCCGGCTCTCGGGCTGCTCCGGGAGGTCCAGCGCACCGGCGACATCTTCTTCCCGACCCGCTGGATGGATGCGACGCTGAGCGGACACAACTCATCCGAGGTCGCCACCATCGTCCAGGACTTCCTGGCCAGTGAACTTCAATATCCGCAGCGACTCCGGTGGACGATTCTGACCGCCGCCGACGATTTGTTCCGTGTGACTCGACGTTAGAGCCATTTTCGATCTGTTGTAGCGCGGGGGCTTCAGCCCCCGCGTCGCAATGACCCTTTGAAGTGATGATGACGACACACCGAGACACTGAGTCCACCGAGGCGAGAATGCCCAAGATTCTCAGTGCCTCGGTGCCTCTGTGTGTCGTAGTCAGGTCAACCCATGTGGCTTATGGGATTACGGGCCGCGAATTCGATAACCCGTGGTGATGTTACTTCGGCCGATACGCGACGCGCGCGACTTCGGAGATCGGCACAGGTGCAACGGTCGCGCGAATCTCCGCCTGTCCATGCCGCTCGACCGTTGGCTTCGATGATCCGCGTCCCTGCTCGCCCCAGACGAGAGTGACCTCGGTCCCCGGAGCGGCATGAGCGTTGTCGACAATGGCGAGCGAGAGTATCGCGCGCTCGTTGTAGATGTACCCCGTGTAAGTGGACAAACCGACCGTCTTGTTGTTCCGCGCGACGCGGTCGTACGGCAGCGTCGCGTAGTTCGCAAGCGGCAAATCGATGTACTTCGTGATGTCGCCGTCGTTGAACAGCGAGCGGAAGGCACGCGCGACATCATCGCCATTCCACACGAGCGTGACCTTCTGGCGAGAAGCGTTGACGGCCATCTTCTCGAGCGCCTCACGACCCACGAACTCGTGGTCGAACTTCACGAACGGCCCGTATCCGAGGTCGTAGGGCGTCAGGTAGTAGTCCCTGATGTCTTCGGAATAGAAACTGCCGCCGAGTGAGGCCATCGCCTCGTAACTCTTTGAAGTCAACCACTGTCGATACGGCCCGAGCTTGTCGCCGGTGTAGACGGCGGGAAGCGGCGACGGAATCCACCCCGACTCGAGGCAGCTCGTTGGATAGGTTCGCGCACCGACTTGCCGGATCCCGTACTCCCGTCCGGCTTCGAGAATCGCACTCCGCACCGTCTCGGCCTGCGCCCATGGTCCAAAAAGCTCCCAGCCCGGCTGACCGACCATACCGTGACGCAGCGCGCGAACCTCCTGCCCGCCGATGCTCATTGCGCCCATGTTGAAGAAGCGGATGTCAGGCGCCGGCTGACCGGTCACTTTCTCGATCACCTTCAGGGCGTTCGGGCCCTGAACCTGGAAGCGAAAAAGTTTGCGCGAGCCGCGATTCACCGCGGAGCGTTCGTCGCGCTCGACCTTCACGTTGTACCCGCCGGTGCTCTGGTTGTACTCGACCCAATTGAGCGCGGACGGTCGGCCGACGAGGCTCAGACGGTTCTCGCTCAGGTAAAACAGGATGGCGTCGCCAATCACGTAGCCGTCGGGATTGCATGCCACGAACTGCTTGGCCTGGTTCACCTTGAAGTTCTTGAAGCTGTTGATGCCCAGGTCAGAGAGCAGTTTCACCGCGTCCGGGCCTTCGATGTAAAGGTCCGTCATGTGATGAGACTGGTCGAACAGCGCGCAGGTCTCGCGCCACGAGCGTTGCTCGTCACGCCAATTCGTGAACTCCAGCGGGACGACCGGAAAGGCGTACGGACCGATCTGCGAATTGCGCAACAGCTGAACAGCGCTACCGGCGCGCTGCAGGACATCCTCCAGACTCTCGTGACTCATGGTGACGCGCGTCTCCTGGTTGTGTGGACAAGCACGGCAGAAGCTGAAGCCTGCGCCGTAGTGATATGAATTCCCAAGCTCGACGAAGAACAGGAGATTATACCTGCTGCGATATCAGTTGACGTAAGCGCGCGTGGATTCATGCGGGTCGCCACGCCGTTGGGCGGCAAGCGCTCGGAAAATGAGCAGGTGACCGGCCAGTGCCGCCAGCACCATCACCGCGGGCAGCCAGACGAACGGCGGATACGTCACCCAGACATTCAGGTGCTCTTCGCCGAAGTATCGAAAGCGCGGCGTGCCGAGGATCGCGACGGTCACGACGTTGGCGAGCAATGCCAGGCCGACGATGTTCCACGTGGTGACGACGCCGCGGCCGCTCGTTCCGCGCGCTGAGAAAATCGCGACTGGAATCGCGGCGATGCCCGTGATGATGTCGAAGTTCAATCCCGTGTAAGTCATCTGAAGAGGCATGATGCCGCGCGTATACATGCCATGCATCGCGAGCTCGAGCGGGAACCGGAAGGCCTGCACGAATATAAGGGCCGACAGCGGGATGCCAGTCGCGAGCCGCGAGCCGAAACGGCTGAAGCTCATACCGAATGCAATCGCAACGATCGAGATGACCAGGATGCCGAATGGCGGGGGATTGCGATCCCACTGTCGAAGGACTCCTGATGCCGCCGCTATCCAGGTTGCCGCCATCCACGCAAGTGCGGCAATGAGACTCAAAGTGCCGGCACGCCGGGCTTCGTTTGCTGGCGCGCCCGACCGGCGCCACGCGACAACGGTGCCCCACGCCAGCGCCCAGGCGAGTAGGACGGGGAGGACGATGAACGTCAGTGGCCCGGGCTCGAAGGCGTTGTACTCACCCACGTTTTGCACTATAACGCGCCGGTTTGATGGCGATCGCGTTGTGAGGCTGCCGCGCCGTTGTATCCTGAAGCTGGTCAGTTGTGAGTTCCCCGCCGACTTCCGCGACGATCCTTCTCGTAGGCAATCCGGGCGAACGGCATTCCCTGTCCCTGGTTGCACATTTTTGCGTAGAGACCATTGATGCTCCCCGAGCTCTGGAACGCGCGAGAGATAGCCACCCGGATCTCATCGTCGCGCCGCTCAGGTCGCGTGATGTCGATGGCGTCGCGCTCTGCGCCGCGGTCCGGCAAGACCCGGCGCTGTCCTGTACTGCCGTCGCGCTGATCGCGGAAGAAGGCCGCGATTCTGCCGACGTGTTGCGCGCCTTCGCTGCCGGTGCGGACGAATGCGTCGATTCATCCGTCGAATCCGAAATCCTGGTGGCGCGGATTGCCGCGTCGATCGCGCGTCGAGCGACCGAACGCGAGGCGGCGGCCCGCTTTCACGAGCTCGAACTTCGAGCGACGCACCTCGAGGCCGAGCTGCGAGCGGTTCACAACAACGCGCATCAGGTGGAGGCCATCGGCCGACTGGCCGGAGGCGTCGCCCACAATTTCAACAATCTCCTGACGGTCGTGCTCGTATCCTCCGAGATGTTGATGAATGACCTCGAGGAGGGAAGCCCCGAGTGGGTCCACGCCCGTGAAACGTTCGAGGCGGCCAGCCGCGCCGCCGGGCTCACCAATCAGCTCCTGGCATTCTCGCGGCGCCAGATGCTCAGGCCGGTAGACGCAAACCTGAATAACGTGGTCGCGGAACTGGAGCCGATGCTCAAGGAAACGCTCGGCGATCAGATCGAGTTGAAGGTTATTCCCGAGCCGGGCCTTCCGCCCGTTTATGTCGATCCCAGTCAAATGCGCCGCGTTGTCCTGGATCTCGCGATGCATGCCCGTGACGGGATGCCGCATGGCGGCGTGCTCGTCATGGAGACGCGTCGCGTCGTCCTGACAGAAGCCTACGTCGCCGATCGAGTGAACGTGCAGCCTGGCGTGTACGTCTTGCTGACCATCAGTGACACCGGTCCCGGGATGGACGTCGACACCCAACTACGCCTCTTCGAGCCTTTCTTCACGACCAAGTCTGTACAGGGTGGCAGCGATCTCGGTCTCTCCACCGTCTACGGCATCGTCAAGCAGAGTGGCGGGTACATCTGGGTGTATAGCGAGCGCGGACGCGGTACGACGTTCAAGATCTATTTACCCGAAGGGCGGACGAGCCACATGGGTGTGACGGCGCCGACTGTGAGCCAGCCGCTTCCGCGCGGTCAGGCGTCGGTTCTGCTGGTTGATGACGAAGCTGGTGTGCGCGCAGCGGCCAGCCGCGTGCTCGAAGGCTGCGGCTACCACGTTGTCACGGCTGGCAGCGGCGAAGAGGCGCTCGCCCGGTGTACCGACGGCGGGCTCGAGCCCGATCTGGTGATCACCGACGTCGTCATGCCGGGGCTCAACGGTCATCAACTCGTTGATCGACTTCGCGCTCAGCGCGAGGGGCTGCGCGTGCTTTATACGTCAGGCTTCAGCGCCGAGGCGGTCGTGCATCACGGCGTTACCGCGGCCGAGCACTTTCTGTCGAAGCCATTCACGCCCTCCGATCTCGCACACAAGGTACGCGAGGTCCTCGGCACCAACTGAGTTGGAGAGCTGGGGTCAGACCCCTTCACAGTTCTGCACGTCGTCTGATTCCCACCGACCACGCCTTGTCGCGTCCCTCACCTGAGCCAACTCGGAGTCAGAGATCGCTTCCCCACAGATAGCGCGCCACGCGCGCTGTCGGGCAACGGGTGTTTCGCCGAGCCGCAGATAAAGCTCGTGAATCGCGAGAGCGGGATCATCGCAGCCACATACATGTGCACACGCACTCGACCAGTGGTAGTCGTCGGATTTCGGTACGATTCGGGCACGCACAGGATTGAGCTCGACGTACCGCATGCACGTGAGCCAATAGCTCTCGTTCTCGATCACGAAACTCCGATAACGCCCCTCCCATAGTCCTCCGGTGCGGTTGTGCTTCAGATTGAATGCGGGGACGTACGTTCGTCCGAGGCTTTGCATCATTGTTGACAAGCCTGTCTTGTCGGCAGGTGTCGCCATCAGATGGAAGTGGTTTGTCATGAGGACATAGGCGTGGATAGCAACCGCACACCGTGCGGACTCGTGCTGAAGGAGCTTTAGAAAGAATCGATGATCAGCGTCGTCGCCGAACATCGTCCCTTTGTTGTTGCCACGTTGCACGACATGATGGGTGAGTCCGGGGATGCAGATGCGCGGCCGTCGGGCCATGCGACGTCTTGTCGCAAATGCTGTTCTCACGACGCTGCGCGATGTTTCCCGTCGATTTAGGGGCTTATCGTCGACGCACGTTGAAATTCTCGGGATGGCAGATCTGCACCGTGTTGGCGTTTCTCGCCACTGTGCAGATCTGAGAAGGGGTCTGACCCCGTCTACTTCTCGGTTCTGAGCATCCGCATTAACTCGATCGGAAGCGGGAAGATGATGGTCGAGTTCTGCTCCGCAGCGATCTCCGTCAGCGTCTGCAAATAGCGCAGCGTCATGGTTGCCGGTTGCCGATCGATGATGGCCGCCGCCTGCGCGAGCTTATCCGACGCAATCAGCTCGCCTTCAGCGTGAATGATCTTCGCGCGCTTCTCGCGCTCGGCTTCCGCCTGCCGGGCCATCGCGCGCTGCATGTCCTGCGGCAGATCGACGTGCTTCACCTCGACCGACGATACCTTGATCCCCCACGGCTCGGTTTCGCTGTCGAGGATCTGCTGCAACTGCTGGTTCAGCCGGTCGCGCTGGGCCAGCAGGTCGTCGAGCTCCGCCTGCCCGAGCACACTGCGCAAGGTCGTTTGCGCAAGCTGTGACGTCGCATACATGTAATTCTCGACTTCGACGACCGCCCTGCTCGGATCGAGCACGCGGAAATAGACGACGGCGTTGACCTTCACGGAGACGTTGTCGCGGGTGATGATGTCCTGCGGCGGAACGTCGAGCACCACCGTGCGTAGGCTCATGCGAACGTAGCGATCGAGCGGGCGGAACACGAGCACCACACCCGGCCCCTTGGGTTGTGGAAGCAGCTTGCCGAGACGAAAAACAACGGCCCGTTCGTACTCGTTCAGAATCTGGATCGAGCTGATGACATAAAGCACCAGCAGGACCAGAAATATCAGCAGCGGAGATATCGGCAAGCCCTCCATCAGTCAGCTCCTTTCGCCGCGATGAGATCCGTCGGCTCGACGGTCAGCGTGAGTCCATCCACCCGTGCAACGCGGACTGGATGGCCCGGTGGCAGCGCAACCTGGCTGACCGCGCGCCAGATTTCACCACGAAAGTCGACGAGGCCGGCCTCGTTGGGCAGCAGCGGCGTCCGCACGCGCGCAAGCTGGCCGACGATCGCCTGGGCACCGGTGACCGGAGGCCGCATCTGCGCCCTCAACGCGAGTCTGCCGAGGAACAGGAAGACGACCGCGAATCCGATGGCAGCGGGCAGGATGACGCCGAGCCCGACGCGAACGCCGGGTACAACATCGGTCAACATCAGCGAGCCCAGTATGAGGCTCACGGCGCCGCCGATGCCGAGCGCTCCAAAACTCGGCACCTTCAACTCGAGAACAAGCAGCGCGATGCCGAAGATGACGAGGAGCAATCCCGCCATGTTGACCGGCAGGATTTGAAACGCGAAGAACGCGAGCAGCAGGCAGAGACCGCCGATGACGCCCGGCGCGATGAGTCCCGGATTCCACAGTTCGACGGTGAGACCAAGAAGGCCGAGCGTCATCAGGATGTACGAGACCTGCGGATGCGCGATCGCACTCAGGAAGCGCTGCCGATTGGTCATGTCGAGCCGCCGCACCTCGACATCCTTCGTATGCACCGTCGTCGAGCGTCCGTCGAAACGCTTGATCGAGCGGCCATCGAGCTGCATCAGGACATCGTCCACGTCCTTGGCGTTCAGGTCGATGAGTGGCGGCTTGGCGTCCAGTGCTTCCCGATCGGTGAACGCACTGCTCTGGAGAACGGCTTCCGCGGCGAGGGGAACATTGCGACCGCGTGCTTCCGCCAGCGTTCGCACGTACGCCGCAACGTCGGAGGCGGCCTTCTGCGACGTCGTATCGTCCATTTTCTCGCCCGAGCCCGCCACCGGGTGAGCCGCGCCGGCATGAGTGCCTGGCGCCATTGCCGCGACGTCGGCGGCGATCAGCAGAATGAACCCGGCCGATGCGGCACGCGCGCCTGAGGGACTGACCAGCACGACCACCGGCGCCCTTGATGTGATCATGCGCGACACCATCGTGCGGGTGGAATCGAGGAGGCCGCCAGGCGTTCGGAGCACGAGCACCACGAGCTCGGCGCCGGAGGTATCAGCGGCGTCGATCGCGTCGGTGAAGTACTCGGATGTGACCGGCTGAATGATGCCGTCGATCTCGGTGACGATGACCTGGCGCCGCGCCGACTCCGTCTGCGCCCAGACCGCCTCGATGAGAACGCAACAGAGAACCGCCGCAGCCACGAGCGGCATTCGAGGCATGGCGAATTGATTGTACGTCGGGGTGGCAGGCGGGCGAACGGCCGCGGATGCGTTAACTGCTACACTGTCCCGCCAGATTCAGGAGGGCGACATGCTCAAGGAATTCAGGGAGTTCGTTGCCCGGGGCAACGTGATAGACCTGGCCGTCGGCGTCATCATGGGCGCCGCCTTTGGGCGTATCGTCACCACGCTGGTCGAAGGTGTGATCATGCCGCCTCTTGGCCTGCTGCTCGGCCGAACCGACTTCTCGGGGCTTTTCTTTGTGCTCGACAGTACCAAGGGAATACCGATGTCACTGGCTGAAGCCAAGGAAAAAGGCATCCCCGTCATCGCCTACGGGCAATTCATCAATGACATCGTGAGCTTCCTGATCGTGGCGTTCGCAGTGTTCTTGCTGGTCAGGCAGGTCAATCGGATCAAAACGGCCTTCGAACGTCCGGCCGCCGTCGCCGGACCGACAACCAGGGCGTGCCCGTTCTGCGCAATGTTGATCCCGATCGCTGCCAAACGGTGCCCGCACTGCACTTCGCAGCTGTAGGGCGTGCATCTGGTGAAGGGGTCTGACCCCTTCACATTTCTACTTGTACGCCAAGTTCCACGACGCGCTCTGGCGGCAGATGGAAGAACGCCGTCGCGCGCACGGCGTTGCGTGCCATGACCACGAACAGCTTTTCGCGCCACGCCGCCATGCCCGGGCGCCTGGTAACGATGATCGTCTCGCGCCCGAGGAAGTACGTCAGGTCGTCGGGATCGAATTCGACGCCGCGCGCCCGCGCCGCGAGGAGTGCGCTCGGCACATCAGGATCCTGCATGAAGCCGTACTGCACGCGCACGTTGTAGACGCCAAGTCCGAGCGATTGGACCTCGATTTGTTGATCCGGTGCCACGTAAGGCGTATGCGACGTTCTCACCGTCAGCACGATCACGTGCTCGTGAAGGATCTTGTTGTAGCGAAGGTTGTGGGCGAGCGCTGGCGGCGTGCCGCGCGGCTGCGCCGTCATGAACACGGCGGTGCCTGAGACGCGCGTCGGCGGGTCGCACGAGACGGCGGACATGAAATCTTCGAGTGGAAACGCGCGCGCGGTCAGACGTTCGGCGACCAGCTTGCGGCCCGTCTTCCATGTCGTCATCAACGTGAAGAGCAGCACGCCAATCACCAGCGGAAGCCAGCCGCCCTGCAGCACCTTCACGAGGTTGGCGCCGAAGAGCGACAGATCCACTGCGAGGAAAATCAGCGCCCCGCAGATCACCGCCGGCCTCGGCCACTTCCAACGCTCGATGGCGACGACAGACAGCAGGATGGTGGTAATCACCATCGTCCCGGTCACGGCGATTCCGTAGGCCGCTGCCAGCGCGCTCGACGACTGGAAGCCGATGGTGATGAGGACAGTGCAGATCGCGAGGAACCAGTTCACCTGCGGCACGTAGACCTGACCCATCGTCACCGACGACGTGTGCTGGATGTCGAGACGCGGCGCGTAGCCGAGCTGGATGGCCTGGCGGGTCAGCGAGAAGGCGCCCGAGATCAACGCCTGCGACGCGATGATTGCCGCAGCCGTCGAGAGACCGACAAGTGGCAGCAGCGCCCACGACGGCGCCATCATGAAGAAAGGCTGCGTTGCGGTTTCACCGCTGATCAAGACCAGCGCGCCTTGTCCGAAGTAGTTGATCAAGAGCGCTGGCAGGACGAGTGAGAACCACGCCACTCGAATCGGGCGGCGTCCAAAGTGCCCCATGTCGGCGTACAGGGCTTCCGCCCCCGTGACGACCAGGACGACCGCGCCCAGCACCGCGAATCCGTGCCATCCGTGCTCGACGAAGAAGCGGACGGCGTGCCTCGGATCGAACGCCATCAGTACCTCCGGCGCCCGAACGATCCACCGGAATCCGAGGATGGCGATCGTGAGGAACCACACCACCATCACCGGGCCAAAGAGTCCTCCTACGCGATGCGTCCCGTGGCGTTGAATCACGAACAGGACAACGAGAATCACGACCGAAATCGGTACCACCCAGGAAGAAAAGACTGGCGTGGCGACCTGAAGCCCTTCGATCGCGCTCATGATGCTGACCGCTGGCGTGATCATGCCTTCGCCACAGAGCAGGGACGCACCGACGATTCCGAACGCGACGAGGATCGAATAGTTCTGAACAGTGCGTGATCCGTTGCGCGACGGCAGCAGCGCCGTGAGCGAGAGGATGCCGCCTTCCCCCTGGTTGTCCGCCCGCATGACGAGGCTGGTGTACTTGACCGAGATGACGAGCAGCAGCGCGTAGAGAACGAGGGACAAGACGCCCAGTACGTTCTCGTGCGTGGGACCGACCGAATGTGAACCGAAGAAGCACTCACGAATCGCGTAGAGCGGGCTGGTCCCGATGTCGCCATAAACGACGCCGAGTGCCGTGAGTGTGAGCGGAAACTGTGTGCCGTATCGACCGGGGCTCGTGCCGCCGTGCGCGTTCATCCGAAGAGCCGAGAATAGCACGTCCGTCACGAAGACCCCGCGAGCGCGGTCCGAGCCGCCCGCGTTTGGGAATTCATGCCGCTCAACTCTTCAGAGAAACATCGTCTGAAACCGAAGCTCGCGGTAGTTGAGCCCGGCCGCTGCGCCGAGCTGACCGACGATGGGCGGGACGTCGATCGTCAGTTTCCATTCATCAGCTCGCCCACCGAGAGCGACCAGCCGCGTGGCCATGTCGTCCCACCACGGCGCGACGGCACGCGCGAGCGGTTCGACGATGAGCACGCGCCCGCCTCGTCGCGCACGATCGAACAGCTGCAGCTCGACGCGTCCGCGCGGCCCATCCGGCAACTCGTTCAGCGTGTAGGCGGCGACGACACTTTCGCGCGAACGCGAGGCAGGAAGCCGCTCAACGTCGCCTTGCTTTGCGCGACCCGGCAGCCCGAACTGCGAGTACGTCCAGCGTGTCTCGGCGACGGCCCATGGATGTCGATCGATCCCGATGATCGTCGGCGTGGATTCAGCCGCGATCGCCCAGGCGGCTCCAGCCGCGCCCGTGCCGCAACCGAGGTCGATGATGGTGTTTGGCGGAGAGTCCACGGCTCGCAGGGACCGAACGGCTTCGGCCACCGCGATGAAGTGCAGCGGCGCGTAATAGAGCGCGAACGCGGCACGTTTCCCGGCGGTGTCGAGTGCTCCCCGCACTCGCTGGCCGCTGCCGCGCTCGCGTCGCTCGACGTACGCGGACGACAACGCTCGCAGCGCGCGCGTGATCTCCTGAACCCGCAGATCGGCGAGATACCTGCGCTCGGCCGCCGCCAACCACCTCTCTAATTGCTGCGCATCGTTGTTTTGCACAACCTCTGTTTCAGACCGCGCTGCGGCTCGTTGGATGATTTTGCACTGGTTGCGACCCGCATAGCGGTCCTGGGCGCACCCAGAATACAGGCAGGCAAGGGTTCGTCCGAGATAACAAAGGGG
>Ga0207688_10000473_pt1 | contig 19293 bp, 22 predicted proteins | sample KBSMiscanthusM4_FD_184296 | JGI IMG/M metagenome (GOLD analysis project Ga0207688, IMG submission 184296) | Miscanthus rhizosphere microbial communities from Kellogg Biological Station, Michigan, USA - M4 (SPAdes) (version 2) | ecosystem: Host-associated > Plants > Roots > Rhizosphere ...
TTTCCGAGCCCCACAGCAATCCTGTCCAAATCAGTCGCTGAGTGCAACGATCGTGACGAATTTCCAGTCGCGGCGCCACGATCTCCGGCGCGTCGGTGCCCGCCAGTATGCGCGTAGCGGTCAACCAGCGAGCCCGCAGACGCATCCGCGATTGCACGCCTCTTTCGGCGACGAAGGTCCAGGAGAGAACGCTTTCACATGATGGGGGCGGTCCTACCCGCATCGACAGCCCTGCTGAGAGCCGCCTTCCAGTGTTACGCGCAGTCGGTGTTTCTCGCCGAAACTAATTGTCACTTGAAGCTGAGCTTCCTCGACCGTCATTACGCCAGCCAAATCGCCCGGACACGCCCCCAAGTAACTCGCGCCCCGTCCGGATTTAGAAAGTTCCAAGCGCAGCACTTGATGCTCTCTCGTGAGAGCGGCCAACCAGGGGCGGCGGCCACACAAACAGGAGAGATCTTGAAAACCAACCGCGACAAGCTGGCCCTGCGCCGGCAGAGCATCCGGATGCTGACCAACAGCGAGCTACGCAGCGCCCATGGCGGCGGCACCACTGCGGCCCCCGCCTCCGGCACGGACGATCGGGGGTGGGGTACGTCGGTGATTCACGCGTCGTCGGGTACGTCGGTGATAAACCCCTCGGGAGGCTCTGCCCTTAACCCGTCGGGAGGCCGTGTTCTCAACCTGTCAGGAGACCGTCTTCTTAGCCCGTCGGCAGACTAGGCCGCCTTGCGCTGACGACAGCGATACGCCGGCCTCTCCGCCCACGAAGCTCCTGTGAGTTATCTGGCACACCACACGCCGCCGCATGGCTGACGTTCTGGGGCGGTGGTTGTCGTCGCGCGTCCCGGAACACGGTCATCCGATTGACGTATCGCGGTCGTGGTGCGGTCGACGTCAATACAGGTGGCTGGCGCCGGTCCTGCCGGCTGCCGCGGGTTTGTTCCATCGCTGCCTCCGGTTCGTGGTGCCGCGTGCCCGAGTAGGTGCCTCACTGTCCGGCTGCCATGCGGACTGTAAATCCGCCGGTCCAACGGCGGGGGGCGCGTCGACCGCACGGCGAGGTGTCGGGCGAACGCTATGGAGGCGAACGCCGAGCACAGGTGGCCAAGCCATCAGGAACTGGCCGACCGTTATGGCGTGCCGGTCAAGCCGCCGGTTGAGTGGGCGACGGCGGCCCGGAGGTGACACGCGAGTCAGATCACTAAAGCCAACGACTAACCAAACCGAAACCCGTGTGGACAATCGAGATCCCCACCGAGGAAGCAAGCTGTTCTTGGCTACGGTACCCACCGACCGCGATGCCGCCGGCCCATGGACCCCCGGATGGTTGGACTGGCCCGTCCCTACCTACGTCACCGACGAGCGCGCCGAACAGTACCTGGCGACCAAGGTCTCCGAACAGCACTACTGAGCAATCAGTCACATAGAGACGCATACCTCCACATGAGCAACTTCAACGATTGGTTTGTCGATGTTGAACTGACTATTTGCTGCGGGCCAGGCACCTCAGAATCGCCGGCGCTGATGGCAGGATGCGAGTGAGCGCGGCCGTAACAAGGCCCACTCGGACAAACTTTGCCCGACCCGGGTGGGTTCAGGTGCAGGACAAGCGCGGTCCTGGTTCGCGACTCGGAGGGCTGGCGGGCCGCGCGAGGGAGCCGGACGGCGCTCGAAAGCTGGCTACTGCGCAATGAAATCGCGGATGAAGGCCCTGATCGTCCTCCGCACGGACGCCAGTGTGACGGCTTCGGATTCCAGTAGGACCTGAACCGCGAGCCCGTCGAGCATGCCGATTAGAATGTTGGCTTGGGTCACCGGATTGCCGCGACGCGCGGTGCCGTCCTGTTGTGCCCCGCGAATGACGTCCGAGATCACTTTGCGCCACTGGCCGTAGAGCTTTTCGTTGACTGCCCGCAGGGTCGGATCGCGCGTGGCCTCGGTCCACAGCGCAAGCCACACTTTCCATGCACGCTGGGAATGCGCGTCCTTCGGCAGATACGAGTCGACCAGGTCGTTGAGGATGGCCAGATGGTTCTTGGTCGAGGACAGTAGCTCCCGCCGACGACTCAGTGACTCGGTGAGGTTGAACTCGAAGGCCGCGTTGATGAGGTCTTTCTTGGTGTCGAAATAATAGTGCACGGTGCCGGAGCTGACGCCGGCTGTTTTCGCGACGTCAGACAGCCGCAGATCCGGAACCCCCAGCGTCGCAATGACTTCGCACGCCGCGGTGAGGATCTGGTAACGCCGCTCGGCTTCTACGCTAGGGCGCGGCATCAGTTTGTCCTCCGGCTCGCAAGTGATCACGGTCGAAGTGTGATCATACAAGCGGGATAACCGTGCAGCCGGTTAACAACGCCGAATACGAAGAGTCCGCCGGGTGACGTCATAGGTTGCGGGCGATAAGCAGTTTCATGATGTCGGAGGTGCCTTCTTCGATCTCCTCCAGTTTGGCGTCCCGCATCCACTGCTCGACCGGGAATTCGCGTGAGTATCCCCAGCCACCGAGCGTTTGCACCGCACCGTGGGTGACGAACATCGCCGTCTCCGACGCGGTGAGCTTGGCCATCGCCGCAATGCCGCGCGCCGGAGCACCGCTGTCGATGACCTTGGCTGCGTGCAGCACCAGCAGCCGCGCTGCTTCGATGCGGGTGGCCATTTCTGCGAGCCGGAACGCGACGGCCTGATGTTCGATGATCGGCACACCGAACTGCTTTCGGGTCCTGGCGTAGTCGAGGGCGTATTCGTAGGCCGCCCGGGCCGCCCCCACCGCAGCGGCGCCGAGCACCACCCGGGAGATGTCGAACGTGCCCATCAGCCCGTAAAAACCTTGACCCTCCTTGCCGAGTCGGTTCTCCTCGGGAACGAAGACGTTATCGAAGAAGATTTCCCGGCACACGATGGCGCGCTGCCCCATCTTCTTCATCGGTTCACCGAATGTCATTCCCTCGGTGCCCTTCTGAAGCACGAAGGCAGTCACCCCGGCCGACCGCTTGGTGGGATCGGTCTTGGCGAAGACCACGTAGAAGTCGGCGGCTCCCGCATTGGAGATCCAGGCCTTTTGCCCGGAGATGCGGTACCCGCCGTCGACGCGCGTGGCGACGGTGGAGATCGATGCCGCGTCGGATCCGGACTCGGGCTCGGTGGTGGCGAGTGAGGTCATCGGGGGCTTCGGTCCGGTCAACGGGGACAGCCACCGCTTCTTCTGTTCATCGGAGCCCAACTCCATGATCGGATCGGAGAAGAATCCGTTGGAACACACCAGGTTGCCGATGCCCGGGTCACCCCAGCACAGCTCCTCTTGGACCAGGCACTGGGTGAAGACGTCGGTGAAGCCGCCGCCGCCGAACTCCTCGCCGATCATGAAGTCGGTAATCCCGACTTCCGCGGCCTTCTGGAAGATATCCACAGGAGTGACGATGTCGGCCTCATCGACCTCACGTCCGCGTGGCCGAATCTCCTTGGTCGCGAATTCCCGACACAACGCGATGATCTGACGCTGCTCGTCGGTGAGCGGCCAGGCCGGGATGTTCGTGGTGCTGATGGTCATGGTGGTCTCCTCGGTGCTGATAGTTGGTATGGAATCGGTTAGTGCGCGTCGGTGTAGATGGCCTTGCCCAGCCATTGGCCGCCGTCGGCCACCAACACGTCGCCGGTGACATAGGCGGCGCGGTCGCTGAGCAAAAATGCTGCGGATTCGGCGATCTCGTCGGTGCTGGCGAAGCGGCCCATAGGCACGCTGGCCACCACACTGCGGCGGGCGTCGGCAGTCGGCCACAACGCGGCACCCGCGCCCCCGGTCTCGGTGGGCCCGGGGGCGATGCAGTTCAACCGCACACCACGGGCGCCCCATTCGACGGCGAGCGTGCGGGTCATCGCGACGACGCCACCTTTGGCGGCCGCGCTGTGCACCGTGCCCGGATGGCCGTGCCAGGCGTAGCTGGCGACGACGTTGACGATGGCGCCGCGGCCGGCGGCGAGCATGTGCCGTCCCACCGCGTGCGTGCAGTAGAACGTGCCGTTGAGAACGATGTCGGTGACGGCTTTCCACCCGTTCGGCGACAGGTCCTCCGCTTGGGTGATGAAGTTGCCGGCCGCATTGTTGACCAGCGCGTCGATGCGACCCAACCGGTCGACGATACCGTCGACGGCTTGTGCGACGCCGAGGTGGTCGCGGACATCGCAGACAACGGCTTCGGCGGTGCCACCCAGCTCGGCGATGCGGCGCACGGTCTCCTCGAGCGCCTCCTTGCGCCGCCCCAGCACGGCAACGGTGCCGCCGGCCGCCGCCCACCGCAATGCGATGGCCTGTCCGATGCCCGAGCCGCCACCGGTCACCAGGGCGACACGATCAGCGAATTCGGTTGTCGTGTCGAGAGTTTTCATTCGGGTCTCCTCTACGCGGAAGTGTCGTCGGGCTCGGTGTTGCGGGCGACCACCAGCGCGTCCACCGCCAGCGGACCGTCTGCCGTCGCGCGCACCGGGTTCAGTTCGATCTCGTCAATCTCGGGATGTTGGGCGATCACAGTGGACACGGTCGCCACCAGTTCGGCGAGCCCGTCCAGGTCCACCGCGCGGCGGCCCCGCCACCCGTACAGCAGTGGCGCACAACGTAACCGCTCGATCATCGCCTTGGCGTCCGCGGGCGACACGGCTGCCATCTCCACGCTGACGTCGCGGTGCAGTTCGGTCTCGGTGCCTCCGGCGCCGACCACCACGACGGCGCCCAGCCCCGGATCCCGGCGCGCGCCGACCAAAACCTCCACGGCGCCGGGGCGGGTGTCCTGCTCCTCCACGACGTAGTCACCACTGCCGAGCCGGGCGTGCATGTCGTCGAAGGCGGTAACCAACTGCGCGGCGTCGTTGAGCTGGGTGACGACTCCACCGACTTCACTCTTGTGGTCGAGCCAACCTGCCTTGAGGACGAACGGTGCGCGCAGTTCGCGCGCCGCGTGCTGGACCTCTTCGCGATTGTGCACCACGTGCCCCGCCGGGAACCGCACGCCGAACTCCGACAGCAGCCCGCGGGCCGACCAGTAGCCGGGTCGCAGCGTTACAGTGCCCGTCGTGTGTTTTGGTGTGGCGGGGGAGTCGCGGCGGCCCATGGTGGCGGCCGCGATCGCCGATGTGCTTCGCAGCACCGATTCGATTGCGCCGTACGCCGGCACACCGCAGCGCCACATCTGTTGTGCTGCAGCGGTTCCTGCATCGATGGTGTGCACGGCGATCGGCGTTCCGGTGGCGCGCGCCAGCTGCCCGAGCCGGTCGATGACCGCGTGCTCGCTGTCCTGCAGCGACGGGATGTCGCGGCCGTAGCAGCCGAAATAGCCGGTCAGCACGACTGCGTCGACCTCACCCGAGGCGATGACAGTCTCGGTGATCGCCGTGTAGGCATCGAGATCCTGCTCGCCGGCACCCGCGAGATCGACCGGATTACTGGTCGCCGCACCGGCAGGAAGCTGGCGGGTCACCGCGTCGGCCAGCGCGGCGGAGAACGGGGCGACGTCGAGGCCCATCGTCGTCGCCACGTCCGCGGCAATGCCGCTCTGGCCGCCGCTGTCACCGACGATGGCGATCCGACTCCCCCGCGTCACCGGGCTCGACAGGCACATCCGGGCGATGTCGATCGCCTCGCCGGGCGTATTGGCTCGGATGACCCCCGCCTTACGGCACGCGGCATCCACGATGTCGATGGGCGAGGTGAGGGAGCCGGTGTGCGAACGCGCGAGCCGCGCGCTCGCAGTGCTGGTGCCGAGGGTGAGCAGGATCGTGGGCTTGCCCAATGAGCCCAGCACGCCGAGCGCTTCGAAGAGCGCTTCACCGTCGGAAAAGCTCTCCAGGTACAGGGCGATGGCCTGGGTGGCGTCGTGTTCGGCCAAGTCGGTGAGCAATTCGACGGCGGTGACGTCGGATTGGTTGCCGATGGATACGAACCGCGACACCCCGAGGCCGTGCTGGGCGCCGATCTCGGCCAGTTCCGATCCGAGCTGACCACTCTGCGACACGATCGCCAACGCGCCCGGTTTCACGTTGCCCCACAACAGTTTCAGCTCGGTGCTGGCATCGTAGATACCCAGGCTGTTGGTGCCGATCAGCCTGGCTCCGTGCGAGGTGATCGTGCGGGCCAACGCTGCTTCGTCGGCGACGCCCGCGGTGATGCCGAGGAATCCCCGCACACCGTGCCGCAGCGCCTCGTCGACGATCGCGGGTACGTGCGGGGCGGGCACGCAGAGCGCGACCAGCTCGGGGGCCTGCGGCAGATCGGCGATCCGCGGCACACACTTCTGGCCGAGGATCTCCGAAGCGCGGCTGTTGACCAGGTGCACGTCGCGGCGGTGGCTACCGCGCAGGGCGCCGGTGGCCAACCAGTAGCCCCATTTCGAGGGGTCTGCCGAAGCTCCAACCACGGCCACCGAGGCGGGATCGGTGAAGACGTCGAGGCCGGCGCGCGCGAGCCGGTCGGTATCAGGTCGTGCCAGTTGCATCCGTTTACCCGTCCTGTTCTGGCTGACCGGGCAGGGCGGTGACGATCTCGTCGGCGGCGCGCCGGCCTGAGGCGATGGCTCCGTCGATGTAGCCGTTCCACACCGAGGCGGTTTCGGTGCCCGCCCAGTGGATCCGTCCGCAGGGGCTGCGCCACCCGGTCTCGCCGTGTTCTACCCACACGCCGGGGGCCGGGCTGGCGGCGTATCCGCCGAAGGCCCACGGGTCCTGAGGCCAGAGTTTTTCGGTGTAGTGGGTGGGTGTCGCCGCGCGGGCGCCGAATAACGTTTCGAGGGTGGACAGCACCTCGGCGCGGCGCTGGTAGTCGGGCAGGGCAGCCCAGCGGTGGACGCGGTCCGCGTAGACGAAAGCGACCAGCACGCCGGCGCTCCCGTCGGACGGCGAGTTATCGAACACGACCCCCACGGCAGGTTCCCCATAAACGGTGGCTTGACCGGACAGTCCCTGCTCGCGCCAGAAGGGGGTGTCGTACACCGCGTGGATCTTCGCCACGTCGCCCATCGGGCTGCGTTCCATCCAGCGGTGGCGCGACAACGGAAGGGCAGGGCTGAAGTTGATTCGCACCGCCGCTCCGGGCGACGCCGCCACCACAACATGCGACGCCGAGACCGTGCCGCGGTCGGTCTCGACCTGCACGCCGGTGTCGGCCTGGTGGATTCCGGCCACTCGGGCCTGCAGATGCACCCGGTCGCCAAGATGGTCGGCCATGGCCAGGGCTACCGACTGCGCACCCCGGACAAATCGGCGTTCCTGTGCACACCCTTCGGTTTCCATGAGTTGTTCGTAGCCACCCGCGGAAGCCACGTAGAACAAGAAGTGGAACAGCGAGATGTCGCGCGGTTCCACCGTCCAGACTCCTTGCACCGACAGGGCCAGCCGCCTCTGTGCATCTACGTCGGGAACGTTGGCCTCGAAGAAGGACTGCACGGTCTGGCTGTCCCATTCTTCGAGCCGCTCAGTGGCAGTGGGACTGTCGAGGTCGATGGTGCCTGCCAAGGCGTCGATGAGTTCCGTCGCAGCGTCATAGGGTGCAACTCCCGCGCCGTCGTCCGGTCCCGAACCGCGGAAGGGCCGGGATACCCCATCAGCCCACAACTCCAGATGCTGGCCGGCGTCGTAGGTGGCGAAAGTATCGCAGCCGAAGCGATCGGCGGCCGCGATCAGGTTGGATTGCGTCGGGCCGACCCACTGTCCCCCGTGGTCCACCACCAGGCCGCTTCCGAGGTCCTCGGAGAGCACCCGTCCGCCGACGCGATCGGAACCCTCCAGCACCACGACGTCGATACCACGGTCCTGCAGAGCGAGCGCCGCGGATAACCCCGCGTACCCCGCGCCGACCACGACAACCGCCGCGGCAGAGGGAACTGGGCGCATCGTCGCGCCAACTGTGTCGTAAGTCTCCATGAACTAGCACTCTACTATAACTGGCCCGCCAGTCAACTATTAATTGCGAGATTCGGCACTCGCCTTGACATTGGGTGACCTCGACCACACACTGTTTTAATCTGGCCCGCCAATCAGAATTGAGGTCAAAAGGGTGGACGCACAGATCCTCCAGGATCAGCTCGAGCAACGGATCAAATTTCTCGAATCATCGAACAGTGCTGAACATTTGGTCGGCGACCTACCGGCACGCGACATCGTGGCCTGCGTGCTGGCGCTGACGCTGATGACCGCTGTCCTGCTGTGGTGGGCGTACTGATGGCCGGCACCGAACGTCTCGGGACGGACGACGAAACGCGTGGGGGAGGTCCGTCGGTTCTACCGCGGCAGGGACAGTTCGACGCGACGGTGACCGATCTGCCGCTGATGCGTGTTGAGCGCATCTGGAACTTCTGGCAGCACTCGGCCGTCAACGTCGGTCTGGCAATCGCCACCTGGGCGTTCCTCCAGGGCGCGGCCGTCGCCTACTACGTCGGCGTGAAACAGGCGATAGCCGCGATGATCATCGGGTACGGCATCAGCGTGCTGCTGGTCGCGTTGGCGCCGTGCATGCCGTCGGTGAAGCACGGCATCGAGCAGTTCGTCGGCATCCGCAGCACCTTTGGCGAGCGGGGTGCCCGCATCTTCATGATCCTGGTCTCGACGCTGCTGGCGGCGGCCTGGTCAGCGGTGTTGGCCATCATGTTCGGGCACGGTCTGGTGACCGTGATCAACAACGTCTTCGGGGTGGCCATGCCTGAAACTGGTGTTGCGGCCAGCCTGCTCGGACTCATCGCGATCGTCGTTTCCTGGGCGATCCTGGCCCGGGGACCGGTTTCGGTGGAGGCCGTATGTCGCGCCATCGCACCGCTGCTGATCCTCATCGTGGTGGGCATCATCGTGATCGTCTTCTCCCGCAACTCCTGGTCAGAGTTGACCGCCCTGGTTCCACTCGGCGGGGAAAGCGACGACCCGCATCTGAACTTCATGCTCGCCGTCGAACTCAACCTCGCCGGCGGTTTCGCATGGTGGCCCAATCTCGGAAACCTGGCGCGCCTCGCCAAGACCCCACGTGCGGCCTTCTGGCCCAACTGGATCGGCGTATTCGCCGCGTCAGTGGCGGCCGCCGCCGTCGGTGTCCTGGCCGCACTTTCGCTTCAGGTGGAGGAACCCACCCAGTGGATGATCCCGCTGGCGGGTGTGGTGTTGGGGGTCATCGCCCTGATTGTGGTCTGCCTGGCGAACATCACCGCGATTCTGTCGCAGGGCTACGCGTCGATGGTGGCGCTCAAGGGCGGCGGCGGTGCGCTGCTCCGCAGAGCCGCGTGGCCGCTGCTGGGCCTCGTCATTCTCGGTCCCGCCGCCGTTCTGGTGTTCTTCCCGGAGGCGGTGTACGAGAACTACGGCCGATTCGTGTCGTGGGGAGCGATCGTGTTGGCCCCGCTGTGCGCCGTGCAGTTCGTCGACTACTTCATCCTGCGCCATCGACATATCAGTGTGCGGGCGCTGTATCAACCGATCGGGGAGTCCCCGTACACCTACTGGAGGGGCATCAACCTAGCGGCCTTCGCGGCCGTGGCCGCCGGCGCGGGCACCTATGCGCTGTTGCTGAATCCGTTGAGTTACGAGCCGGCGCCGCTATTCCGCTACACCACCGCATCGTTACCGGCCTTCGCCGTGGCTGCGGCCGCTCACTACCTGCTCACCCGTCTGGTCGTCGAGCCCCGTGGACTGGGCGGCTACGGCTTACGGCCGGTGGCAGGGTCCAGCAGCCGGATGCAGTCATGACCAAGCTGGCCCCTCGGTTGGAATGGCTGGATACCCGCCAGGTTCCGAGCCTCAGGTCGCCGGGCTCGACGAACCAGTTGTCGCGTGGTCCGAGCAGCACTTTGAGCTCGACGGTTCCTGGGTGGGGGAGGGCGACTGGCGCGAGGTCGAGCAGCGGCAGCTCGAGTCGATCCGGTCCAATCTCGAGCCGGTCACCGGCTTACGATGGTGGTGGCCCGAGCCCTGAGGGTGTCTGTGCAGCGCGAGCCGAGAACCGGGTCAACGCGATGCCACCGCGGACGGCGAGATAGCTCCGCAGTCCGCGGGTGGGCCGTCCCAATGTCAGTCGTTGCCCGAGGCGCAACCAGATGGTGCTGGCGTGAGCCGCAGGCGTGCCATCGATGGTCACCGGGGCGTCGGCTCCGGTGACAGCCACGGCCACAGTGGCGTCGGCGGATACGCTCAATCCACCGAGCAGGCACCCGACTGCTGCGACAGTCCGGTTGTTGCCGACCATTCGGTTCGCCAATGCGAAGGCGGCGCGGTCGGCGGCACCGGAGACTCCGACTCCGGCGCTGCGCAGACCGATGCGACCGCGGTCTTCGATCAGACTCTGCAGACCATAGGCATGAACGGTCGGCGTGGTCATCGGGAGCCGAGATCGATGAACCGGCCCGGGGTTCCGGCGCCCAACAGTGCCGGCGGGTCAGGCACTCAAGGCCGGCCGAGTTGCTGTAATGGAAGTCGTCGAATGTCACGTGACCGGCGAGCCCGGCGACGGGTCACTGCGGGCAGATTCGGTCGCTCGCAGCCAGGCCGTCCTCAATGTCGTCGCGGCGATCCCCGCGAGCCGGTGGCCCCACCTGAGGCCTGTCGCGTGATTAGCCGATCGTTTGCGCGCCATACCACACACCGTCGGGCGGCCCAATGGCGCCGGCACGTTCACGGGCCGTGGTCAGCTCGGCTGAGGCGGCGAAATCCCGCGCCCGGTGCAGGCTGTCCATGTCCATGACGACGATCACGGTGTCGGCCTGCTCGCCGTCGACGTAGGTGCGGTTCACCACCAGCCCGTGCGAACGACGCACAGCGTCCAACTCCGGATCGCGGAACGCCTTGTCCCACCGCGAGATGTCGGCAACCTTTTGCTTGACCAACATGACTCCCGCCATGGCACACTCCCTTCTTAAACGAAATCATCATTTTGTTTATACTTGACACTCTGCGCCAGGAACCGATCGAAATCAAACAGAAGGAACGTTCTCTTAAGATGGTGAGATGCCACGCCTAACCGAACGCACCCGCGACGCGCGCCGCCGCCAGATCCTGGATGCGGCGCGGCGGCGCTTTGCTCGTAACGGTTTCCACGCCACCTCGATGCACGACATCTTCACCGAGGCCGGACTATCCGCGGGCGCCGTCTACAGTCATTTCAGTGGTAAGGATGAGATCGTGGCGGCCATCGCCGACGAAGTGATCGACGCCGTCACCGAGGCCCTCGCCCCGGCCACGGCCGGCGATCCGCCAAGCCTCGACGACCTGTTCGAACACCTCTTCACGACGTTGCAGCGGGCCAACGTCGCCACAATTGCGATCACTGTGTGGGCCGAGGCCGTGCGCGATCCGGCCCTGGGCCGACGCTTGTCGACGCGTTATCGGCGGATGCGACACCAGCTCACCGAACTCGTTGCCGCACACCAGCGGCGCGGTACGATCGACTCCCAGACCTCCGCTTCAGCGGTCGCCGAGGTACTCACCGCCCTGGGTCCGGCATTCCTGCACCTACGCGCCTTCGATAGCGCCGTCTCCGCCACCACCTTCACCCGAGGCCTACAGGCACTGCTGCGCCTGCCACACGCGTAGTCCAATGTCGCAGCGCGGCTTGCCAAATTACCGCTGACAGCTCTATAGGCGACGGATTTTCGCGCGCCGATAAATTACCTTACCTCAGGTCGCCATGTATTATCCGCTCTCCCACGGTATTACAGAGATCATCTCTCCGGAACTAAATTTCGAGCCATTAGACGCCACTGAACCTCTAACCCATTGTCGCGCAGTTCATCTCGTATGCAGATAGCATCAATCATGTCGAGGGGAAATGTCGAAATAGGCTGCCCCAACAGTTCTTTTCAACGAATCGTGCTGCAGTCATCTGTTCTCTCGTCGCGGATGCCGGGAGTTGACGATTCGACGTAGCCGTGCGGCTGGTCGGGGTTGTCTACTGCGCAGTTGATGCGCACCGATAAACCGCTCTATTCCTGATGAGGATGACCGTGCTGATCCCGCATACCCACGCGGGGAACACGAGCGTGATCCATAGGCTGCGACTGACCACCAGGAGCAGGGTCAGGGCGAGTAGGTAGGTGACGACCGCCAGCCAGCGTGGCATCAGCCTGGTGCGTATCCAAATGGTGGCCAGCGAGATCATGAACACCCCGGCGAAACGCACCCCCCAGACGTTGCTGATCTGGAGCATCAGGGACCGGGCAAAGTAGATCAGCCCGTTCGACGCCATCACCGGGGTCTGAGCGACGATCAGGATCGCCCCGGCGATGGCCATCGAGACAGCGACCATCGCCAAGAACAATAGTCCGCTGCCGAGGAAGACGGAGCCGAAGAAGCGGTCCTCTAGGTTGCCCAGCTGATCCCTCACTACCCCGATGAACCACAGGACGGCGATCCCGGCGAGCGGAGCCAGCACCAATGCCGTACTGATTCTGGTTTCGCCGCGGGTCACCCAAGCTATCTGAGCGAAGGGATCGTCGGGAACCGCGCTGCGCAGCAAGACCAGGCTGAGTGCGAACAGCACGGCGAACAGGATGCCGGCGACGGCCGCGGCACGAGGCGTCCTGAGCCGACGGACCGGTCGGGTGCGATGTGCGTCGTCCATGTGCTGCTTTCGTCGAAATACCTGCACGGCCAGCCGCTACAGCCGCAGGGTCACCCCGAGCAGTGCGATGAGGCCGAGACCGGCGATCATCGCCGCGACGATCGCTGCAATCGAGTAGCGCATCGGTCCGAAGTCTGCCCTGAGCGCCTTCAACTCCTGGTGATGCTGAACCCAGGCCAGTATCAGTGCGGCCAACCCAATAAGAATCATGGCGACACCGAACACCTGGGGGCTGACGTACGGGTCGCGAAGCCGTTCGCTCGCCGAAAGGTACCGGAAGATCTGGTAGATGGTGAAGCCGAAAGCAATCAGCGACGTGCTGGTACGGGTCCAGGCCATCATTGTTCGTTCGAGTGCCAGGCGATTGCGTTCAGCGGCCAATCGAGTGTTTGCGTCCAGGGGCCGGTCTGCCATGGCCACCTCTCAGTCAGTACTTCATGGACTGCGAACAACAAGTCGTTCCCAAAGAACTCGAGGCTACTATCCGTGTTACGGATCGCCAGATTCACCACCAAAGCCCAGCGCGCCAGATCGTGGCGGCCTGGTGCCAGGACTTCGACAACAGCCGACGCCGCCACAGCTCCGCCGCATTGATGTCGCCCTTCCGATACGAGTGTCAACGGCAACCGAAAACTGATCAGTTGTCGGCAAGGTGGGTTCTAGTCATCGTCGCAACAGTTGATGGTCTGGTGAGGTTAGCAGCGCGGTGAAAAGTTCGGTGGGAGTGCGGTCTCGAAGGATGCGGCGGGGCCGGTTGTTGATCTCGTATTCGACAGCCCGTAGGTGATCGGGTGTGTAGATGTTCAGGCTGGTGCCTTTTGGGAAGTACTGTCGCAGCAGGCCGTTAGCGTTCTCGTTGCTGCCACGTTGCCAAGGTGAGCGGGAGTCGCAGAAGTAGACCATCACGCCTAGCCACGCAGCATGTTGTTCCCTCTCAGTGCGTTTCGGTTCGAAGCTACTCGCGCATTGCCGCGGTCGACTGTCGCCCACCAGTTTGCGCACGTACCGTCACCTCATCGCGCACGTACCGTCGCCTCACAAGGGCGCACCTAACGTCCCAGCGTGTAATCGCGTTACTTATCCGGTGACCGCGAGTTCGGGTCCACGGACATGGCTGCGCAGCGTGCCGAGTGCTTTGGCAAGTAGACGCGAGACGTGCATCTGCGAGCAGCCGATGCGTTCGGCGATTTGAGATTGTGTCAGATCTTCGAAGAATCGAAGCGTGAGGACCGTTCGCTGCCGCTCAGGTAACGCGGCGATTAGAGGCCGTACCGTCTCAACATCGAGCACCTTGTCCAGGTTGGTATCAACGTCACCGAGGGTGTCTCCGAACGTTCTGTAGTGGTCGCCGGTACCGACCGGAACATCGGTAGAGATTGTGGAGTAATTGCTGCCGCCAATCGTCGCTTCGACCACGAGATCACGACCCACGCCGAGGTGATCCGCGATCTCGGAGGCGGTCGGTGCTCGCCTCAGCCGTTGCGATAGTTCTGCCCGAGCACTAATCAGTTGCGGTTGAAGCTCTTTGACACGTCTGGGCACCTTGACCGCCCACCCGTGATCCCGGAAGTGCCGGCGGACCTCGCCCATCATGGTTGGCACAGCGAACGAAACCAAGTCTGCCCCGTTGTCGACGTCGAAGCGGCTGACCGCGTTGACTAAACCGAGTCGTCCCGCTTGGTCGAGATCGTCATACGGTTCACCTCGGCCGCCGTATCGGCGGGCGATGTGGTCGGCGAGCGGCAGGCAGCGTTTCACAATGGCTTCGCGCTGACGCTGAAAGGCCGGCGATCCGACAGCCAGTGTTCTTAGATGACGGATCATCTCTGTCAATTCTGAATATTCCGAACTCGACTCAGACACCCGTCAGCCCCTTATCCGCTCCGCGGTACTTGGTCACGCGGCTCGGATCTGAAACCTCTACAGTGTATCTACCCCCTCGCTCACCAGCCGAAACATCCTCGACGGGCGGCATAGTGTTCGTGATCCCTGCGATGATCTTGGGCTCGAACAATCGACACGCTCACGACGTTTGCCCGGCGCCGGCACGGGTACTTCTCTAATAAGCCGCTCGCTTCCAGCACCGTGAGCACCGTTCGGTGAACCACCAAAGAGGCATTCAAATCACTGCCGCCCATCCTGCCAACACTCCTGGAACATCGACCATATTTGGACGCTCGGTGCCGCGCTGGGCCGCTGGCGTGATGACACCTCCAAGCCTGTTGGCATCGGCGGCAGGGCACAAAGCGATACTCCAGCGGCCCGCTCCACTGACAGCTGACGACAAGCCGGTGCACAGACCTAATAACTCAAGGAGAGAAATGTATTTGCACACCCAGCAGCTCATCAACGAGATCGTCGTCGACGAACCAGATCCCGCCGCTGCGAACGCGCTACAGGAAGGCCTCGGTGGGCAGTTCGGTGAAATGCGCACGATGATGCAATATCTGTTTCAGAGCATGAACTTCCGGGGCGACGCGACATCCAAGCCATACAAGGACTTACTGCAAGGCGTCGGCACCGAAGAGATCAGCCACGTGGAATTGATTGGGACGACCATCTCGCGCCTGCTTGACGGCTCCCCCGAGTACAAGGGCAGGAAGACCGACCAGGTCGACAAGCCGGGCGCGAATGGTGCGACGCCACTGAAGATTGCGTTGGATACCAGCAACATTCACCACTATTTGGTCGGGGCGCAGGGCGCTCTGCCGGTAGATGCGGCCGGTAACCCCTGGAGCGGGTCATACGTCTACAACAGCGGCAACTTGGTCCTCGACCTGTTGTACAACCTCATGTTGGAGTCGACAGGACGGCTTCAGAAGTGCCGGATCTATGAGATGACGGACAATGAGACGGCCCGTTCCACGATCGCTTATCTGATTGTCCGCGATCAGGCTCATGAGAACGCTTTCGCAAAGGCGTTGGAGAGCCTGGGAGTGAATTGGGGTGCGGCGCTACCGATTCCCAAAACGAATGCCGAGCGGTTCCCCGAGGTGAAGAAGCTCCTCGACCTGGGTCTGCAGAGCATCCAGTACACCTTCAGCGCCGACGACGAGAGTCAGGCGGCGAAGCTCTACCGAGGCGCGTCCCCGTCCAACGATGGCACCGAGCTCAGCACCGCCGTTATGCCCGAGGGGTTCCCGATGACCATCGCGCCCGAACGACGCGAAGAGTTCGCTCCCGGTTTGGATAAGGAGTTGTTGGCGCTGATCCAGGCAACGGCCGAGGTCGAAATCGCAACCAACGGGGCAGTAACACGGTAAACCCAGCCGGGTGGGTCGGCGTCGAAGACGCCACCCACCACTGCCGCCAACCACAACCATCGGACAACTCACTTTCGAGTTGTCGATTTGACGCTACGAGGAGACAGATGACTGAGCACAGCAAGGCCGGCGAGGCCCGCAAGGGTTTGATCGACTCGGTGAAGGGTAAGGCGAAGGAAATCGTCGGCGCTGTCACCGGCAATGACTCACTGACCACTGAGGGACAGCTCGAGCAGACCCAGGCCAAGGAGCGCAAGGAGGCCAACAGCGTTGAAGCCGTCGCCGATGCCGAGGTCGCGCAGGCCCATGCCGAAGCGACAGAAGCCCGGGCCGAAGCCGCACAGCAGCGGATCGCGGTGAACGCCCAGACGGCGGCCGTGCAGAGCTCCGTCCAAACTCAGCAGGCCGCTCAGAAGCGTGCCGGCGAGCAGGTCGCACAAAACAATGCTGCCCGCGAGAAAACGCGTGCCGAGCTCGGCGCGCAGGCCAAGGTGCAGCAGGCCGAAGCCCAGGAGCGTCACGAAATCGATTCCGCGGCAGAGGAAGTCGTCGGCGCAGTCAACGATCATCTGACGGCGGCGCAAGGCGCATCGAGCGCCAAGGCGGAAGCCGATCGCATCAGACGGCAGGCCGACAAACTAACCAACGAAGCCGACCTGCCTTGAGCACCGGCAAGACACAGGAGTTATCAATGAGAATCATCGATGCCCCGCAGGCGGTTCTGCGTTTGCAGTACCGCATCGTTCGTTTTCCCCTTCAGATCATCGAGGAGCGTGTGGTCGCACGCATGGGTTCGGAAGCGCCTGCGCGGTTGTTTTACGAGCGCTCGCTGGGATTGTTGGACGCAGCCGTGGGCAACGCACTGGGCGACTTGCGGCTTGCAAAGCGTGGGGGTGCCCTCGCGGAGCGTAGCGATGCGCTGCGTCGCGCGGCCCAGCTCGACGCGGCTGCCGATCAGGCACGGCAGCAGTCCAGTGCCGGCCTGAAAGCCAAGACAGACACGGCGATCGAGGAGCAACAGAACGCGCGCGCCGCGAAGGAACGTGAAGTCGAACAGGCCCGCAGCTCCGCCGAAGAGCGCAAGTATGCGGCTGAAAAGGCGGCCGCGCAGCGTACCGCCGCCGCGAAGAAGCAGGCCGACGACGTGGCTGCTCAGCGCAAGAATTCGGCCGAAGCGGCCACGCGCGAGAAACAAGCCAAAATTCGGGCGAACGAGCAGAAGGCCGCCGCGGCTGCCGAGTCAAAGCTCGACGATGCTCAGGCAAGGCGCACCGAAGCCAACAACAAGCGTGCGCACGCGGACCGGGCCGAGGAGCTGGCCGACGCCGAGAAGCAGAAGCGCCAATCTGAGCGGGCCGAATAACACCTGACAGACTGCCGGATGGGCGGCCGTCGGTCCCTGCTGAAGGCGACCCGCCGTTGGCGCGACGCGGTCCATGCACGTTGCGGAAGGGTCGCGCATGGAATTCTCGGCCTTCTTGTTGTCGTTGGGGTCATGCCCGGGATGTGAAATTGGGTGCGCTGGCGGGTCGTCGTAGCCATGATGGTGAGCCGTTCATCAGTGACGCCCAGTATGCCCGGCACGACCGCGCGAAACCGTTCAGGATAGCGGTGGACGGCGATCCCTCACTGCGCGGCCGTCTCGATGTGCGTGATCCGAGCCGTGGCTTCAGAAAGCCGCAACCCGAAGGGAGCCAGCACATCGGCGATGTCTTCGCGCAGGGCTTCGACGTCGGCCTGGTTTCCGTGCATGAGCACCATAGTCATCGACTGCGGCGCGCCGGCCTCATGGCCTTGGGTTGAGGGATCTAGGCCACGCGGTCAGAACGCCCCTCCCGCTCCTCTTGCCCCGCTGGACTCTGGCGGATCCGATTGGCGGGCGCGCAAGCGGCCGCTATTACGCCCGAGGTCAGTCTGCACCATCGAACATCGAGAACCGCTCGTCGATATCGCTCGTCAGGGGTGCGGCGTCGATCGAGAATTCTTTCGCGCCATACAAAGGCCGCGATCGCTACGGCGATCACGAGAATCAAGGCGAGCCCGACGCCTACGACGGCAAGCCGGCCGCCATTCATGCCAGCAGAATCTCCGCCAATTACGCCCCGCCGCACAGCAGTCGGCCCGCCACCCAAGCAGGATGACGGGCCGAGGCCTGGTGAGTCGGCCTTTCAGTCCGGTGAAAGCTCCGACCGCAGAACCTCCAGCGCTGTGCTCTGCGCATCCGTCGAGGGGTTTGCCGCCTCTGTGAGACTGTCGATGATTGCTTCAGCCGTGTCGGCAATGTCGGGGCGATCTTCGTCGTACGCCGCCGTCACAATCTCGCGAGCCTCCTCGACCAGTGAGGTCTTGCTGGTGCCCTCAGACTCGTCGGTCATGTGGTCGAGGGTAGACCGAAAAGCCCGTCAGCCCGCCACCCTTTGTGGGGATCTAGGCGAGGCTGGTACGTCGGAGGTTGCCCGGGAATGAGCGGCTGGGCGAGGGTATGGACCGCTCACTCCCGGGCTGGCCGGTGTTCGGTTAGTCCCCGGCGATCCGCTCGTGGACGGACATCAGCGCTTTGTTGTAGACCGCACGGGACGGCAGTGCTTCTCCGTTGCAGAGGGCGCGGTAGTCAGCTACCAATTGCTCGGCCAGCGTTCGTAGTTTGGTGTTGGTGGACTGGGAGCGCCACCGCAGCATCTCGAAGGCGCCATCCTCCTCTACTCCGTAGACCAGGATGAGCATCCCTTTGGCCTGATCGATGACTGCCCTGTTGTTTGCAATTTCTGCGACAGCGGCAGTTATGAGAGCTGTTGCAGTGCTCTCCAGTGGTGTCGTCAACGGGAGTCCTACGCGACCTGTTGGATCAAGTCGCTGCCTGCAAGTGGCGCAATCAGAGTAGCTGGGGAGACGGAACGGTGTCGGAATCACCAGCTATCGGTGTCGGAATCACCAGCTATTACGTATTGTGCTCCGGTGCGCAACTCCGCAGCAACCGCGGGGTCGGCGCCTGGGTGGGCCGCGGGCAACCGGTGGTGTCGGAGCAGGCGCTGATCTCTTAACGCGAGGGGTTGCCTCCGCATCACCTCACGACGGGGATGCTGTCCCAAACCTCACCGCTACACGGCGGGTACCCGCGCCCAAACGATGATAGCCATCGCCACATACGCCGCCGGGAACAGGTTCGGCCCGCCACCCGTGGGGATCGGTGGCGGGCCGATGCATGGCGAACCAATTAGGAGGCTTGGTGTGCACTGGCGAGACTCAGGCTTCGTGTGACTGACGGTGTAGTCAGCAGAGGCTGGTTGAAGGCCTCGTTCGCGAAGACGGCTATACGAATAGCGAAAACCTGTCGTCACTGGGTAACAGATGACTCCGGCTGGGAGACGTAATTAAACGGGGGGCGTCCGGCTGAGGCTGACTACCAAGTTCACTTCCCGGGTAAGCGAGTCGCGAGGGGTTGTCAAATCC
>Ga0207688_10000480_pt1 | contig 19126 bp, 19 predicted proteins | sample KBSMiscanthusM4_FD_184296 | JGI IMG/M metagenome (GOLD analysis project Ga0207688, IMG submission 184296) | Miscanthus rhizosphere microbial communities from Kellogg Biological Station, Michigan, USA - M4 (SPAdes) (version 2) | ecosystem: Host-associated > Plants > Roots > Rhizosphere ...
GTTTCTGGAGAAGACGACCAACGGCCAGCGTGAGCGCACGCCAAGATAGCCGCGCAGTGGCGCACGACGCTGTTCTCATGCCGTCGTCTGGATCAGTTCGAGCACGGCGTCCGCAACTGCCTTGGGTGTCTCCTGCGGCAAATTGTGGCCGGCGACGGGGACGACCCGGTGCTGATAAGGACCGGTGAAGAGCGGACGGTGCGCGATCGAGCTTTCCGGCTGCGACAGGCCGCTGCCGTCGCCATGCAACACGATCGTCGGCACTGGGATGCGCGGCTTGGCTCCAAGGCGCTGCTCGATCGCCTCCAGCACGGGATCACCGGAGGCATAGCCGAAACGGTGGCGGTAGGACTGGATCACCACGTCGACGAAGTCGGGATTGTCGAACGAGCCGGCTGTGCGCTCGAAGGTGGCGTCGTCGAAGCGCCAGTTCGGCGACCACAGCCGCCACAACAGCCTGCAGAACTCGCGGCGATTGGCCGTCAATCCGGCACGACCGCGCTCGGTGTGGAGATAGTATTGATACCAAAGCCGGTGCTCCAGCTCCGGCGGCGCAGGCTTTGTCGATCCGGCGATATCCTGAATGTTGTAGCCGTTGGCTGACACCAGGCCGCGCACCTTGTCAGGCCAGAGCGCGGCGACGACGCAGGCCGCGCGCCCGCCCCAATCATAGCCGGCCAGCACGGCGCCCGTTACGCCGAGCGTATCGATGAGCTCCTTGAGATCGTTACCGAGCGCCGCCTGCTGGCCAGAGCGCGGTGTTTCCGCCGCGAGGAAGCGGGTCGGACCGTAGCCGCGCAGATAGGGCACGATCGCGCGGCATCCGGCTGCCACCAGCAATGGAACCACCAGGTCGTAGGTGCGGGGGTCGTACGGGAACCCGTGCATGAGCAGGACCGGAACGCCGTCTTCGGATCCGCTCTGCTCGTAGGCGATCTCCAACACGCTGGTGCGGACGCGATTGAGAACGGACGTCATGTTATGTTGCGCCGCTCACGTCTCGTTCTTGCCGGCGCGCTCTTGCTCTTCGCGCTCGCGCAAATAGTCCTCGGTGGTGCGTGCCTTGGGTCGTGGCGGCGCACCGTAAGGATCGAACTGCTGCTCCGTAATGGCCACGACCCGGCAGTCCTCGCACATCTTGATCACGTCGAGGCGCTGCGCGGAATTCTGAAACATCCAGTGCTTGCCTTCCAGCTTGGCGAGAACGCGCTCGATCGTGCTTTTGACGCCGAACGGCTTGTTGCAACGGATGCAATGGAACGGCTCCTCCTCCTTGAGCACCCGTGCATTCGCGGTGGCGGCGCGAAAATCGAGCTGCGGTCGCAGCGTGATCACCTTCTCCGGGCACGTTGCCTTGCACAGCCCACATTGCACGCATGCGTCCTCGGCAAAACGCAGCATCGGTCGCTCGGGATTGTCGCTGAGCGCGCCGGTAGGGCAAGCCGCCACGCAGGCGAGACAGAGCGTGCACCCCTCGACATTGATCTCGACCGCGCCGAAGGGTGCGCCCGCGGGCAGTGCGACGACATCGACCGGGGTCGGCGCGGCGCGCTGCAGCTCTCGCAGCGCGAGCCGCTGCACGTCTCGCTTCGGCCCGAGCGGCAGGAAGCTTGCCGGACGAGGCGCTGCGTCCGCGCTACCTACCGCACGCAGCGCGTCGGCGAGCGCATCGGGATCGTCCGTCTCGATGGTCGCGGCCCGGCCAGTGCCAAAGCCGAGGCCGGCGAGGATCGGCTCGGCAAGCGCAAGCGTCCGCGCGAGCCCGGCGATGTCGTGGCACGGCTTGGCGCGCAGCAGCACGCGAACCGCCGCCGCGCCGTAGGCAAACGCCGCGGCGATGGCTTCGAGACCGATCTGGGTCACTTCATTGACTGCGATCGGCAACACGTTCGCCGGCAAGCCGTCGCCGAAGCGCGCGAGCGCATCGATCAGCGGCACGCCATGTGCCTCGTCGTGCATGAGCACGACGGCCGGCTGTGTGCCCCCGGCATCACGATATGTCGTCACCAGCGACCGCAGCTTGCGCATCAGCGCATCCGCCGGCGGCAGCGCATAGGCGGCGGCGCCGGTCGGGCACACGGCGGCACATTGTCCGCAGCCGGCACAGATATAGGCGTCGATGGCGACATGATCGCCGGCGGGCGCGATCGCGCCGGTGGGGCAGAGATCGAGGCAGCGCGTGCAACCGACGATCTTCGAGCGTGAATGGGCGCAGAGATCCGCGGTGAATGCCACGTAACGCGGCTTATCGAAACTGCCGACCAGGTCGCGCGCCTTCAGCACGGCCTTGAGGACGGCCGCGGGATCGCCGGGATCGGCCCGCAGATAGCCGTCTCGCAGGTCCGATGCAGTGAATAGCGGTGCGCCGCCGGAGAGGTCGAGCACGAGATCGCAGCGCGACACCGCGCCGTCGCGTGTCGTTGGGAAGCTGAACGCGCCGCGCGATGACGGGGCTGGTTGGGCGTAACCGTCGACCGTCAATTCGAACTTGCCGAGATAGCCCTTGGCCGAACGGATCGCGCCCCTTACCACGGGGAAGTCGGTCACCCGCGGCGGAGACACGTCGGCGGGCGGCTTGATCAGCACCGTCACGTCGAGATGGTCCTTGAGCAGGTTGCCGGCCTCAATCGCCTGCTGGTCGCGGCCATAGATCAGGATCACGCCGTCGCTGGTCAGGTTGACGAAGGAAAACTCGGGCACGGGCTCGGCGGCGGCGGCCAACAGGGCCGCCATCTTGGGCCCCGCGGCGCCCGCATCCTTCGACCAACCGGCGGTTTCGCGGATATTGGCGTAGGTGACGGCCGTGTCACCGGCGAGTTCCGAGAACAGCGGAGCTTCCTGAGTGCAGCCGACGACAAGCGGCTCTCCGCCCGCCGCCGCCGCGCGGAATTTTTCAAGCTCGGCGCGACAAAGCTGACGCGCGGTCAAGAGCTCCGCGCCCCGACAGCCCCGCTGCACGGCCGCACCGTCGAGCGGCATCGTGTCTTCGCACGAGCAGATCAGTATTTTTGGTGGCCGATCGGCCATCTTGTCTCCGACTTGCAACGCCGCACGAAGGCGTATCTCTCAGTCGTCATGCGCGGACTTGACCCCACGCACCCTTGGCCTATAGCAGGTTATAATCATTACAAGCAGCTATCGCGAGTCCAGGAGCCCACATGCCGCTCGGGGAGCGCACCCACCTGCAAAGATCGTCGCAGCGCACGCTCGATCTGCCGCCGCCATTCAAGCTCGTCACCCTTCGGGAAGTCGGCGACGCGTTTGCTCATGCCGCCAGCGTCGCGTCCGAGGCCGGAGCGGGCACGCTGGTCTATGTGGGCCGCTTCGATCTCGCCGAATTCGCCGTCGTGCTGGAGCCCGAGGAACCGCTGGAAACCGCGCGTCGCGCGCTCTATGCCGGCATCGTCGCGCTCGCCGACGCGCTGGCGGTGCACGCACCACCCGAGCGGCCCATCACGTTCGACTGGCCCGACGCGGTGCGCGTCAACGGTGGGCTCGTCGGGGGCGCGCGGCTTGGATGGCCACAGGATGCCCCGGAGAACAAGCCGCCGGCTTGGCTGGTGTTTGGCGCCATGATCCGCATCGTGGCGATGGGCGAGGATGAGCCGGGACTACGTCCGCTTTCGGCGGCCCTCGATGAGGAAGGCTTCGAGAATTTCGACTCCGACCGGCTGGTGGAGAGCTTCGCGCGCCATCTCATGGTGGCGATCGACACCTGGCAGGAGAAGGGGTTTGGTGAGGTCGCAAAAAGTTATCTTGCCGGGCTTGCGCCCGAAAGCGGCGTTCGCCGCGACCTCGACGTAAACGGCGATCTCCTGGTACGGCACACCGTTACAGGTGGCGGCGACGCGGAGCGCAGAGCGCTGGTGCGGGCACTGGCTCAACCATCGTGGCTCGATCCCGCGACCGGCGGCCCGCGCCGATGATGCGAATTCCGCCTCAGACCCCGGATCGGGTCCAGCGTAAGGCGACATTGGCGCGCCGGCGCGCGCCGCGCGCGAGAGCGGCATGAAACTTCTGCGCACCATACGGCTCGATCCCTCGGATACATTCGTATTCGACCGCGCGGCCGATCCTGGAGAATGGGCGGTATCGGGCGCCTTCATGTTTGCGGACGCCAATCCCGGTACGCTTGACGGCAAACCGCGTGCTGCTTTTCGCGGCGGGTTCCTCGGCGTGGCGTCGTTGGGCTGGTCGACGCTGGTCCAGATCGTAGCGGCAAGCGACGATGATCGCGCGGCGTTGGTCGAGATGCTGGCAGGGAGGTTGCTGGAGCGCCTCGGCGCGCCCGATCTGGCGGTTGCCCGCGCCGCCGCAGAAGAGGAGGTCACGTTTGCGGCTTCGCTCTGCGATCATCCCCACGATACGCTGATTGCGGTGCGCCGCACCTTCGAGGAGGGCGCCATCCGCGAGGCGTTTCGCACCTTGCGCCCGCGTGGTACGCGCAAGCCGATGCGGGCGTTCTCGTTCCTCGAAGTGGAAGGCGAAGAAGAGCCGGGCGAGGCCGTGGACCTCGTCAACCTTGCGAAGGAGAGCGGGCAGAAGCAATAGGGGCGCCGGCGCTCTCCGGACGGCGTTGGCGGGATCAACTCACTCCACCTTCACATTGGCGTCGCGGATCACCTTGCCCCACTTTTCCGACTCGCGCCGGATTCGCTCGGCGAATGCTTCCGGCGTGCTCACGATGGGAAAGATGAAGTTCGGTGTCAGGAACTTGTCGCGAAAGGTGGGGTCATCGAAAATGCGCTGGGCTTGCGCGTTGAGCTTGCCGACGATCTCGGGCGGCGTGCCCTTGGGAGCGGCCAGTCCGTACCATGACCCCGCTTCGTAACCCGGCAATCCGCTCTCGGCCAGCGTCGGCACCGCTGGGTATTGCGCGATCCGCGCCGTGCTGCCGAAGCCGAGCACGTTGAGCGCACCTGATTGCCACGGCTGCGCCACCAGTCCGATGCTCACGATCATCATCTGGATGTGCCCGCCGATAAGATCGGTAATCGCGGGCGCGGCGCCGCGATAGTGCACGGGCGTGAATTTGGTGCCGGTCATGCCTTCCAGCAGAATGATGTTGAGATGTCCGCTCGATCCAATGCCGAAGGTTCCATAATTGAGCTCGCCTGGTCTCTTCCTGGCGTAATCGACCAGCTCTGCCAGCGTGCGCACCGGCAGCGAGGGGTGCACGACCAGCGCCTGCGGGCTGATGCCGAGACCGGTGACCGGTACAAAGTCGTTGATGGGGTCGTACGGCAGCTTGCTGTAGGTATGAGGCGAGGTGACGAAGGTCGCGTCGGCGGTCACCAGAAGCGTGTAGCCGTCGGGTGCGGATCGCGCGACGGATTCAGTGCCGACCTGGCCGATGCCCCCGCCCGGCTTGTTCTCGATCACGACCTGTTGACCCCAGGCCTCGGCGAGCCGCTGTCCCAGCGCGCGGCCGATGACGTCGGTGATGCCGCCGGCCGCAAACGGCACGATGATATGAATGGGTTTGACCGGATAAGCCTGCGCTGATGCAGGTGAACGCAATCCCAACGCCATCATGATCGCGAACGTTGCAACCGCGAGGGCGCGCGTAGCTGACCATGGCCTCGGGCTCGTTCGTGTCGACATGGTCAACCTCATTACGATTGCGATGCTGTGGTATAGAAGCTGGGCGATCTTTCGTCGAGGCTGACTGCATGCAGGATTTCTGGCTGTCTTGTGGGCATCATTTGCTTGACCGTGACGACGGCGGCGGCCTGCTGGTGACCGATGAGTTTCTCAAGGCTTATCTCGCGCGGCCGGAGCTTGCGCCACCGGCGGACGCATGCATCGTCGAGCGCACCTTGCACGCGGCGCTGCTCACCAATCCACGCCGGCCGGTCGCTGCCTCCGAGATCGGCATGATCGCGGATGCCGACGCGCGCGAGAATTGGAGCGTGATGACCGCGTTTCGCGATCACCTGATCAGTCACCGCACCTTGGAGGCCGCCTATCTCGACCTGGTGCGTCGCGGCGTGGGCACAACGCCGTCTCTCTTCGTCAATCAACTTGTCCATGTGATCCTGCGGAACGTGCTCGACGGCTGCGACGACGTTTTCATGCTGCGTGCCGCCGAACTCTTCTTCCGGCCGCAACGCCTGACCGTGCATGACGGTTCGTTGATCGCGGCCGACGAGGAGACAGTTGCGGGGGCTCAACCCCGGACAGTGTCTCCGCTGGTGGCCATGCTGGGCTTGCCTGCGGCCGGCGAGATCGATGTGCTCAACGAGGACAATGCCGAGACCTATTGGGAACGCAGCGATCTGTTCGACATGGCGCTCGATCTCACGGCCGGTCGGCGCGGACTCGAAGCGCTCGGCAAGGTGATCAAGCAATGGATCACGCATCTCCTGTCGATCGAGGTGGAGATCGAGGCGCTCACCGAGGCGGCCGACGTCAATCTCATCTGGTATGTCGGCCTCGATGCCGAAGCCACCACGATCGGGGATGCGCTCTGGAACGACGAGGAGCTCGAGCAGTCCGCGCGTGAGCGCATCATTGGCCTCTACCGGCTCACTGTCCGCGACGCGGAAATCGTGCTGGACAAGGCGCGCGGCGAACCCATCTATCTGATATTGGCGATGACGCCTGACCGGATGCTGCGCATGAAGCCGCAAAATCTCGTGACCGGCCTGCCGATCGCCCATTTCGAGGCAGTGCTGTGAACGTTGCGCCTGCTCTTGCCAAGATTGCGGTCGGGATCGTCGTTGCGCGCCGCAAGGCGGACAGCCCTTGGATCGATTTCACGTGGAAACCGGTGGCTGCATTGGCGGGCCTGCCAGACGCCGCCCCCTGGACCGTGCTGTCCCAAGATCCCGATGGCGTCACCTTTTATGCCGGCGCTGCCGAGATCGAGCTGTACCGCACGGAGACCACCAATTACCGCGACAATCTCGGTTCTAGCGCGCCCATGCTCTGGGTGGCGCTGCGGCAGACCGGCGTCGAGCCGCCGTACGAGGTGTTCGCCGTAACCGCCGATCCGGCCGAGGGCGAGGCCTGGACCGAAGCGGGCAGTGACCTTGTCGACGTCGTGCCGATGCCGGAGACGGTACGCGCAACCATCGACGCCTTCGTGGCTGAACATCATGTCGAGCGGGTGTTCCACAAACGCCAACGCGACCGCGCGGATCCGGAGGCGCTGGCGCGGCGCGGGCCGATGCAGCAAGAACGAGATGAGTGAGCCCGAAAACTTCATTGCCCGCTGGTCGCGCCGCAAACGTGAGTCAGCGGAAGACGAAGCGGAAGCGACGAAGCCGGCCGCCGCGTCCGGCGTGCCGGATGAAACCGCGCACACCGATGACGACCGAGGAGAGGCGGGCGGTGTTCCGCCGGCGCGAAGCGGCGCGAGCGAGCCCGCATCCGAATTCGACTGGACCAAGCTGCCGCCGGTTGAAACGATTACCGCCGAGAGTGACATCCGGGCGTTCCTCCGGGCTGGGGTGCCGCCTGAATTGACCCGTGCGGCGCTTCGTCGCGCGTGGGCCGCAGATCCCAAGATCCGGGATTTCGTCGGCCTCGCCGACTACGACTGGGACTTCAATACGCCTGGCGCGATCGCGGGCTTCGGGCCACTCGAGATGAGCGACGAGGTTCGCCGTCAGATCGTGCAGATGATCGGAAGCGGCCTCACCGAAGGGGAACTCGATCAGGCCGCTCCCACCCCCGAGGATGCGCCACGCGAGCCATCGCCGATTGAAACGTCAATTGAATTGGCTTCTACAACTCCTGCGACGCCCACGGAAGAAACTCAAAGCAAAGGTGGGATGGCACCAAGAGAGCCCGCCGAGAACGACAGTGAAGCGCACAATTTCCGTGCGCTTCCGCAGTGCACCCAAGAAGATATTGCGGCGCAAAATAATCCAGAGCTTCCCGACAACAGTCTAGCGTCGGATCGACGGCCTCACGGACGCGCTTTGCCTAAGTGATAAGGCGACTCATAGCCTCGGGCTATTGACCGCTGCTGTCAGCGAGCGGTATTTGTGTACAATCGAACTGGAATAAAAAGAAAACGCGACCATGAGGGATGACGGCCTGGACGAAGCGATCCGCGTTGCCGGCGGTGTCGGCGCGCTGGCCCGGAAAATTGGCATCTCACAGCCTTCGGTGTCGAACTGGGCCCGCATTCCCGCCGAGCGGGTGCTTTCGGTTGAGGCGGCAACCGGCGTGAGCCGGACCATCCTGCGGCCCGATCTCTACGGGAATGGTGCGGCTTCGGAAGGCGTTGATGACCTCGACGCCGGGCGCGCCCAGGAATACTCGCTGCTATCTGCGCTGCTCGCCCGCGCGCCCGATCGTGCGCTGCTCGAGCGTCTCGCCACGTTGCGCGGCGATGCAAGTCCGCTCGGGCTGGCGCATGCCGCGCTTGCGGAGGCGGCGAGCCGCACCACGAGCGAGCGCGTCGAGCGGGAATATTTCGATCTCTTCATCGGCCTCGGACGCGGAGAACTGCTGCCGTACGGATCCTATTACCTGACCGGATTCCTGCATGAGCGCCCGCTCGCGCGCCTGCGCAAGGATCTCGACAAGCTTGGAATCGAACGGGCCGCCGGTCAGGCGGAGCCGGAAGATCACGCCGCCATCCTGTGCGAGATCATGGCCGGCCTTGTGAGCGGTCGGTTCCAGACACCTCCCGGCGCCGATCGTGAACTGTTCGAAGCGCATCTCGCCCCCTGGATCGGGCGTTTCTTCGCCGACCTGGAGCAGGCCGAGTCCGCCGATTTCTACCGTGGCGTGGGAGCGCTGGGTCGCCTGTTTGTGAACATCGAGACCGATGCGTTCGCGCTGCCGGCGTGAGCGGCGCAGGCCGCAGAGATTCAAGTGGGACTTGCTCAGTTGGGCCATGAGCGGACGGGAACAGAGGAGGTTACGGCGATGAAAAAAGAACCCAAGAGCACGCAGCCCAAGAACGCGCTCGGCCGTCGTGAGTTTCTTCGCGCGCTCGGTGCAGGCGCGACCGTCACCGCCGCTGCCGCCGCTCCGCTCGCAGGCGAGGCGCTCGCCGACACCGAGAGCAATGATGAGAAGCGCAAATCTCGGTACCGGCCGAATTCACCGGAGGTTCAAACCTTCTATCGCGTCAACCGGTATCCGAGCTGAGGGAGGGGGCCTATGCTGATCAAGAGAACAGACCGTCAGGCTCGTCGCGGCACGCTCGCCGGCGCACTGCAGAGCGACGCCGATGGTGGTCTCGATCGCCGCGCTTTCCTGCGCCGCTCCGGCCTCGCCGCCGGCGGTCTCGCGACGCTCGGCGCGCTGCCGCTCACGAGCGTGCGCAAGGCAGAAGCGGGCGTCGCGCCGCCCGGTGCGCAGGTCACCATCCGCAAGAACGTCTGCACGCATTGTTCGGTCGGCTGCACGGTGATCGCCGAAGTGGCGAACGGGGTCTGGATCGGCCAGGAGCCCGGCTGGGATTCCCCCATCAACCGCGGCTCGCACTGCGCCAAAGGCGCGGCGACGCGGGAGCTCGTGCACGGCGATCGCCGTCTGAAATATCCGATGAAGCTGATCAACGGCCAGTGGACCAAGTTGAGCTGGGACCAGGCGATCGACGAGATCGGCGACAAGCTGATGGAGATTCGCCAGAAGTCGGGCCCGGAATCTGTCTACTGGCTGGGCTCCGCGAAATTCACCAACGAGGGCGCCTATCTCAATCGCAAGCTCGCCGCCTTCTGGGGCACCAACAATTCCGACCATCAAGCGCGAATCTGTCATTCGACCACCGTCGCCGGCGTAGCCAATACTTGGGGCTATGGCGCGATGACCAACAGCTATACCGATATTCGCAACACCAAGACGCTGTTCTTCCTCGGCGGCAATCCGGCCGAGGCGCACCCGGTGTCGTTGCAGCATCTGCTCGAAGGCAAGGAATTGAACCGGGCGAACTTCATCGTCGCCGATCCGCGCCTCACTCGCACCGCCGCCCACGCGACCGAATATGTGAGGTTGCGTCCGGGCACCGACATTCCCGTGCTGTGGGGCCTGCTCTGGCACATTTTCAAGAACGGCTGGGAGGACAAGGAATTTATCGAGCAGCGCGTCTACGGCATGGATGACGTGCGCAAGGAAGTCGAGAAGTGGACTCCCGAGGAAGTCGAACGAGTCAGCGGGGTGCCCGGCGCGCAGCTCAAGCGCGTGGCCGAGATGTTCGCCAAGGACAAGCCTTCGTGCCTGATCTGGGCGATGGGCCAGACGCAGCACACGATGGGCACCGCCAACGTCCGTGCGAGCTGCATCTTGCTGCTCGCCACCGGCAACGTCGGCAAGCCCGGCACCGGCGCCAATATCTTCCGCGGGCACACCAACGTCCAGGGCGCCACCGACCTCGGCCTCGATGTCGTGACGCTGCCTCTGTATTACGGCCTGGCCGAAGGCGCCTGGAAGCACTGGTGCCGCGTCTGGGAAGTCGACTACGACTGGATGCTCTCACGCTTCGCCGACAAGAAGATGATGGAGACGTCGGGCATTCCTTCCACGCGGTGGTTCGACGCGACGCTGCTGCCGAAGGAACAGGTGGCCCAGGCCGACAATCTCAAGGCGATGATCGTCATGGGGCACGGCGGCAACACCGTGACCCGCATGTCGGAGGCGGCCAAGGGCATCGAGAAGCTGGACCTGCTCGTCGTCGCCGATCCGCATCCGACCACCTGGGCGGTGCTCTCGGAGCGCAAGAACGGCACGTACCTGCTGCCGATTGCAACCAGCTACGAAACCAACGGCTCGCGCACAGCATCCAATCGCGCGATCCAATGGGGCGAGCAGATCGTCAAGCCGATCTTCGAATCCAAGGACGACAACGAGGTCATGTACCTCCTGGCGAAGAAGCTCGGATTCGCCGACAGGATGTTCAAGAACATCAAGGTCGAGAACAACCTTCCGTCGCCGGAGGACATACTTCGCGAGATCAATCGCGGCGGCTGGTCGACTGGTTATTGCGGTCAGTCGCCGGAGCGGTTGAAGCTCCACATGGCCAATCAAAAAGATTTCGACATGCGGACGCAGAAGGCCACGAGCGGTCCCGCGCAGGGCGACTATTACGGCCTGCCCTGGCCGTGCTGGGGAACGCCCGAATTCAAGCATCCGGGCACGCCGCTGCTCTACAACACCACCCTCTCCATCAAGGAAGGTGGCGGCACGTTCCGCGCCCGCTTCGGCATCGAGCGCGAGGAAAAGCTGCCTGACGGCACGACCCGCAAGGTCAGCCTGCTTGGCAACGGCTATTACTCGAAGGACTCCGAGATCAAGGACGGCTATCCCGAGTTCACGTACGGCGTCCTCAAGAAGCTCGGCTGGGATAGCGACCTTACCGCTCCCGAGAAGGCGGTGATCGAGCGGATCGGCGGCAACAACGCCGATGGGGTTTCCTGGGCGACCGACCTCTCCGGCGGCATCCAGCGGGTGGCGATCAACCACGGCTGCATCCCCTACGGCAACGGCAAGGCGCGCGCGAATGCGTGGAACCTGCCCGACCCGGTTCCGGTGCATCGCGAGCCGATCTATACGCCGCGGCCCGAACTCGTCGCCAAATATCCCACGCTGCCCGATGCGACCCAGTTCCGCGTGCCCAATGTCGGCTTCTCGGTGCAGAAAGCAGCGGTGGAAAAGAGCGTCGCCAGTGCGTTCCCGCTCATCCTCACCTCGGGCCGGCTGGTCGAATACGAAGGCGGCGGCGAGGAGACCCGCTCCAACAAATGGCTCGCCGAGCTGCAGCAGGACATGTTCATCGAGATCAATCCTGCGGATGCCGCCGCGCGCGGGATCAAAGACGGCGGCTGGGTCTGGGTCACGGGCGCCGCGAACAACTCGAAGGCGCGCATGAAGGCGCTGGTGACGGAGCGCGTCGGCAAAGGCGTCAGCTGGTGTCCGTTCCACTTCGCCGGTTGGTTCGAAGGCGCCGATCAGCGCTGGAAATATCCTCAAGGTACCGATCCGGTCGTGCTCGGCGAGAGCGTGAACACGCTCACGACCTACGGCTACGATCCCGTGACCGGCATGCAGGAACCCAAAGCCACGCTTTGCCAGATCAAAGCAGCTTAAGGAGACTCGACAATGGCTCGGATGAAATTTCTCTGCGACGCCGACCGTTGCATCGAGTGCAACGCGTGCGTCACCGCCTGCAAGAACGAGAATGAGGTGCCTTGGGGCATCAACCGCCGGCGCGTCGTCACCATCAATGACGGCAAGCCGGGCGAGCGCTCGGTGTCCATGGCCTGCATGCACTGCACGGACGCGCCATGTCAGGCGGTCTGTCCGGTGAACTGCTTCTACACCACCGCCGATGCCGTGGTGCTGCACTCCAAGGATCTCTGCATCGGCTGCGGCTATTGCTTCTACGCCTGTCCGTTCGGCGCGCCGCAATATCCCAAGGTCGGCAACTTCGGTTCGCGCGGGAAGATGGACAAGTGCACCTACTGCGCGGGTGGACCCGAAGCGGATGGCTCGGCTGCGGAGTACGAGAAGTACGGCGCCAACAGGCTGGCCGAGGGAAAGCTGCCGCTATGCGCGGAGATGTGCTCGACCAAATCACTCCTCGCCGGCGACGGCGAGATCATCGCGCAGATCTACAAGGAGCGCGTGGTCAAGCGCGGCTACGGCTCCGGCGCTTGGGGTTGGAAGACGGCATATCGCGAGACGATCGCGTCGTAGTCGTAAAAGAGTCGACACGCAGACGTCGGCCAACACGGAGGAACACGCATGGCGACGCACTTGACGCGCATCCGTTTCATCGTCGGCGCACTTGCGCTCGCGCTCATTCTCGCCTGCGCGGCGCCCGTGAACGCCCAGCAACGCAACCCCGACAACTCAGTCAATCCCACCGCGAGCGCGGTCCACGAAAGTCAGCTGCTCAACGAGCTCAGTCGGATTTCCGGCCGCTGCACCATCCCCGACCAGAAGGCCTGCACCATCGAGCAGCCCGCCGGCCGCGATTGGCGTCACTTTCATCAAGTCACGCTGCGCTGGATCGCTGCCATTTCGATCCTCGGCATGCTTGCGCTACTCGTTTTCTTCTATCTGACCCGCGGCATGGTCCGAATCCAGGCCGGGCGGTCGGGGCGCGTGCTGGTGCGTTTTTCCGGGTTCGAGCGCCTCGTGCACTGGATGACGGCGAGTTGCTTTATCGTTCTTGCGCTTTCGGGTCTCAACATCACGTTCGGCAGGCCGTTGCTGCTGCCGCTGATCGGACCCGAAGCGTTCACCGAATGGTCGCAGTGGGCCAAATACGCGCATAACTATCTCAGCTTCCCGTTCACGCTGGGGGTGTTCGTGATCTTCATGATGTGGATCGCCTGGAACATTCCCAACCGCGTCGACGTCGAATGGTTGAAGGAAGGCGGCGGGATGGTCGGCAATCGACATCCGCCGGCCGATCGCTTCAACGGTGGTCAGAAGATGATCTACTGGATCGTGGTGCTCGGCGGCGGAGCGATCGCGGCCAGCGGGTACCTGCTGATGTTCCCGTTCTACGTAACCAACATCGCCGGGATGCAATTGGCGCAGATCGTCCACGGCGTCGTGGCGGTGCTGTTCGTCGCCGCCATGCTCGGCCACATCTATATCGGCACGGTCGGGATGGAAGGCGCCTTCGAGGCGATGTGGGACGGCACGGTGGACGTGAACTGGGCCAAGCAGCACCACAGCCTGTGGGCGGAAAAGGAAATCGCCAAGGGTCAGGTCAGCGCTCCGCCGCCGGAGGGACGCATGCAGGCGGCGGAATAGCGGCAGCGTAGCCTATCGGACGCGCCCGAGGGTCATCCGTCGGGCGCGTTCGATTTGGCGAGGCCCGGAGACAACGATCCGGGCGGGTTCCCCTCACGCTGCACTGCACCCAGGAAGCGCCGGCCTGCTATAGTGCCGGCATGCGCATCATCGGCCTCGCTGGTTGGAGCGGTTCGGGCAAGACCACGCTCCTCGCCCATGTCATCCCTCGTTTAGTCGCGCGCGGGCTCACCGTGTCGACGGTGAAGCATGCCCACCATGCGTTCGACATCGACCAACCGGGGAAGGATTCGCATACCCATCGCATGGCCGGCGCCACCGAGGTTCTGGTCGGCTCAGCCAACCGGTGGGCGCTCGTGCATGAGTTGCGAGGGGACGCCGAGCCATCGCTTGCAGAGTTGCTAAAGAAGCTCAGCCCGGCCGATCTGGTCGTGGTCGAGGGCTACAAGCGCGCGCCGCATCCCAAGCTCGAAGTCTATCGTGCTTGCGTCGGCAAGCCGTTGCTCCATCTCGATGACCCCGCCATCGTCGCTGTTGCCTCCGACGAGCCGCTGCCGAAGGCGCGCGTTCCTGTGGTCAATCTCGACGATATCGAAGGCATCGCCGACATCCTGATCCGGCACGCCGCGCCGATCGATGCCGTCCTGGCGCCTGCGGGGCCGGGGTGATGGCGCAACTCACCGACGACTGCTTCGCCTTTTCGGGCCCGCTCCTTCCGGTGGACGAAGTCGAGCGTATCATTCGCGAGCGCGTCACGCCGGTCGCGGAGACCGAGACCGCTGCGCTCAGCGTCGCCAGCGGTCGCGTGCTTGCAAGCGATGTCGTTGCGCCCATCGATCTCCCCCCTTTCGACAATTCCGCCGTTGACGGCTACGCCGTGCGCCATGCGGATCTCGATGCCAAGGCGGAAACGCGGCTGCCGGTGGTGGAGCGCATCACCGCCGGCCACGGCTCCGCGCGCGTGCTGGCGACGGCAGCGGCGGTCCGCATCTTCACCGGCGCGCCCATGCCGGCAGGCGCCGACACCGTTTTCATGCAAGAGGACGTGCGCGCCGACGGCGATAGCGTGATCGTGCCGCCGGGGCTCAGGACGGGCGCCAATCGCCGGCTGGCTGGCGAGGATGTGCGTGCGGGATCGATCGTACTGCCTGCGGGCCGCCGGCTTGCGCCGCAGCACGTCGCGCTGGCCGCAGCGGTCGGTTTGACCGAGCTCAAAGTGTTCCGCCGCGTCCGCGTCGCCGTGTTCTCGACCGGGGACGAGATCGTCGAACCGGGGACGTCGCGGCCGGCCCCGGCTTTGTTCGACGCCAATCGCTATCTGCTCGCCGGGCTGATCGAAGGCCTCGGCGCCGCGTCGACCGATCTCGGCATCCTGCCCGACGATCCCGAGCGCCTTGCGCGCGCAATCGCGAACGCCGCTCAAACGCACGATCTGGTCGTGACCTCCGGCGGCGTGTCGACCGGTGAGGCCGACCATGTGCGGCACGCGGTCGAGACCGTCGGGCGGCTCGTGTTCTGGCGCGTGGCCATCAAGCCTGGCCGGCCGGTGGCGATGGGAGTGATCCCGGGATCAAGTCCGGACGCGAGTGCGGCTTTCGTCGGCCTGCCCGGCAACCCGGCCGCGGTCTATGTCACCTTTGCGCGCGTGGTGCGGCCGCTGCTGCTCCGCCTGGCCGGAGCCGAAGCCGTGCCGTTGCTGCCCCTGCCGGTACGTGCCGCATTCGGGTATCGCAAGAAGGCCGGCCGCCGGGAATATGTGCGGGTCAAGCTCATGCGCGGCGCCGACGGTGCAGTGGAAGCGGTCAAGCACGCGCAGGAGGGCGCCGGGATCATCACCTCGCTGACCGAGACTGATGGGCTGGTGGAGTTGTCCGAACCCACGACGACGGTCGAACCGGGCTCGACCGTCGGGTTCCTCTCCTATGCGGCGTTGTCCGCGTAGGGTCAGATCCGCACGGCCGACGTCGCGAACGCCACATCAACCGGCTCCTGGAAGCCATTGAGAACAACGACGGCGCAGACCGCGATCACGGCCGCCGCGATGCAAGCGACGATGAAGGTGCGCATGGGTGAATCCCTTCGATGCTGGTGAGGTTATTGTAGCCACTACCAGCCGACGGCGCCAGATCACGCGCTCAATGGTCGCATTGCTGCGACGCGATGTGCTGGGCCTCGGCGGCGTCCTCGGGTGTGTTGACATTGAAGAAGGGATCGATGGGTACGGCAGGCCAATCGGCGATGGCGACGCCATGGCGGGCGGTCCAGGCCTCGATCTTGCGCAGGTCGTCCTCGACCAGCGCCGTGCGCAGATCGCCCCGCAGGCCGACCGGCCACAGGCCGATCACCGGATGCCGCCAATCGCCGGAGCGTGCGCAGGCCAGCGGCAGGTCGGCCGCCTTGCGCGCCTGCTCGAGGCGGGGAACGAGGTCGGGTGGGAGAAACGGACAATCGCCGGGCACGCTCACGACGTCGGTTACCTGGGGAGCGTTTGCCGCCGCCCAATCGAGCCCGGCAAGGATGCCGGCGAGCGGGCCGGCGAAACCCGGCACCGTATCAGGCACCACCGGGAGGCCCGTGTCGCCAAAGCGCGCGGGATCACCGTTGGCATTGAGGATCATCGAGCCGCACTGCGGCGCAAGCCGCGCCAACACGCGTTCCAGAATGGTCTTGCCCCCGATCCGGATGCGCGCCTTGTCGCCGCCACCCATGCGCCGCGCCAGCCCGCCCGCGAGCACGAGGCCGAGGATCGACGGATCACCCATGGTTACCAACCGCGGAGGGTGTCAGTCATCGTGCACCGCCGCCTTGCGCCGGTGCTTGGCGCTTTCTTCCTCGACGAAGTCGAGGTTCTGGTCGAACACGATGCGGTCCTCGCCGGCGAGCGCGACGAATCGCTTGCCGCGCGCGCGGCCGACCAGCGTAAGATTTGCCTTGCGCGCAAGCTCGACGCCCCACGCGGTGAAGCCGGAGCGTGAGATCAGGATCGGGATGCCCATCCGCACGGTCTTGATCACCATTTCAGAAGTGAGGCGGCCGGTGGTGTAGAAAATCTTGTCGTCTGCACCGATGCCGTGCTTGAACATGAAGCCCGCGATCTTGTCGACGGCGTTGTGGCGGCCGACGTCCTCCATGTAAATGAGCGGCGTGTCCTCGTGCGCGAGCACGCAGCCGTGGATCGCGCCGGCTTCGAGATAGAGCGATGGCGTGGTGTTGATCTTGTGCGTGAGCGTATAGAGCCACGACGTGCGCAGTTGCGCTTGCGGCAGCGTGACGTTCTCCAGCGCCTCCATCAGGTCGCCGAACACCGTGCCCTGGGCGCAGCCCGAGGTCTGCACCTTCTTCTTCAGCTTCTTCTCGTAATTGGTCTTGCGCTTGGTGCGCACGACGACGACGGCGAGTTCCTCGTCGTAGTCCACTCCGGTGACCACGTCGTCGGGCAGGAGCATGTGCTGGTTGAGCAGGTAGCCGAGCGCAAGATATTCCGGATAATCGTTGATGGTCATGGCGGTCACGATCTCCTGCGAATTGAGGAAGATCGTGAGCGCGCGCTCCACCGTGACCCGGGTCTCGATCGCCTGGCCGGTCTGGTCGACGCCGGTGACGCGCTCAGTGAGCCGCGGATCGAGCGGATCGGGCCGGATGAGGTAGTCGTCCTTGGGTGCGGTCATTTCACGGGAATATAAGTGCTCGTCATCGCCCGCGAAAGCGGGCGCCGCATAATCGCCTGTCGCCGGCCATGCTGCCGGCCTCAGCCCGGTAGAAACGCGGTATGGCCCGTGACCCCATCGGTGAGCATCTCCACCGGCGCGCGATAGAGGTCTTCGAGCCTTTCGCGGGTGAGCACGGCGCCCACAGCGCCTTCGGCGATGCGCTCGCCCGCGCGCAGGAGATAGGCGCGGTCGGCGGCGCGCAACGCATGGTTCGGATCGTGGGTGGTGAACAGGACGCCGTGACCGGCGCCGGCGAGCGCACGGATTTCGCGCATGACCTTGCCTTGGTTGCCGAAATCGAGGCTCGCGGTCGGCTCGTCGAGCACGACGAACTGCGGCTCCTGTGCCAAAGCGCGCGCCAGCAGGACGAGCTGGCGTTCGCCCCCGGAGATCATCGTATAGGGCCGCGGCGCAAGCTGCGCGATCCCGAACTGCTCGAGCACACGCGCTGCCACCATCCGATCATGCGCGGACGGCCGGCTGAAGAGATTGCCATGTGCGGTACGTCCCATCAGCACCACGGTCTCGACGGTGAAGGAAAAGGTCGGCACATGCGCCTGCGGCACATAGGCGATGAGCCTTGCGCGCTCGCCGATCGAGATGCGGGCCAGCGAGCGACCGCCGATCATGACCTCGCCGGCTTGCGGCGTGAGGATGCCGAGCAGTGTCTTGAGCAGCGTGGTCTTGCCACCACCATTCGGACCCAGCAGCGCCAGCACCTCGCCCGTCGCGAGCGCCACGTTGAGGTCGCGCCCGACCACGTGATCGCTGTAGCCGATGGTGAGGTCCCGACCGGCGAGGGTCATGACCACGTCCGTTGCATGCCGGCCAGCAGCCAGATGAAGAATGGCGTACCGATGACGGCGGTCAGGATTCCGAGCGGAATCTCGATCGGCGCAGCCGTGCGCGCGAGCGTATCGATGAACAGCAGGTAGCCGCCGCCGAGCAGCGCCGCGGTCGGGACGAGCCGGGGGAAATCGGGCCCGACCAGCGCGCGGGCAAGATGCGGCACCACCAGCCCGACCCACCCGATGATGCCCGAGGTTGCGACGCTGGCCGAGGTCACCAGCGTGGCGGCGAGGACGATCGTGATGCGAAGCGGGCCGGTCGCAACGCCGAGCGTGCGGGCCTCGTCCTCCGGCAGCGACATCACGTTCAACCGCCATCGCAGCGCCACGAGCACGACGGTGCCGAGCGCCACCGGACCAGCGAGCGGCAGCAGATCGGAGGCGGTGGTGGCGGCGAGACTCCCGAGCAGCCAGAAGGTCATCGCCGGAAGCTGGTTGTAGGGATCGGCGAGATACTTCACCAGCCCGATGCCGGCGCCGAGCAGCGCCCCAACGACGACGCCGGTAAGCACCAGGACCAGGATCGGATCGCGCGACTGCAGCAGCGAGCCGATGACATAGACCGCGGCGACCGCGACCAGCCCGCCGACGAACGCAAGGCTCTCGATACCGATCACGCCGAGCGAGAAATAGATGCCGAGCACGGCGCCGAGGGCCGCTCCGGAGGAGGCGCCGAGAATGTCGGGGGAGACCAGCGGATTGCGAAACAGCCCCTGGAATGCGGTGCCTGCCACCGCGAGCGCCGCCCCCACCATCACGGCGGCGAGTACGCGCGGCCCGCGCACCAGCAGCACGACGTTCTCGACCGCGGCCGGCGCCGTGCTCGGCCGCCCGGTGACG
>Ga0207688_10000483_pt1 | contig 19096 bp, 21 predicted proteins | sample KBSMiscanthusM4_FD_184296 | JGI IMG/M metagenome (GOLD analysis project Ga0207688, IMG submission 184296) | Miscanthus rhizosphere microbial communities from Kellogg Biological Station, Michigan, USA - M4 (SPAdes) (version 2) | ecosystem: Host-associated > Plants > Roots > Rhizosphere ...
TCGGGTTGACCGGAAGATGGGCGGGGGTCCACGCCCCTAGCCATCTGACCGAAGCCGCCTGCCCTCGTCGGGGCGCACGGTGTGGCCGAGGGACCCGTGGTCCTGGTCGGGCACTCCTACGGCGGCGCGGTGATCAGCAACGTCCGGGGGTGCCCGCGTGGAAGACGCTGCCGTCGTGGGCCGTGGTCAGCACCGGTGACAAGGCCGCAGGTACCGACGTGACCCTGTCGATGGCCAAGCGGGCGAAGGCCACCATCACCGAGCTGCCCGGCTCGCACCTGATCATGGTGTCGCAGCCCGACGCGGTCACCGACGTCATCGTGAAGGCGGCACTCGACCACTCGTGATGCGTCAGCGGCGATGGTGGCGGTGGCGGAGGTAGGTCAGAACGGCCTGCACGCGGCGGTGCTCGGTATCGGCGGCGGCGATACCCAGCTTGCGGAAGATCGCGGTGACGCTCTTCTCGACCGACGCCTGGCCGACGAGCAGGCTACGGGCGATGCCCAAGTTCGACCTGCCCTCGGCCATCGCCGCCAGCACCTCCAGCTCGCGGACCGTGAGGATCTGCAACGGATCCCCGCGGGTGTGCCTGCCGAGCATCCGGGCGACCACCTCGGGGTCGAGCGCGCTGCCGCCTGCGGCAACCCGGCTGACGGCGTCGATGAAGGCGGCGACGTCCCCGACCCGCTCCTTCAGCAGGTAGCCCACCCCCTCGGGGCGCTCGCCGACGAGCTCCATCACGTAGGCGGGCTCGCAGAACTGGGACAGGATGAGCACGCCGATCCCCGGCCTGCGGCGGCGCAGCTCCAGCGCGGCCTGCAGGCCGTCGTCCTCCTGGCGCGGCGGCATCTGCACGTCGACGATGACGACGTCCGGGTCGTAGGCCAGGGCACGGCGCAGCAGGTCGTCGGCGTTGCCGGACTGGCCGACGACGTCGAGCCCGGCGTCGACCAGTATCCGCGCGATGCCCTCGCGGAGCAGCACGTCGTCCTCCCCGAGGGCCACCCGCAGCGGCGGCCGCGCCTCAGTCGCGGCCACGGTGCCCGCACTGACCTGAACCCGTCATCGGCTGTTCCCTCCCGGTGCCGGCACGGCTCGACCGGACCTGCCCATCGTGGCCCGTCCGCGGCAGGCGGGCTGTCGAGCAGCCCCACTTGTCGTGCACGGGCTGTCCACTGCGCGGCGTGGGGCAAACCCCACGGACGACGGTCGTGGCGCTCCGCCATGGCCGGATGACCGATGTCCGACCGGCTGGCGGAGCCGAGAGTGGGACCCGCGAAGAGGACTCCACCGGAGCACAGGGAGACCCGATGGGAACGATCAACGTCGGGCGCGAGAACAGCGCGCCGATCGACATCTACTACGAGGACCAGGGCAGCGGGCCCGCGGTTGTACTGACCTCGGGGTGGCCGTTCGACGGCCGGTCCTGGGAGCCCCAGGTGCACCCGCTGCTGGCGGCGGGGTACCGCGTGATCACCTACGACCGGCGCGGGTTCGGGCGGTCGAGCAGGCCCGCCACGGGCTACGACTTCGACACGCTGGCCGCGGACCTCGGCACGCTGCTGCGCGAGCTCGACCTCGGCGACGTCACCGTGGTCGGGTTCTCCCTCGGCACCGGCGAGGTGGCCCGCTACATCGGCCGGTACGGCACCGACCGACTGCGCAGCGCGGTGCTCATCGAGAGCCTCGCCCCGTCGTTCGTCAAGTCGGCCGACAACCCGAACGGCGTCGACGAGGCCGGGGTCGCCGGGGTCCAGCAGGCCATCCTCGACGACCGGTACGCGTGGCTCACCGGGATGATGAACGAGTTCCTGAACCTCGACGAGTACCTGGGCAAGCGGGTCAGCGAGGACACCGTGCGCGCGATGTGGGCCGCGGGCGCGGAGGCGGGGCCGGAGGCGACATGGGCGTGCCCGCTCGGCTGGCTCGAGGACTTCACCGCCGACATCGCCCGGATCGACGTGCCGACCCTGATATTGCACGGCACCGCCGACCGGATCCTGTCGGTCGACGGCCAGGGCCGCCGCCTGCACGCGGCGCTCCCCGCCGCCCGCTACGTCGAGATCGACGGCGGACCCCACATCCACTGCGTGACCCACGCCGCCGAGGTGAACCGCGAGCTGCTCGCGTTCCTCGCCGACCCGGCCGCGGCTGCCCCGGGCGGTGCGGCATGACCGCCGTCGAGCAGCGGGTCGTCCTCGAACCGGCCGCGCAGGACCTCACCGAGGCGACGGCCGACCCCAGGGGGTTGGTCGACCTGGGTCCGGAGGGAGCGCGCAAGGTGCTCGACGACCTCCAGGCGGCGCCCGTCGACAAGCTGCCCGTCGACGAGGAGTGGGTCACCGTACCTGCGGCGGTCGGTGACGTCCGGGTGCGGATCGTCCGGCCCCGTGACGCGGCGTCGGTCCTGCCCGTCGTCGTCTACATGCACGGCGGCGGGTGGATCCTCGGCAACGCCGGGACGCACGACCGGCTGGTGCGCGAGCTCGCGGTCGGCGCCCGCGCGGCGGTCGCCTTCGTCGAGTACACCCCCTCGCCCGAGGCGCGGTACCCGGTCGCGATCGAGCAGGGTTACGCGACGGCGCAGTGGCTCACCCGCGAGGGCTCGGGCCGCGGTCTGGACGCAGGCCGGATGGCCGTCGCGGGCGAATCGGTCGGGGGCAACATGACCGCCGCGCTGGCCCTGATGGCCAAGGAGCGCGGTGACGTCACCTTCGTCCAGGCGTCCATGTACTACCCGGTGACGGACGCGGCCATGGACACGGCGTCCTACGACCAGTTCGCCACCGGCTACTACCTCAGCCGGGCGGGCATGGAGTGGTTCTGGGACGCCTACGCCCCCGACCACGCGCAGCGGTCGGAGATCACCGCGTCGCCGAACCGGGCGACCGTGGATCAGGTCCGCGGGCTGCCGCCGACGTACCTGTGCGTCGACGAGGCCGACGTCCTCCGCGACGAGGGCGAGGCGTACGCCGCCAAGCTCCGCGCCGCGGGCGTGCCGGTCACGACCGTCCGCTACGACGGCACCGTCCACGACTTCATGCTGCTCAACTCGCTGAGCGACACCCACGCCACCCGCGCGGCCGTCGCGCAAGCGACGGCGTTCCTGCGGGCCGCGCTCGGCACGGACTGAGGCGGGGACGGCGTGTTCGAGGGCTTCGCCGACCACGAGGTGCCGACCGGGCGGGGGAGCGTCTTCGCCCGGGTCGGCGGCGAGGGGCCACCGCTGCTCCTGCTGCACGGCTACCCGCAGACCCACCTCATGTGGCACTCCACGGCGCCGCTGCTGACCGGCAGGCACACGGTCGTCGTCGCGGACCTGCCCGGCTACGGGGCCTCGTTCCGGCCGGAACCGACCCCGGACCACACCGCGCACTCCAAGCGGGCGCTCGCGGTCGACCTCGTGGAGGCGATGGCCGTCCTCGGCCACGACCGCTTCGCGGTGGCGGGGCACGACCGCGGTGGGCGGGTGGCGTACCGGATGGCCCTGGACCACCCGGACCGGGTGCGCGCTGCCGCGGTGCTCGACGTCGTGCCCACCGGCGAGGTGTGGGCCCGCGCCGACGCCGCGATGGCGCTCGGGTACTGGCACTGGGCGTTCCTCGCCCAGCCCGCGCCGCTGCCCGAGCGCCTGATCGCCGCCGACCCCGACGCGTTCTTCGACCTCCACGTCCGGGCGCTCGGCCTCGGCCGGGCACCGGGGCGCTACCCGGCGGACCTGGTGGCGGCCTACCGCGCGCTGCTCGACGATCCGGGCACGGTGCAGGCGATCTGCGAGGACTACCGCGCAGGGGCCGGGGTCGACCGCGACCACGACGACGCCGACCGGGGTCGCCGCCGCGTCGAGTGCCCGCTCCTCGCCCTGTGGAGCGCGCGCGGTGCGCTGCCGCGCTTCTACGGCGACGTCCTCGACGTGTGGCGCCCGTGGGCCCGCCGGGCCACCGGCCAGGGGCTCGACGCGAGCCACTTCCTCGCCGAGGACCAGCCCGAGCAGGTCGCCGTCCTGCTGTCCGACTTCCTCCAGCGGTCCGTCGCGGCCGCCCCCTCGATCCCCTAGGGAGATGACCGACATGACTCCGACGATCGTTCTCGTGCACGGTGCCTACGCCGATTCGACGAGCTGGGAGGGCCTGCTCGGCCTGTTGCCCGCCGACGGCCGGGTGATCGCGTTCGCGAACCCGCTGCGCGGGCTGGCCACCGACACCGCCCTGCTCACCGACCTGGTCAGGAGCCTCGACGGGCCGGTGGTGCTGGTCGGGCACTCCTACGGCGGCGCCGTCATGACCGGGGTCCCCGCGGACGCGGGCGACATCGTCGCCCTCGTCTACGTCGCGGGCTTCGCGCTGGCGCCGGAGGAGAGCGCAGGCGACGCGTCGGCACTCGTGCCCGGTTCGACGCTCGGCGAGACGCTGGTCAGCGTGCCGCTGTCGGACGGCGGCACCGACACCTACATCGCCGAGGACAAGTACCACCACCAGTTCTGCGCCGACCTACCTGCCGAGCAGGCGGCGGTGATGGCGGTCACCCAGCGGCCTGTCACGCAGGAAGCGCTGTTCGAGCCCGCGGGCGACCAGGCGCTGTGGCGGTCGGTCCCGAGCTGGTTCGTCTTCGGGGAGCTGGACCACAACATCCCGGCCGGGGCCCACCGAATCATGGCCGAGCGCGCAGGCGCCCGGCGCACCGTCGAGATCCCGGGTGCGTCGCACGTCGTGGGCATCTCGCACCCCGACGAGGTCGCGAGCCTGGTCCGCGACGCGCTGGCGGACCGCGCGGCCGTCGCGAGCTGACCGGGCCGGGGCAGGCGGGTCGGGCCGTCGAGGGGGAGGGGTCGGTCGTGGACGGGACGCTGACGATCGCGGACGTCGAGGGCGGTGTTCCCGCTGCCGTCGCGCGGGTCGAGGCCGCGCTGGACCGCCTCGGGGTGACGGTGTTCGCGCGGATCGACCACGCCGCCGCGGCGCGTGCGGTGGGCCTTGAGCTGCCCGACGAGGTCGTGCTCGTGTTCGGTGACCCGGCCGTGGGCACCGCGCTGATGCAGGCCGATCCACGGGTCGGCATCGAGCTGCCCCTGCGCCTCCTGATCTGGGCGGAAGGCGGACGGACGCGGGTGGGGTACCGCGATCCGCGGCAGCTCGCCGTGGGGTCCGCGTCGGCGTCCGCCGCGGCGGTGCTCGAGAAGCTGCACGGCCTACTCGGACGGCTGGTGCGCGAGGCCGCAGGCAGCGGGTGACGGGACACCGGCGGCCCGCGCCTGCTTCCGAGACGCGCCCGCGCGGCCCGCACCTCGGCGGTTCCCGACGAGGTGCGGCTCAGCCGTCACTCGCCGGGCGTCACCTCGGTGAACGTGGAGAGCGGCTGGTCCACCTCCACGATGTAGGTGGACAGCATCCGGCCCGTCTCGGGTCCCAGGTCGAGCGCGTTGTGCGGTACCCGCGGCGGGATGAGGAACGGGCTGCCCGCGGGCAGCATCAGCGGCGACCGGCCCTCGATCATCATCCGCACCGTTCCCGCCACGATGTACCCCACCTCCTCGCCCGGATGGATGTGCCAGCCGGACTCGACGCCTGCCGGGATCTCGGTCAGCACCTGGACGATCTCCCGGCCGGGGATCGACGACGGTGACTGCTGGAGCACGGTGCGCGTGAGCCTGCTCGTGAGTGCGTCAGCGCTGCTCGTGGTCGTGGTGGGCTCGGGTGACATCTCTTCCTCTTTCCTCGTCGCCGATCTGCGCACGCACCAGCGTTCGCCCTTCGGCGCCTGCGGGCATCCGTCGTCCTACCCCCGTTCGCCGTCGGCCGGGCAGGTGTGTGCGGTCGGGAGGCGGGGTACAAGGCCTGTATGACGGAGCACGACGCTGCGACGTCAAGGCCCCTCGGGGAGTTCGCCACGACTACGGATGCCGTACCCGTGCTGATCGCCGACCGATACCGCCTTGAGGAGCGCATCGGTGTGGGCGCCATGGGAGTGGTGTGGCGGGCGGCGGACGAGCTGCTGGGCCGCACGGTCGCGATGAAGGAGCTGCTGGCCGTTCCGACCGGTGAGAGCGGGCCGGAGCTCGAAGAGTCGCGCCTCCGGATCCTGCGCGAAGGCCGGATCGGGGCGCGGCTGCACCACCCCCATGTGATCAGCATGTTCGACGTGGTGATCCACGAGGACCGGCCCTGGCTGGTCATGGAGTACTTGCCCTCGGAGTCGCTCGCAGCCCGCCTCACGCGGGAGGGGCCGCTATCGGCGGTCGAGACCGCGGACATCGGCCGCCAGATGGCCGACGGGCTGGCCGCGGCACATCTCGCGGGCGTCGTGCACCGCGACGTGAAGCCCGGCAACGTGCTGATCGCCGCGGACGGGTTGGTGAAGCTGACCGATTTCGGCGTCTCCCGTGCCGTCGACGAGGTGCAGCTGACCCGCACGGGTGTGATCGCCGGGACGCCTGCGTACCTGGCGCCGGAGGTCGCGCAGGGTCGGCAGCCGAGCGCCGCGTCGGACGTCTTCGCCCTCGGCGCCACCCTGTACGCGGCGGTCGAAGGGGAGCCGCCGTTCGGGCTGGACGAGAACGCGTACGCGTTGCTGCACAAGGTCGCGACGGGTGATCCGGAACCGCCCCGGCAAGCAGGTGCGTTGACCGGGGTTCTCATGCGCTTGTTGAGCGTCGACCCGGAGGCTCGCCCATCGGCCGCGCAGGCGCGGGAGCTGCTCGCGGGAGTGGCGACAGCGGTCGAGCCGCCTCCGGAGGAGACGCCGCCCACCGCCGCGGAGCCGGTCCGGCGGAGTGGTTCGCTCGGGTGGCGGCGGGCGTCGGCGCTGCTCGGCGTGCTCGTAGGGCTGCTCGTGCTCATGGGTGGCACGGCCATCGTCGTGCTCACGGGCGGGCTCGGTGGTGGTGCTGCCGCCGCGCCGCCCGCGAGCCGCCCGGTGACCACCGGGCCGACCCCCGCCGCGACACCGCCCCCGGCGTCACCCGCCGCATCGGCAGCAGGCGTGGCGCCTGCCGCGACGCCACCGGCCGTGCCACCGGCTGCGGCCGCGACGGCGCCGGCCGTCGCACCGGCCGCGACGCCCCCGGCGGCCGCGCCACCGGCTGCGGCGCCGCGCTCGGCTGCTGCACCCGCGGGCGCTCCGCCACCGAATCCGCCCCCTGCGGCCCCCGCCCCGGCGGCCGACCCGGTGACCTTCGTCCAGCGCTACTACGGCTTGCTACCCGCCAACACCGACGCGGCCTTCGCCTTGCTCGGTCCGCGGGCGCGTGCGCAGGCAGGCGGCGCCGCCGGGTTCAAGACCTTCTACGCCCGCATGCGATCGGTGACCGTGCTGAACCCCCGCCTGGTCGCGGGCGGCGCCGTCACCGCGACCGTCCGCTTCGTGCAGAAGGACGGGACGACCAGCAGTGAGCCGTACCGCTTCGACACGACGACGGACGGCACCGGGAAGTTGATCATGGTCTCGTTCACCAGGCTGTGATCGCCGCGAACCCGTACACGCCCGGCTTCAGCGACCACATCCGGCGGAAGCCCGACGACATCGGTGACGGCCACAGCTGCGCGTCGTTGCTGCCCACCGGGCACTGGTTGGCCCTCGTGCGACCGCACCACCTCCACGGCATCGTCGAGCTCACCGGCGCCCCGGAGTTCGACGAAGCACGGCGACGGGATCCGAACGCGGTCCGGCGCTACCGGGCGGCCCTCACCGGTCCCGCGTCGGCTTTCCTCACCGTCGACGGCGGCCTGGCCTCGACCGGGCACGGCGTCGACGCGGACGGCACGCTGTGGCAGCGGCTCTCCGGGGAGGCAGGCCCGGCCGTGCTGCGGTTCGCGGGCCGCCTGCAACGGCCGCCCTACGCCGAGATCACCGACACCGCCCCGCTGCCCCCGCTGCCCGCGAGCACCCACGTGCGCGCCCAGGGCGACACCCTGGTGGTGCGCTCTCCCGAGCTGCGCAGCACCGCCACCATCCGCATCGTCGCCGACCCGCGGGCGACCTGGTCGGTCACTTCCCCGACCTCGGCCACCTGCGTCGTCGGCGGACGCGGCCCACTCGACGTCCGGGTGCACTGCCGCTTGAGCACCGACCGCGATCCGCCGCGGTCGGGCGACGTCTGGGGACCGGTGCGGCCCTTCGCCGGTGACCCGCGCATCGGCCGGGTCGTCGACGGCACCCGCCGGTACGTCCTGGGTTGCTGCGCGCTGCGGGTCCGCCGCGACGAGGTGGCGATCGTCACCGACCATCGGCTGCTCCCGCTCTCCTGGACACGGGACGCCTACTACATGGCGCTGCTCCTGCTGCTGACCTCCAGCGGCGACGACCAGGCCGCCGAGGTCGTCGAGAGCCACCTGCGGTGGCTCTGGGGGCCGAGCCACCGCACCGGCACATGGGCGCGCAGCCACCTGACCAGCGGCGTCGTGAAAGACCCCGGTGTGCAGGCCGACCAGCAGCTCTACCCGATCCTCGAACTCGTCGACTTCCGGGCCCGCTGCGGCCGCTGGCCCGCGGCTCCGGACATCGACTGGCGCGAAGAGGTGGCGGCCGCCCTCGCCACGCTGCCTCGGCACCTCGGTACCGGGTTGCTGGCCAGCCAGGAGAACGCGGCGGACGACCCGGCCGAGCTGCCCTACCCGTTCTCGGTCCAGGTCCTCTACGCCCACGTCCTCGAGCGACTCGCACGGTGGCAGGACGAGCTCCTCCTCGGCGGCGAGGACCTGCGCGTGCGCGCCGAGACCGTTCGTGACGCGGCCCGGACGGCGTTCACGGTCGGGGGACCGCACGGGCCGCAGTTCGCGTACGAGGTCGATCTCGGCGGGCGACACCGCCGCTACGCCGACGCCAACGACCTGCCGACGGCCTTCGCCCCCGTCTGGGGCTTCTGCCCGACCACCTCGACCCGGTGGCGCAACACGATGCGCTTCGCCTTCAGCCCGGCGAACCCGGCCTGGTCGGCCGGTGGCCACGCGGGACTCGGCTCGATGCACACACCCGGCGCTTGGCCGCTCGGCGACGTCCAGGCCGTGGCGTGGCACCACCAGCGCGGCGACGACGGCCGGGCCTGTCAGGCCCTCGACCGCTTGCTCCGGAGGACGTCGCACGACGGCCTCCTCCCGGAGGCCTACGACAGCGACACGGGGGAGTGGACCGCTCGCCACTGGTTCGGCTGGCCCAGCGCCGCCCTCGGCTGCCTGCTCGTCGCGCCGACGGTGCAGGTTCCCACGTGACAGGTCGGCTGACCGTCCAATGCGGCCTGAGGTGTGCGAATGATCCGATTTGACCGGTGGCTCCGCAACGCGCTTCGTCGGGAGGCCCGCGACATGCTGCGCAGCGGACCCGCAACTGTCGAACTGTTGCGGCCCGTCGGACCGGAGATCCCGTCAGACGAGCGGGTGCTCGAGGTGCTCGACCTGTGCCTGCAGGTCGGTGAGGTGCTGCTGTCCAGCGGCGAGGCCGCTGCGGACACGTCGGCCACGATGGCGCGCCTGGCAGACTCCTGCGGTCTGGTCACGGTCGACATCGACATCACCTTCACCTCGATCACCATCTGCTGCCATCGAGGAAGAAGCGCGACGCCCGTGACGTCCATGCGCATCCTGCGCTACCGCACCACGGACCTGACCCGGTTGGTGGTGGTGACCGACATCGTCAACCGGGTCGTTCGCGGCGAACTGGACGTGCAGGCAGCCGGGGTCGAGTTGGCCGCAGCGGTCAGCGCACGCCACCCCTACCCGCGCTGGGTGGCCACCGCAGGCTGGGCCGGGCTCGCCGCCGCTGTGGCGTTGCTGCTCGGTGGCCCACCGGTGATCTGGCTGATCGCGCTCCTGCTCACGGCGTTCATCGACCGCGCGGGCAGGTTGCTCGGCCGGTGGGGAGTCCCGCCGTTCTTCCTGCAGATGGCAGGAGGCTTCGTGGCCACGGTCGTCACGCTCGGTCTCGTCGCCCTCGGGGCGCTCCCAGGAACCGAGCCGTCACTGGTGATCGCGGCGAGCATCACGGTGCTGCTGTCGGGGTTGTCGGTGATGGGCGCGGTGCAAGACGCGATCGCGGGTCACGTCGTCACCGCTGCGGGTCGCGCCGCCGAGATCGCGTTGTTGTCCGCCGGACTGCTCACCGGAGTCATCCTCGGGCTGAAGGTGGGTATCGCGTTCGGGCTCACCCTGGATCCGGCCGAACCGGTGGCTGCCGACGTCACCCGGTTCGCGATCTCGACGTTCGCGGCGGCTGCGGCCGCCATGATGTTCGCGCTCGCCTGCTACGCGCCGCTGCGCTCGTTGATCGCTGCCGCGCTGGCCGGTGGAATCGGCTGGGCGGCCTTCGGTGTGCTCACCTTGCTCGCGCCCTTCGGCGTGGTCGTGGCCACGGGTCTCGCCGCTGTGTTCATCGGCCTGGTGAGCGAACTGTTCCGCCGCGGTACGAGGATCGACCGGCACGTCATCATCTTGTCCGGGATCATCCCGCTACTGCCGGGGCTCACCGCCTACCGCGGCTTCTACCAGCTGGCCTCCATGGAAGAGGTGGTGGACGGGCTCGGCACCATCATGCTCGCGCTGGCCATCGGGCTCGCCCTCGCCGCAGGCGTGACACTCGGCCAGCTCATCGCGCGACCTCGTCCAGCGCCGGAGATCCCGGAGCCGGGCGCGAAGAGCACGGCCGCAACGCCGCCGGTCGTGGACGAGGGCGATTGACGATCACGTCGGCACCAGCCACCGCCGGGTCAGCAGGCGGTCGGCAGCGCACGCACGATGTCTGCCGCGGCTCCGCGGAGTGTGGGTGCGAGCTGTCGTAGTCTCAACTTGTGGGACGGCGCGGTGATCGAGATCGCGGCCGTGCAGGGGTTGTTGGTCGGTAGCAGCGGTGCCGCGATGCATTCCACGCCGAGGCGGTACTCCTCGCGGTCGTAGGCGACTCCCTCATCCTGAACCCGGGTGAGCTCCGCTTGCATGGCGCGGGGGGACACGATGGTGTGCGGCGTCATGGCAGGCATCGTTCGAGGCCGAGTGCTCGCGGGCGGGGCGTCCGAGAACGCGAGGATCGCCTTGCCCAGGCCCGTGCAGTACGCGGGCAGCCGGGCGCCGACCCGGGTCACATCGGAAACCGGGGCCTGTCCCGGCAGCTTCTCGATGTAGACGATGTCCCGCCCGTTGCTGACCGCGAGGTGGACGGTCTCCCGCGTGCAGGCCTGCAGCCGCTGCAGGGTCGGCAGAGCGGCTCTGCGCAGCACCGCGTGCGCCCAGGAGAGCCCGGCGAACTCGAGGAGCCGGGTGCCGATGCTGTAGCGGCCCTCGTGGAGCTCGAGCCACTCCAGTCCCACCAACTTGTGGACGGCTCGGTGGACGGTCGTCTTCGGCAACCCCGTCCTGACCATGATGCCCAGCAGGCTCAGATCGGTGTGCTCCGAGTCGAAGGCCCCGAGGATCACGTCCGTGCGGTCGAGAACGGAGCGCTGAGCGTCCAGAACGGCAGTGCCCTCGCGTGTGTGCATCTCCGGCGCTCCGATCGCGTCCTGGCTTCGGCGTCACCCCAAGGTACCGAGCACATATCCCACATAGAAGAGTTGCTTCCCGTATAGCGGAAAGATCGTTAAGATGCGCGGGTGCCCGACACCGATTCACCCGGGAGCGGCCGTCTGTCGTCGGTCCGCAACGCGGCTCGGCTGCTCAAGGAGTTCTCGCGCAACGATCGCGAGCTCGGCGTCACGCAGCTGGCTCGGCGGCTCGGGCTCGCGGTGAGCACGGTGCACCGACTGCTCAGCACGCTGACCGACGAAGGCCTGCTCGAGCGGGGATCCGTACCCGGCACCTACCGGCTCGGCCTGCAGATGTACGAGCTCGGCGCGACCGTGTTCCCCAACCTCGACCTGCACGAGGCCGCTCGACCGGTGCTGGCGGCGCTGCGCCAGACGACGGGGGAGACCGTGCAGTTGGGGGTTCTGGACCATCTGGAGGTCGTGTACCTCGAGCGCTTGGAGAGTCCGCAGACGCTGCGCGTCTTCAACCACACCGGGCATCGGATCCCGGCCTCGGCCACCAGCACCGGGAAGGTGCTGCTCGCCGCCCTGCCCGCGGACGTGCTGCAGGCTCGGCTGCTCGACTGGCGCCCGGAGCGGCGCACCTCCAACACGATCGTGGAGCCTGCGCTCCTGCTGGCCGAGCTGCGCCGGGTGGCCGAGCGCGGCTGGGCGCAGAACGTCGAAGAGGCCGAGTTCGGAGCGGCATCGGTAGCGGCTCCCATACGCGACGACGGCGGCGCGGTCGTGGCCGCGATCAGCGTCGTAGCCCCGATCACGCGGGCCAAAGCCGTGCTTCCGCGATGTCGGGCAGCCGTGCTCGACGCCGCGAGCGCCATCTCGCGTCGAATCGGCTTCCACGGTGCCGTCGACCGCTGAGTGACGCCGGACGAAAAGGTCCACGCAGCGGAACTGAGCTTTCTTTCCTCGCCGCGACGCCGCAGGCTGCTCCCCATGACATCGATCGCGAGTCGATCTGTTCGATCTCGGATCTGATCGAGTCGCGCCCCTTCTGCGGGTGCGGCACCACAGGGATCCGCATCCCGCGTCAGGCCGCGCACTCTGGTCGCAACCAGCGGCGGACCGACCGTCCGCGGCGATGTGTTATGGAGAGGAACACCGGATGGGATTTGAGCTGCGTTCGAATGCGATCGAGCCGGTGCGCAACACGTTCAGCTATCTCGAGGAGCGTTTCGGAGACCGGCAGGCGACGCGCTACCAGGAGGCGTCGTTCAACGTCCAGCCGACGGAGAACTTCCATTATCGGCCGACGTGGGATGCCGACCGGGAGCTGTACGACCCGGATTACACGGTGCTGAAGCTGGCCGACCCCTACGGCTACACCGACCCGCGCCAGTACTACTACACGCCCTACGTCGCCGCGGCCGCCGCCCGGCACGAGTCCTTCGCGCAGACGCTGAAGTACATCGAAGACCGGCGACTGCTGGACAAGCTTCCCGACAGCTTCCAGATCACCCTCAGGGGATTCGTCCTCCCGCTGCGCCACTACGAATCCGGAGCCCAGCTGATCGCGCTCAACGGCAGCCGCTTCGCCTGGGGGACGACCGTGGAGCAGCCCATCGCGTTCGCCGCGATGGATCGCATGGGCAATGCCCAGCAGCTCAGCCTCGTCGGTCTGGCGATGGCGGGCGGGGCCGGTGACACGTTGGCCGAGGCGAAGAAGAACTGGCTGTTCTCCGGGCCGTTGCAGGGCATCCGCAAGGCGATGGAGGAGCTGCTGGTCGAGGGTGACTGGGCGGTCGGCGTGATCGGGCTCGACCTCATCGACGAGTTGCTCCACCCCGTGGTGTTCGAGCACCTCGACGACCGGGCGCTCGCGCGGGGCGCCGTCGCCTACAGCCAGCTGGCCCGCCACTTCGGCGACTGGTACCGCAACCACCGCAAGTTCATGGCATCGCTGCTCAAGGCGTGGGCAACCGATCCCGAGCACGGCGAGTCCAACCGCGAGGCGATGAGCGACATCGCAGGCCGCTGGTTCCCGATCGTGCACACCGCGGTCGCCGAGTTCGCCGTCGGCATCGCCGAGGCGGCGGGCTCCACCACCGCCGTCGCGGCGGTCGAGCGGTCGTCGGCCGAGCTGACCAACCAGTTGACGAAGCTCGGCGTCCACGTCCGAGCGGTTCAGGAGGCAGCACGATGAGCGAGCTTGCGAGCGAATCATTGGCGCAGCGCTCCGCGAAGCGCCGACCGAGCGTCAGCGAGGGAGTGCGATGAGCGAGGCCGCGGCCCCGGAGCGGAAGACCCGACTGGTCGGGGTGGACCTGCAGGACTCCTCGGACAGCCACGCCGTGGTGGAGGCCATCGAGGCCGACAACACCGGCGTCACGGTGAACCGCATGCCCGGACTGGTGTCGTTGCGCGCCGCCCGGGAAATGGTCATCCGGCGCGAGTCCGTAGAAGCGCGCATCGGTCGGGAATGGGATACCCAAGAGTTCCAGATGAACCTGGTCTCCTATTCCGGGAACATCGACTGGGACGACGACCAAATCATCATCAAGTGGGAGCACTGAGGAGAACACGTGGCCAAGCTGTCCATGCGCGAGCGCTATCGTGCGCTCACCCGCGACCTCGACTGGGACCCCACCTACGTCGACACCGAAAAGCTGTACCCCTACACCCGGTACGAAGGCATCAAGATCCACGACTGGGACGCGTGGGAAGACCCCTTCCGGTTGACCGTCGACGCGTACTGCAAATACCAGGCGGAGAAGGACAAGAAGCTCTACGCCGTCATGGACGGGTTCGCACAGGGGCAGGGTCATCTGTCCTTGACAGACGCCCGGTACCTCAACTCGATGAAGCTGTTCATCCAGGGCGTGACACCGCTGGAGTACGCGGCGCACCGCCATTTCGCGTTCCTCGCCCGCCAACTGGACGGGGCGGGCGCCCGATTCGCGGCGCACTCCCAGAGCATCGACGAACTGCGCCACGCGCAGACCGAGATCCACACGATCGCCCAGTACAACAAGTACTACAACGGCATGCACAACTTCGGCCAGATGAGCGACCGGCTCTGGTATCTGAGCGTGCCGAAGTCGTTCGGCGAGGACGCCATGTCGGCGGGCCCGTTCGAGTTCCTCACCTCCATCTCGTTCAGCTTCGAGTACCTGCTGACCAACCTGCTGTTCGTGCCGTTCATGAGCGGGGCGAGCTTCAACGGCGACCTGGCCACCATGACGTTCGGCTTCTCGGCGCAGAGTGACGAGAGTCGCCACATGACACTGGGCCTGGAGTCGGTGAAGTTCATCCTCGAGCAGGACGAGGCGAACGTCCCGATCGTCCAGGAATGGATCGACAAGTGGTTCTGGCGGGCCTACAAGGTGCTCGGCCTGGTCGCGGCGATGATGGACTACATGCTGCCGAAGAAGGTGATGAGCTGGAAGGAGTCCTTCGAGCTCTACTTCGAGGAGCAGATGCTCAACGGGTTGTTCCCCGACCTCGAGTACTACGGGATCCGGCCCCCGCTGCACGTCGAGCAGGCCGTCGCCGAGAAGAGCACCCTCAGCCACCAGCTCTACTACACGCTCTACAGCTTCGGGTTCGCCACCGCGTTCAACACGACCGCGCCGACGCCCGCGGAGATGGACTGGATGTCGCGGGAGTACCCCGACACCTTCGACCGTGACTTCCGGCCCCGCTGGGAGCGGGTCGCGAAGATGGCCGAGGAGGGCAACCGCTTCTTCTACCGCGGTCTGCCGACCCTGTGCCAGGTCTGCCAGATCCCCGCCGTGTACTCCGAGCCCGGAGACGTGACCACGTCCTCGATCCGCCACAGCGAGTTCAACGGCGAGCGCTTCAACACCTGCTCCGACGGCTGTAAGTGGATCTTCGAACGGGAGCCGGAGAAGTACGTGCAGGCCTGGCTGCCGGTGCACCAGATCTTCCAGGGCAACTGCGGCGGAGCCACCGTTCCCGAGGTGCTGGAGTGGAGCGGCCTGCACGACGGCGACTCGGGGGAGTACCTGACGTCGGCCGACAAGGCGTTGTGGGACAAGTGGCACGCCGAGGCCTCGTCCCCGGCCCCGACCCCGGTGGCTGGTGAGTGATGGCGGTCAAGGCGCTCTACGACTACTCCTTCCCTTCCAAGGACCGCCAGGAGAACTTCGGCGACGACCTGTTGGTCAACGTGCTGTGGGCGGGCAACGTGCTGATCTGCGCGCCGCTGTGCGTCCGGGTACCGGCCGCGATGACCTGGGCCGAGTTCCGGGGCGGGGTCATCGACCCGTGGGCCGACGCGGACCCGGAATACGACCCGGCCTCCGTGTCGGGATGGCAGCTCGACGGTGCCGCACTGACTCCGACGGACGGGGCCTCGCTGGCCGATGCGGGCGTCGGGCACAAGTCGTTGATCACGTTCCGGACCGACGGCGCCTGATCTCGGACCAGACACCGGCGGCGGCGACGCCACGGCTCCACCCGACGCGGACGGAGCCGTGGTGCGCCGCGCCACGAGCAGGAGAAACCATGAGCGAGACGTTCACCGTGACGGTCGAGCCACTCGAGCGGGAGGTCGAGTGCCGCTCCGACCAGTCGATCCTGGACGCCTGCCTGCGCGCGGGTGTCTACCTGCCGCACGCCTGCACCCACGGCACCTGTGGTACCTGCAAGCTGCAAGTGCTCGAGGGCGACATCGAGCACAACGACGCGTCGGACTTCGCCCTGATGGAGTTCGAGCGCAACGAGGGCATGGCGCTGGTGTGCGTGGCGACGCCCAGCTCCGACGTCACGGTGGAGGCCGACGTCGAGGCGGAGCAGGGCGTCGTGCACCACCCGGTGCGGGACTTCACCGGCACCGTGGCCTCGATCGAGGACATCGCGCGGGAGACCCGCAGGCTGATCGTCGACCTCGACGAGGAGATGACGTTCAACCCGGGCCAGTACGTGACCGTCGAGATCCCGGGTACGGGTCAGACCCGCACCTGGTCCATGGCCAACCCGCCTGCCGACCCGGCGCGGATCGAGCTGCAGATCCGGCGCACGCCCGGTGGTCTCGGCACCGACGGGTGGGTCTTCAAGAACCTGGCCGTCGGCGACACCGTCCGGTTGTCCGGGCCGTACGGGCGGTTCTTCCTGCGCGAGGCCCGCCCGGAGCCGATGATCCTGATCGGCGGCGGCACCGGGCTCGCGCCGCTCAAGGCGATCGTGCGACACGTCCTGGACAGCGGGCTCGATCAGCGCATGTACCTGTACCAGGGAGCTCGGACCGAGGCCGACCTCTACGACGTCGAGTTCTTCCGGGAGCTGGAGGCAGCCCATCCCGGCCAGTTCACCTACCGGCCGTGCCTCAGCGGCGACGTCGAGGAGGGCTGGGACGGACCGAGGGGCTTGGTGACCGACGTCGTCGACGCCGACTTCGAGACCTGCCGCAAGCACACCGCCTACCTGTGCGGGCCCCCGCCCATGGTGGAGGCGGCCCTCAAGACGCTGATGCGCAAGCGGCTGTTCCCCAAGGACATCTTCCGGGAGGACTTCTTCGACGCCTCCGACAAGGCGACGGGCGGAGTCCGCAGCCCACTGCTCAAGGGATGAGAACCGTGATCATGGAAAGCCAACGCGACGTGGTCTTCACGCCGCTCATGCTGCGGTGCCGGGAGGCGGCCTCGGGCGTCGACGTGCGGGTGCCCCTGCGCCTGAAGCCGAGCTCTCTGCGGGCGGTCCGACACGTCAACGACGACTGGGTCGGCCAGCGGGCCCGCGCCGAGCAGGTCATCGCCGAGGCCAACGCCATGCTCCTCGGCCGCACCGAGCGCATCGATCTCGACGACGGGATCGACGCCGAGAGCCTCGCGTTCACCGTCAGCAGGCTCGACCGGACGGCGAAGATCACGATGCGGTTCGTCAACCGGCAGGCGTGGCTGGAGCTGGAGCGGTCCTACGCGCACAGCGCGGCCCCGGTCGAGCTGATGGAGCTGCAGGTGCTCGAGGACCTCGTCGTCGAGCTCATCTTCGACGGCCGTCATGACTGACGTCGCGCTCGCGGAGGTCGGCGAGAACATCGACGCAGGCGGCATCCGCACCAACGTCCTGCAGGCGGGCGAGGGCGCACCGGTCGTGCTCGTGCACGGCTCGGGGCCCGGCGTGACCGCCTACGCCAACTGGCGTCTCACCGTTCCCGACCTCGCGGCCCGCTTCCGGGTGATCGCACCCGACATGGCCGGTTTCGGCCGCAGCGACAAGCCCGGCGGATACGGGATGAAGCTGTGGACCGGGCAGCTGCTCGCCCTGCTGGACGCCCTCGGCCTCGAGAAGGTGTCACTGGTCGGCAACAGCTTCGGGGGCGGACTCGCCCTGCGGGTCGCCGCCGAGCACCCCGACCGCGTGCACCGCATGGTGCTGATGGGCGCGGCGGGCGTCGAGTTCCCGATCACGGACGGCCTCGACGCGATCTGGGGCTACCAGCCGAGCGTCGAGAACATGCGCCGGATCATGGACTACTTCGCCTACAGCCGTGAGCTGGTCAGCGACGAGCTCGCGGAGGTTCGCTACCAGGCGTCGATCCTGCCCGGGACCCAGGAGGCGTTCTCGGCCATGTTCCCGGCACCGCGACAGCGCTGGGTCCAGGAACTGGCCACCGACGAGGACCTGATCCGTGGGATCCCGCACGAGACGCTGATCGTGCACGGCCGCGACGACCAGGTGATCCCCCTCGAGAACTCCACGCGCCTGCACACCCTGATCGAGCGGTCGGAGCTGCACGTCTTCGGCCGCTGCGGGCACTGGACCCAGATCGAGTGGGCCGCGGAGTTCAACCAGCTACTCGTCCGGTTCCTCGGACGCCCGGACAGGCGGGGGTAGGCCATGACCACCATGACAGGCGCGGTGACAGCGGTGTTCGACTTCCGCGGCGACACCGCCGAGCTCGCCGCCTGCTACGACGTCGCAGTCCGGCGGGTCGCGGAAGTGTCGTCGGCGAGACCGGTCGTCCACATCGCCATCCCTCGCGAGTACGGGTTGATGGTGGTGGACGTGTGGACCTCGTTCGCGGCACTGGAGGTCTTCGAGAGCAACGAGGACTTCCGGACAGCGCTGCGCGACAGCGGGCTTCCCGAGCCGGAGCTGCGGATCTATCCCGTCCACAACCTCGGCTGGCCCGTCGACGTCATGCCGATGTACCGCTGATCGCGGTTGCCCCCCGCTTCTCACCACCCCGTCGAAAGGAACACCATGAGCAAGGTCATCAGGTTGGGTTACGTGCACTTGCGGGTCACCGATCTGGAGGAGTCGCGCAACCACTACTCCAACACGCTGGGTATGGAGGTCGTGGCGTCCGAGCCCGGCAAGCTCTACCTGAAGTGCTGGGACGAGTGGGACCACCACTCGCTGGTGCTGGAAGAGGGCGGGGTCGGGCTGGTCAAGCTGGGCTACAAGGTGGAGAGCTCGGAGGCGATGACGGAGTTCGAGTCGCGCGCCCAGCGGTTCGGGGTGACCACCGGGCGGTTCTCGGCGGGGGAGAACCTGACCGTGGGGGAGGGGGTGCGGATCACGCTGCCGTCGGAGCACAACATCGAGCTGTACACGGAGATGGAGTACGCGGGCACCGAGACCGGGGCGATCAACCCCGAGGCGTGGCCGCGCAACGTGCGCGGGGTG
>Ga0207688_10000486_pt1 | contig 19063 bp, 15 predicted proteins | sample KBSMiscanthusM4_FD_184296 | JGI IMG/M metagenome (GOLD analysis project Ga0207688, IMG submission 184296) | Miscanthus rhizosphere microbial communities from Kellogg Biological Station, Michigan, USA - M4 (SPAdes) (version 2) | ecosystem: Host-associated > Plants > Roots > Rhizosphere ...
CTCGGCGTAGAGATGCCCGGCGCCGCCATGGCCGTTCGATGCACAGGCGAGTCCGCCCGGCGTGCGGTTGGCAAGCGCCACCAGGTCCGCGACCGAGTGCACCGGCAGCGCTGGATTGACCACGAGCACGAACGGATTGTCGGAGAACAGCGCGACCGGCACCAGGTCCTTCAGCGGGTCGTAGGCGAGGTTGCGGTAGATGCTGACGTTGATCGCCAGGGTCGTGCTGGTGGCGAGCAGGATGGTGTGGCCATCCGGCGCCGACCTGGCGACGAAGGTGGCCCCGATGGCGGTGCCCGCGCCCGGCCGGTTGTCGATCACGAACGGCTTGCCGAGCCGCTGCTCCAGCCGCCGGCCGAGCAGCCGGGCCATGGTCTCCGTTCCGCCCCCGGGCGCGTAGGGCACGACGAACAGGACCGGCCGCGAGGGGTACTCCTGCGCGGGGGCAGGCGCGGGGAGAAACGCCGCCGCGATGGCGAACGTCAGGGGGCCCAGCCGCATCGTTTCCTCGGTTTGTTCCGCGTTTCCCGCGGGGTTTGGGCGACGCTAGCGCAAAGCCGGGAACGGCGGTATGGGCCAAAATAGCCCTGTTTCCTTGACAGTTCCGGTCCCGGTCGCCATAAGCTTGCGCGTGGCGCGGGGCTTCCAAGTTCCGCGCCCTTTGTTACGGCCCGCTGGTGCCGTAAACACCCAACACCCGACTGAAAGAAGCCGGTCCGGAACGATCCGAGCGCCGGAATCGAACACGAGGACAAGAACGATGTTCGCAGTCATCCGTACCGGCGGCAAGCAGTACCGCGTTGCCGCCGAGGATGTGATCAAGGTCGAGAAGGTCAAGGGCGATCCCGGCGAGATCGTCCAGTTCGGCGAGGTTCTGGTGGTCGGCGGCGACGACGTCACGCTCGGCGAGCCCACCATTGCCGGCGCCTCCGTGGCCGCCGAGGTCCTGGAGCAGGGGCGCGGCGCCAAGGTCATCGCCTTCAAGAAGCGCCGGCGCAAGAATTCGCGCCGCAAGCGCGGCCACCGCCAGGAGTTCACCCTCCTGCGGGTGACCGAGATCCTGACCGATGGCGCCAAGCCGACCGTCACCGCGCGGCCCAAGCCCGAGCGGAAGCCGAAGCCGGCGGTGGCTGCGAGCGAGGATGGCGACGACGCCGAGGAAAGCGCCGCGCCGAAGGCCAAGGCCGCGAAAAAGCCGGCCAAAGCAGCCGCGAAAAAGCCGGCCGCCAAAAAGGCGGACAAGCCGAAATCGGCCGCCAAGGGCAAGAAGAAGTGATGATTTCGTCACAAAGTTGGATTAGATAGACCGCAACGACGGGCTGCGTTCCGACGCAGGCTCGGTTCAAGGACTGACGACGATGGCTCACAAGAAAGCAGGCGGCTCATCCCGCAACGGCCGCGACTCCAACAGTCAGCGGCTCGGCCTGAAGATTTTCGGCGGTGAGCAGGTGCTCGCCGGCAACATCATCGCGCGCCAACGCGGCACCAAATGGCACCCTGGCACCAATGTCGGCCTGGGCAAGGACCACACGCTGTTTGCGCTGACCGAAGGTCGCGTCGAGTTCCGTACCAAAGCCAAGGGCCGGATCTTCGTATCGGTGCTCCCAATGTCGGAGGCAGCGGCCGAATAAACGGCGGATCAAATCTACGTCCGCCGGCATCCATCGAACCGGCGGACCCATAGGGTTCCATGAGGGGAGACGGGATGCCGGCTCCCCTCTTCGCTTTTGAGGAGCCCGTGCGATGACACTGCTGGAACCAGACGCACCGGAAGGCTTGCAAGGGCCGCCCGTTCCGGTCCTCGAGACCGAGCGGCTGATACTGCGCGCACCGCGGTTCGAGGATGCCGCAACGATCGCCGCCCTGGTCAACGACCGCCGCATCGCCGAGAACACGCTGCGCATTCCGCATCCCTACACGCTCGCGGACGCGCAAGCCTTTCTCACCGCCGCCAATGCCAGCGGCGGCGAGATCGTGTTCCTGATCACCGCCTGGGAGGGCACCGTGCTCGGCTGCTGCGGAATCGGAAAGCTCGACGGCGAGTATCCCGAGATCGGCTATTGGCTCGGCGTTCCGTTCTGGGGCAGGGGCTACGCCACCGAGGCCGCGCGCGCCCTGATCGATCATGCCTTCGGCGAGCTCGGCTACGACGTGCTCGTCAGCGGCGCGCGGGTGAGCAATCCCGCCTCGCGCCGGGTGCTGCAGAAATGCGGTTTCGAGTGGACGGGCGTCGGCCTCTACCGCATCCGCGCGCTCGCCTCGTCGGCGCCGGTCGATCGCTTTCGTCTCGACCGCGGTCTTTGGGCCTCGCTCAAGAGCTGGGGCAAAGTGCACAGAGGAGCCTGATCGTGCTCCAGACTTGCATCGCGACTCGAGCCGCGCGGCTGGCGTTGCGTCCGGTGCGGGAGGGGGACGATGAGGCCCTGTTCCCTCTGTTCACAGATTGGGACGTGATCCGCTGGCTCAGTTCGCCGCCCTGGCCCTATACGCGAGAGGACATGCAAAGTTTCATCCGCGAGCAGACGGCGACGGACGGCGAGGATGCGGAGACGCGTTTTGCGATCACGCTGGAACAGACGCCGATCGGCATCCTCAGCGTACGGATGCGACCTGCCAGTCATCTGCAGCGCGGCGCTGGTCCGAATTTCGGTTACTGGATCGCGCAACGCTATTGGGGCCGTGGATACATGACAGAGGCGCTTCGCAGCGGCGTGGACCACGTCTTCCGCATGGGACGCCACGAGGCGGTCTATTGCGGCGCGTTCGCGGGAAACGATGTGTCGTTGCGGGTGCAGGAGAAGGTCGGGTTCGTTCGGGATGGCAAGACGATGTTGTACGCTCGGCCGCGCGGCGGAGAATTCCCGCATGTCAACACGATGCTGACGCGAACCGGGTTCGTTTCCGACTGACCGCACAGCGGGAGGATCATCATGGCCGCACCATTCACTCTCATCGGTATCGACCACGTGGTGCTGCGCGCAGCGGATCCGGCTGCGTTGGAGCGTTTCTACATGGAGGTGCTGGGCTGCGCGTTCGAGAAGCGCCAGGGTTCCTTAGCGCAGTTGCGCGCGGGTCAAGCGCTGATCGATATCGTTCCGGCCGACGAAGCCGGACCGGCGCAGGGCAGGTCGAGCAGCGGCGGCGCCAATCTCGATCATCTGTGCTTGCGGATCGCGCCGTTCGACGCCTCGGCGATCGTTGCGCATCTGGCGGCGCACGGCGTCAGCTGCGGCGAGGAGGCGTCGCGCTACGGCGCCGAGGGCCAGGGCCCGTCGGTCTACCTGCACGATCCCGAAGGCAACGGCGTCGAGCTCAAGGGCCCGGTGCCGGGATGATGAAAGGCTGAACCACGACCGGACCAACACCGTTGTGAGCAAACCATGACCCTGACGCAGCTCATCCATGCGACACGAATGCGCCGGCCCGACCGCGAGAGGTCCGTCCGGAAGGGTTGACGCGCGTCCGATCGCGCGAGGCAAGCGCCGAGAACCCGAGCCCTTCCGCCGGTGCGGAAGGGCTTTTGTTTTTCGGGCTCGGCGCTTCCTCACGCAAATGGATGTGTCATGAGCAAAATTCTGATCACCAGCGCGCTGCCCTACATCAACGGGGTCAAGCACCTCGGCAATCTCGTCGGCTCGCTCCTGCCCGCCGATGTGCATGCGCGTTTCCGCCGCCAGGTCGGGGACGAGGTGTTGTTCATCTGCGGCACCGACGAGCACGGCACGCCGGCGGAGCTCGGTGCGATCGAGGCCGGCGAGGACGTACGGCACTACTGCGATGCGCAGCATGCCATCCAGGCCGACATCTATCGGCGCTTCGGCCTGTCGTTTGATCATTTCGGCCGCTCGTCCTGCCGGCAGAACCACGCATTGACCCAGCACTTCTACGCACGGCTCGATGCCGCCGGCCTGATCGAGGAACGCCCCGTACGTCAGGTGTGGTCGTCGATCGACCGGCGCTTCCTGCCTGACCGCTACGTCCTCGGCACCTGTCCGCATTGCGGCTTCGCGGCCGCGCGCGGCGACCAGTGCGACGCTTGCGGGACCTTGCTCGATCCCGCGGACCTCCTGCAGCCGCGCTCGGCGCTGTCAGGCGACACGGGCGTCGAATTGCGCGCGACCCGTCACAGTTTCCTGCGCCAATCGCTGCTGGTGGATCGCCTCGATGCCTGGGTCGGCACGCGCACGGGATGGCCGGCGTTCGTGACCGCGCTGGCGAGGAGCTGGCTCACATCGGATTTGCGGGACCGTTGCATCACGCGCGACCTCAGTTGGGGCGTGCCGGTGCCGGGCGCAGCGAACAAGGTCTTCTACGTCTGGTTCGATGCGCCGATCGGCTACATCGCGGCGACGCAGGAGTGGGCGGAGGGCGACCCTGCGCGTCGCAACTGGAAGGACTGGTGGTGGCAGGCGGATGACATCAGCTACATCCAGTTCCTGGGGAAGGACAACGTGCCGTTCCATGCGGTGAGCTTTCCCGCGACGCTGATCGGATCCGGTGAGCCCTGGAAGACCGTCGACGTGATCAAGGGATTCCATTGGCTCACTTACGAGGGTGGCAAATTCTCGACCAGCCGCCGGCGCGGCATTTTCACCGATGCAGCGCTGGAGGAATTGCCGGCCGATCTGTGGCGCTGGTGGCTGATCGCAAATGCACCCGAGACATCAGACACGGATTTCACCGTCAGCCGCTTCGCCGCCGACGTGAACAAGGATCTCGCCGATGTGTTCGGCAACCTGGTGAACCGCGTCGTCCGTTTCTCCGCGCAGGCATTCGGCGGCCGCGTGCCCGGCGGGGGAAAAGCCGGCGAGCGCGAGCACGCACTGTCAGCCGAGATTGGCACGCGCGTCGCCCGGTTGCGGACGCACCACGAAGCGTTGGAGTTCCGGCAGGCCGCCGCGGAGACGCGCGCCATCTGGGCGCGCGCCAATGCCTATGTGCAGGAGACGGCGCCGTGGACCGCGATCAATTCCGATCCCGCGCGCGCCGCGGTCGTCACGCGCACCGCGCTGAACCTGATCCGGCTGTCCGCCGTGCTGGCCTGGAGCATCGTGCCGACGCTCGCCGGCAAGGTCCTGTCCGCGCTGGGCGAGGACGCGCCGATCCCACTTTGGCCCGCGCAAGCCGGAAGCGGTCTCGCGCTCGATCTCCCTGCGGGGCGGCCGATCGGACCGATCGGACCGCTGGTGGCGAAGCTCGGTGCTGCGGATGTCGCGCGCCTGTCTCAGCGCTTCGCGGGCTGACTGGGCGTGCGTCCGTACGCGAGCCGCAGTGATGCAGGCGCATCGGGGCCAGCTATTGAAACGGTTGGCCATCTGTGGTGCGTTGGGCGGCGATCAAGAACAATAAGCTGGAGGGTGGAGGACCATGCGTTCGATGCGTCGCACCGCGCTTGGCGCTGTGTTTTTTGTAACTGCTACAGTCATTGCTCCACCGCTGTCCGCCCAGACCTATCCCGATCACCCGATCAAGCTGATCGTTCCGAGCGCGTCGGGCGGCCCCACCGACATCCCAGCGCGGATGACTGCGGGATTCATTCCGAAACTCGGCCAGCCGGGCGTGGTGGAGAACCGGCCGGGGGCCGGCGGCGCTTTGGGCGCACGCTCGGTCGCATCGTCGCCTCCCGACGGCTATACACTGCTGGTCGGCAACACGAGCGTGTTCGCCGTCAATCCGGCAGTTTCGGCCTCGGCCGGGTACGATCCGCTGCAGAACTTCGCGCCGATCGCAAAGTTCTCCGAGAGCTTCCAGATCCTGGTGGTCCATCCCTCGTTGCCGGTCACCAGCGTGAAGGAACTGCTCGATTACATCAAGGCCAACCCGGGCAAGTTGAATTACGCCCATTCCGGCATCGGCGGGCTGCCGCACCTGACCGCGGAACTGTTCATTGCCCGCACCGGCGCGAACATCGTCGGCGTGCCCTATCGCAGCGGCGGCGAGGCCGTAACGGCGGTGTTGGGCCAAAACGTTCAAATGACGTTCGAGGCGATCAGCATCCTCCTGCCGCTGATCAGCGAGGGTAAAGTACGGGCGCTCGCCGTGACGAGCCGGGCGCGGACCCCGCTCGCGCCGGATCTGCCAACGATGATGGAGGCAGGCGTTCCGGACTACGAGGTCACGACCTTCAACGGCATCGCCGCGCCCGCCGGAACGCCGGCGCCGATCATCGGCAAGCTGAACGCGGCGATCAACGAAGGCCTGCTGACGGCGACAACCAAGGAGACGCTCGCCAAGCTCGGTGCTGTCGCCAGCCCGGGATCGCCGGAAGAATTCGCCTCCTTCATCGCGGCCGAGCTCGCGAAATGGAAGTCGGTCGCGCAAAAGGCCAATGTGAAGATTGAGTGACGCGCGCGCGGGCGCCGCATCATCGCGGTGGATCGCGATCCCGGTCGTATGACCAAGGTGCCCTCGCGGTGCGCGCTGATACGCCGGAAATTCCATGACGCATGACATGCTCATCCGCGACGGGCTGCTGCTCGACGGCACCGGCGCCGCGGGCCGGCTCGGCGACCTCGCCATCCGCGATGGCCGCATCGTCGCCATGGGGGCGGATCTCGGCGAGGACGCGGCCAAGCTGATCGACGCCACCGGCCTGGCGGTGGCGCCGGGCTTCATCGACATCAAGACCCATTCCGACTTCACGCTCCCGATCAATCCCAAGGCCGAGAGCAAGGTGCGCCAGGGTGTGACCACCGAGATCATCGGCCATTGCGGCTTCTCGGTCGCGCCCGCCCTGCCGGGCAAGGTCGAGCTCCTGCGCGACTATCTGAGTCCGAGCGCGCCGTGGCTGCCGTTCAAGGAGACGACGTTTCCCGCTTACCTCGACGACTTCCCCGCGACCGCAGTGAACGCCGGCATGCTGGTCGGCCACAACACGCTGCGGTTGATGGTGATGGGCATGGCGGAGCGCGCGCCGACGCCGGACGAGCTGGCGCAGATGATCGCGCTGCTGGAGGACGCGCTCGATGCCGGCGCGCTCGGCCTGTCGTCGGGGCTGTTCACCGCGCCCGGCTCCTACGCGCAGCCCGACGAGATGATCGCGCTCTGCCGCGTGGTCAAGCGCTACAACGGCGGCTACTTCACTCACCTCCGCGACGAATCGAACAAGGTGCTGGAGGCGCTCGAGGAGGCCATCGCGATCGCCGAGGCGTGCGGCGTGCATGTCGAGATCGTGCACTTCAAGTGCTCGGGAACAGACAACTGGGGCAAGGCCGCGCGCGCACTCGACATGATCGCGGCCGCCAAGGCACGCGGGCTCGATGTCGACTGCGACTCCTACCCCTACGCCGCCGGCAGCAACCCGCTCAAGAACCTGATGCCGCAATGGGTGCAGGCGGGCGGCGTCGCGGCCATGCTGGAGCGGCTCGCGGCGAAGCCGACGCGCGCGCGCATCCGCGCCGACATCGACCGCGACGGCCTCAACAACTGGGGGCGTCTGCCGTCGTGGGACTGTGTGCAGATATCGATCTCGCCGCATCTGCCGCAGCATGCCGGCCGCACCATCGGCGCGCTCGCGGCCGAGCGCGGCCAGGACCCGATCGACACCGTCGCCGACTACCTGATCGCGGACAAGGGCGCGACGCGCGTGCTGGTCACCTCCATTGCGGAAGACGACATCCGCACCATCGTGCATTCGCCGCTTGCACTCGTCGGTTCCGACGGCAATTGCGTCGCGACCTATGGCACCGTGAGCCAGGGCATGCCGCACCCGCGCTTCTACGGCACGTTCCCGCGCATCATCGGCCACTATGCCGGCGAGCTCGGCCTGATCTCGCTGGAGCTCGCCGTTCACAAGATGACCGGAGCGACCGCGCGCGCGCTGAAGCTCAGGGATCGCGGCCTGCTCAGGGACGGCTATTGCGCCGACGTGACGATCTTCGATCCCGCCGACTTCCGGGATCGCGCCACCTATGCCGATCCGCACCAGTATCCGACCGGCGCCCGCACCACCGTGATCGTCAACGGCACTGTTGTGGTCGAGGACGCGACCCATACCGGCGCGCTGCCGGGCAAGGTGCTGCGGCGGGACGGCGACGGGCGCGTGGGCTGACGACCGCCATCCCGACCCGCGCCGTGCCAATCGGCGCAAGGCCGGTCAACGCAATGGCATCGGAACAGGGGGGCCGCCGGCTCCTCTGCCGACGCAATCGGACCGGGGCTTTGACAAAAATCAAAGCAGCCAATAGCGCTATGGCTGTGGGATACCGTGGAGGAAGCCGATGCTTGATTGGATCGGTACACAAATCCTAGCGCTGATGACGCTGCTGCCCGCCGTCTTCGTGGATGAGAAGTCGCCGACCTTCACCGCCATCCGCGCGATGTTCGGCTTGGTCTTCATCGTTCTTGTCGCTTATCTCATTGCGATGCGGCCGTTTCGCTCCGCCATTGCGCGCTGCATGCGCGCAATGTCGGGCCTAGCCATGCGGAAGCGCTGACGTCCCGCGGTGCAGTCCAGGCGCGCGCCGCCGGCGCTTTCGCATCCGGATCGACCCGCCGGCCGATGCGAGGTGACGAGCAATGCCCGAAGCCGCCAGCTATGCCGCCGTCGAAGTGCTGCGCGATGGCACCCGCGCCGAAATCCGCGCGCTCAGGCCGGACGACCGGGCCGCCATCCTCGCCGCCGTCGACCATACCAGCGAGAGGTCGCTCTACCGCCGTTTCTTTGCCGCGAAACGCAGCTTCAGCGAGCGGGAAATTGCGTTCTTTCTCAATATCGACTTCGCCCGCCACGTGGCATTGGTCGCGGTGGTAAGACACGACGACGGCGGAGAGGAGATCGTCGGCGGTGGGCGCTACATCGTGTTGCAGCCCGGCCGCGCCGAGGCGGCCTTCAGCGTGGTCGACCAGTTTCAGGGCCGGGGTCTCGGCACCGTGCTGCTGCGCCATCTGGCCGCGATCGCCCGTGACGCGGGCCTTCACGAGTTCGTCGCGGAGGTTCTGCCGGACAACACACCGATGCTGGAGGTGTTCGAGCACAGCGGCTTGCCAATGGCTTCGAGGCGCGAGCCCGGGGTGGTGCATGTCACGCTTCGCCTGACGTGAGTCCATGTCTCGCGCACGGGCTCGTCGCAAACGGAAATGGGAGGCAGACTCATGGGACGCAAGCCGAAGGAGTGGCAACGCGAGCCGGGCTGGTGGAGCGAGAACTTCTTCGCCATCCGCGACCTGATCTGGGCAATCTACTTCAAGGTCGAGGAGCCGGATAAGGCCGCGGGCCCGAGCCTGGACACGTTGTTTCGCAGACTGCGCGCGAGAATCGAGACGTTCGAGGCGAAATGTCGCCGAAAAACGGCAGGGCGCTCCACTGGAAAACGCGCTGGCAAGCGGGCCCGCACGAAGCCAGCGGCGAAACAACGAACGCGTCGAGCTCCAACGGTGAGCCGTTCCAGATCCTGAAGGCCGGTATGCCCGGGTAGATGCCGGTCCTGGCCGCCCATCCTCCCGGGATCACCGCCTGCTGACCGGCCGCACCGCCACCGGATGTGCCCGGGTCAGTTCGATGTCTTCGGTTTCGTGACGGATCACGACGCGCTCGCCCTCGCGCAGCGCGTACTCGACCTTGTCCAGCGCGATCTCGATTTCCAGCATCTGGCCGCGATACGTCACGGGAAACCGAAGCACGGCATTATCCTGCGGGGCCCGGCGCGGCCAGAACGATAACGTTCCGTCGTCGTCGCGCATGCCGCCGAAACCATAGGTCAGCATCATCCATGTGCCGGCCATCGACGCGATATGGCAACCATCCTTCACGTTGCCGCCGACGTCGGCCAAATCCATCAGCAACGCCGCCATCCCGTAGCGAATGGCTTTCTCCACGTCGCCGGTCTGCGCGGCGATGATCGCCTCGACGCACGACGACAACGACGAATCGCCCGTCGTCAGCGGGTCGTAGAAGTCGAAGTTGCGTTTCTTGGTCTCGTGCGAAAAGGCGTCGCCCAGCAGGAACATGGCCAGGACCACGTCGGCCTGCTTGATCACCTGTTTTCGATAGATGTTGAGCGGATGGTAGAACAGCAGCAGTGGATAGCGCTCCGGCGGAGTGTTGCGGAAGTCCCAGGGCTCTCTGTCCAGAAAACTGTCATCCTGCGGAATGATCTTCAGCGTCTCGTCGTACGGCACGTACATGTTGTCCGCCGCGCGGCTCCACGCCTCCGGCTCGGAGGGATCGAGCGCCGTCTTTTGCACCAGCGCTTTGTAGGCGTCCGCATCTCCCGCCCGCAGCGCTTCGACCACCTGGATCGCGTAGCGCAGGTTCTCGCGCGCCATCAAGTTCGTATAAGCGTTGTTGTTGACGACCGCGTTGTATTCATCCGGCCCGGTCACGCCGTTGATGCAGAACTTTCCCCCTTTGGCGTCCGAGAAGAAGCCGAGGTCGGTCCACAGGCGCGCCGTCTCCACCAGCATTTCCGCACCGCAGTCGCGCAGGAACGGATCGTCGCCGGTGGCCTGCACATATTTGCGCAGCGCATACATGATGTCCGCGTTGATGTGGTACTGGGCGGTGCCGGCGGCGTAGTACGCCGACGCTTCTTCTCCGTTGATGGTGCGCCATGGGAACATCGCCCCGCGATGGCCGAGCTCCCGCGCTCGCGCCCGCGCCCGCTCCAGCATGTTGTAGCGGAAGGTCAGCAGATTCTTCGCGATCTGCGGCGAGGTATAGGTCAGGAACGGCAGAAGGTAGATTTCGGTGTCCCAGAAATAGTGTCCCTCGTACGATTGCCCCGTGAGGCCTTTCGCCGGCACCCCCGTGCCTTCCGCCCGCGCGGATGCCTGCAGGATGTGAAAGAGGTTGAAGCGGATCGCTTGCTGGATCTCCACCGTCGTGCGCTGGGTGAGTTCTTCCCGCACATCCTTGATCCGGACATCGCTGCGGCGCCAGAAGTCGTCGAGGTAGCGCGCTTGCGCCGACAGGAGCGGGTCGAACCCCTGCGCCGTCACCCGATCGAGGGTCCACTCGGCACGCCCGCAGAGCTCTTCAGCGGTAGCAGTCTGCGACGTGTGATAGACCATGTATTTGCTGAGGCAGACCGGCTGCCCCGACCGGGCCTCGATGGTAAAGGCCACCTGGCCGAAGTCCGGGCTGTGGACCGTCTTGCAGCTATGCGGAAACGGGCTTTCCAGCGTGCTTTCGGTCGCGCATGCGAGGGTCAGGCGGCTGTTCTCGGTCGCATGGCACAGCACGATGCGGCATCCTTTGGAATAAGCGGCGCGCGGGTGGAGCACGCGATCGGCAAAGGCCCGCGCCAGCCGCGGATCGTCGGCGCTGGCGCTGGCGCTCGATTGCGGCAACGCCATCTCCGAAGCGATCACGACGGCGGCATCCGCGTTGAGGAGCGTCACGCAATAGGAGATCGCCGCCACGTGCCGGTCGGTGAAGGAGACCAGCCGCCGCGATCTGATCAGCACCTGCTTGCCGGCCGGCGTCTCCCAGAGGATCTCGCGGTCGAGCGTGCCGGCCTTCATGTTGAGCCGCCGGTCGTAATTCAGGAGCTTGGCCTGGGGCAACCAAAACGGCTCGTCGTCGACGAAGAGCTTGATGATCTTGCTGTCGGTCACATTGCAGATGGTCTGGCCGGTCCGCGCGAAGCCGAAGGCGTCTTCGCCGTAAACGATCGGCCAGGTTTCATGGAAACCGTTGATGAAGGTGCCGTTCTCGGCGTTGGGGCCGCCTTCCTCCGGGCCGCCGCGCATCCCCAGATATCCGTTGCCGACCGCCAGCATCGTTTCGAGCTGCGCGAGGAACTCGGGATGGAACGCCTTTTCGACGACGCTCCACTCGTCGGCCGGATAGTCGCGGGACGGAGGCCTCAACCGCTCATGCCGGATCATCGGGCTGTTCTTTCCGCGGCAGCACGCAAGGCTGGTCAGTCGGCCAGTTCACCCAGATCGTTTATCACCAGGTGAGCACCGTGGCGCCGAAGCTCCTCGGCATTGCCCTTGCGCGCAACTCCGATCACCAGGCCGAAGTGACCACCGGCTCCTGCCTGCACCCCCGCGATGGCATCCTCGATCACCACCGCCCGGGCCGGCGCGACCTGCAGCATCGACGCGGCCGTCAGGAACGTATCCGGGGCGGGCTTTCCCGCGAGGTGCCGGGTCTGGATCACGTTGCCGTCGACCCTGGCGTCGAAGAAGGCCTCCAGCCCGGCGGCCTTCAGGACAGCGTCGCAGTTTTGACTCGAGGTGACGACGGCGATTCTGAATCCGTCGCGGTGGAGCTGCTGGATGAGCCGGACGCTGCCCTCGTAAGGCCGCACCCCGGTGTCTTCGATGGCTTTGTGCACCAGGTCGTCCTTGCGGTTCCCGAGTCCGCCGACCGTTTCGGCGTCCGGCGGGTCGTCATGGCTTCCCTCGGGAAGGCGCATCCCACGCGACGCGAGAAAGTCGCGCACCCCGTCGAAGCGCGGCTTTCCGTCGACGTAGAGCCGGTAGTCGACGTCGAGATCGAACGGGCGAAAGGTTTCGCCGTTGCGCGCCGTCCGTTCCCTGAGATACTCGTCGAACACCTGTTTCCAGCACGCGGCGTGCAGGCTGGCGGTGTCGGTGATCACGCCATCGAGGTCGAGCAGGACCGCATCGAATTTCTCGCGGCTGATCTCACGTTTGCTCTCGCGCGGTTGCATCGATCGCTCCCGTGTTGTTGCATCATGCTACAAAGCCTCGAGCGATCCTTCAACAAGGCGCGCCGCTCGCGCCAGTCGAGCGGCGAATCGCGGCGATCGCGACGCACTGCAACACGATTTGACTGGACCAGCTCCCGAGCGATGCTTGGTCATCGTCCAGTGGTCAGTAACACTGCAGCGATCGCGGGGTTCCGCGCGCGCCGCGAGGAAACTAAGCCGGTCAGAGGTCGCCCGCAGTTGTCGCCACGAGCACGACCACGGAGCGGGGATGGACCCGATAGCTGCGCTCCTGCACCGACGGGGCATCCTTCCAGCCACAGATGTCCGCCGGCGCATCGAGCGAGGTGTCGAGGCAGCGCCGCCACGCCGCGCCGGCCTCCGCCAGCGCGGGAAGCTCGAACTCGAGCGCTTCCCAGAATGCATTGATGATGAGGTGGAGCATCACCGGATATCCCGCCAGGGCGACGGTGGCGGCCAAGGTGTGGGATTCGTGGCTCCAGTCCGGTGCGTTCAACCGGACGCCGTGCCACGTGAACGGCTGGCGGCGGAGGAGCTCGTTCAGGGTCAGGTCGAGGCGCTCGATCGGCAGATGCCGGTTCATGCGCATCGCAATGAGCGTCTTGGCGAAGCGGTGAATGTCGGCGTGCTTCTCGCTCGACGTCCAGTCGAACCAGGATATCTCGTTGTTCTGGCAATAGGCGTTGTTATTGCCCCGCTGGGTGCGCCTGACCTCGTCGCCCATCAGCAGCATCGGCGTCCCGATCGACAGCAGGGTCAGGGCCAGGAAGTTCTTCACCTGGCGATTGCGCAGACGCTCCACATCCGGATCGGCGGTGGCGCCTTCGTCTCCGCAGTTCCAGCTCAGATTCTGGTCGGTCCCGTCGCGATTGCTCTCGCCGTTGGCCTCATTGTGCTTGGCATTGAAGGACACGAGATCGTTGAGGGTGAAGCCGTCATGGCAGGTGACGAAATTGATGCTTTGCTCCGCTTCGCGTTCTTCACCCGCGTAGACGTCCGGGCTTCCGCTCAGACGAAACGCCATCGCGCGCGCGACGCCGCTATCCCCCTTGAGGAAGGCCCTGACGTCGTCGCGGAATCTTCCGTTCCACTCGGTCCAGCTGTCGCCCACAAACGTGCCGACCTGGTAGAGACCGCCGGGATCCCAGGGCTCCGCGATCAGTTTCACATTGGCCAGGACCGGATCCGACTCGATGTCCCAGAGGATCGGCGGCGATGCCATCGGACGGCCAGCTTCGTCGCGCGCCAGCACCGAGGCCAGGTCGAAGCGGAAGCCGTCGACGTGCATCTCGCTGACCCAGTAGCGAAGGCTGTCGAGAATGAGGCGCCTGACGATCGGCTCATTTGCATTGAGCGTATTGCCGCAGCCGGTGAAATTGGCGTAGCGCGACCGATCGGCGGCAAGGATGTAGTACGTCTCGTTCGAAAGCCCGCGGAAGCTGATGGTCGGGCCGTTCTCGTCGCTCTCGGCGGTATGGTTGTACACGACGTCGAGGATGACCTCGATCCCGGCGCGATGCAGCGCTTTGACCATGTCGCGAAATTCGTCCAGCGCGCCACGCGGATCCCGACGGGAGCTGTAGCCGTCGTGCGGGGCGAAAAACGAAAGCGGCTGGTATCCCCAATAGTTGCCGAGCCCCGGCGGGCCATCGTCCTGGTCGAACGCAAACACCGGCAGAAGCTCGACCGCACTCACGCCGAGGTCGCGCAGATAGGGAATCTTCTCGATCAGCCCCGCGAAGGTTCCGCGCTTGCCCGGTGCGACGCCCGAGCTAGGGTGCCGGGTGAATCCGCCCACGTGCATTTCGTAGAGGACGGTCTTGGCGAAGGGACGCCGGATCGGGGCGTCACCCTCCCAGTCATAGCCGGCGGGATCGACCACGACGCTCCTGAGCGCGGTCGCGATGTTGTCGCCCGGCCTTCGTGCTGCGTCGCCCGTTCGCGCCGCCGGGCGAGCGATGCACTTGCCGTAAGGATCGAGCAGCACCTTGCTCGGGTCGAAACGCAGGCCCCTTTCCGGATCGAACGGCCCCGAGATGCGGTAGGCATAGAGTTGTCCGGCCGCAACGCCTGGAACGAAGGTGTGCCAGTAGTGATAGGTCCGGTTGGCGCGCGGGTCGAGATCGATCACCCGCGAAGGCGCGGGGGCATCCGCGCTGTCGAACAACAACAGCTGGGCCGCCCGGCTGCTTTTGGCGAACAGGCTGAAATTCGTGCCGGTGCGATCGAGCGTCGCGCCCAGCGGAAAGCTCCGGCCGGCATGCTGGACAGAATGGCTCGACATGGCGCGAAATCTTTCGCCTCAAACTCGCTCACCATACATTCTCACGCAACCTAAGATCTGATAGCTTGTTATAGCTCCATCTGACGCCCCCAAACGCGCAGTGCCTGCCTGAGATTCGATCTCGGAGAAGAACATGGACTCGACCACGACAGATATCCGATCGATCAGCGCGTACGGCCCCGCGCGGTCCAGCGTGAGTGGCAGCCCTCTGGAGCCTCAGGAGCTCCAGCGGATGCAGCGTTACTGGAACGCGACCTTGTATCTGTCGGCGGGAATGATCTACCTGCGCGATAATCCGCTGCTGCGCGAGCCTCTCAAGCCCGAGCACGTCAAACGCCGGCTGCTGGGCCACTGGGGCTCCGATCCCGGCATGAGCTTGGTCTACATCCATCTCAACCGGCTGATCAAGAAATACGATCTCGACGTCATCTTTCTTGCCGGTCCCGGACATGGCGCGCCGGCGCTGATCTCGAATGTCTACCTGGAAGGCGCGTACTCGGAGATCTACAGCGAGGTCTCCGAGGATGCCGACGGCATGCGCCGCCTGTTCAAGCAGTTCTCCTTCCCTGGCGGGATCGGCAGCCATTGCACGCCGGAGACGCCCGGCTCGATCCACGAGGGCGGAGAGCTCGGCTATTCGGTGTCGCACGCCTACGGCGCGGTCTTCGACAACCCCGACCTCATCGCCATGGTCATGGTCGGCGACGGCGAAGCGGAGACCGGGCCGCTTGCCACGGCGTGGCACTCGAACAAGTTTCTCAATCCGGCGCGCGACGGTGCGGTGCTGCCGGTGCTGCATCTCAACGGCTACAAGATTGCAAACCCGACAATCCTTTCCCGTATTTCGCACGAGGAGTTGGAGGCGCTGTTCGTGGGCTACGGCTACGATCCCTATTTTGTCGAGGGGTCCGACCCGGACACCATGCATCAGGCAATGGCCGCGACCTTGGACCATTGTGTGCAGGAGATCAGGCGCATTCAGCAGGAGGCGCGCGCCAATCCCTCCGGGGTGAAGCGGCCCCGCTGGCCGATGATCGTTCTGCGCAGCCCGAAGGGCTGGACCGGCCCCAGCGAGGTTGACGGACACAAGGTCGAAGGATTCTGGCGTTCGCACCAGGTGCCGCTCGCAGGGATGCACGAGAAGCCCGCGCATCTGAAGCAGCTCGAGGAATGGCTGCGCAGCTACCGCCCGGAGGAGCTGTTCGACGAAGGCGGCCGGCTGGTGCCGGAACTTCGGGCGCTCGCTCCGGAAGGTCGGCGCCGCATGGGCGCGAACCCGCACGCCAACGGCGGGCTGCTGCGCAAGGCGCTGTCGTTGCCGGAGTTCCACGCCTATGCGGTCGAAACCCGACAGCCGGGCCGGATCGAAGTCAGTCCGACCCAGGTGCTCGGCCAGTTCCTGCGCGATGTCGCCCGCAGGAATCCGCAAAATTTCCGCGTGTTCAGCCCTGATGAAAATGCCTCCAACCGGCTGGCCGCAATCTATGAGGTCACCAAGAAGACCTGGCTCGGCGAATATCTGCCCGAGGATGCCGACGGCGGCGAACTCGCGCCGGACGGCCGGGTCATGGAGATGCTCAGCGAGCACACCCTCGAAGGCTGGCTCGAGGGCTACGTGCTGACCGGCCGGCACGGGTTCTTCTCCACCTATGAAGCGTTCGTGCACGTGATCGATTCGATGTTCAACCAGCATGCCAAGTGGCTCGACAAATGCAGCGAGCTGTCCTGGCGCGCGGATATTGCCTCGCTCAACCTGCTGATCACATCCACGGTGTGGCGGCAGGACCATAACGGCTTCACCCATCAGGATCCGGGCTTCCTGGATGTCGTTGCGAACAAGAGCCCGGCGGTGACGCGCATCTACCTGCCGCCGGACGCGAACTGCCTTCTTTCGGTGGCGGATCACTGCCTGCGGAGCCGCAACTACGTCAATGTGATCGTGGCGGACAAGCAGCCGCACCTGTCCTATCTCGGCATGGATGAGGCCGCGAAGCATTGCGCCAAGGGCGCGGGCATCTGGCGGTGGGCGAGCAGCGACGCGGATACCGAGCCCGACGTCGTGATGGCGAGCTGCGGCGACATCGCGACCATGGAAGCTCTGGCGGCCACCGCCATGCTGCGGGAACATTTTCCCGAGCTGAAGGTGCGGTTCGTCAACGTCGTCGACCTGTTCCGGCTGGTGCCGGACACCGAGCATCCGCACGGGTTCTCGGACCGCGAATTCGACTCGCTGTTCACGTCCGACAAGCCCGTCATCTTTAACTTCCATGCCTATCCCTGGCTCATCCATCGCCTGACCTACCGCCGCACCAACCACGACAACATTCATGTCCGCGGCTACAAGGAGAAGGGCAACATCAACACCCCGATGGAGCTGGCGATCCAGAACGAGGTCGACCGTTTCACCCTCGCGATCGACGTGATCGACCGAGTGCCCTTCCTCAGGTCGCGCGGCTCGCATGCGCGCGAGGCGCTGTTGGACAAGCAGCTCGAGTGCCGGCATCACGCCCATACGGAAGGGATCGATTCCCCCGAGATCGTCGATTGGAAATGGCCGCTCTGATCGCGTTGCCGTTGAATTAGACGGATGCGGATTGGCGCCACGATCAGGTCAGGGGCGCGCTGCAACAGCGGAGCCAGCCTCGCAACTTATAGCGACGCGATGGAGGATTTGCGCGCGGATGCGTCGTTTCATCGCTACGGGCGCGCGACCTCCATCGTATCCGGACATCTGCGCCGCTCCTCGAGAGGGACCCATGGATGAGATGACCAAGGCATCCGCCGTACCGCATCGCCCGGAGCGTCGCGGATTCGACGCCGCCCGCTTTTCCGGCGAGGCCGATGCGCTGTTCGAGCGGCACCTGCGGTTCGACAGCGTTGTCGATCCGGCCGCGGCCGGCGCGCGCGACAAGTTCGAGGCCGCCGCCCATGCGGTGCGCGACCTGCTCACGCAACGCTGGATCCAGACTCAGCAGGCCTACGATCGGGAAAACCCGAAGCGGGTCTATTATCTCTCGATGGAGTTCCTGATCGGCCGTTCGCTGACCAACAATATCACCAACCTGATGCTCGATTCCGTCATTGGCGATGCCGTGCGCGCGGCAGGGATCGACTGGCTCGGATTGGTGGAGCAGGAGCCTGACGCCGGCCTCGGCAACGGCGGCCTTGGGCGGCTCGCGGCCTGTTTCCTCGATTCAATGGCGACCATGCAGCTTCCGGCAATGGGGTACGGCCTGCGCTATGAATACGGGATGTTCCGGCAGACCATCGAGAACGGGTGGCAATGTGAACATCCCGACAATTGGCTGCGTCGCCAGGATCCATGGGAGGTGGCTCGTCCAGGCGAGGCCGTGGAGATCAAGTTCGGGTGCTCCATCGGGATCTCCGGCGGCAGCCTGCAGCTCCTGCCGGGTCGTCCCTCGACCTTGATCGGCATTCCATTCGACCGGCCCGTGGTCGGCTTCGGCGGCAAGACCGTCAACAGCCTGCGGCTCTGGAGCGCCGCGGCCCACGACGACTTCGACTTTCAAGAATTCAGCAGCGGGAATTTCGTCGCCGCCGTCGTTGGCGGCATCGCGGCAAACACGCTGACGCGCGTGCTTTATCCCGACGACTCCACGCAAAGGGGACAGGGGCTGCGCTTCGTGCAGGAGTATTTCCTGGTGGCCTGCTCGCTGGCGGACCTCGTGCGCCGATTCCGACGCGACAACTCCGATTGGAGCAACCTTCCAGACAAGGTCGCGATCCAGCTCAACGACACCCATCCGACCCTCGCGGTACCCGAGCTGATGCGCATTCTGCTCGATGAAGCGCACCTCGAGTGGGAGCAGGCCTGGGACCTCACGCGCAAGTCTCTGGCCTACACCAACCACACGCTGTTGCCCGAGGCGCTGGAAAAATGGCCGTTGCATTATTTCGAGCGACTGCTGCCGCGGCAGCTCGAAATCATCTTCGAGATCAATCGCCGGTTCCTCGCCGATGTCCGTCGCCGGTATCCCGGCGACGACGCTCGCGCAGCGCGGGTCAGCCTGATCGAGGAAGGCCCCGAAGAGAAGGTTCGGATGGCCAATCTGGCGATCGTCGGCTCCCACAGCACCAACGGCGTCGCCGCCATCCATTCCTCGCTGCTGCGCGCCAC
>Ga0207688_10000495_pt1 | contig 18934 bp, 13 predicted proteins | sample KBSMiscanthusM4_FD_184296 | JGI IMG/M metagenome (GOLD analysis project Ga0207688, IMG submission 184296) | Miscanthus rhizosphere microbial communities from Kellogg Biological Station, Michigan, USA - M4 (SPAdes) (version 2) | ecosystem: Host-associated > Plants > Roots > Rhizosphere ...
GAAGTCGACCCGGATCCGCGACATCCAGCCGGTCGGTCAGGACGTCGGACCGGAGGTCACCGCCGAGCTGAGTCTCGGCGGCCGCGAGCTGACGTACTCCAAGCGCTGGCTGAAGAACCGGTCCACCGAGCTGACGATCGTCGAGGCAGACGGCCGGCGGCAGTCCTGGACCGGCCGCGAGGCGCACAACGAGGCAGAGCGGCTTTTCCACGAGCATGTCGACCCGGTGCTGTGGCAGACGTTGATGGTGAGCCAGGGCCAGTCGTTGGTGCTGCCAACGCCGGCCGACGCGGAGCCGTTGATCACCGCCGTGACCGCCGAGTCGGGGACGCCGGTCGACGGCGCGTCGATGCCGCTGGTGACCGCCGTCGAGCACGAGTACCTGCGCTACTGGACCCGTGGCGGCCGCCCGACCGGCGGCTCTAGTACGCGAACTCCTTCTGGCAGCGCTGGATCTTTTCCACGTCCCCCGCGGTCTGGGCGATGCAGTGGCTGAGCTTGAGCGCTCTGCTCTCGGTGGGGTTCAGCTCGGGGTTGGTCAGCGTGCCCGCTCCCTCGCCCGGGCTGCGGAAGTTCCGGCCGTCGAGGTTGGCCAGATAGAGTCGGCCGTGCACGTTCATCTTCCATTCCGGCCGTTGGGACGTCGGGTCGTAGTCGAGCGCGAAGAACTGGATGGTCGCGAGCGTTGCTTGGGGATCGCGCCTACGGGCCTGTGCCTCCATCCGCGTGAGCGCCGAGGCGATGACGTGGGACGCCGGGATGGCCTGGTTGGCGAGCGAACCCTCGCCGACCACGTCGACGTCGAAGTCGGACAGATCGCCGGCGTCACGAGCGCGCGCGGTGTAGCCGGTCGCCGTCTCCGTCTCGCCCTTGCGCACGGTGAAGCTGGCCCGCTTGGCCTCCACGCGGATCTCAAGGATGTCGCCGCTCCGGCCGACCTCGCCCTGGACCGCGTTCACCGCGGTGTTGAAGTTCTCGGCGCGATAGAACGAGTTGTCGTCCCCCCCGCCGGAGTTGGGGCCACGGTTATTGCCGATCCCACAGCCCGCGAGCGCGAGAGCAATCACGGCGACCGGGACGGCAGGAACGGAAAAGCGTCGAAGTAAGGACATGATGCGACCGGCGCCTATTCGTCCAGGTCGCCTGGGCGTTGGCTCCCGAGCGTCTGCTCGAAGTCCGTGAGCCCCTCCGGCCACGACACGCTCATCGCCTGCATGCCTTTCACGTCAACCTCCTCGATGCCGTCGTCTTGTCGGTCTGTACACGGTCGCTGGTCCGCGCCCTTCGGGCCACGGGGGTAGACCGACAGCTGAGCTTCGGTTTTCCGCCAGCCGCCTCGATGACTTACAGCGCAGCGCTGGCTCGGCTATGGACCGGGCGCGATCACCTACGCGCAGGTCATCGCGGCGACGATGTAGCTGGCGTGGCCCGGGCGGTCAGCGGATTCTGCGGCTTGGGCTCGTGCCGGTCAGGTGGTCGGCGTCTCCGGGCACGCGCGCCCGGTAGACCCCGGAGCGGCGGACGGTGAATCGGTAGATCCCGCGGGCATTGCCCGCGTCGGCGAGGGGGCCGGTGGCCACCGTGCGGTAGCCGTGCCGAACACGGCGCTGGAGCTCGACCGGATCGCCGTTGTGGGCCGGCGCAACCAGACCCGAGATGCGGGAGCCGCGGGCCGCGATGGTCACGCTCTTCTTGACCAGGACATCCACCTCTGCGCTCACAGTGCGAGGCGACGTCTTGGCGGTCACCCGATAGCGGGTGTTGCCCGCGGGAGTCACCGCGAACGAGTACGCCCCGCCACCACCCGCCGAAGCGTCGGCGAGTTGCTTGAACGACTTGAACGGGTAGGCGGACTGCTCGAGCGAGAGCGCCATCCCCGCGGCATTGGAAACGCCGGTCAGCTGTCCCGCCACCGTGGATCCGGCACCGAACACCACGACCTTCGGCGCCGTGCCGATCGAAAGCTGACCGGCGCCACCGGCGGGAGGGGGCTTCGGCGCGGGCGGCGGCTTGGGCTGAGGCGGCTTGGCAGCCGACGCGACCGCGACCGGCACGAGTGCGATCGACAAGGCGGCAACCGCACCCAGCGACACGGCACGGCGCTTGGCCGACGAACGACAAGAGTCCATCAGCTGATAAGCGGAGCTCGGCCCCCAAGGTTGGCGAGTTCGTGGTGCTGATAGCCGCCAGGGCTTCTTGCGGGCGCGACTCGCAGAGCCCGGCTCGGTCGCCCTCGAGATCACCGACACCATCGCGGAGGGCAACCGGGTGGTCCTGCAGTGGACGAGCCGTGCCCGCACCCGCGACGGCAGGGACTACGAGAACGAGTGTCTCGGCGTGTTCACGGTGCGTGACGGCACGATCGCCGCTGTGCGCGAGTACATGGACACGCTCTACGCGCGCGACACCGCGTTCGGCGCGGCGACCCGCGCCTGACCCTCAGTCCACGTCCAGCGCCGCGGCGATCGGCTCGGGGTCGACCCGGTCGGTCGCCGTCGGCGACGCGCCCATCGTCGTGCGGTCGTCGTCGCCCGCGCCGAAGTTGAACAGCGCGACGTCGAGGGACTCCAGCGGCACGCCGGCCGCGTCGGCCAGCGCGCGGGCGCGGCGCTCGAGCAGCATCGGGTCGCCGATCCCGAACACGCGCTTGGCCGCGACGGTCGTCGGGCCCGAGCCCTGGAAGTGCAGCGACGGCGGCAGCAGGTCGACCACGCCGACCCGGCCGGCGATGGCCAGGAAGTCCATGCGCGCCGCCCGGTGGAACCCCGGGAAGGACAGGCGCTCGAACGCGCGCTCGAAGCGGCGTTCGGGTGTCCACGACGTCTCGCCCGACAGGCCGGCGAGCTGCGTGCCCGAGCGGCGCGCCCATGCCCGGTAGGCGTCCAGCGTGGCGGTGCCACGGCCGGCTTCGTGCGCCCCGCGCGGGCCGGTGGCGACATTGGCGAGGTCGGGGAGCTCGCCGCCCTCCCATGGCGTCCGCACCGCCGAGATCGCGGCGAACGGGTCGTCGCCCTCGGTCGGCGACAGGTAGGCGATGAGGAAGGCGAGCCACAGCGCCTCCTCGGCGTCGGGCAGCGCCCCGACCTCCGCGTAGAGGCCGGGCGGGTCGACCTCGAGCTCGGCGAGCCGTCCGGCGCCGAAGGCGATCTCGTCGGCCAGGCGTTGCGCGTCGGGCGTCGCGTGCAGCCCGGGCACCAGCCCGTTGGCGTAGCCATCGGCCACGGGACGCGCGGAGCGGCGCACGCGCATCCCCGGGCTCTGCCGGCGCGTCCCCGTGCGGCGGGTCGCCGTGCCGGTGGCCGAACGCCGCGACGGCGGTGGCGCCAGCTCGACTGCATCCTGCGAGCAGATCGGGCAGTTCTCGATGAAGCGGTTGTGGCGGCAGAACCGAGGCACGGGTTGGGCGATCCAGTCTAGGCGCCATCCGCTATGAAGTGCCCATGCCGAGGAGCGGCTCCGTCGACGGATTCCGGCTCGCCTACGCCCGCCACGGCGGCGGCACGCCCGTCGTCCTCCTGCACGGCTGGCCGGGCAGCGCAGCCGACTACACGGCGGTCCGCGCCCGCCTCGCCGACGACGGCGCCGACGTGATCGTCCCCGATCTGCGCGGCTTCGGCGAGTCGGACCGCCACGCCGACGCGCGGCCCTCGGCCTACGGCGCCGACGCCCAGGCCGCGAGCATCCGCAGCCTGCTGTCCGAGCTCGGCATCCGCTCCGCCGTCTTCGTCGGCTACGACATCGGCAGCCGCGTCGCCCAGACCGTCGCGCGCCACGACCCCGACGCTGTCAAGGCGCTCGTGCTCAGCCCGCCGCTGCCCGGCGTCGGCGACCGCGTCCTGACGGCCGAGGCCCAGCGCGAGTTCTGGTACCAGCCCTTCCACCAGCTCCCGCTCGCCGATGCGCTCGTCGACGGCCGGCCCTCGGCGGTGCGCGCTTACATCACGCACTTCTGGGAGCACTGGAGCGGCCCCGCCTACACGCCCGAGCGCGAGGCGCTGGACCGCCTGGTCGCCGCCTACGCCCGCCCCGGCGCCTTCACCGCCAGCATCGGCTGGTACCGCGCCGGCGCCGGCACCGTCGCCCGGGCGACGAGCGAGCGGCCGCCGCGCCGCAGCGAGCGCATCACGACGCCGACCACGGTGCTGTGGCCCGACAGCGACCCGCTGTTCCCGCCGGAGTGGGGCGACCGCTTGGACGACCACTTCGAGCGCGCGGAGCTGCGCGTGCTGCGCGACACCGGCCACTTCGTCCCGCTCGAGGCGCCCGACGCGGTCGCGCAGGCCGTGCGCGAGGTCCTCTAGCCCCCGGCCATCCGGGCGATCCCGCCCAGGAACAGGTCGGTCGCGAACGTCGCCGCGCCCTCCACGTCGGGCGGCCGCCGCTCGACCATCAGCGTCGCCAGCTCGTAGGCCACGCCGGCCATCGCGCCGGTCAGGTACTCGGCGTCCACGGGCGGCAGGTCGCCGCGCGCGATCGCTGCCTGCACGTCCTCGAGCAGCTCGTCCACGCCGGCATCCAGCACCGGCGTGCCGATCAGCGTGCGGATCGCGCCGGTGTTGCGCTGCAGCAGCTCGAGCAGTGCCGGATCGGACGCGATGAACTCGAAGTACGCCCGGAAGCCGCTGCGCACCAGCGAGCGCAGCGAGTCCCCGTCCCAGCGCGCCTCGCGCACCGCCGCGCGCAGCGGCACCACCCGCTCCTCGACCAGGGCCCGGAACACGGTCTCCTTGTCGGGGAAGTAGTTGTAGAACGTGCCCGAGGCCAGGTCGGTGCGCCGCACGATGTCGCGCACGGTGGTGGCGCCGTAGCCGAGCTCGGCGAACGCGTCCCCCGCCGCGGCGAGGATCGCCGCCCGGTTCGAAGCCTTGGTCTGCTCGCGCCTGGAGACCGCGACGGTCACGCCGCCGCCGCGTCCACCGACGCGGCCGCACGCGCCGGCACCGGCAGCGCGAACCCGGACCGGCGCGCCCGCTCGCCGCCCCGCCGCAGCTCGCGCCGCAGCTCGAACAGGTAGTCGTCGAAGTCGACCTGCATGGTGTGGCGCTTGGAGGTCACGTAGCGCTTGAACATGCGCGCGCGCTCGCGCTCCATGTCGGCGCGCACGTCGGCCGGCGGCGGCAATTGGTACTCGCCGCGCAGGAAGCGCGCAACCCAGTGCGCCTGCGCCTCGGCCAGCGGCATCGTCGCCCCGAGCGGCTGCAGCAGCGACAGGAAGAACACGTTGTCGACCTCGGGATGGAACACGCGGCGGTACAGCGGCAGGTCGTTGTCGGGGGCCGAGATCAAGTCCTCGTCGAAGAACGGGAACGTGACCTTGTAGCCGGTGCAGTAGACGACGACGTCGACGTCCTCCTCGACTGAGCCATCGGCGAACCGCACCGACGAGCCCTCGAACGCCGCGATGTTCGGCTTGGGCACGACCTCGCCATGGGCCACGCGCGCGAGGATGTAGTTGGAGATCGTCGGGTGGGCCTGGCCGACGATGTGGTCGGGCTCGGGTAGCCCGAACGCGGCCGGACTGCCGACCACGCGCTTGACCAGCTCGTGCACCCAGCGCTGGCGCAGCGAGAAAGGGATGCGCGGGTTGACCGGGAGCTGGTCCGACGGCTTGCCGAAGAGGTAGTTGGGGATGATCCAGGCCCCGCGCCGCGCGGCCAGGAGCGTCCGCTCGGTCACCAGCGAGACCTCGACCGCGATGTCCATGGCCGAGTTCCCCATGCCCAGCACCACGACCTTCTTGCCCTCGAAGCCCTGCGTGTCGACGTACTCGTGCGAGTGCATCTGGCGCCCGGCGAAGGTGTCGCCGCCGGGGAACGCCGGCTCGGGCCAGCGCGGGTCCCAATGGTGGCCGTTGGCCACGACGACGGCGTCGTAACGGCGCGCCTCGCCCGTCGACAGCGCCACCTCCCACACGCCGTCGGGCCCGCGCGCGGCCCGCTTCACCGCGGTCGAGAACGTGATGCGGTCGCGGATGCCGAAGTGGTCGACGTAGTCGTTGAAGTACTGCTTGATGAGCGCGTGGTGGCAGAAGTCCGGCCAGTCCTTCGGCATCGGGAAGTCCGAGTACTCCATGCGCTCGCGCGACGTGTTGATGTGCAGCGAGCGGTACGCCGACGACATCCCGTTGGCGTTGCCGAAGGCCCAGTTGCCGCCGACCTCGTCCGAGACCTCGAAGCAGTCGAACGGGACGACGTGCTCGGCGAGGACCTTGGCGCCGGCGATGCCCGAGGAGCCGGCGCCGATGATGCAGACGGTGGGAAGCGCGCTCATAAAGGTGACGGGGGCGTCACCTTAGCGCAGCGAGGAACTCCGTGACCGCAGTGGCGCAGGCGTCGGGAGCGTCCTCGAACACGAAGTGCCCGGCGTCCTCCACCATCACCAGCGAGCTGCCCGGGAGCTCGGCCGCGAAGCGCTCCGCGCCGGCCGGCGGCGCGAACGCGTCGCCCGCGCCCCACAGCAGCAGCGTGGGAACGCCGAGCGCCGCCAAGCGCCCCTCGTAGGGCTCGAGCTTGGCGAAGTCGCCCGACCGGTAGAGCTCGAGCATCGCGTGCCCGTGGGCCGCATCCGCGAAGCACACCCAGTAGGCGTCCAGCGCCGCGTCGGACAGCGCCGGCGAGACCTGGCGCATGATCGCGTCAAAGCCCTCGCGGGTGATCGAGTCCACGAGCTCCTCCCCGGCCCCGGGCGCCCGCAGGCCCTCGGCCAGCCCGTGCCACTTGCCGTCGGGGAAGAAGCCGGTGCCGGAGATCACGAGCGCGCGTACGGCGCCGGGGTGATCGCAGGCCCAGCGCAGCCCGATCAGGCCGCCCCAGTCGTGCACGATCAGGACGACGTCGTCGAGCCGGGCCTCGCGCCGGAACCGGTCCACCGCCTCGACCTGACGCTCCCACGTCGTGGGCGGGTCCACCGGCGAGGCGCCGAAGCCCGGCAGGTCGGGCGCCACCGCCCGGAAGCCCGCGTCGGCCACCGCAGGCAGCAGGTCGCGCCACATGTACGACGACTCGGGCACGCCGTGCAGCAGGAGCGCCTCGCCCATCGCCGCGCCGACGGGCTCGGCCACGCGGGCGGCCAGCATCAGGCGCCGACCCCCGCGGGCGGCGCCGAGCGCTCGAGCGCCTCCCAGCCCACGTCGCGCTCGCGCAGCGCCTCCTCGGCCTTGCCCCCACCGCGCAGGCCGAACAGCCGCTTGGCGTAGAGCAGGTAGATGACGATGGCGACGTTGATGACGAACGCAAGGATCTTCAGCACCGAGATGCTCTTCGTGAGCTCGTAGACCTCGAGCGGCAGGAACACCACGGTCGCGACGAAGGTCAGGTACTCGGCCCAGCGCTTGGCCATCCACAGGCCGACCGCCTCGACCAGCTCGAGGATCGCGTAGGCGCCCACCGCTGCGCCGAGCAGGTGCAGCTGGCCGCCTTGCAGCGAGAAGACCTTGTCGAGCTCGTGCAGGAACCCGGTGTTCGCGTTGTGCACCGGCCCGCCGCCGAACCCCTGCTGGACGTCGGTGACCACCTGGTAGAAGGTGTCGCGCAGGGCCCGCTGGTTGGCGGCGAACAGGAAGATCGCCACCGCCAGGAGCGCGAGCACGACGAAGTGGAAGCCGCGGTCGACCGCGATCACGCGCAGGACGATCTTGTCCCGCAGCGGCCGGCCCCGCAGCGGCAGCTCGACGTCCTCGCGGGCGGGCGGATGCTCGTCCTCGGGGTGCTCGGGAAGGGCGAAGGGCAGCCACGAGTCGCAGCGCAGGCAGCGGTGCCAGCGCTGCCCGTCCATCTCGCGCGCGAACAGCTCGTCGACCGGCCGCAGGTGGGCAGCGCCGACACCGATGAGCTCGTGCCCGCTCACGCCGCAGGCCAGCAGCTCCCAGTGGAACCGGGGCAGGTACCGCCGGGGCTTGACCGTGCCGGGCGCGCTCATGGCGGCGAGCCTAGTGCGAGCTTAAAGTTCAGGCCGAAAAACGTTGGTAGGTTCCACCATTCGCGCGGGGATCTCTGGGAACGAAAAGGAGTTCGTGTGGGTCGCAAGCTGGGTCTTCTCGTCGCCATGTTCGTCCTCTGCCTACCCGCATCCGCGCCGGCCCAGGACACCGCCTCGACGGCGCTGAACATCCTCCCCTCGGGCCAGTCCGAGGACGCGAGCGCCCCCGGGGCCACGCGCGAGGCGGAGATGTACAACGCGCTGACGCCGCTGCGCGACAACATCACCGACGCGCAGCTGCCGAACTACTTCAAGTCCGAGGCGCTCGACCCCGGCAACACGATCGTCCGCACCGAGACGATCCCCAGCCGGCCGGGCGTCGAGATCCGCCGCGACGCGCTCGACGTCCCGCACATCTACGGGCAGACCAACGACGATGTGACCTTCGGCGCCGGCTACGCGATCGCCGAGGACCGCAACCTGCTGCTCAACCAGGCGCGCTTCGACAGCCTTACCGCGGCCATCGACGCCCCTGGACCGTCGGCCATCGACCTGGTCTCGAACCTCTACCAGTTCGCGCCCAGCAAGCAGACGGAGCGGATCGTCTCGCGTCAGACCCAGGTGCTCCGCAAGGCCGGCCCCAAGGGCGTGCAGCTGCTGCACGACATCGACACCTACCTCGCGGGCATCAACGCCTGGTACTCGGCCAACCAGCCGGGCGCGCCGCCGTTCACCCGCAACGACATCTACGCCTTGAACGCGCTCAAGGGCCAGTTCCTCGGCCAGGGCGGCGGCGGCGAGGTCGACAACGCCCAGTTCCTCGACGGCCTGCAGGGCAAATTCGGCTCCTCCAAGGGCTTCGACACGTTCGAGGACCTCCGGGGGCGCGACGACCCGGCCACCGAGACGACGCTGAGCAAGGCGGCGCCGTGGAATCCCCTGCCGTCCTCGCGCAAGGGCGTCGTGGGGATCAAGAACGGCAGCTTCCAGTCGACGGCGCCGAAGCCGGCGTCGGCCGCCCGGCACCTGACTCCGGGCCTGGCCAGCAACATCCTCGTGGCCTCGGGCTCGCGCTCGACCAGCGGCCACCCGCAGTTCGTCGGGGGGCCGCAGATCTCGTACTACTTCCCGGGCCTCGTCGAGGAGATGGGCCTGCACGGGCCCAGCATCGACGTGCGCGGCGCGACCTCAGCGCCATTCCCGGGCTACATGCTCATCGGCCGCGCCGAGAACTTCGCCTGGACGCTGACCTCGGCCGACGGCGACATCATCGACACCTACGCCGAGACCCTCTGCGGCGGCAGCAGGCTCAAGTACGAGTACAAGGGCAAGTGCCTGCCGATGCAGAAGGTCAACGCAGGCTCGATCAACAAGGGCGACCAGAAGATCCCAGTCGTCTTCTATCGCACCGTCCACGGCAGTGTGTACGGCTACGCGAAGACGACGAAGGGCAAGACGGTGGCGATCAGCAGGCGCCGCTCGAGCTACGGCAAGGACACGCTCGACCAGCTCTTCTTCCAGGACCTGACCTACGGGCGCATCCACTCGTTCAGCGACTTCGCCAAGTCCGCGGCGCAGACTCCGCAGACCTTCAACTCGTTCTACGCCGACGCGACCACGGCCGGCGTCTACACGACCGGCCTGCTGCCGATCCGCCCCAACGGCGCCGACAGCGACCTGCCCACCGACGGCCGCGGCAAGTACGAATGGACCGGCTACCTGGCGGCCGGCGGACACCCGCAGGGGACCATCCCCAACGGGCTGTTGGTGAACTGGAACAACAAGCCGGCGCCGAATTTCGCGGCCTCCGACACCCGCTTCGGCGACGAGACCATGCTCCCGCGCTCGGAGATGCTGCTCAACAACCTCCAGGCGACGCCGCAGCACACGCTGGCCACCGTCACCGGGGCGATGAACAAGGCCGCGACGCAGGACGTCCGCGGAGACCTGTTCTGGCCCATCCTCAAGTCCATGCTCGACAAGGGCAAGGCACCGAGCGCGCTGGCCGAGGGCGCCGAGCAGCAGCTCCAGGCCTGGGCCGACCAGGGCGCGCCGCGGCTCGACGTCGACCGCGACGGCAACCTCGACTTCGCCGGCAACGCGATCATGGACGCCGCCTGGAACGGGCTGGCCAACGCCGCCATGTGCTCGACGCTGGGGAACAATCTGTGCAACCAGCTCGCCACGCGACAGTCGCGCTTCGACTCTCCGAACGCCCACAACGGCCAGTACGACGGCTGGTACCACTACATGGCCAAGGACTTCTCGACCGAGCTGGGCACGAAGGTGCCGCAACCGTACTCGCGCCGCTACTGCGGCGGGGGCAGCGTTGCCAAGTGCTCGGCCGCGCTGTGGAAGGCCCTGAACAGCACCGCCACGTCGCTGGCGGCACAGCAGGGGCCCGACCCGTCGGCGTGGCGCGAGAGCGCGTCGTCCCAGATGATCCAGTTCGCACCGCTGCCGCTGCTGCAGATGGACTACACCAACCGGCCGAGCGGCATCCAGCAGGTGATCAGCTTCGGGTAGGGGCGCCGTTGCGGCGACGAAGGAGGGTGGGTCGGGCGGGGGTGTTCGACCTTTGGTGGAACTATTACCCCTAACGTCGACCACCCCTGGGCGCGGCCCCGGGTGACCCCTTTTATCGCCGCAGTTCACGCGGCCGGGCTCAGAGGCCGAAAGGGCGAGGCGCCACACCGCCGCCCCGCCATGCCACGCCCTAATCCCCGTAGACCGCGTCCGACGGCATCTCGAGCTCGCCGGTGTGGGGCTCGAACGCCTCCTCGGGCTCGAGCGGCGGCTCGGCCGGCCGCAGCCCGATCAGATAGCGGTCGACGACGCGGGCGCACTTGCGGCCCTCGGCGATGGCCCACACGATCAGCGACTGCCCCATGCGTGCGTCGCCGGCCGTGAACACGCCCTCGACCGACGTCGCGTAGGCGCCGGCCTTGACGTTGCCGCGGCGGTCGACGTCGACCGCGAGCTGGGCCAGCAGCGGCTTCTCCGGGCCCGAGAACCCGATGGCGATGAGCACCAGGTCGGCCTCCTCGACGAACTCGCTGCCCGGCACCGCCTCGAGGTCGCGCGACGAGGTGCCGGTGACCGAGCGGCCGTGCACGCGCACGACGCGGCCGTCCTCGCCTTCGAGCGCGGTGACCTGCTTGGACCAGCGCCGCTCCCCGCCCTCGTCGAGCGCGTAGGTGCTCAGCGTGCGCTTGGGCGCCTCCGGCCACGGCGTGCGGTCATCGCGGCCGCTCGCCGGCAACTCGGGATAGACGTCGAGGATGATCGCGTCGCGGGCGCCCTCGCGCAGCGCGTTGGAGACGCAGTCCATCCCGGTGTCGCCGCCGCCGATCACGACCACGCGCTTGCCGCCGGCCACGATCGGCTGCTCGGCGGGCCGATACGGCCGCCCCTCCTGCTTGGCCACCCAGCGGTTGCGCTGGTAGAGGTAGTCCATCGCGAAGTGCACGCCGTCGAGGTCGCGCCCGTCGACGTCGAGGTCGCGGTGGATGCGCGAACCGGTCGCGATCACCACCGCGTCGTGGCGGGCGCGCAGTTGCTCGGCGGTGATGTCCTTGCCCACGTCGACGTTGCACTCGAAGTGCACGCCCTCGGCCTCGAGCAGGCGCACGCGGCGGTCGATGATCCACTTCTCGAGCTTGGCGTCGGGGACCCCGAAGCGCAGCAGGCCACCGACGCCCTCGTCGCGCTCGTACACCGTGACCTCGTGGCCGCGCTTGTTGAGCTCGTCGGCCACCGCGAGGCCGGCGGGGCCGGAGCCGACCACGGCGACGAAGCGGCCGGTGCGCTCGTCGGGCGGGTCGGGCACGACCCAGCCCTCGGCGAAGGCGCGGTTGATGATCCCGAGCTCGATCTGCTCGATCGTGACCGGGTCGTCGTTGATGTCGAGCACGCAGGCCGACTCGCACGGCGCTGGGCAGATCAGGCCGGTGAACTCGGGGAAGTTGTTGGTGGCGTGGAGCTGATCGATCGCCTCGCGCCAGCGATCCCGGAACACGAGGTCGTTCCAGTCCGGGATCAGGTTGCCCAGCGGGCAGCCCTCGTGGCAGAAGGGGATGCCGCAGTCCATGCAGCGCCCGCCCTGCTCGCGCAGCACCTCTTCGGGCTGGACCCGGAAGTACTGCTTGTAGTCGTGGACGCGCGCGTGCGGGTCGCGTTTGTCGAACCCGACACGGTGCACCTTCAGGAAGCCCCCGAGCTCGCCCATGTGCCTCGTCCTAGCGCGCCGGCGCCGGGGCCGTGGGCAGGACGACGTCTACGCCCTCGTCGCCCTTGCCGTCGGCTTCCGACAGCTCGGCCAGCGCACGCTTGTAGTCGCGCGGGAAGACCTTGACAAACGCCGGCAGGAGCTCGTCGAAGCTGTCGAGCACCTTTGCCGCGACCGCCGAGCCGGTGCGCTCGCGGTGCTCGGCGATCAGCTCGCGCAGCTCGATGGCGTCGGCCTCGTCCACGTCCTCGAGGTCGACGAGCTCGGTGTTGCAGCGAGCCGGGAAGACGCCCTTGGGGTCGAGCACGTAGGCGATGCCGCCGCTCATGCCGGCGGCGAAGTTCAGCCCGGTCTCGCCGAGCACGACGACGCGGCCGCCGGTCATGTACTCGCAGCCGTGGTCGCCGACGCCCTCGACGACCGAGCTCACGCCCGAGTTGCGCACGGCGAAGCGCTCGCCGGCCAGGCCGCGGAAGAACGCCTTGCCGCTGGTGGCGCCGTAGAGCACGGTGTTGCCGACGACGACGTTGTCCTCGGCGGTGAAGCCGGCGTCGGGCGCGGGCCGCACGGCCATCGTGCCGCCGCTCATGCCCTTGCCGGTGTAGTCGTTCGCGTCGCCCCAAAGGGTGAACGAGACGCCGGGCGCCAGCCAGGCCCCGAAGGACTGGCCGGCCGAGCCGTGGAAGTCGACCGTGATCGTGTCCGGCGGCAGGCCCGCGGCGCCGCGCTCGCGCGCGATCGCGCTCGAGAGCAGGCCGCCAACCGTGCGGTGCACGTTGCGGATCGGGCGCCGCAACTCGACCGACTCCGCGCGGGCGATGGCGGGCGCGCACGCCTCGATGAGCTCGTGATCGAGGTGGTCGCCAAGCACCGGGTCGGGGCCGCGCGTGCGCCGGCGCGCGGTGCCCGGCGGGACCTCGGGCACGACGAGGAGCTCGGAGAGATCGATGCCCTTGCCCTTCCAGTGCGCCACCGCGTCGTCGGGCGTGAGCAGGTCGGCGCGGCCGATCGCGTCCTCGAGCCGGCGCAGGCCCAGCGACGCGAGGATGCGGCGCACCTCCTCGGCCACCATGAAGAGGAAGTTGACGACGTGCTCGGGCTTGCCCCGGAAGCGGGCGCGCAGCTCGGGGTCCTGCGTCGCCACCCCGACCGGGCACGTGTTGAGGTGGCAGACGCGCATCATGATGCAGCCCTGGGCGATCAGCGGGGCGGTCGAGAAGCCGTACTCGTCCGCGCCCAGCAGCGCCGCCACCACGACATCGCGGCCGGTGCGCATCTGGCCGTCGGTCTGCACGATGATGCGCGAGCGCAGGTCGTTGCGCATCAGCGTCTGCTGGGTCTCGGCCAGGCCGATCTCCCAGGGCACGCCGGCGTGCTGGATCGAGGACTTGGGCGAGGCGCCGGTGCCGCCGTCGTGCCCGGCGATGACCACGTGGTCGGCGTTGGCCTTGGCCACGCCGGCGGCCACGGTGCCGACGCCGAGCTCGGCCACGAGCTTGACCGACACCCGCGCGCGGGGGTTCGCGCAGCGCAGGTCGTAGATGAGCTGCTTGAGGTCCTCGATCGAGTAGATGTCGTGGTGCGGCGGAGGCGAGATCAGGCCCACGCCCGGCGTCGAGTGGCGCAGGCTGGCGATGTAGCGGTCGACCTTGTGGCCGGGAAGCTGGCCGCCCTCGCCCGGCTTGGCGCCCTGCGCGACCTTGATCTGCAGCTCGTCGGCGTTGACCAGGTACTCCACCGTCACGCCGAAGCGGCCCGAGGCCACCTGCTTGATCGAGGAGCGGCGATCGTCGAGGAAGCGGCGCGGGTCCTCCCCGCCCTCGCCGGTGTTGGATTGGCCGCCGAGCTGGTTCATGGCCTGGGCGAGCCCCTCGTGGGACTCGGGCGAGAGCGCGCCCAGCGACATGCCGCCGGTCGAGAAGCGCTTGACGATCTCCTTGGCCGGCTCGACATCCTCGACCGGGATCGGCGGGAGGTCGGTACGCAGCTTCAGCAGGCCGCGTAGCAGGCCCTTGGTCGCGTTCTCCTCGTTGACCAGGTCGGCGTAGCGCTCATAGCTCTCCCACGCCCGGTCGGGGTCGTCGGTGGAGCGCGCGACCTGCTGGAGCCGCGTCACAGTCTCTGGGTCCCACATATGGCGCTCGCCGCCGCGCCGCCAGGCGTAGATGCCGCCCACGGGCAGGATCGGGCCCTCGGCCCCCTCTTCCTCGGGCGGGGGCGCCGCCTTGGCGCGCGGGTAGCCGCGGGCGTGGCGGTCCAGCGCCTCGGTCGCCAGCTCGTCCATGCCCACGCCGCCGATGCGCGAGGGCGTGCCCGTGAAGTGCTCGTCGATGAGGTCGGGATGCAGGCCCACGGCCTCGAAGATCTGCGCGCCGCAGTAGGACTCGATGGTCGAGATGCCCATCTTGGAGAGGACCTTGAGCAGGCCCTTGCCGATGGCGATGACCACCTGGCGCTCGGCCTCGGCCGCGGTCATGCCCGGCGGCAGCTTGCGCCGCCCGCGCAGCTCCCACAACGATTCGAACATCAGGTACGGGTTGATCGCGCTCGCGCCGTAGCCGATCAGGCAGGCCATGTGGTGGACCTCGCGCGGCTCGCCCGACTCGATGACCAGCCCCGCGCGCAGGCGCGTGCCCGCGCGCACGAGGTCGTTGTGGACCGAGGAGACCGCCAGCAGCGACGGGATCGGGACGCGCCCGAGGCTGACCTCGCGGTCCGAGAGGATGACGATGTTCGCGCCCCGGTCGATGGCGTAGGAGGCCTCCGCGCAGATGCGGTCGACGGCCTGCGCCATGCCGCGCGGGCCTTCGTCGATCGGCCACGTGATGTCGATGGTCTCGGCGCGGAAGATGTCGTGCGAGACCTGGCGCAGCTTCTCCAGCTCGGAGTTGCGCAGGATCGGCTGGCTCATGACGAGCTGGTGGGCGTGCTCGCGCGTCTCTTCGAGCAGATTCAGCTCGGACCCGATGCCGGTCGACAGCGACATCACGACCTTCTCGCGGATCGGGTCGATGGCCGGGTTGGTGACCTGGGCGAAGAGCTGCTTGAAGTAGCTGAACAGGGACGGCGCGCGGTCCGAGAGCACGGCCAGCGCCAGGTCGTTGCCCATCGAGCCGGTCGGCTCCTGGCCGTCGGCGGCCATCGGCGTCAGCAGCACGCGCAGGTCCTCCTGGCTGTAGCCGAACGCGAGCTGGCGCGTGCGCAGCGGCTCGGTGCGAGGCACGCGCGGCGCCTTCTCGGGCAGGTCCTCGAAGCGCACCGACGCGCTCGCGAACCACTCGGCGTAGGGCTTCTGGGTCGCCACCTCCTGCTTGATGTCGGCGTCGTCGACGATGCGGTGGCGGTCGAGGTCGACGAGGAAGAGCTTGCCCGGGTGGAGGCGGCCCTTGCGCACGATCTCGGACTCGGGCACGGGCAGCGCGCCCGTCTCGGAGGCGAGCACGACGTGGCCGTCGCGGGTCTCCACCCACCGGCCGGGGCGCAGGCCGTTGCGGTCCAGCGTCGCCCCGATCACGTGGCCGTCGGTGGCGGCGATGACGGCGGGGCCGTCCCACGGCTCCATCAGGCACGCGTGGTACTGGTAGAAGCCGCGCACCTCGGGGCTCATGAAGTCCTCGCGGCCCTCGTAGGCCTCGGGGATCATCATCATCAGAGCGTGCGGGAGCGAGCGCCCCGCGAGCTGCAGCAGCTCCACCACGTTGTCGAAGGTTGCCGAGTCCGAGTTGCCCGGCTGGACGATCGGCGCAAGCTTCTCGAGGTCGTCGCCGAACAGCTCCGACTGCAGTGAGGACTCGCGCGCACGCATCCAGTTCTGGTTGCCCATGAGCGCGTTGATCTCGCCGTTGTGGGCGATGAACCGGTACGGGTGCGCGAGCGGCCAGCTCGGGAACGTGTTGGTGGAGAAGCGCGAGTGCACCAGCGCCAGTGCCGACGCCGTCCGCTCGTCGCGCAGGTCGGCGAAGAACGGCGCGAGCTGGTGCGCGATGAGCATGCCCTTGTAGACCATCGTCCGGGAGGACATCGACGCGATGTGGACGTCCTCGACCGCGGTCTTCTCGATCAGGCGGCGGATCACGTAGAGCTTGCGCTCGATCGCACGCTCGTCGGTGAGCGAGTCGTCCATGCCGATGAACAGCTGCTCGATGGCCGGCGCCACGGCGCGGGCGGTCGTCCCCGCTTCGCGCTCGTCGACCGGCACGCGCCGCCAGCCCAGCGGCGTCTGCCCCTCGGCCACCACCACGGCTTCGACGAACACCTTGAGGTCGGCACGCTGGACCCGGTGGCGGGGCAGGAAGCAGACGGCGACGCCGTAGCGGCCGTGCTCGGGCAGCGCGAAGTCCACGCTTCCGCGCAGCAGCGCATCGGGCATCTGCATGAGCAGCCCGGCGCCGTCGCCCGTGGTCGGATCGGCGCCGGTGGCGCCGCGGTGCTCGAGGTTGGTGACCACGGTGACGCCGCGCTGCACCACCTCGTGGGTGGGCCGGCCGTCGAGGCGCGCGACGAAGGCGACGCCACAGGCGTCGTGGTCATAGCGGGGGTCGTAGAGGCCTGACGGCTTCGTGGACATGGGCAATCTTGCTGAGGAGTTCGGTCGCCGGCGCGACCGCGGTGGGCGGACCGCCAAGTTTACCCCGGGTTATCGCTCTACGCGACCGACGCTTTGAGGGCCAGGAGCGCGATGTCGTCGCGCGGCTCGCCCGCCTGCACGCCGACCACGGCGCGCTCGATCGTCTCCACGATCTCGGCCGCGGCCTGGCCCGCGCAGCCTTCGAGCAGGGACACCAGCCCCTCCTCGCCGAGCTCCCACGAGCGCACCCGCGCCTCGGTCACGCCATCGGTGTAGAGCAGCAGCGTGTCGTCGGCCTCGAGCACGTGCTCCGCGTCCTGGAGGCGCGGTTCGTCGACCACGCCGAGCAGCGTCCCCTGCTGCGCCAGCGGCTCGACGTGGCCGTCGGCGCGCAGGACCAGGGGCGGCGGGTGCCCACCCACGCTGAGCGTGACGCGGAAGCGCCCGCCGTCCTCGGGCTGGATGCGCCCGAGCGCGACGGTGCAGAACTGGTCGCCGGAGAGCTGGCGCAGCATCGCGTCGTTGAGCGTCTGCAGGGTGGCGCTGGGCGTGTGCTCGTGCAGGGTCACGGCGCGCAGCGTGTAGCGGGCCAGCGCGGTGATGGCTGCCGCGTCGGGGCCCTTGCCGCACACGTCGCCGATGACCACCGCCCAGGCCTCGTCCCAGGCGAACACGTCGTAGAAGTCACCGCCGACCTCGTTGCCCTCGCCGGCGGCGCGGTAGCGCGCGGCGAGCTCGAACCCGGGGATGCTCGGCAGGCCCGGCGGCAGCAGGCTGGACTGCAGCGTGCGCGCGGTCTCCGAGCGCTCCTGGTAGAGCCGGGCGTTGTCGAGCGCCAGCGCGCAGCGCACGCCTAGCTCCTCGGCCAGCGCGAGGTCCGACGCGTTGAAGCGGCGGCCCGATTCGGCCGCCGCCAGCAGCATCCCGCCGAGGATGCGCCCGCGCGCACGCAGCGGCACGATCATGGTCGAGGTCAGGCCCAGGCCGCGCAGGATCTCCGCGTACTCCGGCCGGCCGCCGGAGACCTGGTCGACGACGTGGTCGGGCACCTGGGGCAGCAGCTCCGAGCAGCCGCTGCGGATGGTGCGTCCGAAGCCCGCCTCGTCCTCCAGGCTGGCGGGGAACCGACGCGCGAGCTCCCACCCGAGCGCGGTCTTGGCCGGGTCGGCGTGGGCCACGGCGGCGCGACGGATCTCCTGGTCGCTGCCGAGCAGGTCGACCGCGAACCAGTCCGCCAGCTCGGGCACGATGATGGCCCCGAGGTTGCGCAGCGTGACCTCCGTGTCCAGCGACTGGTCCATGAGCGCGCTGGCCTCGGCCAGGAACGACGCCCGCCGCTCGACCCGCTTGCGCTCGGTGATCTCCTGCACCACGGTCCCGACGCCCGTGACCTCGCCGCCCAGGCCCATGCGCACGGGGTAGTAGTTGGCCAGCCACACGCGGCGGCGCCCCGGGAAGACGGGCTCGCCGGTGACCTCCAGGTCGAGCAGTGCCTCGCCGGTCTCGATCACCTTCAGGCAGTCGCGCGCGACGTGGGCCCCGAGGTCGCCGCCGATGACGGCATCCACGCGCTGGCCGAGGTGGTCGTCGATGGTGCGGCCGTTGATCTCGGCCAGCTTGCGGTTGATGCGCACGTAGCGCAGCTGCGTGTCGAGGAACCCGAGGCCGACTGGCGCGTTGGCGAACAAACCGTCGAGCAGGGCCAGGCCCTCGTCCTTGCGCTTCTCGGCGTCGCGGGCCTCGGTGAACAGCCGCGCGTTGTCGACGGCCAGCGCGCACCCGGACGCGAGCTCCTCGGCGGCGGCGAGGTCGTCCTCGCCATAGTGCCGCGAGGGGTGGGTGGAGAGCAGCACCATCGTGCCGAGCAGGCGGCCGCGCGCGCGCAGCGGCACGACCATGTAGGACTGCGCGCCGACGGCGCGCAGCAGGTCGAGGTGCTCGGCGTCGCGCGCGCTGCCCGCGAGCATCTCGTCGGTGACCTCGGCGACGAGCTCGGCCTGGCCGGTCTCGGTGACCCGCGCCATCGTGCCGATGCGCTGGTCGCCGTAGCGGCGCTGGAGCTCGTCGAGCAGGCGCTGGCGCTGTGGGTCGCTGTGCACGCCGGCGATCGGGCGCATGGAGCCGTCGGGCTCGATCAGGTCGATGCCGCACCAGTCGGCGAGCGCGGGCACGGCGAGCTGGACGACGTTGGCCAGCGTCGTCTCGAGGTCGAGCGAGGCCGC
>Ga0207688_10000496_pt1 | contig 18897 bp, 16 predicted proteins | sample KBSMiscanthusM4_FD_184296 | JGI IMG/M metagenome (GOLD analysis project Ga0207688, IMG submission 184296) | Miscanthus rhizosphere microbial communities from Kellogg Biological Station, Michigan, USA - M4 (SPAdes) (version 2) | ecosystem: Host-associated > Plants > Roots > Rhizosphere ...
TGCCGAAACCAATTCGATCATGGAGCGGCGCGAGACCCGGATGCGCGACGCCGGCCGCCTCGACCCGCTGGCTCATCTCGCGGCGCGCCCGGCGGTCGTGGCGATCGAGGCCGTGAGCCGCGCCGCCATTCTCGCGGAGTGGACCGGTGCGCGCATCCATATCCTGCACATCTCCTCGGCCGAGGAACTGCGTCCCCTGCGCGAAGCCAAGGCGCGCGGCGTCGACATCACCGGCGAGACCTGCCCGCAATATCTTTTCCTTTCGAGCGACGACTATGCCCGCCTCGGCGGCATCATCCGGGTCAATCCGCCGGTGCGCGAGGCGCGCAACCAGGCGCCGCTGTGGGCGGCGCTCGCCGACGGCGCCATCGATATCATCGCGACCGATCACGCACCGCACGCCCCCGCGGAAAAGACGCGCAACGACATCTGGACCGTGGACTGCGGCTTCCCCGGCGTTGAGACGCAGATGCCGCTGATGCTGACCGAGGTCAATGCCGGGCGGATGAGCATCTCGGATTACGTACGCTGGAGCGCCGCCAACCCGGCGAAGATCTGGGGGCTTTATCCGCGCAAGGGGGTCGTGCAGGCGGGCGCTCAGGCCGATCTCGCGCTGGTCGACCTCGGCCGCGAGTCGGTCATCGACGACGCGCTGCTCCAGTCGCGCTCGAAGGCGACGCCCTGGCACGGACGGCCGGTGCGCGGCCTGCCGGTCCATACGCTGGTGCGCGGCCGTTTCGTCATGCGGGAACGCGTGCTGGTGCCGGAAACGCGCGGCTGGGGCCGCTCGGTCCATACCTTGCAGCATCTGCCGGCCGCTGCGCCGCGCAATGTCGAGCAGACCATGGAAGCGATCGTCCGCGGCGGCGACCGCGCGCAATCGGAAAGGGCGGCATGATGCACGCGCCCACTCCCGAACCGCCAACGCGTCCCGACGCCTTTGTCGAATTGCATCAGGTGACGCACGCCTATGGCCGCGGCGACAAGCAGGTGAAGGCCCTCGACGCGACCGATCTGCGCATCGAGCAGGGCGACTTCATCGCGCTGGTGGGACCGTCCGGCTGCGGCAAATCCACCATCCTCAAGCTCGTGACCGGGCTGATCAGGGCCTCGAGCGGCGGCGTGCTGGTCGCCGGCCGCGAGGTGGGAGCCGAGCCGGTCCGCGTCGGGATGGCGTTCCAGAACCCGACGCTGCTGCCCTGGCTCACGCTGCGCGACAACGTGATGCTGCCTTTGAAGATCGTGGCGCCGTTCCGGCAGGAGTACCGCGCCAAGCGCAAGGGCGAGTTCCGCGACCGGATCGATGCGCTGCTCGCGCGGGTGGGCCTCGCCGGATTTGCCGAGAAATATCCCTGGCAGCTCTCGGGTGGAATGATGCAACGCGCCTCGCTTTGCCGCGCGCTGGTGCACGAGCCGCAACTGCTCATGCTCGACGAGCCGTTCGGCGCGCTCGATCAATTCACCCGCGAGGAGCTGTGGGGCATCATGCAGGATCTCTGGATGACGCTCCGCCCGACCGTGCTGCTCGTCACCCACGACCTCAAGGAAGCCGCCTACCTCGCCAACCGCATCTGCGTGATGCAGGCGCGGCCGGGCCGCATCATCGAAGAGAGCGTCGTAACGTTTCCGCGGCCCCGCACCATCGCGATCTCCTACGAGCCCGCGTTCGTGGCGCTTACCCAGCGGTTGCGCGAATTGATCGTTTCCGCGCGCCCCGCGAAGGAGACGGTGCAGTGACCCCGCAGCTCCGGCGCCGCTTCGCTTCGGTCGCGCTCATCCTCGGCTTCTTCCTGGCGTGGGAGCTGCTCTGCCTCGCCTTCGGGGTCAAGGACATCATCCTGCCGCGGCCGAGCCAGATCGTGCTCACCCTGGGGCAACGCATGCCGGCCATCTGGCCGCACGCGCTGCAAACGCTCTACACCACCCTGGTCGGTTTCGCGCTCGGCATCATCGCCGGGGTGCTGCTTGGCGCCTTCGTCGGCTCGTCGAAGCTCGCCTATGACGTGGCATATCCCCTGCTGGTCGGGTTCTCGAGCATTCCGAAGGTCGCGGTGGTTCCGATCTTCGTTCTTTGGTTCGGCGCGGGCACCATTCCGGCGGTGCTGACCGCGATGATCCTTTGCGTCTTTCCCATCGTGGTGAACGTTGCCACCGGGCTTGCGACGACGGAGCCGGAGCTCGAAGACGTGATGAAGGCGCTCAAGGCGAGCAAGCTCGACATTCTCACCAATGTCGGATTGCCGCGCACCATGCCGTATTTCTTCGCCTCGCTGAAGGTGGCGGTGACCCAGGCATTCGTAGGCACCGTCATCGCCGAAACCGTCGCGTCCAATCGCGGCATCGGCAACCTGATGATGATCGCAAGCTCGAGCTTCGACGTGCCCCTGGTGTTCGCCGGGCTGTTGATCCTCGCGGTGCTCGGGGTCGCGCTCTACGTCATCTTCTCCTTGATCGAGGGTCGGGTGACGGGATGGGCCCATCGCAAGGACGAGTTCGCGATGGGTTGACCGTTCTGCTGCAAATCACAAGGAGCGTTAGATGCCTTTGCTACGCATGCTCGGCGCGTTCTCGGTCATAGGGGCGCTTGCACTATCCGGCGCGGCTGCGCAGGAGCCCACCAAGGTTCGTTTCACCCTGGATTGGAAATACCAGGGCATCCATGCCTACGTGTTCTGGGCCCAGGAGAAGGGCTACTTCAAAGCCGAAGGCCTCGATGTCGACATCGACCAGGGCACCGGTTCGTCCGCGACCGTGACCCGCATCGCCTCCGGCACCTATGACGCCGGTTTCGGGGACATGAACGCCATCATTCAGCTCGCCGGGACCAAGCCGGGCGAGCAGCCGGTCATGGTCTACATGATCTACAACAAGCCGCCGTTCGCGCTGATCACCAAGGCGTCGAGCCCGATCAAGACGCTCAAGGATGTGGTCGGGCATACGATGGGAACGCCAGCGGGTGGCTCGGCCGGGCAGTTGTTCGCTCCCCTCGCCAAGCTCAACGGCATCGACGCGAGCAAGGTGCCAATCACGAACATGCAGCCGAACCTGCAGGAGCAGATGCTGCTCAACGGGCAGGTCGACTTTTCGGCGGTGTTCACGGTGACGAGCTACATCAACCTCATCGGCATGAAGGTCGACCCCGACAAGGATATCCGGTGGCTGTTCTTCTCCGACTACGGCGTCGATCTCTACTCGAACGGCATCATGGTGTCGCAGAAGCTCCTGAAGGAGAAGCCGAAGGCGGTGGCGGGCCTGGTGCGCGCGCTCAACCGGGCGATCATCGAGAACGCCGCCGCGCCCGACGCAGCGATCGCGGTGATGATGAAGACGGAACCGCTGATGAACGCGACGCTGGAAAAGGCGCGCCTGGTCTACGCCTTCAAGACCCACTTCGTGACGCCCGAGACCGACGAGATCGGCGTCGGCGACATCAAGGAGGAGCGCATGGCGAAGGCCATCAAACTCCTGGTCGAAACCTATGGGCTTTCCAGCGCTCCCGCGGTGAAGGACGTGTTCGACCGCAGCTTCCTGCCGCCGAAGGAGGCGCGCATGCTCAAGCTCAACATGTAAGGGGCTCCGTGATCACCGGAGACAGCGGGTGACGGCCCATCGCATCGCGGCATCCTGGCTCATTCCGGATGCCGCCACCCCCGCGGCCGGGAATCGCGTCGTTACGATCGCGGACGGCCGCATCGCTGCCGTTGAGGATGGCGCCGGCAAGGGCGGGCTCGTACTGCCCGCCCTCGCCAGCGCGCACGACCATGCGCGGGTGGCGCGTCTGAGCCAGGTCGGGAGCTTCGACGTGCCGCTCGAAGCGTGGCTGCCGTACCTCACCCTAATCCCCGCGGTCGATGCCTGGCTCGCCTCGGCGGTGGCGTTCGGGCGCATCGCGCGCGGCGGCGTGGGCGCCACCATGGCGCACTATACGCGCGTCCAGGGCCTGACCGATTTCCCGACCGAGGCGCGCGCGGTCGCCAAGGCCGCTCGCGACGTCGGCCTGCACGTCGCGCTCGCCGTGCACTGCCGCGATCTCAATCCGCTGGTCTACGACCCGCACCAGGCGCTGCTGGCCGCGCTCTCGCCCGCGGCCTGCGCCTGCGTCACGCGACGATTACTGCGGCCGCCGGTCCAGGCGGCCGAGCAGGTGGCCATGGTCGAGGCGGTCGCCGCCGATATCGAGGGCCCCGGCGTCACGGTCCAATACGGACCCGCGGGCGTGCAATGGTGCAGCGACGAGATGCTGCGGCGGATCGGCACGGCGGCGGAGCGGAGCGGACGCCGCGTGCACATGCACCTGCTCGAAACGCGCTACCAGCGCAATTGGGCCGATCGCACCTACCCGCAGGGAATCGTGCGCTACCTGGACGAGATCGGTCTCGTCAACGAGCGGGTCTCGTTCGCCCATTGCATCTGGCTGCGGCCGGACGAGATGGACCTGATCGCCGCGCGCGGCGCCACCATCGTGATCAACACGAGCTCCAACTTCATCGTCAGCTCCGGACTGGCGCCGGTTGGCGAGATGCTGCGCCGCGGCTGCCGCCTCGCCATGGGTCTCGACGGGCTGTCCTTCGACGAGGACGAAGACGCTTTGCGGGAAATGCGGCTGCTCTACGCCGTCCACAAGGCCGCGGGTTTCGAGATCAGGGTACGGCGTGAAGATCTTTTGCGTATCGCCTGCGAGCACGGTCGTTTCGCCGTGACCGGCGAGAGCGATGGCGGACGAATCGCGGCGGGCGCACCTGCCGACGTGCTGGTGCTGGACTGGGACAAGCTTGCGGCCGAGCTGATCGAGCCTGACGTGCCGGCGATCGAGCTGTTGCTGGCGAAGGCGCGGCAGGAACATGTGAAGCAATTGTTCGTCGCCGGCCGCGAGATCGTACGTGACGGCGCCGTTACCGGTGTCGACCTGCCGGCGCTGGAGGCCGAGCTGCTCGCCACCTTGCGCAAGTCGGTGGGAACGACGGCCGACGTTCGCGCGGCCATGCCCGAACTGCGCGACGCGTTGCGTGCGCACTATTGCGGCCCGCTCTATTGCGCGTGAGGCCGCGGCGCAGAATGGGAAGCCCTCCATGACCCGCCGTGCGCTCGTTCATCGCATCTCCGCCAATGCGCCTGACGACGTCAGCGGCATCGCGGCGGCGATCGCGTCGAAGCAAATCGATCCCGCGGGCGTGATTGCAGTCCTGGCGAAAACGGAAGGCAACGGCCTGGTCAACGACTTCTCGCGCGGGCACGCGACGCTCGCCCTGAGCCTGCTGTTCCAGCGTCATCTTCCCGCGCAGCAGGCGGCGCAAATTTGCCTCGTGATGTCGGGCGGTACCGAGGGCGCCATGGCGCCGCATTGGCTGGTGTTCGAGCGCCGCGACGGCGAGAAGGCTGCGAAGCCGGCGCTTGCCATCGGCCGTGCCCACACGGCGGCGCTCCCATTCGAGCATCTCGGCCGATTGCAGCAGGTTGATCAGGTGGCGGCCGGCGTGCGCGCTGCCATGGCGGATGCCGGTATCGATGATGCGGCCGACGTCCACTTCGTCCAGGTAAAATGCCCACTGCTCGTTGCCCAGCGGATCGCTGACGCTGACCGCCGGGGTGCCGTGGTGGCGACACGCGATACCTTGAAGTCGATGGGCCTTTCGCGCGCCGCCAGCGCCCTCGGCGCCGCCGTCGCGCTTGCGGAGCTCGAGCGGTCGTCGCTGTCCGAGGCTGACATCGGCGTCAACTGGGCGCTGTGGTCCGGCCGAGGCAGCGCGTCGGCCGGTATCGAGCTGCTCAACCATGAGATCGTGGTGATGGGCATGTCGCCGGCCTGGGCCGGACCGCTCGCGATCGATCATGCAGTGATGGCTGACGCGGTCGATATCGAGCCGGTGCGCGCGGCGCTTGCACGCCTCGGGCTGGGCGCGGCCGGCCAGCTCGCGCCGGCACAGCGCGCGCGGCTCGTTGCGCTCCTCGGCAAGGCCGAGGCCAGCCACGACGGGCGGCTGCGCGGCCACCGCCACACCATGCTGGACGATTCCGACATCGCCGCCACACGGCACGCCCGTGCCTTCGTGTGCGGCGCGCTGGCGGGCCTCGTCGGACACGCCGAGATCTACGTGTCCGGTGGGGCCGAGCATCAAGGGCCGGACGGCGGCGGACCTGTTGCGCTCATCGTCGATCGCGCTTGATGATGCGCGCGACCATCATTTCCGGGATTGCTGCATGAGAGAAGACGTCCAACTGACACCGGTACAGCGATCGCCGCTGTTGTTCACGCCGTTCACCATGCGCGGGCTCACGGCGCGCAATCGCATCGTCGTGTCGCCGATGTCGCAATACCTGGCGGTCGACGGCGAGCCCGGCGATTGGCACCTGGTTCATCTCGGCAAATTTGCCATGGGGGGCGCCGGCATCGTCTTTGTCGAGGAGACGTCGGTCGAAGCGAGTGCCCGCAAGACCTACTGTTGTCCCGGCATCTATACCGACGGACAGGCGCGGGCCTGGCGCCGGATCACCGATTTCCTGCGCGGGCAGGGCGCGCTCAGCGCCATCCAGCTCGGTCACGCCGGCCGCAAGGTCGCGACCAAGGCGCCATGGGAGGGCTTCGAGCCGCTAACGCAGGACGACGCCAAGAGTGGCCGGCCGCCCTGGCGCGGCTATGCGCCCAGTCCGATCCCATTCAAACCCGGCGCGGCCGTTCCGATCGAGATGGATCGGGACGACATCAGGCGCGTCATCCGAAGCCACGTCGACGCGTGCCGCCGCTCGCTCGATGCCGGTTTTGACATCTGCGAAATCCACGGCGCCCACGGCTACGTCATCCAGCAGTTTCTCTCGCCCATCACCAACCACCGTAACGACGGCTACGGCGGCGATCTCGCCGGCCGCATGCGGTTCTGTCTCGAAGTGATCGAAGCCGCCCGCGCGGCGTGGCCGAAGGATCGCCCGCTGTTCTTTCGCGCCTCTTGCGTCGACGGCAAAGGCGGGGCTTGGCAGATCGAGGACACCGTCGCGCTCGCGCGCGAGCTCAAATTGCGCGGGGTCGATGTGGTGGACTGCTCGTCGGGCGGCATCGAAGGGCCGCTGACGCTGGCCGTCGTTCCGCGCGTCCCCGGCTATCACGTGCCGTTCGCCGAACGGATCCGGCGCGAAGCCGAAATCCCGACCATGGCCGTCGGCCTGATCACCGCAGCGGAGCAGGCCGAATCATACCTTGCGGAAGGCCGCTGCGATCTCGTGGCCCTGGCGCGCGAGATGATGTGGAATCCGAACTGGCCGGTGCACGCGGCCAAGGCGTTGGGCGGTCCCGATCCGCTCGACCTGCTTCCCAAGGCCTACGCCTGGTGGCTACGTCGTCGCGAGGAAGTCCGCAAGCTCTACCCGACGGGCACGGAGTCGCCGTAGTGCGGGCTGGCCCAATGAACAGGATTGTCAGCGGCTGTTGATTTCCGTTTTTCCGCGGGCGGGCCGGATACTCATTCTATCCGCTTGTGATGCATGAGCTCGGTGCCGCGCGTGGGTCCGGTCTTTTGCAGAGAGGTCTCTGTCGATGCGGAGCCATGAACGCTCAGCCAGTTCCGTGCGCCGATCTTTGCTCTCGACACTTGCAAGGGCATGAGACCCTCGCCAATTGCCTGGCGAGCACGAACGGCTTCGCTGCGCAGTTCCCCTATGCCCGCATCCGCTGCAAGGTCGAACCATTTGTAGGCTTCGGTTTCGTCCCGCTCGACGCCCTGACCAAGCGCGTAGCGGACGCCGATGTTGTAAAGCGATTCGGCATTGTCCAATTGGGCGCCGCGAAGGAACCAGGAAAGCGCCGCCGCATAGTCCTGCGCGACGTCCTGATGTCCGAGATACATCTCGCCAATTGCATTGAATGCGTGCGGGACCCCCCTTTCCGTGGCGCGCTCAAACCAATACATGGCGAGCCTGCCATTTGCCGGTGTCCCCAAGCCGTCGCGGTACATGACACCAAGTTCGAACTGAGCCTCGGACTGGTCCTGCTCGGCGGCTCGGGTCAGCCAGCCGAGGGCGGCGACGTCGTCGCGCGCAACCCCTTCTCCCCTGGTGTAGATCAGCCCAAGTTTCGTCTGCGCGACGGCATCGCCTCGATCCGCCAGGGGAGTGAGCAACTCGATGGCGCGCGGGTAATCGTGCATGGCGTAACGGATCAGCGCATCCGTCAGCTCATCGGCGGTTGCGGCCTGGCTGAAGTGGGTGATCACGCAACCCAGAACGAGTGCGCCGAAGCAGCGTCCTGCGCGCCGCAAGAACCGTGGCAAGGGGAATCCAGGGCCCATCGTCTCTCTCACGTCGCCGTTCCTGGCATTGCGGCCGCGTTGGGCCCGGTCGGGAATGGCGGGGTTGCCTTCTGGCGTGGGCGCAGACCGCTCAATGGCCTGCGTCGGTGGCGCGCAAGGTGTCACCACTCAAATCGCCCGGGTGTGAAGCAGTTCACACAGCGCCAAATGTTTGCGTCAGCCCCTTGGGGCTTCAAAACGGGATGTAGATTTGTTGGTGGCCGTTTCGGCCCGTTTTGTTCCGTCCCTCGAAGTGTTGATTTGTATTGTGAAAATCGGCCGCGCGTGCCGATCCGTCCCGTTCAATACCGACCCGTGGTCATGGGTTCGCGACCAATTTGGTGACCAAAACGTTCGCTCGACGTTCGCCGTCGCGACGGTAGCGCGATGATCGCGGACGGACGCCGCCGGACGCGCCCGATCCCGAAAGGTCCGTTGCTGGTGTAAACAGTAGACCGTCCGGTGACTGGGCTGTTGCCCCGCGAGACAACCTCATTGCAGATGGCCCGCGCGCGCCATAGTTTCAATGACGGCAAGTCGTGGGGGCCACGATGAGGTTCGCCATGCTGCCCAAATGGATTGCTTTAGGTCTCTTCGTCACCGGCCTGTGCTTGATAATTGCTGCGGGGCTTCCCCAGCTCAAGCATATAGCGGCAGCCGTACTCGCTTGAATGCAAGCGCCCGCCCGTCTCATTGCCGCCGGACTGAGCGCGCCGTAGCCTCCACATCATGAGGGTGAGTGGAGGTGTACTCCACCGCGCTCCAAGGAGGGCCCGGCGCCGACTCCAAGCGGCGTCGGGCTCGCTGCGCCCAGGACGCCAGCCGCCGCAATGCTCCACGATCTGATCACATCGTTTCGGGTCGCGTTCGCCGCGATCACCCCGTCGGAGTTGCTGACGAAGATTTGGGAGTCCCTCTACCTGCAAAGTAGTGTTCAGGGAGGCGCGCGGTTTTCGCAAACGGCATCACGCTTGCCTCGCCTCAAGGATCTCGATGGCTTCGACACTCGGTTCCTTGCGCCAGCGATGGGCCTTGCGTTCGGCCAGTGCTGGGTTTGCTGCCCATTCGGCGTGGCTGCAGGCCGCGATGCCCTTGGGCCAGAGGTTGCTCGGCGGATGGGGAGCGAAATGGATCACGAGACAGTGCGTATAAACATGGCTCGTGCTGCTGCGCTTGTGTGCCTTGCCACTGGCATCGGTGGCCTCGAACTTGATGCGCACGATTACTCCGTCATGAAATAGCCGGTAGCGACCGAGCCGTTGGCCAAGTTGGCCAGCGCACAGCGCGGCCGGGCGCTTCTCCAATACTTGTCGCTTGGCCTCGTCTCCGGGACTTGTTACTTTGAGCCAAATGTTTGCTCGTCGTAGCCATAATGGCAGTCCCGCCCCTACCGGGGTCAGCAATGAGCAATGAGACCGCGCTGAATTCCGAACAGGACTTGGCTTCAATCCCGACTGCGCAAGGGGGGCTTTCCCGCCTGGCTATCGCGCGCCTCAAGAGCGCTGGGATACCAGTCGCGCCTCTTCTTAAGCGTGTCAGACTGACGCCCGAGGTGATCGCCGACCCGGAAGAGCGACTGAGTGTGCGAAGCCAAATCGCGCTTTTGGACGAGGCGGCGATTGCTTTGCAGGATGACTGTCTTGGCTTCACGCTGGCTCGCGATTTCGATCCGCGCGCGCTCGGGCTGCTTTACTACGTCATGGCGTCTTCGCAGACCCTAGGTGATGCACTGAAGCGGGTTGCTCGGTACAGCCAGACTACCAACGAGGCGCTGGTGGTCCGATATCAAGAGGGGAACAGGCTAATAATCAGTCTGGGTTACTCTGGCGTTCCACGGCACTCAGACATGCATCAAATTGAGTTCTGCATGTTTGCTGTATTACGAATTTGCCGCGTGCTGACGGGGCAGAACCTCGCGCCGCAACACTTCTCGTTTGCTCACCATCGATCGGGAGCCAACTCCGAAATGGCCCGATTTGTCGGAACGAACGTACAGTTCGGTGGTGACACAGACGAGTTTGCCTTGAACGTCGGCGCACGTGAGTTGCCGCTCATTCACTCTGACAGTTATCTCAATGACCTCCTCTTGAAAAATTGCGAAGCGGCGCTGGCCCATAGAAAAAGTGATCTGAGCCAGTTGCGCACCAGAGTTGAGAATGCGATTTCGTCGCTGCTTCCACATGGAAGAGTAATCCTGGGAGACATCGCTCGCAGTCTGGGAATGAGCGAGCGGACACTTGCACGAAAGCTTTCGGACGAAGGGCTGAACTTCACCGAAATCCTTGAGCAGCTGCGGCGCGATCTGGCAGTTCGTTACCTCGACGACCGCAAGCTGCATGTATCCAAGATTGCGTGGCTGCTCGGCTTTCATGAGGTGAGCTCGTTCACCCATGCGTTCAAGCGCTGGACTGGAAAGACGCCGAGCCAGATGCGCACAACCGCCGCAGCTTCAGATTTTGTGCAGGGTGGCTAGAGCGAGTGAATGCACGCTCTTATAGCGGCTACCCTGCAAGGTCGCCCCAGCCGTGCGCACCCGAGCGAGGGTAGAGGCTTATAGCCGTCACATCCCACGGCTGAATGAAAGGGTTTGGCGCATTGAGGAAGCGCCCCTAAATCTCACAGCATCGTTGCGGCGAGGGAAACCCAGACGGTCATGCTCGCGATGATTAGGCCGTAGAAGACTAGAAGAGCTGGTTTGTTGTTGGTCACATCGCCTCCAGATATCATGTGATTTACGCTGGGCTCGACTCCGAACTCACTCAAGGGCGGGTTCACAGGTTGCTCAGCCATGGTCCTCACTCGAAGAACTACGCATGTGCACCACTAAGTGCCGCAGGGGCATCTCTGGCGATGTCGCGCTCGGTTCAGCTCTGCGAACTGGTGCGAGGTATGAAGGCGTGTCGGCCACGGTTGGTGCGGGCGTTGTATCGCTCCAGCTCATGAAGGGCCTCGCAATGCGTTGAACAATAACGCACATGATCCCACCAGCGGCCGTTCCACACATTACGGGAGCGGACCCCCAATCCGAGTGGTCCGTGACATTGGGCGCATCTTTTCATCGCTATGCCCTTTTCATTGACGGTTCTGTTTCTTGGTAGCTTTGATCCGTTCCAGGGATTTGTTACTTCGCGCCAAATATTTGCTCCTCGCCGCCATCGTGGAAATTGTCCCTCCCCAGGGCCATTAATCGGCCATTCCTCGCCTCGCTTGAGCCGCGTTTTGATGCTGAGATCACCTACCTGGAAATCACTAACGATGGCATGGTGCGGCATCCGTCATTCAAGAGGCTTGTGCCGTGGCTTCGCTCTCGCTTGCGCCATAGCTCAGGCCCCCACGGATCAAGGCTTCCCGAGCACCTCTGGGAAAAGGTCCTTTTTCACCATGCCCATAATGAGTTCAGAGATGAGTTCAGCAGTGCTCATGTTCCGAAACTCTGCCTCCCACGCCAGTCGCCCGATCATATCCAGATTGAGCGGCAACTCAGTTGTTCGCTCTATGCCGTTGTACTGAAATCTGATCGCGACGCTCGGGGAGCCGGCCTCAAGCGTTTGCAATCGGTCTTCCTGCGGCTTCGCGGCTGGGGCTGGCTCCGCCGGTCCAGACCGTGAGTTTCCCTGAGATGGTTCTCCTATAGGTTGCGACAGCATACTTTCATCGCGATTAACCGGACTATGCAGAGTAATGGCTTTCTGCCGCAGCAAGCGGGCCCCATTGTCAAATTTAGGTCGTCTCAGACTGATACCCAGCCTAGAGCAGGTGACTTGCAGAGAACCAATGGTGACGTCGAGTAGGTCAGCGATCCCTTCTCGGCTCTCTCCCCGCTCCACGAGATTTCTGATCTGCTGAAGTCTCTCCGACGTAAACTTTATCGGCCTACCACGAGTAGTCAGCAGTTGCGGGCTGAGCTTCGCCAGCGTTCCCGTAGATGGATTACCGAAGGTCATGGTGAGCCCGCCTAGAGTTCCGACGCATCCGAGAGGTTGCTTTTGGGCTATGGCGCAGGATCGCGCCCGTGGCCGATCAGCCTGGTTCCCGGATTTAGCCACTCATCAGTCGCTTCGCTTCTCGTGCGAGATTTGTTGCTTTGCGCCAAACATTTGTTCTTTGCTGCCAATTGTGCTCGTTCAAAAAATAGCGGGCGCATGCGACTTATTTTGAGGTTGCATAATCGAAGGCCCTCAATCATGTTGCCAAAAAAGAGGTTCTGGGTGCAGGGCTTCCGGGCCTGATGCTGGCGAGTGGTGGCTTGCTCGGCTGGTGGCGACGACGGCGTGAGAAGCCCCGCGGGGGTAGGATGCCAAATGTTAAGAGCATCGGCTGGGCGATTTACGCAGTCGGATGTGCGATTTGGCTTTTTGGCTACTTGAGCACAGGCCACGCGCCAGCATTTGATTGGGCTGTGGCCACGCCCTGGTGGATTTCTACTTTCGTTCCCAACCGCGAAGCAGAACTTGGACTTGCGCTCATGTTCGCGAGCATGATCCCGATTTACTGGCGGGCAGGACAGGAACGAGTCCATTGATCTGCTGCGGTGTCACTTTGGCTTGACGCCAGCTGAAGCCAGATTAGCACTTCATCTCGTTGCAGGAGAAACACTTCGGTCCGCTGCAATCAAACTGAGCATCAGTTATGAGACGGCACGTACCTGCCTTAAGAGTATCTTCAATAAAACCGGAACCTGTCGGCAAGCAGAACTTGTCATAGTTATTTTTACCGCTCACCCCGGCTGCGCTGGAGTCCCCCGGAGGCTTGGCTCAAAGAAGCAAATCTCTGGCGTGAACAAACAAATCAAGGACCCGCCCTGAGCGACTAAGGGCTGAGTTAGAGGCCCTCGCCGTCCAGCCGCACCGCACTAGGGCCTCTTTCCTCTCTCCGTTACGGAGTAAAGGTATGAGCTTGGCAAAATGGAAACGATCTGTACCTTCTTTCTGAACTACCAGCAGTACATCATCCTTCTTACCATATGCTTCTTCGCCGGTATGGCATGGCGGCATCATCGCCTCATCAGCCGCTTGTTCATCATTGCAGCGAGCTGCCTGTGGGTGATCTACGTCTACAGGTACCAGATCGCTGTAGGCTGGCCCACGCTCGATGCGAGTGGTGAGCTATCGCTCCGCGAACTCTTCTCCGACGGCGCTTTCATACGGCACTGGTCTTCTCTACTCTCTGCCGCAGCTCTTGGCGGAGCACTGGGCGTCGCATTTTGATGACACGCGGCTTAATCAGGCAACGGCTAGGTACGGGCTGATAGGAGAGCCCCCAGCAGGATGGCACTGCAATTTCCACATTTGCATTCGGCCGTAGGATTAAGCGCTTCCAGCACTGGGGGCGCCTTGGGCACCGCTTCAATGACAAGCGGCGCCGGAACGATCTTGAGTGTCATCGGAACATAACTTCGTTCGGGCAATTGCAAAGTAATTTCAGTGAACCAGCCACGCGTTGCCGGGCCGCCTCAGGCGCGCTCCCCAGTAATCCACGCGACGACTTTCCCCTACCTCGAACCAGCCCTAAAGGGCTTGACCGATCCAATAGAGAAATCAACATCGGTTACCGTTGCGTGATGGCCCCCCGCAGCATTGTTCTCATTGGCCAGTCGGATTTCAACGGTGCCGAGCGCTCCTAGGACCGTAGGAACGATCTTGCGTGCAACACTCTCGTCGTCGGCGCGCACTCGCACCACAGCGACGAGGTTCACTTTGAATGTAAAATCTTCTGCATGTACGTGAGAATGTTGCTGGCGATTGAATAACAAAGCCAGCCAAGCACAAGTCCGCCTATCGCAATACCGATTTTGGCCCAAGCGCCCGGGGGCTTGTCTAAGAAAAATGCCCCAGCCATCCCGACAATGACCATGCCTGCTCCGACATTATTCCAGAACGACGCCGCCAACTTGACCCGCTCATTGCGTTGTAACGTCGAGCCGCTGCCAAAGTGATCATCTAACCGCATGTGCGTTGCTCGGTGCTCTGGAGCGGGGGCTTCCGGCGTTGGCGACTCTGACCCTGTGGGTCTCGGCTCTCTGGACGCGGTTGCGCGACGCTGGGGCGAGTACTGTGGCCCTACCATACCTGGTCTAAACTCCCAATTGGCGAGGAGGAGGGCGCGACGCGGGGGCAACCGGGCGAAAGTCAGCGTAAGCAACTACATCGGCAAAAAGAGGGTGTTCGAGGGAACTGTGCCACGGTCTGCAGGATTACGTGTATGGGTTCGAGGAACTCTACACGTTCCGGGCTCTCTCTATGCAGACGATCAGGACCAAAAACTTGATACTGTTTGGAGGCGCTGCTCTGATCGGCGGGGCGATTTTGTCGTTGCCGGGGTTGGCTCAAGATGAAGCGCTCAAAAACTGTCGCGAGGATTGGCGCGCGAGCCAGGCTGCACTTCGGGCCAACGGAATAAACCGGAAGATGTTCATCGCTGACTGCAAAGCAGCCGCCGCTGCGAGGTCAGGCGCAGCGAGCACTGGTCCCGGTTTGCCGGAACCGCAAATGAACCCCGCCTCTGCAACTCTTCCCCCTACCACAGCGGGAGAGACTTTGAAGGTTAAAGAGTGTGTAGAGGAATGGCGAACAAAACGACGAACAAAGCGGGGAACCGACGAACTGCAAGGATTGACAGAAAAAGCCTATACCGAGCAATGCCGCCGCGGTAGCACCTCCTCAGCTTCGCCCCGCTGACTGGCAAAAGCTCTGCTGCGCAACGGAGAGCGGAGGGAGATCAGGCCGACTTACGCCGAACCAGGGCGGTCGCCTGCGCCAGGGCAAGATAGCGCCGGTATAGGGAGCGCGGACGCCGAGCGGGTTGCCACGCTGCCAGAATTCAAGCTCGTGCTCGGGCCAAGCGCATCAACCAGCGCGTCTATCGCAGCATCCAACTTCTTCGACGACATCGCGTCCTCCCAAAGTGTCCCGCCATACCGCCGCTGGTGCGTCAAAACGGCCAAGGCCTGAAAAAGCCCCGCGTCCGAGCAGGGCTTTTTCGCATTCCGATCCCGCCCAGTGGCGCGTTGCCGCCGGGCGGGATGGAGACATTACCGGATGCGGCAAAAACCCGGTTGCAACACATTTCCTTCTTCTGCTGTCGGTCTGATGACGGCGCAGCCGGAAATCCACAAGCTATGGCTCTCTCAGTTCAAAAAAAACCCGCCAAGTGGGCGGGGCTAAGCGGCAAGCATCCGGGCGAGGGTACGCTCTCCCGGACAATCCCAAACAGGCTCCTGTAGCCAACAACTAGCAAGGCAACGTTCCGTTTCCCAAAAAATTCTTGTGGATTTTCGTACATGCAACCCGCACGAAAAAGCCCCGCCAGGTAGCGGGGCTAAGTCAACCATGAGGGCCGCCGAACCTTGGAGGAAACGCGGCAACCCACACCGGGACACTACCACAGAAACGGTTGCACAGCGCAGGGGAGACTCGCGCCACGGGAAACAAACCGCGAAACCAAATCTTTGTGTGGGCCACCAGCCGACAGTTCTCGTTTCGGCCCAGCGCGTCACTCCACCCAATCGCGCCAGCGCCAGGCCAGCTTAGGACGCTCCGCCGCAGACCGCGCCTTCTGCTGAAGTCGCAACGCCAGGTCCGTCCGCAACTCGCCCTCGATCAGCCGAAGCTCCCGCTGCAACCGCTCCCGCCGCTGCTCCAACTCCGCACGCCCGTGCGCAGATAATCGCCGCGCCTCGGGGGCCTCCCGTAGGAATACCTCCCCACAACTAAGCAGCGCGGTCGCCAAGAACAAATGTTTGGCGGACAGCAACAAGACACGCACCAGCGCAAAGCCGACTAACAACCAGTCTGCGCTCCGATCATTCCATCCCATGGAGTGCAGATCACACTCGGGACCGCGTCAGCCCTTTGCCGCGCTGACGCGGGACCACCTCACGCCAGAGGCAGGCACGAATTGCCACCGCTTGGCCGCCAAAAACAAATGTTCGGGAAAACATGCAGTTGGCTTGGCTGGCCCTGCTCGACGCGAGGACCGGCCGTAAAGATGGCCTCGGCTGCACAATGATAACCCGTCGTCTCCAATCAATCGGTACGCCCAGCGACGGCCGCGCAGCGAACGGCGCCTGTGGATTGTCATCTGGCAGACAGACAGCTGTAGAAATTTCATAAAATATTTGGCCTCCGAAGTTCCACAGAGGGGAGGGTTTTCTATGGACATGGCGGTCGTGTTCGAGTGGTTCGGACAGATACGTGCTGCCGCGCAGGCGCACGAGCCGCGCCAGCGTGAAATCTGGACCAGATGGGCCATGTTGTGGGGGGGCTCGCCGTAGTTCACTGCCGTCACGAGGAAGCAGGAATGATCGGCGAGGATGCTGCTGTCTACCTCAGCGGCGACGGGCCTAGAGCCGCCGCAGGGGTAGGGCCTTACGATGTCGGGGATGAGTGACTCCCGTGAACCCGAAATCAATCCCACGCGACCAATGGTGGGGAGTTACTACTGTGGATGAAGCCATGACGATTCGGAGTACCAGCCCATCCGCCAGGGGCAGACGAGCAAAATTCACCCCGCAAGCTATCGAAAAGATTAAGGAATTGGTGGCACAAGGGGCCAGCCGAGAGGAGATTGCTAATTCACTTGGCGTGACTGTAGGGTCGCTCCAAGTCACGTGTTCAAGATTGGGCATCAGCTTGCGACGAAAGATTTTGCATAGCGGCCGATCCCCGCACCTGCGCGATCCCAAGGGGAGGGTCATTCCTTTTCAGGGCTCGGTCGGTGTTGCTTACGCGCGAGAGCAGAAGACCGAGGAAGTCCCTCAGAAGGTAGTCAGCCTCGCGGATTCGGTGGAGATTGCGATAATGATGCGGCGGCGAGGCAAAGAGGTATCTACTGATGTCCCGTTCACGTCGCGCGATATCGGCGAGCTTGCGCTTATTGCAACGTTGCGAGATTTGAGCGTCGCTGAACTCGTGGGGCAGGCTTTGGCGGGAGCGATCAAGAAAGATATGATCAAAAAAATATTGCGGGGCGACGTCCCATCTTCTTCGGTCTGAACACTTCTCGCATCTCCCCAACTCCGGCGTCGGCCTTTAGCCCGACACAGCAACGAGAGTTCCTCCAACGGAACTCACACTGTGCGCCGAGTCGCACTGAACTGGTCCTGTCATTTGTCGGGGACCTGATTAGATTTCCAGCTTGCTAGCAAACATTAGAAGGAGTCGTGGGATTAGGTTTGTGCCTTAGAATTAAGGAGCCACCCAATGAAGCATCCCGAGACCCGTTGCGATTGCTCTTCATCTGCTACCCCATTGGCGCTCAGATGGCGCTGCCCTGATTGTGGCAAGAGCGCAATTATAAGGGTGACGACATTGGCAACTGTCTGTGATGGTGAGATAATTAGAAAAGTAGAGCCTCAGCCAGAGGCCTAGAGGCAACAGCGATGCGATATATTGTGACCGTTGCTGTGTTGATCTTAAGCTATGCCACTACAGCCAGCTACGCTCAGCAGGCCAATGTTTCCGCTCCGGGCGCCCACTCATGTGGAAAATATCTAGAGGCCGTCCGTGGCCATGCACCTGGGAAAGGCAGGGAAATAGATCATCCTCAAGAGGGCCGATTTTCAGATGACCACACTCTTTACATGGCATGGTTGGAAGGATTTTTTACTGCGACCAACTTGTGGGTGTTGAATGAGCCCAACAGCATTCGGGGTGATCAGTCCGCTATCGACGTTTGGATTAGGAAATGGTGTGAGCAGAACCCGACCAAGACTTTGGTTGAAGCAGCGTATGCGTTCGTATGGGATCAGCGTAAAGAATACCTAGAGGCATTGGGCGCCAGACAAGCAAGATGAACATCGGCTTCCACCATCCTTTGATCTCAGGCCTGATCGAATGGTGAGCCCAGGGTTAGTCTCAACGCTTGATTAGGAAGCTCTCGATCTTCTTACCCTTCTTCAGAGCCGCAACCATCCACCTAGGCTTCGCCCCACGACCTGCCCAAGTCTCGCCAGATGGGCTACGATATTTCGGTGGGACTTTCGTGCCTTTCAATGACGACTTGCCCGAAGCCTTGGACTTGGCTCCGCCCACGCAGCCAAGTGCTTCTCTAGCTCTGCGCGAAGCTCAAGCAATCGTTTGTCAACCTGACCTCGTAGGCTCAGCAGAGCCTCAACGTTCATTCCTGAGAGATTTACCTTTGGCATAGTGACCTCCATTCCAAAAACGGTGTAATTTGTGAGGCTTTAAGGCGCAAGCTATCTCAGCTTGAGTAGCATGGCTTGCCTTGGGGTCGTGTGGGTCTGGGGCTCTGCCATGGCAGATGTCTTCATCAGCTACTCCAAAGCAGATCGGCCCCTGGCATTGAAGCTTGCGGCCATGCTGGAGGCTGAGGGCTGGAAGGTCTGGTGGGATACAGGCCTCATCCCGGGCGATGATTTCCGTAATGAGATTATGAGCCAGCTAGGGCGTGCTCGGGCTGTCATCGTTATATGGACTGATGCATCGATCAAATCAGATTGGGTCCGTTCAGAGGCTGGGCGTGCCCAAGCTGATCGCAAGCTGATCCCTGTCAAGCTTCCCAACCTGAGCTACAAGGACCTTCCGCCGCCGTTTGATGTCTTGTACCGATGTTGGCGCGCTCAGCAATCCGTGCCACCGGGAGTGAACATTTCCCGCTCGCC
>Ga0207688_10000498_pt1 | contig 18852 bp, 19 predicted proteins | sample KBSMiscanthusM4_FD_184296 | JGI IMG/M metagenome (GOLD analysis project Ga0207688, IMG submission 184296) | Miscanthus rhizosphere microbial communities from Kellogg Biological Station, Michigan, USA - M4 (SPAdes) (version 2) | ecosystem: Host-associated > Plants > Roots > Rhizosphere ...
ACCAAGGCAGTGACGGCGGACGAATTGTTCGTGCCCAGCACGCGCAAGCTGGTGGGGTGACGGAATGTCCGACCGTCATCATGAGGTGCCCGCGCCCTTGCGGGCCTCGAAGGATGAACGGCCCGGGACCTTGCCGATTGCTCCCTGGCGACTCCAGGCCGTCGCCCTTCGAGGCTCGCTCGAAAGCGGGCTCGCACCCTAGTGTTCCGTTTCCGACGTTCGTATCATTTCGCAGCACCCGCTTTTACGAACGTCGGAAACACAGGAACACTAGCAGTCATGATCCTAGTGTGGCTTTGCATTCGACGTTCCTATGAAGGACTCGCGGCCAATACTGATAGGAACGTCAAATGCGCCACACTAGGGTGACGATGAAACTCCATTGCCTTGGTAATATCGACAAACTTTAATCAGGACGCGCACCATGGCGGATTTCGTGGCGAGCCATCGGCTCACCGAGGAGGCGAGCCTCAAGATGCTCGCGGCGGGAGTCGCGAAGGCAAACGAGCTCGGCTGCAAGGTCAGTCTCGCGGTGGTCGACCAGGGCTGCCGGCTTGTCGCTTTCCTGATGATGGACGGCGCGCGCCACTTCTCCATCATCACCACGCAGCGCAAGGCGATCACCTCCGCGTCGCAACGCCTGCCGACCGGTTACGCTCCGGAGGAGAACGCGCTCAGCATGGCGGTCCGTATGGGCGACTTCACCAACGTGCCGGGCGGCTTCCCGATCACGGTCGCGGGAGAGGTCGTGGGCGCCGTCGCGGCCGGCGGTGCCAAGATCGAGCAAGACGTCCTGGTGGCGCAGGCCGCGCTCGCGGCGCTTGGACCGCCGTAGTTCACTCGCGGGGGCTGAACAATACGTTCAGTTGCCGATCAGCCCGGCCTGCTCGAGCACCGGCTTCCAGCGCGCGGTTTCGGTGTCGATGTAGTGCTTCAATTGCTCGACTGACATGACTTCGGTGATCATGCCGTCATGTCGCAGCCGCTGCTGCACCTCCGGCTTTGACACCGCGCGAATGATCTCGCGGTTCATCTTCTGCACGATGTCATTGGGCAGGCCGGCCGGCCCCGAGATCGTGAACCAGGTCGTGGCCACCAGGTCGATACCCATCTCCTTGAAGGTCGGCACGTCGGGGAAATCCGGCAGGCGGCTCGCGTGCGAATGCACGATCGCCTTGAGGGTACCGGCGCGCACCTGTGCCGCCGACGAGGACACGGTCTGCGCCGAGAAGAAGATGTGACCGGCGACGAGGTCCATGATGCCTTGCGATGCGCCTTTGTAGGGAACGTGCTCGACCTTGATCCCGGCCTTTTGCGCGAAGGACTCCCCCACCAGGTGTCCGGAACTGCCGACACCGGATGAAGAATAGGTGAGCGGGTTTGCGGCTTTGTAGCCGTGGGCGATGAAGTCCTTGTAGTTGTGCACGCCGCTTGCGGCGTTCACCGACAGCATGATGGGAGCGCCGGCGACATAGGCGATGTTGGTGAGATCGCGATGCGGGTCGTAGCCGAGCTTGGGATTGCTGATCGGCAGCAGCACCAGATGAGTGATGTTGGTTAGGGCGAAATTGTAACCGTCGGGCGGGGAACTCGCGACCGACTGCACCCCGATCGAGCCGCCGGCGCCGGCGCGGGTCTCGACGAAAAACTGCTGCTTGAACGTCGTGCTCAAGTGGTCAGCCACGAGCCGGGTCAGGGTGTCGGCGGTCCCGCCGGCCGCAAAAGTGTTGACCATGCGCACCGGACGTGACGGCCATTCATCGGCCGCTGCGGTCGAGCACAAGATCAACGCGCTCGTGACTGCCGCCGCGCAAAGCCGCTTCATTGGCTTTCTCCGAAGGCTCGATCGCGACAGAAAGTCTAGCAGGCCGCCGATGAGTTCGGAGCGCGTGTGACGATTTGCCCGTGGTCCGCATGGCGACGTGAAGCGCGCTCGTTCCGATCCCAGCTCACGCCGCGGCGCTCGCTTGATCGAGAAATTCCATTATTCGCAGCGGGGCCACCGCCTCCGTCTGCTCGGCGACTGGGACATCCCAGTATTCCGCACGCGGCAGGCATTCTTCCAGGTAGCGCGCCGCCGAGGTTGCGTGCGCAGCGTCTCGGCCGGGAATGACGAGCGCGGGGATGTCGAGCCGCAACAGGTCCTCGGGCTCGGCCCCGGGCGCGGTGTCGCGGTCGAACACGGTGCGTGCCATCCCCACCACGATCAGCTTGTAGGCATCGATGTCCTGCGCGGCATAGGCGGCGGCGAAGGCAGGGTCGGCCTTGATCACGGCCGCCCACGGCCCCCCTCTCGGGTCGGCACCGAACGTCTTGCCGTCTTTGGTGGCCAGCGCGACCACCGCGTCGAGGCCGTGTTGCTGAACGAAAGCCAGATGCTCGGCGAAGCGCTGGTGACTGCTGATGCGGTACTTGGCGCCGCCAACCGGCCAATAGAGCACCATGCTCAGCGTCGTCTGCGGGTGGGCCACGGCGAATGCCGTCACCGGGCAGCACCCCATGCAGCCGCCCATGATGTGCGCGCGGCTGATGTTGAGGTGGTCCAGCAATCCCTTCCCCTGCGCGACGTAATGGGCCCAGGTCACGCGTTCCACTCGCCCGCCCGACCGCCCGCATTCGCGCCGGTCGAACAGGATACAGGTGTATTTTTTCGGAAGATGATCGAGCAGCTTGATCTTGGCGTAGACGCCTTGTGTCGACCAGGTCTCGACGACCGCGTTGAAGCCGCCGGGGGCATACATCAGCAGCGGTGGTCCCGAGCCCACCACCTCGTAGCGCGTCGCAATGCCGTCGATGATCGCGTTCGCCACCTACAGGTCACCCCTTGATCTGACGGCCCGCACGCACGTCCGTGATCAACGCCGTGAAGGCGTCGAGACTGATCCGCGCGACATTGGCGTAGGTCTCGGTCTTTGACTCGATCCACTTCTCGCCGTAGCCGATGGCGGTATGCGCGAGGCGCACCCGTCCGTCGAGCCATGGCCCGCCGCCGAAGCCGCCGATCACCGGGATCGTCACGGCGCTGACGACAGCGGCGCCTGCGACCGGCCCGGAATTGGTGAAGTCGAGCAGCGAAGCGCCCGCCTCCTCCAGCAGCTTTGCCTGCGCCACGAGCTTCGCCGTCATCTCCGCCGGGGCCAACGCCCCGGGCGCGGACTGGGCGCCATAGGAAATGCCGTATTGCAGCGCGGTCTGCGGCGTGATGCCAAACTGAGCGAATACCGGAATGCCCGCGCGCACGAGCGCGCGTACCGCCTCGGGAAAGTCGGCCGCGCCGTCGAGCTTTATCATGTCGGCGCCGCCCTCCTTGACCAGGCGGATGGCGGCGCGCACCGCGCTTTCGGTGCCCTCCTGCAGCGGGCCGAACGGGAAATCGCAGCTCACCAGCGCGCGCGTGACACCGCGGCGAACCGCCTTGCACACCACCAGCATCTCCTCCATCGTCACTTCGAGCGGGTTGGAATGCCCCCACAAATTGACACCGACGGAGTCTCCCACGGAGACGATATCGACCCCGGCGCGGTCCGCGATGCGCGCGATCTGGTAGTCCCAGGCGACGACCCCCACGCTTTTGCGCCCGTCGCGCTTCATCTGCAGGAGCGCAGGTATCGTGACCTTGGCCTCCATCATTCCCCTCTTCCCTCGGATGCTGTTGCGCGAGACTCAGAACTTCTCGACCCATGGCCGCAACTCGATCTCCCACGCCCAGGCGCTGCGGGGCTGATGGATGAGGTGCATATAGGTTGCGGCGATGGCCTCGGGATCGAGCATGCTGTCCGGCTTGTCGGCGGCGTCCGGCCGGCGCGCGCTCCGGATGCCGCCGTCGACCACGACGTGAGCGACGTGAATGCCCTGGGGCGAAAGCTCGCGCGCCATGCTCTGGGCCAGCCCGCGCAGCGCGAACTTGCCCATGGCGAAAGGCGCCGATTGGGGATAGCCCTTCACACCGGCTGACGCGCCAGTGAGCACGATCGCGCCGTGCTTGTTCGGCAACATGCGCCGCGCGGCCTGCTGGGCAACGAGGAATGCGCCGAAGGCGGTGACGTCGAGCGCCTTCTGGACGTCGGCGGGGTCGAGATCGACGAACGGGCCGCGCGTGCGGAAGCTCGCATTGTAGATCACGATGTCGGGCGCTCCGAAGGCGCTGTCGACATCGGCGAACAGCTTGTCGACCTGAGCGCGCTCGCTCGCGTCGCAGGCGAAGGCCCGCGCCCCGGTTTCCTTCATCAGCGGCGCGAGATCGTCCGTGCTGCGAGCCGCGAGCGCGACCTTGATGCCGTCCTTGGCCAGCGCCCGTGCGAGCGCGGCGGACAGTCCCGAGCCCGCGCCGACGATCAGCGCGGTAGTGAATCTGGCGTCTGTCATGATGAGATCCGCTTCAGGCGTGTTGCTCTGGGAGGAATGCTAACACGGCAGGCGGATCGACGGCGATGGCACCCTCAGGGGAGAACCAGCGCCATGGGACAATCGGCGCGAAGGCGGCCGGGAGAACAACGAGGGCGCGCCGGAGATCTGTCGTTGGGGTTGTGAGAGGGTAGCGTGGGAATTTTTCGTCCCGGCGCGGGTGGCCGGACGCTCTTATCGAGCCGTTACTGCCGGTACTGTTGGATGCGAGTGGTGCGCAGGCCGGCGAGACCGTGCTGGTCGATGGAGTATTGCCAGGACAGGAATTCTTCGACGGTGAGGGTGTAGCGACTGCAGGCTTCCTCAAGCGAAAGCAGGCCGCCGCGGACGGCAGCAACGACCTCGGCCTTGCGCCGGATGACCCAGCGCTTCGTGCCCGGTGCCGGCAAATCGGCGATCGTCAACGGGCTGCCGTCAGGCCCGATAACGTATTTTGCCCTTGGTCGGAGGGGCTCCGTCATGGATCAACTCACGCACTCGACTTTGGCAATGCGCGTGAAATGTACCGCCCGCGACTTAAGATTTGCCTAAACGGAACCCTGCAATTGGACCATTGCCGTCGAAATGCCGCCGCCCGACCGGCGGCGCGTTGCCTCAAAAGTTTAGAATTGGTTGACTCGCGTGCCTTCGGGCAAATGCCAGACGAAGGCGGTCCGTTGTCTGTTGCGCTCGGGATCCCGAAAAGCAATGGTATTCCAATGACCTGAGGGATGCGGCCAGATCCACGCGCAAGCCGGCCGCTGGAGCAGCGGAGCTGGGAAATCGGGTCGCCGGGCGATCGCGCGACGCCTCGCAGGCGTGCGATCCGGGCGCCGAGTCCCTATAATAAGGTCACGCAGCCCCAGCCCGTCCGCGCCGACGGGCGTCCGATTTGTTCTAGGGTCGCGCAAATTCGAGCCGGAAAGATTCAATGCTCAATAGTCTCGATGTCGATGGCCGGCCGCAGGACACCCGCGTGGTGGTCGCCATGTCGGGCGGAGTAGACTCCTCGGTGACGGCGGCGTTGCTCAAGGCCGAGGGCTACGACGTCGTGGGCGTGACGCTGCAACTCTACGACCACGGTGCCGCGACCCATCGCAAAGGCGCCTGTTGCGCCGGCCAGGACATCTACGACGCGCGTGCGGTGGCGGAGCGCATCGGCATTCCCCACTACGTACTGGATTACGAGAGTCGCTTCAAGGAGATGGTGATCGATCGCTTCGCCCAGAGCTATGTTGCCGGCGAAACGCCGGTGCCCTGCGTCGAATGCAACCAGTCGATCAAGTTCCGCGATCTGCTTTCGACCGCGCGCGAACTCGGCGCCAAGGTCCTGGCGACCGGCCATTACGTCGCTTCCCGGACCTTGCCAGGTGGCGGCCGCGCGCTCTACCGCGCCCGCGAAGAGGAGCGCGACCAGAGCTATTTCCTGTTTGCCACCACTCGCGAGCAGCTCGACCTGCTGCGCTTTCCGCTCGGAGACCGGACTAAGGCGGAGACGCGCGAACTTGCGCGTCAATTTGCGCTCTCGGTGGCCGACAAGCACGACAGCCAGGACATCTGCTTCGTACCGTCGGGCCGCTACACCGAGGTGGTCGAGCGCCTCAAGCCGGGGGCGGCCGAGGCCGGCGACATCGTCGATCTCGACGGCCGCGTTCTCGGCGCGCATGCCGGCATCATCCATTTCACCGTCGGCCAGCGGCGCGGGCTCGGCATCGCCGCGGGCCATCCGCTTTATGTGGTCCGGCTTGACGCCGCGTCGCGCCGGGTCGTGGTCGGGCCGCGCGCGGCGTTGCGCACCAGCCGGATGCGGTTGCGCGACGTCAATTGGCTGGGCGAGGGAAGCATCGACCAGGCCTTGTGCGCCGGCTGGCAAGAGGTGTTCGTCAAGGTCCGCTCCACGCGACCGCCGCAGCCGGCGTGGCTGAGCCGGGCAGGCGAGGGCATCGAGGTCGATCTCGTTGCGGGCGAGGACGGAGTGTCGCCAGGCCAGGCCTGCGTGTTCTACGATGCGGCCGACGGCCAAGCGCGCGTTCTCGGCGGTGGCTTCATCCAGAGCGCGGTCGCCGCAACCAGAGCACCCGCCACGCAAGACGCCCGCGTGGCGTCCGCCGCGGGCCGGCCCTGACTGCAGGCCACATGGTCGCCGTCGCGGGCCACTTTCAGCATCTGCGCGCATTTCGCTTCATCCAACTACTGGCTGTATCGTAAGTTGACGTGAGTGGGGGGCCATGGCGGTCGAAATCGATATCAACACGGTGGCAAAGGCCTATGCGCGCTGGGCACCGGTCTATGACTTCGTCTTCGGCGCGGTGTTCGACGCCGGCCGCAAGGCCTCGATCGCGGCCGCCCAGCGCATCGGCGGGCGCATCCTCGATGTCGGGATCGGCACCGGGATTTCGCTGCTCGATTACGCTCCCGCGCATCGCATCGTCGGTGTCGACTACTCCGAGCCGATGCTGCGCAAGGCGCATGAGCGCGTCGCCGCGCATCAACTTGGTCATGTCGATGCACTGGCGGTGATGGACGCGCAGCACCTGGGCTTTCCCGATGGCTTCTTCGACGCGGTGGTGGCGCAATACGTGATCACCACCGTGCCCGATCCGGAAGCGGCGCTGGACGAGTTCGCGCGCGTCACCAAGCCCGGCGGCGAGATCATCCTGGTCAACCATCTCGGCGCCGAGTCCGGGCCACGCCGTCTGTTCGAGCAGGGCTTTGCGCCGATGGCGCGCCGACTCGGCTGGCGGCCGGAATTCCGCTGGGGACGGCTGGCACGATGGGCCGAGCAGCACGGCGGAGTGCACGTGCTCGAACGCCGCCCGATGCCACCGCTCGGGCATTTCTCGCTGATCCGGTTCGGGCGGAGGGCGGCGGGTACGGACGGCCACGGAAGGCCGACTGCGGACGCGCTTCCCTACGCATCAGGCAGGGCGGGTTAGCGCCGCGAAACGGCTGCGGCCCGCAGCGACATCGCGATGCCGTGGAGCTTCACGCGATAGTTCCCGGACGAAATTGCCGCTTGGAAAGCTGCCCGGGGTGACATAAATGTGCCCGCCAGTCCGCCGGCCCACGGCCTTCGTGCAAGCCTGAAGCGAGCCTTGGACAGCGGGTGCGGCGTGTTAAGTAGTTGATTCGACTAGCGGCGGGGTAGCTCAGATGGTTAGAGCGGCGGAATCATAATCCGTAGGTCGCCGGTTCGATTCCGGCCCCCGCTACCAACGTCGCCAAAGGCAGCTCTGGCCTAGCCAGCCGCGGCAGCCTTGATATCCAAGCAGTTGTTGCCGGATGCCGCACGAGCGCGCGCATTGTCGCGCCGGCTTGCCATGGCGGCAGGAGATTCGATCGAGTGCGGCGGACAGCGGTCGGCCGACGGGGCGTGACCGAATCAGCCTCGTGATATGCGCGAGCGCGATCGGGTCGGAAAAAAGAAACCCCGCCAAGGCGGGGATTAAGTTCGTCCATTTCGGCGGAATTCTCCAGACAGCCGGGGATCGGGGGGATCGGGGAGCCGTCTAGCTTCGCCTTGCCCTGTTAGACGCGCCCCGGGCGCTCGAGGTTCAAAGCGAGACATCAACTGTAATTTACCAACCGGCGTCGCCAACGTTACGGATTGTCCATCAACAAAGTGCTGCGAGAGTTCGGGCGCGGTCCCCAGGCAGGTCCAGTTGCCGCTTACATCAAGAACCCGCCTGGCTAAACGCGATGCGGGACGTCGCGCATCGGCGCGCCGTGTCGATCACTTGCTCCGCGGGTAACTGCGGCGGCCGATCGATCTCCTGCGCTTTGCACGGCTGCGCCCAAGTTGGATGCTCGCGAAAGTATCTGATCAACAGATCGATGAAGCTGCGGACCTTGGCCGGCACATGCTGGCGATGCGGATAGATCGCGTTGATGGCGTGCTCGTCCCGGAGAAACTCCTCCAGGATCGCGACAAGGCGGCCCGCCTTGATCTCTTCGGCGACCAGAAACATCGGGCTCATGATCAGGCCTTGCCCGTGGAGCGCCGCGAGACGCAGCGCGTTGGCGCTGTTGCTCTGCTCAGGCGCCCAGCTTCTTCTGGATGCGCTGGTCGAAGCGCGCGACATTGACGACGACGCGCTCGTGCGAGCCGTTCCCAATCGGCTCCTTCTCGTCGTGGGCCTCGACTTGGAATACGAGCGTGCGGCCATCGATCCTGATCAGTTTGGCCGTCGCGTGGATGCGCATTCCGACCGGCGTGGCGGCGAAATGGCGGACATCGAGATGGATGCCGAGACTTTGATGACCGTCTGGGAGCAACTGCTCGACGGCCGCGAGCGCCGCTGCCTCAATCAGATTGATCATGACGGGAGTGGCGAGCACGGGCACTCGCCCGCTGCCGATGCGGGGGGCTGTATGTTCGGGGCCGACCAGCAGATCTGCCGATCCCTTCATTCCGATCTTCAAATGCGACAGTTCGATCATAGAGAATTGCCAAAGCGAGATCCGCGTCGCGGTCACGGGGATGGCCATTGTCCCAGACGCCGTGTGGGAGTTCAACCGATGGGGTTGGTCACGCCGCAGGCCGGATGAGCGCCAACCTCGATTCCAGGTCCTTGACCTTGCGCAGGTGCGTGGGACTTTCGGTCATGATGACTTCAAGGGTCGGGCGAACGTGAGCTTCGCCCAAGTGCCCGGCCATCGCGGATCCATCGCGCTTGGCGACGACCAGATGAAGATGGAGCGCCGGCTCGCCCGAGGGAGCTTCGGCGACATCGCCGATGAGGGACGCGACTTCGACCTGTTCGCGCACCGGAATCTTCAGATAATCCTTTTTGTCCCAATCGAAGTGCATCAGCACGACGTCGCTTAGTGCACCGATCGCCGTGACTTGCGCCGCGAGTACGTGTTCGCGGGTCGCAAATCGCTGGAGACAGGTCAACACTTCCTCGCCGGTCTCGAGGATGACTGTGAAGGTCCGCTGGCCGTTGTCTTCGTGCAGAAGCCGAGTTTGCATCGAATGTCCTCTTTGCGAAAGAGACCAGGGAAGCGGCGCCGGTTTCCGATGCCAGCGAACTTACGACGGCGACCCCGGATCGCCCACGAGATTAGCACTGGCATATGACGCCGCGAGCAGAGCCGCTGGGGAACCGATCGTCGGCCGCCAGCGTTTCAACCGCGGGCCGGCTGGGATTGGCTTATGCGAGGGCTCGCCGTGAAGATAAGCACGAATTTTTTGATCATCGGATCAATTTCAGTCCTGCTCAGCGCCTGCGGTGATGCCGCCAAGCTGCCCGATCAGGCCGGCATCGGTCCTAATCCCACGATACCGCCGCCCAATTCCACGCTCATCCCCACCGTCAACATCGCCGCCGCCAAGGGTTGGCCCGAGGGCGCCCAGCCGACTCCGGCGTCGGACCTCGCAGTCAACGCTTACGCCACTGGGCTCGATCACCCCCGCTGGCTCTACGTCCTTCCCAATGGCGACGTCCTGGTGGCCGAAACCAACGGTCCGGACCGGCCGGAGGACGCCAAAGGGATAAAAGGCTTCTTCTTTCACGTGGCGCAGAAATGGGCCGGCGCCGGCGTCCCGAGCGCAAACCGCATCACGCTTCTGCGTGACGCCGATGGCGACGGCGTTGCGGAGACGCGAACCGTGTTCCTCAAAGACCTCAATTCGCCTTTCGGCATGGCGCTCATCGGTCACGATCTCTACGTCGCCAACACGGATGCGATCTTGCGCTTCTCGTATGTGGACGGGGAGACCCGGATCGACGCGCCGGGCGTAAAGGTCGCGGACCTTCCTGGCGGTCCAATCAACCATCACTGGACCAAGAACATCATCGCCAGCCGTGACGGGTCGCATCTCTATGCGACCGTGGGGTCCAACAGCAACGCGGCCGAGAACGGACTGGACAAGGAGGATCGCCGTGCGGCCATTCTGGAAATAGATCCTGCCACTGGGCAATCCCGCGTGTTTGCCTCGGGCCTGCGCAATCCCAACGGAATGGCCTGGCAGCCGGAAACCGGCGTGCTGTGGACGGTGGTGAACGAGCGGGACGAGCTCGGGAGCGATCTCGTGCCCGACTACCTGACCTCGGTGAAGGACGGTGGCTTCTACGGATGGCCGTTCAGTTATTACGGACAGCACGTGGACACCCGGGTCGAGCCGCAACGCCCTGACCTGGTGGCCAAAGCGATCGTCCCCGACTATGCGCTCGGCAGCCACACGGCCTCGCTGGGGCTCACGTTCTCCGAGGGGACGTCGCTCCCGGAGCGATACAGGAACGGGGCCTTCGTTGGGCAGCATGGATCATGGAATCGCAAGCCGCGCAGCGGCTATAAGGTCGTCTTCGTGCCGTTCGCCGCCGGGCGCCCGGCCGGACAGCCGGTCGATGTCCTCACCGGCTTCAACGCGGATCGGGAGGCATTCGGCCGTCCGGTCGGCGTCGCGATCGACCGGGCCGGCAGCTTGCTGGTCGCCGACGATGTCGGCAACGTCATCTGGCGCGTGGGATCCACGCCCGCGAAGGCGGCCATGGGAAACTGACCTCGGGGCGCGTGTCTCGGCCGTACGATTCGGCGCGGCGGCCGCCGGTTTGGCTAGGCTAGATAGGAACACGACCGCGCCCGGCTGGAGCGTATCGCGTTCAATGCTCGCCGTGAGAGCCCATGCGCCGAACCTGGTTTGAAGGACTCTGGGTTGGAAGAATATGACGTCCCCCTTTTTCACCATTGGCCATTCCACCCGCGCGGTGACCGAGTTCGTGGATTTGCTGAAGGGGGAGCAAGTCCGGCTCCTGGTCGACGTTCGAACCGTTCCGCGATCGCGTTCAAACCCGCAATTCAATGACCACGTTCTTCCGCAAACGCTCGCGCAAGACCAGATCGGCTATGAGCGCATCGCCGCGCTGGGAGGTCTACGCGGAAAGCAGCACGAAGTTGCGCCAGACGTAAATGCGTTTTGGCAAAATCAGAGCTTTCACAACTATGCCGACTACGGCCTGACCGAAGCGTTTCATTCCGGTCTCGCGCGCCTTTGCACGCTGGGTCAGGAGCCGCGGTGCGCCATCATGTGCGCTGAGGCGGTCTGGTGGCGGTGCCACCGCCGTATCATCGCAGACTATCTGATCGCGGCGGGCAAGACCGTATTCCATATTCTCGGCCCAGGGCGCATCGTGCCGGCGCGCATGACTGCGGCGGCTCAGCTCGGGCCGGACGGGTCACTGACCTATCCGGCCGGGGATCGAGCTGACGCGGCGCCGGCAACCAGCGCGTAAGCCCCCACCCGAACCCAGGCGAAATCCACGCAGGCGCGTGCCCGTCAGAGCGTGCACGACCTCGTGTGCTTCATGTGCTCGAGCTTGGTGGGGATGATAACGCAGTCATGGTGCCCGCCATTGCTCGGCCAGATGCCGACCAGCTCATCGGTCTCGGCATCGATGAAGGCAATGCCGCTGGAGAGCCGTTGGAAGCCGCTGAACACGCCCACCACGTATTTGCCGTCGTAGGTAATGGCCAGGGTTTGCATGTCCGGCCCGATGCCCTGGATTTCCTTCTTGATCTTCCACGTACTTGTATCGACGACCATGACCCCGCTGCTGGCGGGAGAGGGGTGGAGGATCGAGAGGTAGAGCTTGGAGCTGTCCATGGAAAAGACCATGTGGAACGGGTTCGGATACTTGCCCCGCCACAGAGGGTCTTCGATGTGGGCGATCTTCTTCCAGTTGCGTGGATCGGGATCGCTTGAATCGAAGACGGAGCAATTGTTCTCGCGCAGATTGTTCATCATGCAGAGGAAGCGGCCGTCGGGCGAGAAACCGACTTCGTGGCCGGGCGAGAAGATCTTGTCGAACGTCACCTCCCAGTGATCGTTGTCGATCTTCTTGATCGGGTATTGATTCGGCGCATCCTTATTGAACTGAAGGAAGGCCACCGGCTCGAAATTCTTTTCGGCGTCGAGGATCACTTGGCCACCGCACAGCCGCACGACGGTGGACGCCCAACGTCCGGACGGATGCCAGATGGTGCCATCGGCGCCGCAGAGACCGTGGACATCGTCGCCGGGAATCGTCCCCTCTTCGACGAACAGCTCGCCCATGGGCACCATTTCCCATTCGATCTTCTGGCCCTTGGTGCCGAGATAGTCGTACTTGCCGGTCTTCGGGTCGGGATAGATCCTAGATATCTTGAGGGTGCCGCCTTTCTGCCAGCCCTCGGCGAGGTTGCGGACGTTGGGCACCCAATCGTATTTGAGCGCGGTGATCACCCGCGAGGTGCGCCGGTCGAAGCAGGCGGCGATATCTTTTTGCCCGTCGGTGACGAAATATCGTTCGGCGGTCTTGGGATCGATGGTCACGTGGACGCCCAGGCCGAGGCCGGTGGTCTCAGCGACGTTTTCCATCAATTCCATCTGCGCGCCGTCAAAGCGGACGCGATAGATGTTGAAGCCTTCGCCCGGCGTCTCGATGTTGGTGGGGATCCCGTAGATCAGGGCATTCTTGCCGCCCTGGGTGCTGTTGATCCACTCGAAGCCCTTCGCCGGATCGGCGCTGGGGAAGGCGCACAGGTGATGCGAGATCGGATTGTAATCGCCGTAATTCCAGTATGAGATCCAGGCGAGCGCGCGGCCGGTCTCAAGGTTCACCGCGTAGGTGCCGCCGCCGAGCTTGGTCGGCATCAGCAGAACCCAGCTGCCGAAATTCCGCCCGCCGACGTCGGCCTTGGGATTGACGAAGTCGCGATCGATCGGATGACGCTGGGCCTCGGTATAGGTACCGCCGCCATGCTGGAGCCCTTGCGCCGGAATGCTCTGGCCCGTGACCATCGGATAGCCGAGGGTGACAGCCTCGCCTACGACGGCGGTGCCGGCGGCCCATGTCAGCAGGCTACGGCGATTGACCTTCGTCGGCGCCTTCGGAGGCGGCTCGGCGAGTTGCACTTTTTGCTGCTGTTCGCGCGCGATCTTTTCCTGCAAGTACTCGGAAAAGACCTCGTGATCCTGCTGCGCCACTTCGGCCTTGCGCTGGAGGTAGCTCAGTTCCGGGCTGAGCGGCATGTCCGGCGCGCGTTTCGGCTGGCTCTCGACGTCCAGCTTTGGAAGCGGTGCGTCCTCCGCGGCTTCTCTCATTTTTGGCTTGCGCGCGTCAGACATAGGCCAATTCCTCCACTTCCCGTGTATGGGTGACAGTTATTGCACAACAATGTTGTTTGGTGATCAAGGTCATCCGTTCTCTAATTCGCGACTCCTCAACATCTCAATGGGGCGGCATCGGGATCCACACCGGCGGTTTGCCCGAAAAGCGCATGCGCTTCAGCACCACCTCATCGGCGATATCGAACGGCTTGAGGTAGACGTAGTAGTTGTCCTTGCGCTCGAATACGTCGTCGCTGGGCGTACTGCTCGGACTGACCAGCATCGTGCCGGAAAAGCGGACATGCATGTAGTTGGGCAAGAGCTGCGTGTAATCCCGCACGCGCGCGTCGAACAAATAGCGGTAGGTCTGTTTGCCCTCGATCTTGAGAACGCCGCTTGCGGCGTCCTCGATCGGCTTCATCGGCACTTCCTGCCAGACGGTCTTGACCTGCACATAGGCGCGCAGCTCGGGCGACATGACGTAGATTGGACTGCCGCCGACATTCTGCAGATACGTCGTCAGTTCGTAGCGCCCGTCGCCGAGATCGCTGACCGACTGGACGTCGCCGCGCAGGCTGTTGAGCGCCAGATGTTGCAAGGCGGCGACCCGTGCGTCGCGCTGCCGAACCCGCATCTTTTGATATTTGTCGATCCCGAAATCGGCCAGCAGGATGCCGCCGAAGATGACGGCTCCTGCCAGCAGGAAGATCTGGACGCCGCGCCACAGGCCGGAGCCCAGGCGGATGGGCGAAACCACCGCGGCCGCGGGCAGCGCGAGCTCCGCCGGCGCGGCGACCTTGACTGGTCCGAAGTGCCGTGGCCGTTCCGGATCTACCGCGATCCGCGGCAGGTCGGTGGCCGCGAGTACGCCCTGGCGCATTTCGTAAGTCCGCCGCGCGCGCTTGGCCAATTCCAGGTTGTGCGTGACGAGCACGAAGCCGAACGATTCCGTTCGCTGCAGGTGCTCGAGCAGATCGATGATGTCGGTCTCGGTGTCTTCGTCGAGATCGCTGGTCGGCTCGTCGGCAAGCAGCAGCGGCGGCGAATTGATGAGCGCACGGGCAATGGCGACGCGGCGCTGCTCGCCGCCGGACATGCTGCCGGGATACGCATCGGCGCGGTCCCGCAACCCCACACGCGCGAGCAGATCGTAGGCGCGCGCGTAGGCCTGTCCGGCATCCATGGTGCGTCCGAGCAGCGCCGGAACGGCGACATTGTCCACCGCCGTCAGATTCGAGAGCAAGCTCGGGAACTGGAAGATGAAGCCGATGCGGCGCGAACGGAAGGTTGCCAGCTCCGCCTCCGAAAGCGTCCAGACATCGGTGCCGTCGAGCAGGAGCGTGCCTTCGGTCGGCCTGGTCAAGGCGCCGAGCATGGCCATCAGGGTTGATTTTCCCGAACCCGACCGGCCTACGATCGAGACGAACTCGCCGACCTCGAGCTCGAGACTGGCGTCGCGCACGGCCTCGTGACCTGCAGCGGTACCGTAGCGTTTGGTCAGTGCCTGCGCCGACAACGTCACGTCATCGGCCTTCTGCCTGAATCAGCGCGTAGGGCGCCATCCGGCGCGCGCGCCATGCCGGCAGAAAAGCGCCCACTAGGCCGAGGATCGCCGAAAATGAGATCGCGAGAATGGCGCTGATCTGCAGAACCGCCAGCGGCGGCCAGGAGAACGGCACGCCGAGCAGGCCGAAATAGAAACCGAGCGAGCGGGCGAACAGCAACAGCATGGCAGCGCCGAAGCCGAGTCCGGCGATGCCGCCCAGGCCGGTGATGATCGCCGCTTCGGTGAGAATGATCGTCATCACCTGATTGGGCTTCGCCCCCATCGCCCGCAGGAGACCGACTTCGCGGTAGCGCTCCTGCACGATCGCCGAGAACAACAGCGACACTAGGATCAGCAGAGCAATGAGCTGGAATGCGGTGAAGGCGGCAATGCCGATGAGGAGCGTGCTCAACGCCTGCCGCGAGGAGGTGATCACGGTGTTGCCTTCGACGATCTTGACGTCGGGAAGCCGCGCGAGCGCGAACTTGACTTCGTCCACTCTTGCGCCGGGCGAGAGTTGTAACAGGAAGGCCGATACCCGATCGAGCGCCAGGTCGGGTGAGCAGACGTCGCCGGCATGGCTCATGCTGGGGACCGGCGGCTCGTCTTGTGGCTTGTCCTGCGGCTTTGCCGTTGGCCTGGGAACGCCCCGCGCGTCGGCCGTGCGGCAGAACGAAACCATGTCGGCGAGTGCGCTGAAGCTGAGGAAGTAGGAGTCGTCGAACGGACCGACCCCGGTCTTGCCGAGCCGGCCGTAGATGCGCATCGGCATTCCGCACACGCTGACCGATTCGCCGAGCCGTGCGGCGAGGCCGCCGCCGGCGATCAGGCCCTCGACCGGTCCCGACTGGCGTTCGGCCAGCCAGGTTAGCACCGAGAGGTCGTGCGTCGGATCGAATGCGATCAGGTTTGCGGCGTTTCCCTCGACCAGCGCGGGGACGATGCGCTGCGGCGCCACTTTCCCGACGCCGGGGATCGCTGCGACCCGCGCTGCCAGGTCGGCGGGGAGGGTGTCGTCGGTGGGTTGGACCGTCAGGAGGCTCGACGTGATATTCACGAGCGTCGCGCGTGGAACGACCACGAGGTCGGCGCCCATGCGGGAAAAGCTGGTCGTCATTCCGTCGCGCAATGCCCAGCCGGCGACAAAGCTGGCGAAAGCGATGCCGACGCCGAGCATCACGGCTGCGCTGAGAAAGATCGCTCGTAGCCGCCGTCGGCCGACGTTCTGCGCGGCCAACCTGATCAGCAGCCAAAGGTCATGCCGGCGATCGACCATCTCGCTCACAATGTCCCGATTCCCAAGTTCGCAAACCCTTGCGGCTCCCTCTGATGCGAACTTCGGGATCGAAGGAACACTAACAAGTCATCATCCTGGTGTGGCTTTCTGAACGAACTTGCGGCACGGTGACAGGAACGTCAAATCCACCGCGCTAGAGCGGCCACCGTCTATGCTCGCAGGAGAACATCTCTGGCCTCGATGATCTTCGCCATCAGGTAGTGCGTGCCGCCCAGTTCCGGATCGACCTTTTGCTCAAGGCGGCAGTATGCGTCCCTGATCTCCTGGGCGGTCGCGGTCGGTTCGAGCCCGAGGATGTCGAGCGCTTCCTCCGTCGACATGCGCAACCGCCCATTGCCCGACCCCGTCCCCGCGCCGTTTCCGGCCTGCAGATATGCCGGCGTGTGCTCGATTTGCTGCGTCGCCGTTTGCGCGCCGGCGTGCGCGAGATAGGCCCTCAGAACGGCGAGTGACTGCTGCACCAGTTCCGGATCGGTCATGTCGCGCGCGTTCGAAAAGCCGCCGCGCGGGGTACTGAAATCCGGTGTGATGGGAGGAAAGTCGCTTCGCACGGCATTGAGGGGGCCAAACAAAACCCGCCAGCGCGGTGCGGCCTGCACAAATATCGGCAGCATGAAGGCCGCAAGCATCATGGCCGAGGACCACCGGCCGGTCATCACGAGCCATATCAGGACGCCGAGCGCGAGAGCGGCAAAGGCGACCAGCGCCCAGCGTCCGCCGTTGAGGATGGTCCGGGGATCGGCATGGAGGATCCAGCCACCCATCTTGACCGCAGACACGAACAGAGAAAGCCCGAGAGTCGCGTAGGCCAGGATAGTCAAGTCCATCGTGCGCTATCCTCGCGGGTCTTCAATGCATCTGCATGCGTTGGTCAACTGTTCAACTCCTGCAAGCGGCGGACGACGAACGCGGTTTGACGGCGCGCGCGCGCGATGGGCGGCAACGAGCGGATCATCTCCTCGCCCGACCACCCTGACCCGTGGTGCTGGGGCTGTTCGGGCCGTACCACAGGTACCATGGGTTCTGTACGCACGAACCGCCGGTGCCGGGGCCCGCCGTCATCATGCATTGCTCGAAGGAGGTGAAAGCGCAACTCCTGGCGCCGCTGCGGCCAGAGTACTGCACGCACCAGGGGCGATAGGTTTCGGCGCCGCTCGGGCGGGCATCGATAATGGCGGTCAACGGGCAAACGGCGAGCAGGGTCATAGCGGTGCGCATGGGCTTCATGGCGAGTCTCCGGCTGTCGACCCCTCCGACTCCATCCACCGTTCATAATCCAGAATAATGTCTTTGCACACAACCCCGCGCGGGGTGGCCTGGCCGCTTGCGCGTCCGGGGATGGCCGTCCCCCGCCTTTCAGACGGCGGGCGCGCCTTTCTGTCAAGCAGGGATGGTCGGCGAGACCGCGATATTCAAGGCGTGCGCGCGCGGGACGTGCGGCCGCTATTCCTTCACGGCCCCCGTCATCGCCGACACGTAGTGCTCGACGAAGAAGGCATAGAGCACCACCAGCGGCAGCGATCCGACCAACGCCCCGGCCATCAACGAGCCCCAGCGATAGATGTCGCCGTCAACGAACTCGTTGACGATCGCGACTGGCACCGTCTTGTGCTGGGACGAGGAGATGAAGGTGAGCGCGTAGATGAACTCGTTCCAGCACAGCGTGAAGCAGAAGATGAAGGCCGAGATCAGTCCTGGTATAGCCAGCGGCAAGACGATCTTGGTGAGAATCTGCCAGCGGCTGGCGCCGTCGATCAGCGCGCACTCCTCGAGCTCGAACGGGATGGTCTTGAAATAGCCCATCAGGAGCCAAGTCGAAAACGGGATCAATATGGTGGGATAGGTGAGGATCAGCGCGAACGGCGTGTCGAACAAGCCGTATTGGAACACGACCGTTGAGAGCGGAATGAACAGGATCGACGGTGGAATGAGGTAGGCGAGAAAGATCGCGCCGCCGACCCATTGCGCGCCGCGGTAGCGCAGCCGCACGATGGCATAGGCCGCGAGCACGCTCGCGATGATGGACAGGATGGTCGAGGCCATGGCGACCATGGTCGTGTTCCACAGCCAGAGCGGGTAATGCGTCTCGAACAGCAGCTTCTGGATATGCTTGAGTGTCGGCGTCCAGGTCCAGAACGGGTTGAAGCGATCGAGATTGAGCAGCTGCTCGTCGGGTTTGATGGCGGTCAACGCCATCCAGTAGAACGGAAACAGCAGCACGAGCATGATCAGCCCGAGCGGCAGATAGAGCGTCACCAGTCGCCGCGGCAACGATTCGAGATAGCTCATGCCCTCAGAGTGATCGGCAGCCGATACCGCACGGATGGCCTTGGCGCCGGCGAGGAGCTCAGTCATTGCTCATTCCCTGCTGCCATTTCCGGCACCGCGCGCGGGGCTTGCCCCGTTCGCGGCAAGACAAAATGCAGCGATGGCCGAGTTCAGTCAATTATTTTCGCCCTGCTGCCATTTCCGGCACCGCGCGCGCGGGGCTTGCCCCGTTCGCGGCAAGACAAAATGCAGCGACGGCCGAGCTCA
>Ga0207688_10000499_pt1 | contig 18848 bp, 15 predicted proteins | sample KBSMiscanthusM4_FD_184296 | JGI IMG/M metagenome (GOLD analysis project Ga0207688, IMG submission 184296) | Miscanthus rhizosphere microbial communities from Kellogg Biological Station, Michigan, USA - M4 (SPAdes) (version 2) | ecosystem: Host-associated > Plants > Roots > Rhizosphere ...
TGGCGGGCGATCGTCTGTTCTCGTTCGCTCTGTATTAGCACGAAGAACACCAAGAGTACGAAGGGCACGAAGAACAAGAAAGGCGCGAAAGACATCATGCTGACGCGAAGAGAATTCGGCGCACTCGCGCTTTCCTCTGTTGCGTGGCCCGCGCTCGGAAGGGCCCAGACGGTTTCGGGCGTGCGACTCGGCGTCCAGACCTATTCCTTCCGCGAGCTGATCCGTCCGGCCGGCGGTGACCTGGTCGATCCTGTCATCGCCGCGATGAAAGAGTGCGGACTCACCGAGTGCGAACTCTGGGCACCGCAGATTGAGCCGGCATCGACCGGCGGAGGTGGGCGCCCCACGCCGGAAGAAGCGCAGCGGAGTCGCGAAGGGCTGCGAAAGTGGCGGCTGGAGACGCCACTCGATCACTTCCGATCGATCGGGAAGAGGTTCAACACCGCCGGTATCACGATTTACGCATTCAACTACAGCCCCAACGGCAGCTTTTCCGACGAAGAGATCGATCGCGGGTTCGAGATGGCCAAAGCGCTGGGCGCAGAGATCATCACCGCGTCGGCGACGCTCGAGGCCGCCCGCCGCATGGTGCCGTTCGCGGCGAAACACCGCATGCCCGTTGCCATGCACAATCACTCGAATGTCAGCGACCCCAACGAGTTTGCGACGCTGGAGAGCCTCGCGACGGCGCTGAAGCTGTCGCCGCAGTTCAGGATCAACCTCGATATCGGGCACTTCACCGCCGCCAACAACGATGCCGTGGCATATATCCGGGAGCATCACCACCAGATCACCAACCTGCATCTCAAGGATCGCAGGAAGAACCAGGGCGACAACGTCGCATGGGGTACTGGCGATACGCCGATCCGAGAGGTGCTGCAACTGCTGAAGAAGGAGCGCTGGCCGATTCGCGCCTACATCGAGTACGAGCACAAGGGGGAGGTCGGTGCGGTCGAGGAAGTGAAGAAGTGTCTCGCATTCGCCAGGAGCGCGCTGGCCTGATCGAGAGGACTGTCGAGTGTCGCTCACCGTCCGGATCAAACTCTCGCTGCTGATGTTCCTCCAGTACTTCGTCTGGGGAGCGTGGTCCGTGACGATGGGCACGTGGCTCGGTCAGACGCTCGGCTTCTCTGGTGAACAGATTGGGCTCGCGGCGGGCACGACGGCGCTGGCCGCGATGATCTCGCCGTTCTTCGTCGGGATGATTGCGGATCGCTTTCTCGCCACCGAGAAGATCCTCGCCGCACTGCATCTCATTGGCGGAGTCATCCTGTTCTTCGGATCGACGATGAGCGCGTTCGGGCCGTTCTACTCCGTGCTCCTCGGCTACGCGTTGTGCTTCATGCCGACACTGGCCTTGAGCAACTCGCTCTCGTTCCACCAGATGCGGGATTCCGCGCGCGAGTTTCCAGCTATTCGCGTGCTCGGCACGATCGGGTGGATCGTCGCCGGGCTGCTCGTCGGCACGCTCGGCCTCGAGGCGACGGCGATGCCGATGCGTCTTGCTGCGGGCGCGTCGGTACTTCTCGGACTGTTCTGTTTTGCTCTGCCGCACACCCCGCCAACTCGAAGCCGGCGCGCGTCGATGGCAGACGTGCTCGGCCTCGACGCACTGAGCCTGCTCCGCGAGCGCTCGTTCGCGATCTTCGTGCTCGGCTCGTTCCTGATCTGCATTCCGCTCCAGTTCTATTACGCATTCGCCAACCCGTTCCTGAACGAGATCCAGGTCGTGAATGCCGCAGGGAAGATGACGCTCGGTCAGATGTCCGAGATTGGCTTCATGCTCGTGATGCCGCTGTTCTTCCGCAGACTAGGCGTGAAGAACATGCTGCTCGTTGGAATGGCGGCGTGGACGACGCGCTACCTTTTGTTCGCGTACGGCGACAACGGTTCGCGCACCTGGATGCTCTATGCCGGCATCCTGCTCCACGGCATCTGCTACGACTTCTTCTTCGTCACGGGGCAGATTTACGTCGATCAGAAGGCCCCGCCAGCTGTGCGCGCTGCCGCGCAGGGACTCATCGCGTTCGTCACGCTGGGTCTTGGCATGTTCATCGGTTCCTGGGTCTCCGGTCGCATCGTCGATGCATTCGCCGTCACGGGTGGAGGTCACGCGTGGGATCGCGTCTGGATCGTTCCAGCAGCCAGCGCTGGCGCCGTGCTCATCCTGTTCGCGCTGTTCTTCCGGTCGGAGGAGAGGGAGTCGGAGACTGCTACGCGTGAAAAAGCCCGCCCAGTACGCGCCTCTTAGCCTGTCAATTCCCAACTCCCAACGTACCAACTCCCAACTACCCGGGTGCTTTGGGAGTTGGGAGTTGGAATTTGGGCGCTAACACGCTTCTTAGTAGTTAGAACTCTCTCCAGCGTGCGAACGCCGCCGCGATCGCGATGAGTCCCATCGCATCTGCTCGCAGCGTCCTCCTCCCCATCGTGACCAGCCGGCAGACGACGCCGGCTGCCTCGATTTCCTCAGGCGTCCACCCTCCTTCGGGGCCTACAACGAGCGTCACCGCATCGGGCGGCTCGACGTCGAGCTCGGAGAACGGAACAGCAGCCTTCGTCGCGCCCGGTTCGACCAGCATGATCGACGGGCCGGCCAGCCACTTCTGGAGCAGCAGATCGATCAGCGCTTCGAACGTCACCGGCTCGAGGATGGCTGGAACGACGGCCCGGCCACACTGTTTGGCGGCGGAAATCGCGATCCGCTCCCAGCGTTCCTGGCGTCGGCTTTTCTCGATGACGGCCGCGGTCGTCTCCGTTCGCGCCGTGACCACAGGCCGGACCGCCTTCGCGCCGATCATGACCGCATCGCGGATCACGTCGTCCATCTTGTCGCCCTTCAACACGGCCTGCGCGAGCGTGACCTGGAGGAGCGCTTCGGGCGCCGGATCGCGAGGCCGCCCCAGCCTCACCTGGACGGCCTCTTTCGAGGTGGCTTCGACGACGGACTCGAACTCCTCACCGCTCCCGTTGAACACACGGATGGCAGCGCCGGTGCCGAGTCTCAGCACGCGGGTCAGATGTTCAGCTTCTTCCGGGGGCAGCATGACCAGCTCGCCGGTGGCCTGCGCCTCCGGCGCGAAGAAACGAGGGGGCACGCGGCTGATTATAAGGCGCGGCCGTGTGTGCTATCTTTTTGCTCTAGATTGTCTAGATGAGAAACATCAATGGTAGTGACAAGGCAAGCGGTTTGGTCCAGGGCACGCTCGACATGTTGATCCTGAAAACCCTGGCGCTCGAACCGATGCATGGCTACGGGATCGGCGTTCGCCTGGATCAGATCAGCAAGGGCGTGTTCCAGGTCAATGCGGGCTCGCTCTTCCCCGCGTTCCGGCGTCTCGAGCGCGACGGTCTGATCAAGGCTGAATGGCGCGCCACTGAGAACAATCGTCGCGCAAAGTACTACGCCCTCACACCGCAAGGTCGCGCCCGCCTGGCCCGCGCCGCAAAAGATTGGGAAACGCAAACGGCCGCCATCTCGCGAATCATGCGCGCGTCGCTCGGTGAAATCTGATGCGTCGCCTGCTGGCCGGACTGCGCGCACTCGTCGGCCGCCGAGAGCTCGATCGGGATCTGGACGACGAATTGCGTGGTTATCTCGATTCCCTCATCGAGCAACATCTTCGCGAGGGAATGCCGCCCGAAGACGCGGTCAAGGCGGCACGGAGCACGATCGGCAGCCTCGAAGCGATCAAAGACGCCGTTCGCGACGTGGGATGGGAGTCGCGGCTTGAAAGCATCTGGCAGGACGTCCGTCATGCCGTCCGAGGACTGCGGCGAGCGCCGGGATTCGCCGCCGTCGCCGTCTTGACGCTGGCGCTCGGCATCGGCGTCAACACCGCGCTCTTCAGCGTCGTCAACGGCCTCCTGCTGCGCGCGTTGCCCGTCAGGGCGCCGCAGCAACTGGTCATGCTCTCGACGAGACACAGCATCGACGAGGGATATCCAGCAGGTTGGAACTATGCAATCTGGGATCAGATCCGCCACCGTGAGGACAACTTCGACGGCGCCGTTGCGTGGACCGTATTCACCCAGCGACTCGATCTCGCACAGGGTGGCGAACGGCAACCCGCTGACGGGTTGTTCGTGAGCTCGAACTTCTTCAGCGAACTTGGCATACCGCTGCTCACCGGCCGTGGCTTCACGGCAGCGGAAGACGCGCTCGGGTCAGCTGACAGTCGTGTCGCTGTGCTCAGCTACGGGTTCTGGCAACGGCACTTCGGGGGAACTGCGGACGTCGTCGGCAAAGCGCTTTCCGTCAACCGTACTCCGGTCACGATCATCGGCGTGGCGCCGCCCGGATTCCTCGGACCTGAGGTGGGTCGCTCGTTCGATGTCGCGATTCCGATCGGGGCCGCGCCGCTCGTCCTGAACGAGCCGGGATGGGGCGGACCGGCCGGACGGTCGTATCTCGCGGTGATGCTGCGGCTGCGAGCCGACCAATCGATGGAATCCGCTTCGACGATGTTGCGAGGAACGCAGCGACAGATCATCGAAGCCGCGATGCCTCCGAATGAAACCTGGGGAGAGGTTCAGGATCAGATGCTCAAAGACCCGTTTTCTCTGACGCCGGCGTCGGCCGGTACATCGGAGCTACGGCGTCAGTACTCGCGATCGCTCGTGACGGTGCTGCTGATTGCTGCGCTGGTGCTGCTCATTGCATGTGCCAACGTTGCGAACCTGATGCTCGCTCGATCCACTGCTGCTCGACACGAACTGAGCGTGCGTCTCGCGCTCGGTGCGCCACGTCGCCGACTGGTGCAGCAACTGCTCATCGAGAGCCTCGTGCTCTCAGGTCTCGGTGCCATCGCCGGCCTTCTGTTCGCCGGCTGGGCCAGCGGTGTGCTGGTAGGGCAGTTCTCGACCTGGTTCAATCGAGTCGCCCTGGATGTGTCGGTCGATTGGCGAGTGTTGGCATTCACTGCGGCAGTGTCTGTCGCAACGGCGCTGCTCTTCGGCACGATGCCGGCGATCCGTGCCTCGCGAACCGCGCCAGGGAACGCACTCAAGGACTTCATGTCTGATCTGCGGAGCCATGGACGCGTGCTTCATCTCAAGGGCGGCCTCGTCGCGGCGCAAGTCGGGTTGTCGATAGTACTGCTTGTGGCCGCCGGGCTCTTCATTCGCTCGTTCGACCGTCTCGCTTCTGTGCCTCTCGGATTCGAGAGTGAACGCGTGTTGGTCGTTGATATCGATACCAGTCGCGCCGGTGTCAACGCACAGAATCGGGCGGCATTCTTCGAAAGCCTCGCCAGCGCAGTTCGCGCGATCCCAGGTGTGACGAACGCCGCAGTGTCGTTGAACACTCCCGTCAACCGTGGCGTGATCGCTGTGTCGAATTTCAGAGTCCCAGGCGGACCCGAACTGCCGCCGGCCGAGCGACGAGCAATCGTGAACCTCGTCACACCAGGATGGTTTGAAACCTACGGGATCGTGGTGCGATCCGGTCGTGTCATCGAGACGCGTGACAGCGCAGGTGCGCAGGCCGTCGTCGTTGCCAACGAAGCCTTCGTCCGGAAATTCTTGCCGGACCGTGAAGCGGTCGGGGCAGTCGTCGTCAACGAAATGCCGGGACCAGGCCAACGCTCATCGTCGCTGACGATTGTTGGCGTCGTTGGCAATGCCGTCGAACAGTCCTTACGCGACGACGCCGTCCCCACACTCTATCAACCGTTGTCCCAATTCGTGGTGCCGGTTCCAATCGTCGACTTCGGCCTCAGCGTGCAAGCGGAACTCGGTTCGCCTGCGTTGCTGGCGCGCAACATCGCGAGCGCGCTCACGTCATTCGATCGCAATCTCGCGTTCAGCCTTCATCCACTCGCCGATCAGGTCAGTGCGGCCCGACAACAGGAACGGCTGGTAGCGTGGCTTTCGGGCTTTTTCGGCGTGTTGGCGCTCCTGCTGGCGGGACTCGGATTGCACGGTGTCACGTCGTACACCGTCGAGCGGCAACGGATCGAGATCGGTATCCGCATGGCGCTCGGCGCTCAGCGTCACGACGTTGTTGCACTTGCCGTTCGCCAGACGATCATGATGACGATGTGCGGCGTGGCGGCCGGTCTCGTCGCGGCAGCCGTGCTGACACGCTACCTGCAAGCCCTTCTGTTCGGCATCACGCCACTTGATCCGGCGACGTTCATCGCCGCCCCAGCCCTGCTCATCGCCGTTGCTCTCCTTGCCTGCTACCTCCCGGCCCGACGTGCGACTTCGCTCGATCCGATGATCGCGCTTCGCTGCGAGTAGCGCGCGACACGCACCGACCCAGCGTCACCAGATCGCACCCGCCTCCGCCGCCTCGCGGCTTCGTCGAGGCAGGCCCTGTTATACTCCCGTCACCCCTGATGTTCTTCCGCGGTCAAACCATCGGCAAGTACCGCATCCTGTCTTCACTGGGCAGCGGCGGTTTCGGTGTCGTCTATCTCGCTGAAGATACCTGGATCGACAAGAAAGTCGCGCTGAAAGTTCCTCACAAGCAGCACCTCGATTCGGTCGAGATGCTCAAGGAGCCGCGTCTGCTTGCCTCGCTCAGCCATCCGAACATCGTCACAGTCCTCACCGCGGAGAAGCAGGACGATGTGTTTTTCATCGTGATGGAGTATGTGCCCGGGGAAACGCTCGAGCACATCATCGTGCGTGAGGGCATCCTGGATCTGACGCGCGCGCTCGACTTCAGTTGCCAGATCTGCAACGCAGTCGATCACGCGCACCGCGCCGGCATCCTGCATCGTGACCTTCGGCCCGGCAACATGCTCGTGTCCGAAAGCGGCATGCTGAAGGTGAGTGACTTCGGCACGTCGCGCTACCTGGAGATCGCGGCGCACGGGACGACGGTGATCGGCAGCCCGCCGTACATGGCACCGGAACAGTTCCATGGCAAGGCCGTGTTCGCCAGCGACATTTACTCGGTGGGCGTCACGATGTACCAGATGCTCACCGGCACGATGCCGTACGACACGCCGGCGCCGGGCGATATTGCCCGGCTGGCACGCGGCGATCTGCTGTCATCGCCCCGCATCAAGAACCCGAAGATTCCGAGGGCGATCAATGACATCATCCTGCGCGCGATGGCGCCCGACCCGGTCGAGCGCTATCAGCGCGCATCCGAGTTGCTCAATGATTTGCTCGCGGCACGCGAACCCGCCCCGCGACGAGTCACCGGGCGAGGAGGCACCGCGACCGCCGACGCGACGGTGGCGGAGATTCAATCACGACTCAAGGCACGCGAAACGCCGCCGGCGCGCTTCTGCTGGCATTGTCGCAAGCCTCTCCATGCGCGTGCCGATCGCTGTCCGTTCTGCAATGAAAGTCAATAGCTCTGTCAGGAACCAACGATGACACCACCGACTGGCGCAAGCGCCCACGCGGCGAAGACCGAAGGTTGTACTCGGCGCGAGGTACTCATACGCGCAGCGGGCGGCCTGACCGCGGCGGCGATGTCATCGAGGCTGTCGGCCGCCGCTGGACGCGCCGCGCAAGTCTCACTTCCCTCGCAGACGATGGCGGACTTCCCGGTCAGCGAGGTCATGACGCGCCTGAGCACGTATATGAGCGAGGCGCGCGAACGCGCTGTGCCAGAAGACGTGATGGAGCGAGCGAAGCGCCACGTCCTCGACACCTTCGCGGCAATAGTGTCCGGGAGCGAGCTGGAACCGGGACGCGCCGCCATCCGGTTTGCGCGTGCGTACGGTGGTAAACCTGTCGCCACCATCATCGGCGACATGACGCTCTGCGGTCCCATCGAGGCTGCGCTGGTCAACGGGACCATGGGCCACGCCGATGAAACCGACGATACGCTGGCTCCGGGCCCGTGGCATCCCGGCTGTAACGTCGTCCCTGCCGCGCTTGCGCTCGGCGAACAGTTCAAGGCGAATGGGGTTCAATTCTTGCGCGCCGTCGTCCTCGGCTACGACGTCGGCACGCGCGTGCTCGCCGCGATCCAGTCGGGCATCCCGAACAGCCACAAACTGTCGTACGGCATCGGCGCGGTGTTCGGCTCCGCGGCGGCCGGAGGAGCGATCGCCGGGTTCACGCCCGAGCAGATGCGATGGACGTTGTCCTACGCGGCGCAGCAGAGTTCCGGCATCGAGTCGTTCCCGCGCGATCCCGATCACATCGAGAAGGGGTTCATCTTCGGCGGCATGGGCGCACGAAGCGGAGTGACCGCCGTCCTCCTGGTCCATGCGGGCTGGAACGCGGTCCACGACATCATGACTGGCCCGGACAATTTCATCGTGGCCAACGCGCCGAAGGGAGAGGTCGACCGCCTGGTGGACGGGCTCGGTATGCGCTACGAGATCACGCGCGCGAACATCAAGCGCTGGACCGTTGGTCAGCCCATTCATGCCCCACTCGATGCGATCGAAGCGTTACTCGCCAAGCAGCGCATCGATCCCGAGATGATCAAGGAGGTTGCTGTTCGGTACCAGCCTGGCTCGATCACCGACAACAGCGGGCCGTCTGATATCAACGTGCAGCATGCGTTGTCGGTGATGCTGATCGACAAGACGCTGACGTTTCGATCGATTCACGACAAGGCGCGCATGAAGGATCCCGCCGTGGTGCGGCTCAAGGCCAAAGTCCGCCTGGTGCCGGGAGCAGCAGGCGGGCGCGGAGCGGCAGGCGCGCCCGGTGTGCCGCTCATCCAGATCACGATGGCGGATGGCACGCAGCTGACGCAGGACACTGTCGGACCCGTGCTGGGCACCGCCGCCAATCCCATGTCGCGCGAGCAACTCATCGCGAAAAGCCGCGACCTGATGTTGCCCGTCCTGGGCGAGGCGCAAACGACGCGTCTCATCGACGCCGTGATGTCGCTGGAGAAGTCATCAAACATCGGTGACCTGCGTCGCCTGCTGCAGCGTGGAAGCCGGAATGGAGCACCAAGGCTGTCGGAATACCCGTTTGTGAAATGAGCACTGTAGTTCCGGGTTCCTCGTTCCCGGTTCCTAGTTCGTGTTCATAGTTCAGGTTCGATGTTCCGGGTTCAAAGTTCCAAGTTCGTCATGCGCCGCGAAGCGGCATAATCGTTACGCGCGAAGCGCGGCCCGAACCGAGAACACTGAACCGCGAACCTCGAACGGGAACTCAGAACACGAACCCGGAACCTGAAACGTGGAACCTGGAACATCACGATGCAAGTGCTTTTGATGTCGATGCCAGACAGTTTCGAGCATACGCCGACGCTCGCCGTCCGTATGCCGAATGGCGGCCTCGCCTCGCTCGCTGGCAACGTCGACCCGCATCATCAGGTCGCCATCGCCGACCTCGTGCTCGCGCAATCGTCGGTCCAATCCACCGTCGTTCGACTGATCGAGCAGTTGCAGCCACGGCTGGTGGGCCTGTCGGTAATGACCTTTCAGCGCAGCACGGCTCGCCGAATCATCTCGCTCGTCAGATCGCGGAAGCCCGATGTGCTCATCGCCGTCGGCGGCTACGACCCGTCCTTGGCCCCCGAGGAATGGACGGATTCGGCGTTGGGCGTCGACTTCATCGTGCGAGGCGAAGGCGACCTCACTTTTCGAGAGTTACTGCGATCGATCGACGGTGCCGGTCCGTTGTCGGAGATCCCGGGGTTGTGGTTCCGGAGCACCCGAGGGTTCGAGCGAAATCCACCGCGGCCGGCCACGTCACTGGATGGCGGCATCGTGCGGCCACCCGCGCGCGCCGGTCGTGTGCTCTCCGGCTACACGATGATGGGACTCCCGATCGACGTCGTCGAAACCTCGCGCGGCTGCACCTTCGACTGCAGCTTCTGCTCGATCATCGAGATGCGGGGTCGCAACTTCCATCGTTTTCCCATCGATCGCGTGATCGCAGACATCAGCGACGCGCGCGATCGCGGCGCGCGATCGATCTTCCTCGTCGACGACAACATCACCATCGATGTGCCTCGCCTCGAGGCGCTCTGCCGTGCGATCGTCGAGCATGGCCTCGACGACTTGATGTATGTCGTGCAGGCGATGACGGCCGCAATCGCCTCGCACGGAGCCACGCTTGCACCGCTGATGCGGAAGGCCGGATTCCGTTACGTGTTTCTCGGCATCGAAAACGTGCTCGATGACGATCTCGCCTTCCTGAAGGCAAAAGCCAAGAACAGCCGGAAGCAGGAGAACACGACACTCGCGGCGGTCAACGTTCTTCACCAGCATGGTTTGCTCGTCGTCGGCGGGCTGATCGTCGGCAATCCCGACGACACGCGCTCATCGATCGAGACCAACCTCGCGTTCGCGAAGAAGTACGTCGACTGGCCATACATTCAGCACCCGACGCCCTACCCCGGGACGCCGATGACGCGCGACTTCCGCGAGCGCGGGCTCATCGTCAATCCGCGCGTCGAGGAATACGACGGCACGTCAGCGGTGACGCGTAGCACGCATCTCGACGCCGAAGAGATCGAGTTCATGCGGTGGAAAGCCGAGCGGTGGATGAAGGTCCGCCATATCCCCACGGCGTTGCGCCTCCATCCTGGCTTCGTGCTCAGGAATGGGCGCGGGATGATGGCCCATACATTCCGCGGAACGACGTGGCGATCGCTGCTCGGCCTGGAAACAGCGCGTGACACCTTCCGTCGATACCGGGAAATCCGTGCCCGCGAGCGGCAGTATCTCGACTGGCCGGACCCGCTGGGCACCAATGCGCAACCGAGCGAACCAATCGCGATTGAAACCGCGCCGCTCAATTGGGTGGCTAGGTAGCTGGGTAACTGGGTGACTAGGTGGCTAGGTTGCTGGGTAGCTAGGTAGGACCTCATAACCCAGCAACCTAACGAACGGAGCTACCTAACAACCTAGCTACCGAGCTACCCAAATGTCCCCGTGACATTGGGCATTTCCCGGAAAGCCGGGTTACGATCTGATCCACTCCAGCCTTGAACGTTCAGGCGCTCCGCACACGGAATATTTCTTGGGGTTGGGAGTTGGATGGTTGGGAGTTGAGATCGAAGGGAGCACGCTATGGGATTTCCTGGGACCGGCAAGATCTGGATGAACGGCAAGCTCGTGGACTGGGCAGATGCCAAGATTCACGTCGCGTCCCACGTCGTTCACTACGGCAGCGCTGTCTTTGAAGGCGCCAGGTGCTACGAGACCCGTCAGGGGCCGGCGTGCTTCCGCCTGGATGCGCACATGCGGCGACTGATGGACTCCGCCCGGATCTACCGGATGGACGTTCCCTACGATCAGCAGACGCTGACTGCCGCGACGATCGATCTGATCCGCGTCAACGGCTTCAAGGCCTGCTACATCCGACCGATCGTCTACCGCGGCTACGACTCGCTCGGCGTGAACCCGGCTCCTTGTCCGATCGACGTCGCCATCATGCTGTGGGAATGGGGCGCCTACTTCACCAAGGAAGCGATCGAGGAAGGACTCGACGTCAAGATTTCGACGTGGGCGCGGAACGCGCCGAACACCACGCCGGCGATGGCCAAGAGCGTCGCAAACTACGCCAACGCGCAGTTGATCAAGATGGAAGCGATCGCTGACGGCTACGCTGAGGGCATCGCGCTCGACACGCAGGGCAATCTCAGCGAAGGCAGCGGGCAAAACGTCTTTGTCGTCCGCGAGGGGATCATCTACACGCCGCCGATCGGTAATTCCGTCTTGTGGGGCATCACCCGCGACTCGGTGATGACGCTCGCGCGCGAGCTCGGGTTCGAAGTGCGGGAACAGACACTCCCGCGCGAGACGCTCTACATGGCCGACGAGGTGTTTTTTGTAGGGACGGCAGTAGAGGTGACACCGATCCGGTCAGTTGACCGAGTCAAGGTCGGCCGCGGCCGGCGCGGACCCATTACCGAGGCGATTCAGCAGCGATTCTTCGAGATCGTCAAGGGCGACGCGCCTGATACTCACGGATGGCTCCAGCCGGTGAACGCGCGGGAAACGGCTACTACCGGGGCCTCGAACAGCCGATAAGCTGCGGAGTAGGCCCGAACGGGTCGGGACGCCCCGTCCCGCCCGATTCGGCCATCCCCCGCAGCATGCACGTTAACGATCTGCTCAAGATTGCCGTTCAGAGCGGCGCGTCGGACCTCCACGTCAAGGTCGGAACCTACCCGATGATGCGGGTGCGCGGGACCCTGATTCCCGCGACCGAAGAGCGCCGCCTCGAACACGAAGATGTCGTCGCGATGGCGGCGGCCGTTCTCCCTGCCGGTCATCGCGACAAGTTCCGGGACAACCACGAGGTCGACCTCGCGTACAGCGTCGCTGGCCTTGGCCGTTTCCGCTGCAACGCCTTCCAGCAGCGCGGCACGATCGGAATGATCTTCCGCGTCATCCCGATGCGTGTCGCGTCGATCGAGGACCTCCTGCTGCCCAAGGTCCTGAAGAAGATCGCGACCGAGGAACGCGGCCTGGTGCTCGTGACCGGAACGACCGGTAGCGGCAAGAGCACGACGCTGGCCGCGCTGATCGACGAGATCAACTCGACTCGCACGGCCCACGTCATGACGATCGAGGACCCGATTGAATATCTGCATCGGGACAATCGTTCCGTCATCAACCAGCGTGAGATCGGCGTGGACACCCGTTCATTCGGCGACGCGCTGCGCAGCGCGCTTCGTCAGGATCCGGACGTCATCCTCGTCGGTGAGATGCGCGACATGGAGACGATTCAGACCGCGCTCCTTGCGGCCGAAACGGGTCACCTGGTGTTCTCCACGCTGCACACCCTCGACGCCACGGAGACCATCAACCGCATCATCGCGGTCTTTCCGCCGCACCAGCAGAAGCAGGTCCGCATCCAGCTCTCGAGCGTCATCAAGGCCGTCATCTCGCAACGCCTGATGCCGAAGACCGACGGCAAGGGACGGGTGCCGGCCGTCGAAGTCCTGATCAGCACCGCGTTCATCCGTGACGCGATCCTGGACAAGGAGAAGTCACACCTGATCCACGGCGCGATCGCGCAGGGCACGTCACAGTATGGGATGCAGACGTTCGACCAGTCGATCTTCAGCCTCTACGAGCAGGGCCTCGTGACCTACGACGAAGCGTTGCGCTGGGCAACCAACGTCGATGAATTCAAGCTCAAGGTCCAGGGCATTCACACGACCGCCGACATGGCGCGGGAGCAGATGGCTCGCGTGGGACAGACCAGCGGCGGACGAGCGCCCGAGATTACGCGTTTCGGCGGATAATTCAAGGACACCGGGTGTGATTTTCGAGTGCTTCTAGCGAAAATCACACCCGGTGTCTTTACATGTCCGATGACACCTACCTGGCCGCGCTGAAGATGCTTGCCCGGCGCGAGCTCTCGGAGGCGCAGCTCCGTCAGCGCCTCATTCGCCGCGAACACGACCCCGAAGCGATCGAGGCTGCCCTCGCCCGACTCAGGGCCGAACGCAGCCTGGATGACGAGCGCGTCGCTGGAGCGATCGCGCGATCGGAAACCGGCCTCAAGAAGCGCGGACGCTACCGCGTGCTCCGTCGGATCGAAGCGGCCGGCATTGCGCCGGCCATCGCGCGGCGCGCCGTCGACGAGACGTTCGCGACCATCGACGCGGATGCGCTGATGAATGAGGCGCTGGCGCGGCGGCTCCGCGGAAAAGCCCGCATCGAAGACGACAAGACGTTCAATCGGCTGTATCGATACCTCGTCGCACAGGGATTCGAGCCGGATCGAGTCATGGCGCTCTTACGCACTAAGTCCGGCTTTAGCCGGACCCCGACCTACAATAGAGAACAATGACCTCCAAGGAAATTCGCTCGTCGTTTCTCGCCTACTTCGAGAAACACGGCCACCGCATCGTCGCCAGCTCCCCGCTCGTACCGCACGAGGACCCGACCCTCCTCTTCACGAACGCCGGGATGAACCAGTTCAAGGATGTGCTGCTCGGGAAAGAACGGCGCAGTTACACGCGCGCGACCACGGTACAGAAGTGCATGCGTGTCAGTGGCAAGCACAACGACCTCGACAATGTCGGCCCGTCGTTCCGTCACCACACGTTCTTCGAGATGCTCGGCAACTTCTCGTTTGGAGATTACTTCAAGCGTGAAGCGATCCCCTTCGCCTGGACCCTGCTGACCGAGGTCTGGCAGATTCCCAAGGACCGGCTCGTTGTCACGATCTTCAAAGGTGATGCGACTGTCCCTCGCGACGAGGAAGCGTTCGACGTCTGGCGGTCTCTCCTTCCCGTCGACCGCATCGGCGAGCTCGGCGCGGACGACAACTTCTGGACGATGGGTGATACCGGCCCGTGCGGGCGCTCCTCGGAGATCTACTTCTTCCGTGGTGCGAATATTCCGTGCGGCGAAGAAGCGCTCGGTCAGCGCTGCCGCGGTGTCGAGTGCAGTTGCGACCGCTACCTCGAGATCTGGAACAACGTCTTCATGGAGTTCGACCGGCAGTCGGACGGGACGCTGAATCCGTTGCCGTTGCGATCGATCGACACGGGCATGGGGTTCGAGCGCGTCACGGCAGTGCTCCAGGGTCATCTGTCCAACTACGACACCGACCTCTTCACACCAATTCTTGCCGCGATCGGCGAACGCGCCGGCACTGCGCATCACGGCACGATGGAGCCCTCGGACGTCTCGATGCGGGTGATTGCAGATCACCTCCGAGCGATGACCTTCCTGATCGCCGATGGTGTCGTTCCGTCGAATGAATGGCGCGGCTACGTTCTGCGCAAGATCATGCGGCGCGCAATGCGCCACGGTAAGCGACTGGGGATACAGGAGCCCTTCCTGTACACGATGGTCGACACCATGGTCGGTGAGTTCGGGGACGCTTACCCGGAGCTCAAGGCCGGGCGGGACATCGTGACCCAGGTGATTCGAAGCGAGGAGGAACGCTTCGACGCGGTGCTCACGAGCGGACTTCCCCGGCTCGAGGACATCCTCGACAAGGCTGCGGCCGGCAACGGCGTCGTGCCAGGCGAGGCCGCGTTCAAGCTGTACGACACCCACGGTCTGCCGCGCGACTTCATCGAGGACATGGTCGAGGACCGCAAACTGCGGCTCGATCAGGAGGGGTTCGAACGGGCGATGGAGGCGCAGCGCGAGAAGGCACGCGCCAGGAGCGCATTCAAGGGGGCCGAGGCCAAAGACGCCACGTGGACCGTCAGCGACACCGTTGGGACCGAGTTGGCGTCCGCAGGCGATCGCGCGTTTCGCGGGTATGAGACGACGAGCGTGAATACACAGGTCCTGGCGTTGTTCAACAGCGACCGACAGGAAGTCCAGTCGCTCGCCAAGGGCCAGGATGGTTTCGTGGCGCTGTCCGAAACGCCGTTCTACCTCGAAGCGGGAGGACAGGTCTCTGACGCCGGCACCATTGCCGGCCCGCGCGGTGAGGCGCGGGTGAACACAGTCCTGCGGACCGGCTCATGGCCTCGGCTGCACGGCGTGCATGTGACGAATGGTGAGCTCACACGCCGCGACCTCGTCACGGCCAACGTCAACTCAAGCCTGCGTGACGCGACGCGGCGGAATCACACGGCGACCCACCTGCTCCACGCGGCGCTGCGCCAAGTCCTCGGCCCGCACGTGAAGCAGGCAGGGTCCCTGGTGGCACCCGATCGGCTGCGCTTCGACTTCGTGCACGTCAGCGCCGTCACGCGCGAACAGTCCCTCGAAATCGAGCGCATCGTCAACGAGCAGATCCTGCGCAACACGCCGGTACAGACCGACGTGAAGAATACGCAGGAAGCGATCGCTGCCGGCGCAATGGCGCTCTTCGGCGAGAAGTACGGCGACAACGTACGTGTCGTGTCGGTTCCTGGGTTCAGTGTGGAGTTGTGCGGTGGCACACACGTGCGGGCCACCGGCGACATCGGGTTATTCGCGATCGTAGCGGAGAGTGGCGTCGCTGCGGGTGTGCGGCGCATCGAAGCGATCACGGGACTCGACTCGCTGACATCATTTCAGCGCCAGCGCGACGAGCTTGGCGCCTTGTCGGGCGCGCTCACCGCCAGGCCCGGTGATCTCGTCGCGCGAGTCAGCGCGCTCCAGGACGAGAACAAGCGGCTCGCCCGCGAACTCCAGCAGGCAAAGATGAAGGCTGCGCTCTCGCCAGGCGGGGCGACCGGCCCAGAAAGCGATATCGCAGACGTTGGTGGCGTGAAGGTCGTGGCTCGACAGGTCAGCGGACTCGACAAGGACGGTCTGCGCGCGCTCGTCGATCAGCACCGGGGCCAGATCAAGAGTGGCGTGGTCGTCCTGGCCTCACCCGGTGACGGCAAGGTCTCCATCGTCGTGGGTGTCACACCAGATCTGATCAAGAAGATCCCGGCGGGACAGGTTGTGAAACAGCTCGCACCCATCGTCGGTGGCGGCGGCGGCGGACGCCCCGACTTCGCGGAAGCCGGCGGCAAAGACGCCTCGAAAATCGGCGAGCTCCTCGCTGCGAGCAAGGGCGTGATTGAGAAAATGCTTTCTGCTACTTGATCCGCTTGGCCGGGCGCAGGTTGGTGAGGTTCGACCAGTCATCTCCCTTCTGAGTCCTGATGGAGATGCACTCGATGGCCGAACCAGGAAGGATCAGCACTTCATCCGCAGCCTTCAGCACCAGAGCGGGGTTCTCGACAAACGCCTTCAGGCGCGCTGAGGCGCCGGCACCGCCAAAGAATTCCATCTCGAATTTTTCCTCGCGGCCGCTCGTGAAACGGACCGTGACCGAGTTTTTCATGGGAACGTCTCCTTATCTTTCTTCGGTTCGTCGCAGATCACGCAGTTCAGCGTTTCGCCCAATCGCGAGCGGCGCCCCGCCTCGGTCAGAACCCACGGCCGCACCTGCCACGGCGGATCATGACGGACGTGCTGGTTGTGACCACATTCGAGTTCGGCCACCCAGTGGCGCTCGTCGTCCCGATGAAATCCGGTGATGCGACGTTTCACGCGGTCGACCCCTCGAGCGCCTCGAGCATGCTCGGCCCATGCCATGCAGCGCCTTCGAAGGACAATCGCAGCTGCGTCTCGATTCGTTCGACCTCGCGCCTCATAGAGCGACCCCACGATGATCTGCCCGCATCAGTGACGCGTTGGGGAATCCTGGAGACTGCGTCACTCGACGCGCCTGCTCGATGTGCCGCAGGTCGTGAGCGAATACGAGGCGCCAGCCGTCCAGCACACTATAGGTGATGACCTTGATGAATGGCGACGTCATGATCGTGCGTGCGGCGATTCTTTCGTCGAGCGCGTGCACACGCGCTACCGCGTCTCGATCTTGCTCGACGAAACGTTGAATGATGTCTGCTGCCACACCGCTGGCCGCCGGTTGCGCCTGAGGCGATGCAGTGAATCGTCGCGCATTGCTCGGCGCCTGCGAGCGAACGAGCATCCGGCCGAACATTCCAGGGAACCCGGGCAATCGCTGCCAGATGGTTCGCGGCGCTGTGCCCTTGAGGGCACCGTCTGCCGCCTCGAACATCAGGCGATTGGCCAGGAGCAAGTGCTCGAAGCACTGCGCCACGCTCCAGCGCGTCGCGTCGGGGCGCCAATTCAATTGCCCCGCGTTGAGACCGCCAAACGTCGACTGCGTCTGCCGTGCGACCTCGTCGAGGCCGGCCCTCACATCTGCCAGTGACAAAGCTGCATAGTCCATCGGCTAGATTGTGTCGAGCGAAGGCGCCGTGAAGATCTCGTCGACAACGTTCCCGGTGTTGCGCGTGGCGGCGGGCTCGAAGAGCAAGACCTCGGCCTCCTCGTCGGCTACCGTCCGGTGCTCGACACCGCGCGGCACGATGAGAAATTCACCTGGCGACAGTTCGACGGCACGATCGCGGAACTCCACACGAAATCGCCCGCGGATTGTCAGGAACAATTCGTCCTCGTGTTCATGGTGGTGCCAGACGAACTCCCCTCGAAACTTGACCAGTTTGACCTCCTGGCCATTCAGCGCGCCGACGACCTTGGGCCGCCAGTGTTCGTGAATGAGCGCCAGTTTCTGCGCGAGATTGACCTTGTCCATGACGTCTCACTGCACCAGAGTGCCTTCATTCTTGATTGGCCGGCGATGAACGAGATTCGATTGTGCCGGTCAGGTACCCGAGAGACTCTCTTTTCCACCAGGCGCCGGTCTTTGCGCGTTCGGCGCTGGACGTGAAGTGATACCGGTAATACACAAGTCTGGCATATCGCGGCGGGCGGGCCAGAGGGTTTGGTCCAAGGAGGCTCATGACAGCGGCATTGCCATCGAGAAGCCGCGTCAACAGTCGGCTCAACCAGTTCTGCGCCGAGCCCGGATCGAGAGCCGCGAACCACATCTGCCAATCGAGCCGCGGCATGTGTGGCTCGACGAACCGGGGCCGGCGCTTCACGTCGCCGGCTTTCCATCGGAACTCGTATTCCTTCCACGTCTGCCCATTCTCGCTGACCTCGATCACAATCTCCGGCCGTTCCGTGGTCATCACACGAAACAGACCGTAGCCATTCACCGAGTTGAACGGCGCAATCCAATCGAGGGTCCGCTCTGCCCACTCCCCCGCAATCATTCGTCGTCCGCGCGTGGCATCCATCTCGCGCAAAAGCGTCAGCACGCTGAGCACCGCCACGCCCAGCGCAATCACGTTGGCGGTCGTTCGCCACGCTGAAGCAGCCGGCCCATCGGCCAGTGGCTCAGCGGGCTCGGTGCCCCACGGCAACGGGCGCTCGAGCGTGCGATCGTCGAGAAGCGCCACGTAGATGACGATCGTCAGCAGATTGAAGAAGCCGTAGTTACCGGTCGCTGCAATCCCGGCCTGCAGACAGATCATGAGAGCGCAGGCAACCAGTCGGACGTGACGAAAGCGCGCGGGCACGAAGATCAGCCACGGCACTCCGACTTCGATGACGAACATGGCAGCCGCTGACCAGTAGTGAATGGAGATCGGGAGTTGATGGACGAACCAACTCGTCCAGGCCGGGATC
>Ga0207688_10000501_pt1 | contig 18828 bp, 14 predicted proteins | sample KBSMiscanthusM4_FD_184296 | JGI IMG/M metagenome (GOLD analysis project Ga0207688, IMG submission 184296) | Miscanthus rhizosphere microbial communities from Kellogg Biological Station, Michigan, USA - M4 (SPAdes) (version 2) | ecosystem: Host-associated > Plants > Roots > Rhizosphere ...
AAGCGCCTTCCGCAGGCGAGGGACCGCGAACTCTACAAACCGGCGCGTTTTGGCGGGTAGTGAACCTGCGGGCGGCCTCGTGGGGGGAACGCAATGAGATTGTCGAGACGTTTCCCAGCGACGCAGAAACTGTGAGTTAGCCCGCAACCGGTGCTTGGGATGTGTCTGCTTGGGGTCGAGTGCAGTCGAAGGCACGCTCTGATCTGCACTCATTCGAGGCTTCCCGAACCCTTCTAACGGACTGCGCCAGTTCAGCCGCACGCACTGACAGATCGCGCAGCCTGGCGCTTACGCCGCGCTTCGCGTGTCTACGAACCATTTCGTGCCTCGAACGAAGTACTGGGCAGCTAATACGAAGTGCTGGGTGCTTTTGTACGTCGTACTGAATACTTGTACTCCGTGCTGAGTGATTCGGACGCGAGACGTCAACTCGCGATCGCTTGCTGATGCCCGAGAAGATTCCGGACTCGAGCGATTGCCAGTCGCAGTTCAGAATCCGGACCCGTTCCGACCTCGTTGGCAATGACATCTGCGGCCTCAAGCGCCGACCTCGCGGCGTGGGGAACGTCCGCAAGATGCTCGGTCTCGGCGCGATTGCAAAGCATGATGCCAAGACTCACCCTGTCGGACACGGCATGTAACAGGGCCTCGCTGGCTTCAAGGCATTGGCGCGCCTCGTCGAATCTCGCCTGATGGGCATGTAACAGCCCGAGGTAGCTCAGAAACTCGCCTTCCTCGCGTTGGAGCTTCAATTCGCGGGCAATCGCTAGCGCTGCCTCGAAGTGCAGTCGAGCCTCGTCGAACCGGGCCAGACTGTCGTGGGCCATGCCGAGGTTGCACAACACGACACACTCTAGATGGGCGTTGCCCATGTCTCTAGCCATTGCGAGCGCCGCTTCGAGCGGATCAAGAGCTTCTGTGAATCTTCGCTGTACGTGGTGCAGCAGGCCGAGGTTGCAAAGCGTGTTGCCTTCGAGCCGTCGGTTGCCCACTTCCCGTGCTAGGGCGAGCGCCGCTTCGTGGCATGCGCGGGCTTTGTCCATGATTCCCAGTTCGGCGTATGTATTGCCCAGGTTGCCGAGTACGCCACCTTCCCGATGCCGGTCTCCGATCCTCCGGGCCAATGTCAGCGCCGCCTCGTAAGGGGCGAGTGCCTGCTCCGGCTGACCCAGGAATTGTTCGAGGTTACCCAGGCTGTTGTAGACGTCGCTCTGAATCGGCAAATCGTTCAGCTCGCATGCGATGTCCAACGCCGCCTGGAGCCGGGCGCGAACCGATTGCGGGGTGATGGCATGGTAGTCCGGCAAACCTAGGCTACGAAGCGCGCGACACTCGGAGCGTCGGTCCCCGACGTCGCGTGCCCGTGCCAGCGACCTGTCGAACTGGGCGCGCGCTTCTGCATGCTTGCCGACGGCGTACAGCGCAGACCCAGCAATCCAATCCAGTTGAGCGGCCACGGTCGTGTCGGGCTGGGAACTGGTCTGCACCATGAATGCGAGATCGACCCCAACCCGGAATGGCCCGCGCACCCTCAATCCGGCCCAAGCCCCTTCCAGCGCACTCACAGCCATAGCGACGTCGCCTCGTGCGGCGGCCCGGCGACATGCCACGACAAGATTATCGAGCTCGGCGCAGCCATCCGCGATGGCCGCCTTCTCGTCCAAGCCGGCAAAATACGCGCCGTGTCGCGTCTCTGCTTCCAGCGGTGCGACCGGCCCGCTGCCTGCGTAACGCCCCGGCGTGCGCAGATGCTCGGCCCCATATTCCTGCACGCTCACCAGCAGATCGAAGCGAGTGTCGGTCACCGGTCTGACAAAAGACTTGTGCACCAGCGATTGCAACACATCGATGGGCCATGCCGCGCTCTCGTATGCGGAGAGATCAAGAACAGCCTCCACCGACGCGAGCGTGAAGCCACCCTCGAACACCGACAACTGGGCCAGCGCGGCTTTCTCCGCCACCGACAGCAGATCCCAGGACCAGTCGAACACCGCCCGCAACGTCGCCTGCCGGTCCAGCCGGCCGCCGGTCGATGACAGGAGCTTAAACCGCTCGCTCATACGCTGGAGGAGCATCCGCGGAGGCAGCACTCTCACGCGCGCCGCCGCAAGTTCGATCGCGAGCGGCAGGCCTTCCAGCAGCTTCACAAGCGGGGTGATGGCAGCCTCATCCTCCGCGCTCAGCGTGAATCCCGGTTTCGCCGCCTCGGCCCTGATGAGAAACAGGTTCGCTGCGTCCGACGGTACCAGCGGTGTCAGGGCCAAGATCTCTTCTCCGGGCAACCCGAGCACCTCGCGCGTCGTCACGAGAAAGCGGGCATCGCCCGCGCGGTTCAGCCACCGACCCAGCGTTTCCTCCGCCTGACGCGCGACCTGCTCGAAGTTATCGAGGATAACGAGGCATTTGCCACGCCCCGCGACGGCGTGCCCGAGCTGAACAATCGGATCTTCCTTGCCAAGCGGCACGTCGAGTCCCTGCGAAACTGCAGACAGGATGCCGTCCAGACCTCGGGCCTCTGACAGGTCACAAAACCAGACACCGCCCGGGAACTTTCCGAGCGCGTCCCACCCGAACCGCGTGACCAGCCGTGTCTTTCCAGTGCCACCGAGACCCAGGACTGAGATGAGTCGCGCGCCGGCGTCCACGCGTCGCACCAAGTCGGTCAACGCTTCCCGACGCCCAACAAAAGCATCGCGCTCGGCCGGCAAGTTATGACCGGTAAGAGACGCCAACGGCGGAAAATCTGCGCGCAATTCCGATGCTACGACCTGCAGCAGGCGTTCAGGGTTGGCGACACCCTTTAGCCGATGCTCGCCCATCTCGCACAGGGTGACTCCTTTCGGCAAATATTCGCGCACCAGCTCTGCCGTTGTTGCAGAGAGAAGAACTTGCTCACCGTGAGCGGCGGACATGATCCGCGCCGCACGATTCAACGATGCCCCGAAGTAGTCGCCGTCCCGAAATTCCGCGACCCCTGTGTGCAAGCCCATCCTCACCTTGAGCGTAAGTGGACTGCTGATGTCAGACAGCATCGGATCGGGACTCGAGAGGGCGGCTTGTGGTGCCTGTAAGGCACGCTGGGCGGCAACGCAGGCCTCTAGCGCATCTGTTGCCGTACCAAAAACCGCGATGACACCGTCGCCCGTGGTCTTGACGATGAAACCTAAAGACGCCTTGATCGCTTGGTGCAGAACCGTGTCATGCCGCGCGAGCGCGACCTGCATCGCAGCAGGTTGTTGCTCCCACAACATCGTGCTGCCCTCGATGTCCGTGAATAGGAACGTAACCGTGCCCGTCGGCAAATGCGAGTCCGCGGGAAACTTGTCGGGCAGAGGCATGATCATCGTTCGGGCGCTGAACGATGCATTCTGCGGATCGCCGCTCGTTCTCGCAATCTGCCCCGGATACGTTGGGCCGAGATGCGCGGCTCGCGTTCTCTTTCCTACGGATGTGATCCGACGAATGTCTCGACCGGCCGCTGCTGAGAGACAAGATCCTGAAAGGCGCCAAACCCGCCGAGCTGCCAGTCGGGCGGCGAGCAAGTTCGGGCTGGTCATCAACCTCAAGGCCGCCAAGGCGCTCGAGCTGACGATCCCGCCATCGCTGCTGGCGCGGGCGGATGAGGTAATTTCGGTAGTAGACGCCTCGGGTTGAACGAACGCGATTTGATGCCCGGTTCTTTCGTGGCGCAATGTCCGCAGCGGGTCGACTGCGGCCCCTCACTCGTCCCCATTGCAGACGTTGAGCGCAACGTCCGTCAATCGCGAGTCGATCAGTCTCAGTTCGGCCAGTTCCAGACGGTCGTCCTTGCCTCTCAATTTGCTGGGAAGCAGCCGTTGACGAGGCGGCCGGCGCTTGGTGCAACCGGCCTGCGCGGAGTTCCGCGCCGTTGACGAATCGGGGCGTTGCAGCAAGAATGGCCCGCAGCCGGCGCACCGTCGCAAGATCGCTCGCGGGAGCGTGCAACTGGCGCGGAAACACCGCGCAGGCCTCACACCTTAAGGAGGAAACAATGCAGACAGCGACGCGAGGAACGTGGCTCGGCATGGCTGGCCTGATCACGATGACGGGCTGTGCGAGCATGCAGCCCACGCCAAAGGACATGACGTTTTTCGTGACGAGCACCGGGTCCGGGAAGGGCGCCAACCTCGGCGGCCTCGACGGCGCGGACCAGCACTGTCAGGCGCTGGCGAAGGCCGCGGGGGCCGGCGACCGGACGTGGCGCGCCTATCTCAGCACGCAGGCACCAGCGCTCGACGACCCGAACTACGTCAATGCGCGCGATCGCATCGGCACGGGGCCGTGGCAAAACGCGAAGGGCGTTGTCGTCGCGCGCAGCGTCGACGATCTGCATTCGACGAGCGCGAACATCACCAAGGATTCGGCGATCGACGAGAAGGGCCGCCCGGTGAAAAGCCGCGCCGACACGCCGAACGAGCACGACATGCTGACCGGGTCGCGGCCCGACGGCACGGCGTTTCCCGGCGCGCCGTTCTTCGATATGGCCTGCGGCAACTGGACCAAAGGCGGCAAGGACGGCACTGCGATGGTCGGCCATTTCGACCGCGCGGGCCCAAACGACAGCTCGTGGGCCACGTCGTGGAACTCGTCGCACCCGACGCGCGGCTGCGATCAGGAATCGCTGGTCAGCACGGGCGGCGCCGGCCTGTTCTACTGCTTCGCGGCGAAGTGACGGCGGCCCGGCGCCATTCGCGACGCGTAGACCCAACCGACCCGGTGCGTGCGATAGACGATGCCGTGACCCGAGTACGGGCAGCGCGCGGCCACGGCAATCTGCACCGGCCTGCGCATAGGCACACAGTCTGGTGCCGGTGTTGGTTAGATCTGGCCGACCGAGGAAGGAATCGCGACTCGATCAGGCGTGACTGACGACCTGGCGGATAGTGGTGAGCTCGTCCTGCTCGAGCTTAGGGCCATCCAGCGTGCAACGCGCGTTCTGCGTTTCGGACGTCCTGAAACGCCGATCACGGGCTTGAGCTTGTCCTTGATGTGCCGCTCATCGTAGCCGTTGAAGATATGCCCGAAGAGTCCGCGCTTGAGGTCGCTTGTGCCAAGCGCCCAGTCGGCGATCGGAAGCGTGAGGTTCATGTTGACGTGCATCATGATGCCCATGTTGTGGTGCGCGACATGGTGCCGACGGATCGTGTTCACCAACGGCATGTTGCGCACGAACCAGTTCTCCGGGACATGACAGCAGAAATGGAAGGTCTCGTAAACCATGTAATGCCCGATCATCGTAATGAAGACCACGTATCCCGCATTCGGGTTGATGATCTGGCCGACCAAGGATGCAATAAGCCCGCCACCCACGGCGAGTACAAGGAGCACGCGCCACGGGAAGAACACGATCCGGAATTCCTGCACGGTGTGGATCGTGGCATCGTTGTCAGTGAAGTATTGGTGATGCTGGCGGGTGTGGCGGTCATAGATGGCGCGCACGGCGAATGTGTCGCGCAGACGATGCATGATGTGCTTGTGCATCGCCCATTCGCCGAAATTGCCGGCGATGGCAACGGGCAGGATGAGGAGCCACTCCCAGGTCGGGTTGTGCATGCGGCTGACGGACCACCAGATTGCGGCGATACCGGCTGTGTACATTACGCCGATATGAACCAGCCCGTTGTACAAGGGGCTGATCTGGGCGAGGTACTGCTCACGGAATTTGCGCTGGCGCTCGGTCATCATATGCGGGCTTGGCGGGTGGCTTGCGGGCGCTATCCGGGAACAGCACGGTCACCTGCACTACATCTTCGTCACGCGAGGTTGTCATTGTGCTTGTGCGCGTGCGGCGAGTCGCAGCATGCTGGTGGCGCGACAGGATCTCGAAGACAAACCCGCGGACGCCGCGGCTCATGGCGTACTCCTGAAGGTACGCTTGCAGCGCAGTTCCAAGCCCCGCCCCTTGAATTTCGGGTGCAACCATGAAGGCTACCTCGGCGAGATTGGTCGTTGGGTTCAGAAAATAGCACGCGCTCCCAATGATCTCCTCATTCTCGCGTGGCCCGACGACGCCCAGGAACGCGACGTCGGTCTCGTGGTTTACGTTGCACAGCGTTTGCAGCTCCCGGTAGGAAAGCGAGCGTACGCGGCGGAAGAACCGTGTGTAGATGTCGTCCTCTGTAAGGCGATGGAAGACTGCCAGGCCGGATCGCCGACACCGACCGCTCCGCCGAAGCGAGTTTCGGGCCGATATCAAAAGGTTTTGAGATCACCATGGTCTAGAAAGAATGGACCTTCGTCTGGTCGCACGCGTTGACCTGGCCTCACATCGTACGCATTGTTTGGTGTTCCTGGTTGTTGGCAAGGCGGGCAACTTGATGGCAGATAACTATTGCATCGTGGGTTCGAATCCTGCCGGCGCGCCAAACTTTTATTGCAGCATCAAGCGCTTGCTGCGACCGCGGCAGGCGCTTTTTGCTTCAGCATCGCGAGTGTGGGCTTTTTGCGGGCACTGCTTTCACACACGCGATTCGCCGCTTCGATCAGGTTCGCGGACTCAGCCGCCGAGTAGTGCGTCGTGATGCGCCCGTCGCCCCAAACGTGTGCTTGAGATCGTGAATGCGCACTTGCGCAGTCCGGCGCGAACGCGCGCCTGCTGCCACACCGTGTTGTTCATCGTCTCGATCGGAGCGCCCCGGTACAGAAAGCGGAAGGACCCGATATGCGGGTGAGCTAAGTAGGTGTAAGGCGTCGTCGCCGATCGACCGTTTTCGCGGTTTTTCTCAAGATACTTGGTCACCGCTTGCGAAACGATTGTTACAAAAAACGGCCCGCTTCGGTCAGAAGCGGTAATTCCAGTAGGAAACCACTCATAGTGCTTAGCGCGACGTCGCCCAAGCTCGGCTGGCTGCCGATGCGTTTTACGAGTAGCTGGCGGGTTGTAAGCCGGTTTATGACGTATCGGTTCCACATACGCTCGCGCGTCTCGGGCTCGACCACGAAGGCCCCTGGTCGTCGCATCGCGATTCCGGCTGCCCGCTGCGCGGTCGACAGCGCGCGCGAAACGCTCCCGACCACCGCCAAGGCGGCCTTTTCTGACCCTCGGCGGTTACACGCTCGCTTGGCGCGCGCAATAACTCTCACTCGTGCGCGAGGTCGACGGTCGCTTCCGCCTATGGAAAAGCATCGATGCGAAGCGTACGCTGTCATCGCGTCGTCCTTTGCGCCAATTTTGCCCCCCTGCGATGAGGCCGTCATGACACCTGACTGCACCCCGCGTCACCTGCACGCCTACCTGCTGCGGACCGTTATGGCTGTGGCCGTCGCGCTGTTCGTTCACGGCTGCGCACAGCAGCCTGCGATCCCGACGCAGCCGGCGAGTGCAACGCCGTGGGCGCTCGCCACGTCGACGATGCAATGGAACGACTTCGCGTGCGAACTCATCGCGCGAAACCAGATCGGCCAATTTCCCGCGCTGCGTACGCTCGCTTATCTCAATCTCGCGATTCATGACGCGATCGTCGGCGCCCGGCAAAAGAACCTACCGACCGATGGAGCGGTTGCGGGCGCGGCGGCGACGGTTCTCGCACAGCTTTTCCCGAAGGAGGAGCAGGTGATCGCAGCACGGCTTGCCGGAGAAACGGCCGCAATCGGCGCACCACATCGTGCGTCGTTCACGGTCGGGGTGGAAACCGGCCGCGCAGCCGCAAGCGAAGTGATGAAGCTTGCGAAGACGGATCGGGCGGACGCGAACTGGTCTGGCGCATTGCCGGTGGGCGACGACAAGTGGTCGAGCCGGCTTCAGCCACCGCGGCCGCCGCTCGGCGCACACTTCGGACAGATTCGGCCGTTCTTCTTGACGACCGCCGGCGACTTCCGCGCGGCGCCACCGCCGTCAATCGACTCGGCCGAATTCCGCGCGAACCTACGGGAGGTCCGTGTGATCTCCGATACGCGCACAAACGAGCAGGTGCGCATCGCGCAATACTGGGAGGGCCTGGGTGGATCATTCAATGCCGGCGCGTGGAACGCCGTCGCGCGGCGCGCGATCGCGCAGCACGGATTGAGCGAACCGGACTCCGCGCGCGTTCTCGCCATGATGCATATGGCGGGGTTCGACGCAAACCTCGCATGCCACGAATCCAAGTACGTGTACTGGGTTCCGCGGCCGACGCAGGTTGATCCCCAGATCACACTTGCGATCGGCGTGCCTAACCATCCGTCGTACCCGAGCAATCACGCGTGCATTTCGGGGGCAATCGCGCGCGTCCTCGATACCCAGTTTCCCGATGAGCACGGCCTTTACTGGTCGATGGCGCGGCAGGCGGCGGAGTCGCGTATCTTGGGGGGCATTCATTACCGCATGGACATCGATGCCGGATTTCAGATTGCGGACAAGGTCGCGAAGCGAGCGCTCGAAATCGACGTGGTATCGGACAAGGCATTCACGCCGGTCGGCCACTAGCGCCTGTTGGATGCCGCGATTATCCGGGTCGATAAGTGCCGCAGATCGCCGCCGGACATCTGAAATCAATTTCTGTTCCGCCACAACCCGTCGGTCGGTGGTGCGATGAAATTCACCACGAAGCGGACGTTATTGCGGACGGCACAAATGTACCGGAAGGAGACGGCTACCCGCTAAGGGGACGTGGGGCTTCGCAATCTATTCACGCCTTTCGAACCATCAGGCGTAAGCAACGAAGGACCGGCCTACTCACCGCGCGGCGGGTAAATTCGGGCGGGGCTCGTCGAGTCGTGGTTGCGGCGGTCGCGATGGGTGACCATGCGGCGATGCAGGTCCGCGATCGTGCTGCGACCGTAGGTCGTGAACAGGAATGGCAGCACGGCGTGAATCAGGCACGCGAGGCCGGCTTTGGTTAGCGAAAAGCCGAACGACGCGGCGACGCCTAAGTGTTCGACATAGGTTTCGCCGACCGACGCCGGGTGTTCGCGAAAGTATTCCAGTAATTTGACCATCCGCTGCATTGTGAAGGGCCGGACGGAGAAAGCTGTTGCCTCTTTTGTACACTTTGGCCATTTGAATAGAATATTTTTCCCTTCATTACGGCATCATGTACAATTTTCTACTATAGTCGCTGCAATGGACAAGATCGACCGCAAACTACTTTCATTGCTGCAGGAAGACGCAGACCGGCCGCTGAACGAACTCGCGGAGGCGGTCAGCCTGACAACCACTCCGTGTTGGAAGCGCATCCAGCGTTTCCACCGCGAAGGCGTGATCCGCAAGAAGGTCGTGCTGTGCGAGCCCGCGAAACTCAATCTTGGATTGACAGCTTTTGTTGCCGTGCGCACCACGCAGCACAGCGAGCAATGGCTGCGCAAGTTCGCCGCGGCGGTGCAATCGATTCCGGAAATCGTCGAGGCCTACCGCATGAGCGGCGAGATCGACTACATGCTGCGCATCGTCGTCACCGACGTCGCCGGCTACGACGCTGTATACCGCAAGCTAATACGTTCAGTGGAGCTGTGGGATGTCAGTTCCAGCTTTGCGATGGAGCGGCTCAAGTATTCGACGGCGCTCCCGGTGGACTTCGCTTGACCGGCCGAGCCAGCAAGCCTGCGCGTGAGGATCTGAAAACGTCGCATTGAGCGCTTAACGCGAAGGCGAAGCTGCGTGCAGCACCGCGCTTCCCGGCTGCAGGATTAGCAAGATGTCCCCAAACGCGACCGTGACTGTCGAACGGACCCAAAAGCTTGGGTAAATGGGGTAGCTCAGCGAAGTTCCGGAACGTCCGCTTCTAAGGCATGCGACAGGCAGCAACAAGTCGAAAGCGGTCGTGCCACTCGCGCGGTACGTCGTGTGTGCTGATGCGAATCGCGCGAATCACATCTCCGGGATGCCTTCCCGCCTGCACAAGTAGAATTACCCGTCGAGAGTTCCGAATCTACCAACCGACCAAGGTGGTGCCGAGCTCGTGAACAGCCTGTCGCGTCCGGCCGTGCTTGCTTTGATCGGCAACACGCCGCTTGTGGAGGTCACGCGTTTCGATACCGGACCCTGCGAGCTCTACCTCAAGCTCGAGTCGCAGAACCCGGGTGGCTCGATCAAGGACCGCATTGGCGTCGCGATGATCGAGGCGGCCGAACGCGATGGGCGGCTGCAGCCCGGCGGAACGGTCATCGAGGCGACGGCCGGTAATACGGGGCTGGGTCTCGCGCTCGTCGCGCGCGCCAAGGGCTACCGCGTTGTCCTGGTGGTGCCCGACAAGATGTCGTCGGAGAAAGTGCTGCACCTCAAGGCGCTCGGAGCCGAGGTGCACATCACGCGCAGCGACGTGGGCAAGGGTCATCCCGACTATTACCAGGACATGGCGCGGCGCCTTGCGGCCGACATTCGCGGCGCTTTCCTTGCAGACCAATTCAACAACCCTGCCAATCCGCTCGCGCACGAGACGGGAACGGCGCCAGAGATCTGGGCGCAGATGGGCCATCGAGTAGACGCCATCGTGGTCGGCGTCGGGTCGGCCGGCACCATCACGGGATTGACGCGATTCTTCCGCGCGGTACAGCCATCGCTTCGCTTCGTATTGGCCGATCCGCTCGGTTCGATTCTTGCGGAGTACGTGAAGAGCGGGGTGGTCGGCAAGGCCGGCTCGTGGGCCGTCGAGGGCATCGGCGAGGACTTCGTCCCGGGGATCGCCGACCTCTCGGGTGTCACCGAGGCCTACTCGATTCCAGATCAGGAGAGCTTTGCGACGGCGCGGGAGCTTCTAAAGCGCGAAGGGATTCTCGCCGGCTCGTCGACCGGCACGTTGCTTGCCGCCGCCCTTCGCTATTGCCGCGCGCAAACCGAGCCGCAGCGCGTAGTAAGCTTCGTGTGCGACACCGGAACTCGCTACTTGAGCAAGGTCTACAACGACCAGTGGATGGTTGACCAGGGTCTGCTTGCGCGTCGCAACTACGGCGACTTACGCGACGTGATCTCTCGTCGCGCCGAGGACGGCAACGTCGTCAGCGTCGCGCCCGACGACACGCTTCTCACGGCGTTCCAACGCATGCGTCTCGCGGACGTCTCGCAATTGCCTGTACTTGCCGACCGCGAGCTGACAGGCGTCATCGACGAGTCCGATGTTCTGCTCAAGGTCCACGCCGACCCAGCCCACTTCGGTGACAAAGTCGCGAGTGCAATGACCGATTCGCCGTCGACGCTACCGCCCACTGCAACCCTTGAGGAACTGCAGGAGGTGCTGGATCGCGGCCTCGTCGCCATCATTGCCGACGATGCCGGCTTTCACGGCCTTATCACGCGGGTCGACCTCATCAACCATCTCCGACGGAAGCTCAAGTGAGCCAAGAGAAAACGCAACGCTTCGCGACGCGCGCGATCCATGCCGGTCAGACTCCGGATCCGTCGACCGGGGCCATCATGCCGCCGATCTATGCCACGTCGACTTACGTCCAGAGCAGTCCGGGCGTCCACAAGGGGTTTGACTATGGCCGCAGCCATAATCCCACGCGCTTTGCTTGGGAGCGCAACGTGGCCGACCTCGAGGGCGGGGCGCAGGCGTTCGCTTTCGCGTCGGGCCTGGCGGCGATCGCGACCGTGCTCGAGTTGATTCCCGCAGGGTCCCACGTCGTCAGTGGCGACGACCTGTACGGCGGCACGTTCCGCCTGTTCGACAAGGTCAGGCGCGAAAGTGCCGCGCTTACGTTCAGCTACGTCGATCTCGTGCGCCCGGAGAGTCTCGTTGCGGCGCTGACGCCGCAGACGAAGCTCATCTGGGTGGAAACGCCCACCAATCCGTTGCTGAAGCTCGCCGACCTGCGCGCGATAGCGGACATCGCGCGCTCGCGCGGAATTCTCACCGCAGCTGACAACACGTTTGCGAGCCCGTACAACCAGCGTCCGCTCGAGCTCGGCATCGACATCGTCGTACATTCGGCGACGAAATACCTCAACGGCCACTCGGACGTCATCGGCGGCGTGGCCATCGTCGGTAACGAGCCCCGGCTGCAGCCGATACGCGAGCGGCTCGCGTTCCTGCAGAACGCCGTGGGCGCCATTGCAGGACCGTTCGACAGTTTCCTCGCGTTACGCGGCCTCAAGACACTCGCGCTCCGGATCGAGCGTCACAACGAGAACGCGCTTGCGCTGGCGCAGTGGCTCGCGAGCCAGTCCAAGGTCCGGCGGGTGCACTACCCGGGATTGGTGTCGCATCCGCAACATGCGCTCGCACGTTCGCAGATGCATGCCACCGGCGGCGGTTACGGCGGCATGATCTCACTCGAACTTCGCACCGATCTCGTCGGCACGCGGCGCTTCCTGGAAGCGGTGCGCATCTTCGCGCTTGCAGAAAGCCTAGGCGGTGTGGAGAGCCTGATCGAGCATCCGGCCATCATGACGCACGCGACAATCCCGCCCCAGACCCGCGCAGCGCTTGGGATCGGCGATTCGCTCGTGCGGCTATCCGTCGGTATCGAGGATGTGGACGACCTGCGCGAAGACTTGGCGCAAGCCCTTGCCACGGTCTAGGTGGCTTCGCGGTCCGCTTTCGGCAAACCATCCGTGCGCGACTTTCGCCGACTTCCAGCGAATTTTGCCGGTGTGCAAAGCGACGCCAACCTATCTCGCCACACCCTCAAGCCGGCGCCGGTGTGGGTGCTAAGATGATGGAGTATCGGTGAGGGCGTTCCTTCACATGGCTTCGACAGACGTAGCCGGCGGGGCGCGGAGATATCCGCGAACTCCAGGGCGGGGCGCCCTATAGCTGCCTTATCACGGGCGCGGGGTCTGCAGACGATTGACCAACAAGCTCGGCAATAAATGATTGCCGATTTACGGGCCACTACATCCGTCGATATGCGGCGGTCGCCCATGCCGGTCCCGCGCCTTGCAACTTCCGAAGGAGACTCCATGCCCGCATCACGCCGCATCCTCGTCCCGCTCGTAGCCGCCACCGCGCTAGCACTCGGTCTCGCGCCGCCCGCGTTTGCCGGAAAGACCCTCGACGCCGTGAAGGCGCGCGGCGAGGTGATCTGCGGCGTCAACACCTCGGGACCTGGCTTTTCTTCCACTGACAGCAAGGGCCGCTGGCAAGGACTGGACGTCGACATGTGCCGCGCCGTTGCCGCCGCGGCGCTGGGCAGCGGCGAGAAGGTCAAGTTCGTACCGCTCAACTCGCAGCAGCGCTTCGCCGCGCTTCAGTCGGGCGAGATCGACATCCTGTCGCGCAATACGACATGGACGCTGACGCGCGACGCGTCGCTCGGCATCGTCTTCGCTGGCATCAACTACTACGACGGCCAGGGCTTCATGGTGCCGAAGAAGCTCAATATCGACAGCGCAAAGAAACTGGACGGAGCGACCGTGTGCGTGCAGGCCGGCACGACCAGCGAGAAGAACGTCGCCGATTACTTCCTCGCCAACAACATGAAGTACAAGTCGGTCGTGTTCGACACTGCCGAGGCGATCCAATCGGCGTTCTTCGCCGGCCGCTGCCAGGTCTACACGACCGATATGTCGGACCTCGCCGGCGCCCGGACGCAGACGAGCAAGCCCGACGACTACACGATCCTGCCGGACATCATTTCGAAAGAGCCACTGGGGCCGGCTGTGCGCCGCGGCGACGACGACTGGTTCGAAATCACGCGCTGGACGCTAAACGCGATGCTGGAGGCCGAGGAAGCGGGCCTCACGCAGGCGAACGTCGACAAGATGAAGGCCGAGAGCAAGGATCCGGCAATCCAGCGGCTGCTTGGCGTCAGTGAAGACACTGGCAAACTGCTGGGACTCGACAAGGAGTGGGCGTACCGCATCGTCAAGCAAGTCGGCACCTACGGCGAGAGCTTCGAGAGGAACATGGGCCCGAAGTCGGCGCTCGGCCTGCCGCGCGGCGTCAACAAGCTGTGGAACCAGGGCGGCCTCATGTATTCGCCCCCGGTGCGCTGATCCGCTGACGCGGCGCGACCGACGTCCCGCACGAAGAGCAGAGCCGCGCTCTGCTCTTCGTGTTTGTGGCGTAGCCGCGTTCCGCCGCGCCCGACCGCCGATGCCGGATCCCGCCCTGGCCCCGCATTTCCTGCGTACGCGCCGCGGGCGCGCGCTCATCTACCAGGCACTGGCGCTATGCGCGCTGGTCGCCGCCGGCTGGTTTCTCTGGCACAACACCGCCGAGAACCTCGCGGCCCGGCAGATCCGCTCCGGCTTCGGCTTTATGCGCCAGCCCGCGGGGTTCGACATCGGTGAGACGCTCTTCGCCTACTCGTCGCGCGACACCTACCTGCGTGCGTTCGCCATCGGTGTCGCCAATACGCTGCGCGTCGCTCTGTTGGGGATCGTGCTGGCCACCGTGCTCGGCACGCTGGTCGGCATAGGCCGACTGTCGCGCAATTTGCTGGTGCGCGGCCTGTGCACCGCCTACGTAGAGGTGATGCGCAACATCCCGCTCATAATCCAGCTGTTCGCGTGGTACCTCGTGATCACCGAACTGCTGCCCGCGGCGACGGAGCCGCTGCGCATCGGCCCGTACGTATTCCTGTCGAAGAGCGGATTGCAGTTTCCGTTTCCCGATTTGTCCGGCGGGTGGACCCTTGCAGTGCCGGAGGTCGGCGTGTTCGGCATTACCGGCGGTGCCGCCGCGACGCCCGAGTTTCTGTCGCTGCTGATTGGGCTGACGACGTTCACCGCCGCGTACATCGCCGAGATCGTGCGCTCCGGCGTGCTCGCGGTGCCGCGCGGGCAGACGGAAGCAGCGGGGGCACTTGGGCTGTCGCGCGCGCTGACGCTGCGGCTTGTGCTGCTGCCGCAGGCGCTGCGCATCATCGTCCCGCCATTGACGAGCCAATACCTCAATCTCACCAAGAACTCGTCGCTCGCCGTGGCGATCGGCTATCCGGATGTCGTCTCCATCGCCAACACCACAATCAACCAGAACGGGCAGGCGCTCGAGTGCGTGCTGATGATCATGACCGTCTATCTCGCGATCAATCTCGTGACTGCGCTTGCGATGGGCTGGTACAACCGGCGAGTCGCCCTCGTCGAGCGCTAGGAGTGGACCCCCACGCTCACGTCGAGCCCTTGCCGGCGCGCACGCCGCCGCGAAGCGCGACCGGCGTGTCCGGCTGGGTGCGTGCCAATTTCTTCGGCGGCCCCGGCAATACTGCCGCGACGATCCTGTTCGGCGGCTTGCTCGCGTGGGCGCTTCCGCCCGCCTTCAACTGGCTTGCGGGGAACGCCGTCTGGCATGCCGATTACGCCGCGTGCCGCGCGCTCGATCACGCGGGCGCGTGCTGGGGCTTCGTCACCGAGAAGTGGCGGCTGATCCTGTTCGGCCGCTACCCGTACGCGGAGCAGTGGCGTCCGCTCGCCGCCACTGCGATCGTGATCGCGGCGCTCGTCGTCACCGCGATCCCCGCGTTCTGGCGCCGGTGGCTCGGCTGGCTTTGGGGTGCCGCGCTCGCGGCGTTCTTCGCGCTGATGAGCGGCGGCGTCCTCGGCCTTACCCGCGTCGACACTGGCCTGTGGGGCGGCCTGCCGCTGACGGTGCTGCTGACGCTGGTGGGGATGGGCGCATCGATCCCAATCGGCATCCTTCTGGCGCTCGCGCGCCGCTCCGAGCTGCCGCTGCTGCGTTCCATGGCGACGCTCTACATCGAGCTGGTGCGCGGCGTCCCGCTGATCACCGTGCTGTTCACCGCATCGTTCGTGTTTCCGCTGCTGCTGCCACAGGGCATCCGCCTCGACGTGCTCACGCGCGTCGCGCTCGGCATCGTGCTGTTCCAGGCCGCGTACATGGCGGAAGTCGTGCGTGGTGGACTACAGGCGCTGCCGAAAGGGCAATACGAAGCCGCGGGCGCGCTGGGCCTCTCGTGGTGGCGGACGCAGCAGAAGGTGATCCTGCCCCAGGCATTGACGCTCGTCATTCCGAGCTTCGTCAACAGCCTGCTTTCGACGTTCATGGACACGTCGCTCGTCACCGTCGTAAGCATGTACGATCTCACCGGCGCGCTGCGCCTCGCGCTCGGCGACCCGCAGTGGCGCAACTTCTTTTTCGAAGGCTACGTTTTCGTGGCGCTGATCTACTTCACCTGCTGCTTCGCGATGTCGCGCTATAGCCATTGGCTCGACCATCGCCTGAGTCGCTGGACGCGTCACTAGGCCAGTGACCGCCGTGCCCGCTTCCGATCCGATCATCCATCTCAGCCGCGTCAACAAGTGGTTTGGGTCCTTCCACGTCCTGAAGGACATTGATCTCGATGTGGCACGCGGCGAGCGCATTGTGATCGCCGGGCCTTCGGGCTCGGGCAAGTCGACGCTGATCCGCTGCATCAACCGCCTCGAAGAGCATCAGGAGGGAACGATCGTCGTCGACGGTGTGACGCTGACCGACGACGTGAAGGCGGTCGAGAAGATTCGTCGCGAAGTCGGGATGGTGTTCCAGCAGTTCAACCTGTTTCCACATCTCACCGTGGTCGAGAACCTGATGCTTGCGCCGCAGTGGGTGCTTGGCCTGTCGCGCGCGGAGGCCGAGGAGCGCGCGGCGCAGCAGTTGAAGCGGGTACACATCGGCGAGCAGGCGCTCAAATATCCCGGTCAGCTCTCCGGGGGGCAACAGCAGCGGGTGGCGATTGCCCGCGCGATGTGCATGCGGCCGCGCATCATACTGTTCGATGAGCCCACGTCGGCGCTCGACCCGGAGATGGTGAAGGAAGTGCTCGACGTGATGATCGAGTTAGCCGGCGGCGGCATGACGATGCTGGTGGTCACCCACGAAATGGAATTCGCGAAGGCCGTCGCCGACCGGGTCGTGTTCATGGACGAGGGCCAGATCGTCGAGCAGGCGCCGCCGCGAGAATTCTTCACCAACGCGCGGCACGAGCGGTCGCGGGCGTTCCTGAGCAAGATCCTGCGGTAGCCTTTGGGTGTCGCAGCCAATTTTTGGACGTTGTTGACCGACTACCTTGGTGGGCGGCAGCCGTCTGCGGCATCGCGTTTGGGGAACGATTCTGAAACTGCTCGATCAGGTGGCATACGCGTGTGCAAGCCGCTACGCGTCTCGGTATGTCGTTACCGCCAGCGTGGACAACTTCATCTTTCGCGAGCGAATTCAGGTGGGCGAACTAGTGATGTTCGGCTTCGGTAAATCATTCGGGTCGGTCGTCGATGGAGGTAGGCATCAAGGTAATTGCCGAGGGACCCGATCTCAGGTGCAGCGACACGTGAACAGTTGTTGCGATGGTCGCCGTTGATCGCTGCATCATCCTCGCCGGAGTAACCGGCCGCGTCGGCATCCGCGAGATCGTGAGCAATGCCCGCCGAGGCCGATAGCGAATATCCTCAGCGGGGCCACTCTGCGTTGGTATGCTTGACGTCAATGCCCTCGCAGAAGCAACAACTCGAAGCCGCGATCTCCGCCGTCGAGGCGCAGCGCAGTGTCCTGAGTGACGCTGTCGTCGACGCGAGCGTAGGAGCGTTGCGCGCGCAGTTGGCTGCTCTCGCGGAAGCGAACTCTACCGATTTCGTGCAGACGCTGAAGCAGGTCACCATCCTGTTTCTCGACGTCGTCGGCTCGACTGCGCTCAGCCAGCATCTGGATCCCGAGGCCATCAGCGAAGTGATGGACGGGGCGTTGTACCGCTTGGCTGCGTTGGTGGAGAAACATCGCGGCAAGGTGTTGAAGTACGCGGGCGACAGCATCCTGGCTGTGTTCGGCGCCGACGAGGCGCGAGAGGATGACGCCGAGCGCGCCGTAGCGTGTGGCCTCGCGCAGCTCGCACTCGGCAAGGTGCTTGGCGCCGAAGTGCAGGCTGGTCTCGGCCATTCGGGTTTCGATGTGCGCGTGGGAATTCACACGGGCGATGTGCTTCTCGGAGGCGGCGTCGACCTCGAGGGTGCCATTCGCGGTATCGCGGTCAACGTCGCAGCCCGCATGGAGCAGACTGCCCCCGCTGGCCGGCTGCGTGTCAGCCAGGAAACCTACGCCCTGGTGCGTGGCCTCTTCGAGGTTGAGGCCCAAGCGCCGCTCATGGTCAAAGGTATTGACGAGCCGACGCAGAGCTACCTGGTTACCGGTGCGAAGCCTCGCTCGTTTCGGGTTGTCACGCGCGGCATCGAAGGCGTGGCGACGCGGATGATCGGCCGGGACGCCGAACTCGAAGCACTTCAGGAGGCCTTTAAGCGGCTGTTCATCGATCGCAATCTGGCGGCCGTCACCGTGGTGGCGGATGCCGGCATCGGCAAGAGCCGGTTGCTCCACGAGTTCGCGGCCTGGACCGACGCACGCCCAGAGCGCTTTATCTCCTTCCGCGGCCGCGCTACACCGCAGACGCAAGGGCAGCCCTTCGGGTTGCTGCGCGAACTTATCGCCTGGCGATTCCAGATCGCCGACGACGACAGCATCGAGACTGCGCGCCGAAAGATGGAGCAGGGCATCGTCCCACTGTTCCTGGACGACGACGGTCTCGACTTGTCGGAAGGACATGCGCACCTGCTCGGACATCTGATCGGCATCGAGTGGCACGAGAGTCGCCATGTCAAGGGCATTCTCGATGACCCCAAGCAAATCCGTAACCGCGCCTTCCACGCCGCGGCACAGCTGTTGCGGCGCAGCTCCGATACTTCACCCGTCATCTTGCAGCTCGAAGACCTGCATTGGGCAGACACCGAGAGCCTGGACTTTCTCGCCTACCTGGCGGAAGTCGATCGAGACGTGCCGCTGTTGATGCTGTCCTGCTGCCGTCCGACACTCTTCGAACGCAGGGCGAGCTGGTGTGCGGAGAAGATCCATCGGCGGATCGATCTGCAACCGCTCGGCAAGGACATGAGCCGGTTGCTTGCCAGCGAGTTGCTCAAGAAGCTGCCCGAAGTTCCCGTTGTACTGCGCGAACTCGTCATCGGCGGCGCGGAGG
>Ga0207688_10000502_pt1 | contig 18817 bp, 18 predicted proteins | sample KBSMiscanthusM4_FD_184296 | JGI IMG/M metagenome (GOLD analysis project Ga0207688, IMG submission 184296) | Miscanthus rhizosphere microbial communities from Kellogg Biological Station, Michigan, USA - M4 (SPAdes) (version 2) | ecosystem: Host-associated > Plants > Roots > Rhizosphere ...
GAGCACTTTCCGGACTCCCTGCCCGCCACGGATTACCGCGAGCGCGCGAAGTACCGACAGCTGCGCGGCCGCCACGGCATCGGCGTCGTGGTCGAGCAGTCCCTGTCCGGCGAGGACACCGGCCGCCGCTGGATCTGCCTCGCCACCGACGGCACGCGCTTCCGCCACCTCGAGGCGATCCTGCCCGACGTGTCCCCGCACGCGGGCGTGCCGACGGGGGCGGTCGCGGGCGCGCTCGAGGCGCGGGCCGGCGACTACGCCGAGCGGTCCCGCCTCGCCGGCCTCGTGAACGCCAGCCCGGTGATGCTGACGCTCGACGAGGTCGGCGGGGAGGAGTGAGCGCACGGCGCGACTAGGCTGGGCGCCATGAGCGCGGAGGAGCGATTCGACGCCGTCGTGGTCGGGGCGGGGCCCGGCGGCAAGCACGCAGCGCGCGGGCTCACCAAGGCGGGCCAGAAGGTGGCGGTGGTGGAGGCCGAGCTCGTGGGCGGGGAGTGCCCGTTCTGGGCCTGCATGCCCTCCAAGACCTTGCTGCGCCCGATCGAGGCGCAGGGCGAGGCCGCGCACGTCGCCGGCCTGGACCGCCCGGCGCTGCACTGGGACGAGGTCGCGCGCTACCGCGACTACATGGTCTCCGACCACGACGACACCGCCAAGGCCGAGAAGCTGGCCGAGGCCGGGGTGGAGATCGTGCGCGGCCGCGCACGGCTGGACGGCCCGAACCGGGTGGCGGTGGGCGAGCGCACGCTGCGCGCCGACCGCATCGTGCTCGCCCCCGGCACCACGAGCGCGATCCCGCCCATCGAGGGCCTGGACGGCATCGGCTACTGGACCAACCGCGAAGCGACGGCGCTCGAGGCCGTGCCCGAGAGCGCGATCGTGCTCGGCGGCGGGCCGGTGGGGGTCGAGCTCGCGCAGATGCTCGCGCGCTTCGGCGCCCGCACCACGTTGGTCGAGGCGGCTCCGCGGCTGCTGGCGCGCGAGACCGCGCCGGTGGGCGACCTGCTGGCCGAGCTGCTCGCGGACGACGGGATCGACGTCCGCCTCGGCACCAAGGCGTCGCAGGCGGAGGCGGCGGGCGCCGGGGTGCGCGTGCACTTGGCCGCCGGAGACGCGGTCGAGGCCGAGCGGCTGGTGATCGCGGTCGGCCGCCGGCCCCGCACCGAGGGCCTGGGCCTGGAGAGCGTGGGCATCGCGGTCGCCGACGACGGGAGCATCCCCGTCGACGCGCACTGCCGCGCCGCGGCGGGGGTGTGGGCGGTCGGCGACGTCACCGGCGTGGCCCCGTTCACCCACGTCGCGTCCTACCAGGCCCGCATCGCGGTCGACGCCATCCTCGGGCGGCCGCGCGAGGCCGACTACCGCGCCGTGCCCCGGGTCGTGTTCACCGACCCCGAGGTGGCGGCGGTGGGGGAGACCCCGGAGCAGGCGCGGGAGCGCGGCGTCGACGTGGGCGTCGCGGGCGGCAGCCTCTCCGATCTCGATCGCACCCAGACCTACGGGCGCGAGTTGCAGGGCGCGTACGGCGTGGTCGCCGACCGCGGCGCCGGCATCGCGCTCGGCGCCTGGGCCGTCGGCCCCCTGGCCTCGGAGTGGATCCACCCGATCGCCCTGGCGATCCTGGTGCGGACGCCGTTGGGCGTCCTGAGCGAGTCGATGGCGCAGTTCCCGTCGTTCGCCGAGGCGTGGCCCATGGCGGCGCGCGAGCTGTCCGCGTAGCCGCGGGAGCGGGCCTCGACGAGCGGGGTGTGGATGTGGTGATTGGCGAGCATGGCGACAGCGTCCCGCTGGCTGCGCGCGTCGTAAAAGGATTTAGCATGGGCTAAATGGTCCGGTTCGAGTTCGGGGCCGAGGACGTGGCCCGCGTGCGCTTCGCCTTCTCGCCCAACTGGGAGCTCGTCTCCAGCCTGCGCGCGCTGCAGCGCCCTTCCGCGCACGCACTGCACCTGCCCTGGGTGCACGAGGCGCGCCGTGCGCTGGAGGGCTTCGACATGACCCTGCTCACCGCGCTGGTCACGCCCGAGGGCTACGTCCCCGACTTTCTCGGCCCGCCGCCGGTCACGCCGCTCCCCGACCTCGAGGCCGAGCTCGACACCGTGCGGCGCGTGCCCTCCGAACGCGTGCGCCACGAGATCGGCGTGCTCTACGGCCGGCGCCGGCCCCCGGCCGTGTTGCGCCCGCTGCTCGAGCGCCCGCGCCACGGCCTGCGCCGGATGACCGAGGCGCTCGCCGGCTACTGGGAGTTGACCCTGGCCCACCACTGGTCGCGGCTGCGCTCACTGCTCGAGGGCGAGGTGCTGCACCGCGCGCGCCAGCTCACCCTGGGCGGGGCGGAGCTGTTGTTCGCCGACGTGCACGAGGACGTCGCCTGGACCGGATCCGAGCTGGCCGTCGACATCCGCCACGATGCGGTGATCCCGCTCGGGGGCCGTGGCCTGCTCATGCTGCCCTCGGCCTTCTACTGGCCGCGCGTCGCGGTGGTGACCGACCCGGCCTGGCAGCCGTCGCTGACGTACCCGCCGCGCGGGGTGGCGACGCTGTGGGACCCAGCCGAGGCGACCGGGCCCGAGGGCCTGCGCGCGCTGCTCGGCGCCACGCGCGCCGCGCTGCTCGCGCAGCTCGACGCCCCGCGCTCGACGGCCGAGCTCGCCCGGCGCGTCGGGGTCACGCCGGGCGCGGTCTCGCAGCACCTCGGCAAGCTGCGCGGCGCCGGGGTCGTGACGTCCAGCCGCCAGGGGCGCGAGGTCCTCTACGCGCTGACCCCGGCGGGCGAGGCCCTGGTCGGCGCGGGTCGATCGTCGTAGGCGGCGCCCGTCGCTCTACGCTGCCTCGCGTGCGCCTGGCGACCTGGAACGTGAACTCGCTCAAGCAGCGGGTGCCGCGGCTGCTGCCCTGGCTGGACGAGCGTCGGCCCGACGTGGTCTGCCTGCAGGAGACCAAGCTCGCGGACGCCGCGTTGCACGAGCTGGTGGACGATGCGCTCTCCGAGCGCGGGTACGAGGTCGCCGCCCACGGCGAGGCGACCTGGAACGGCGTGGCCATCCTGTCCCGGGTCGGCCTCGAGGACGTCCGCGCGGGGATCGAGGGCGCGCCAGGCTTTCCGCACCCCGAGGCGCGGGCGGTGTCGGCGACGTGCGCAGGCATTCGCGTCGTCTGCGTCTACGTGCCGAACGGGCGGACACCCGGATCCGAGCACTACGAGTACAAGCTGGCGTGGCTCGCCGCTCTGCGGGCGATGGTGCCGGAGCGGCCCACGGCGACGGTCGTCTGCGGGGACATGAACATCGCGCCGGCCGACGAGGACGTCTTCGACCCGGACGCCTATGTGGGGCAGACGCATGTCACCGTGCCGGAGCGCGAGGCACTCGGGCAGCTGCGGGCGCGGGGCTTGCACGACGTCGTCCGCGAGCGGTGGCCCGGCAAGCGCGTCTTCACCTATTGGGACTACCGCGCCGGGATGTTCCACCAGGACTGCGGCATGCGGATCGACCTCGTCCTCGCCAGCGACGACGTGACGAACCGCGTCAAGGCCGCTTGGATCGACCGCCAGGCGCGTAAGGGCAGTGGGCCCAGCGACCACGCCCCGGTGATCATCGACCTCGACGAGGCCCCGGACGGGGACATCGGCCCGGTGGTGCCGCCACCGTCGCGGCCGGCGAAGCGCGGCGCGAAGAAGCTGCCGCAGGCCGCGCCCTAGAGGCGGCCGGAGGACGGCGCTGGTCAGCGCCGGTGCCGTCGAGGGACCGTGAGCGCCTGGCTCGTCTGGGTGGTGGAGCCTGCCTGGTTGCTGGCGGTCACCGCGCAGCGGTAGCGGCCTGCGCCGTCGGCCCGGAGCGTGTCCGTCTTCGCGCCCTTGACCCGCCTGCCGTTGCGGGTCCACGCATACGCGAAGTTCTGCGGCGCCTGGTACAGGTGCGCGGGGCTGAGGTCGCCGGCCCACCCCGCGCCCGAGCAGGTCAGCTTCGACTTGGCCGTGCTCCCGCCGCCCACTGACGGTGGCCCGGTGCCGACGGGCGGCTTGAGCAGCACCGGGAAGACCGGGACTGAGACGGTGGCGGTCCCGGCGTTCACGCTGCCGGGGCTGCTCCCGTCGAAGTTGGCGAACGCGATCGTGTTCGCCAGGGTGGAAGCGTTGGCCCAGTAGACGCGCTGCGCGCTCGGGTCCAGCGCGAGGCCGATCGGGCTCGCGACGGTGGCGCTGGTCGTGAGCGAGCCTCTGCCGCTGCCGTTGAGGCCGATGAACTCGACCTTGCTCCCCTTCTGGTTGGTCCACCAGGCGCGCTGGTTGAGGGGATCGACCGCCACGGCACCGGTGGCGCTACCGGTCGAGCTGAACAGCGTGAGGTCGCCGCCGCCGCTCCCGTTCAGGCGGGCGAACGAGACCCCGGCCCGGCTGGGGCTGTCGTTGGTCCAGTAGATGAGCCCGGCCGCCGGGTCCACCGCCACGCCGGTCGGTACGTCCAGCGTGGCTCCTGCGGTGTTGAGGTTGCCGCCGCCGCTGCCGTCCAGGTTGGCGTAGCCGATGGCGTTGAAGTCGTCCTCTTCGTTCGCCCAGTAGACCCGGCCCGCGATCGGGTCGAGGGCGAGGCCCACCGGGTCGGTGATCGTGGCCCCGGCGGTGTTCAGTGTCCCGCCCCCGCCGCTGCCGTCGAGGTTGGCGAACGAGATCTTGCCGTTGCCGTTGGCCCAGTAGATGCGGCCGTGGGCCGGATCCAGCGCGGTGCCGTCCGGCGTGGTGACGACGGCGCCGGACGTGTTCAGGTCGCCGCTGGACGAGCCGTCGAGCGCGGCGAACGAGATCCGGTTCGGAGACTGGTTGCCCCAGTAGACGATGTCGGCGCCCGCCTGGGCGGCGAAGGCGAGGACCGTCGCCAACGTGACTGCGGCACCCAGAGCCTTGCGGACCACGGCGCGACACTACGGATCCGGGCCGGGTGGTGCAACGGTTTCCGGCGTGAGCTCCTCGATCGAGTCGAGCACGGCGTCGGCGACGGCCAGGCCCTTCGGCGCAGGCGGGAAGGCCGGATTGGGCACGGCGATCACGCGCATGCCGGCGGCCGATGCCGAGAGCAGGCCGTTGGTGGAGTCCTCGATCGCGGCGGCGCGATCGGGCGGCGCGCCCAGGCGCCGCGTGGCCTCCAGGTAGACGTCGGGCGCCGGCTTGCCCGCGGCCACCTCCTCGGACGAGACGGTGGCCTCGAACTCCGGGCCGAGGTCGCCCACCTCGAGCACGAGGTCGATGATCTCCCGGTTCGACGAGGTGGCCAGGGCCAGGGGCCAGCGTGCGGCGATGCGGCGCACGGCCTCGCGGGCCCCTGGGATCCAGGGCAGGTCGGCCCGGTAGCGCTCCTCGACCTCGGCGAGCACGCGGGCGTTGATCTCGGCCGGCTCGAGCGGCACGCCGAGGCGCTCGTGCAGGTAGCGCGACCACTCATTGCTCGACATGCCCATCATCTCCCGCGTCGCGTCGTCGGTCCACTGCCCGCCGGTCGCGCGCACGAGGTCGCGGCGCGCCTCGTCCCACACCTCCTCGGACTGCACGAGCACGCCGTCGAGGTCGAAGACCACCGCGTCGATCACACGACCAATCTAGGGACGTGAGAGGCTGTCCGCATGAAGGCGGTCACCGTGCTCCCAGCGGACGAGCGCGTCGAGCTCGCGGACGTCGAAGCCCCGGCGATGGCCGCCGACGACGACGTCCTCATCCGCGTGCTCGAGGTCGGAGTGTGCGGCACCGACCGCGAGATCTGCTCGTTCGCCTACGGCACGCCGCCCGACGGGTCCGACCATTTCGTGCTTGGGCACGAGTGCCTGGGCGAGGTGGTCGAGGTCGGCTCCGCGGTCACCCGCGTCCAGGAGGGCGACCTCGTCGTGCCCATGGTGCGGCACCCGTGCGCCCACTCCGACTGCCTGCCCTGCCGCAACCACCGCCAGGACTTCTGCGTGACCGGCGACTTCTCCGAGCGGGGGATCAAGGAGGCGCACGGGTTCATGACCGAGCTCGTCGTCGACTCCGAGCAGTACCTGAACGTCGTGCCGCCGGAGCTGCGCGACATCGGCGTGCTGGCCGAGCCGCTGACCATCGCCGAGAAGGCGCGCTCCCAGGTCGACGACGTGCAGGACCGGCTGCCGTGGGGCAGGGACCGGCACCACGCGGTGGTGCTCGGGGCCGGGCCGGTGGGGCTGCTGGGGACGATGATGCTGGTCAACGCCGGCTTCGAGACCACCGTCTACTCGCTGCTGCGCAAGCCCAACCCCGGCGCGGAGATGGCCGAGTCGCTGGGCTGCGAGTACATCTCCTCGCAGGAGGTCACGCCCGCGGAGCTGGCCGACCGTGTCGGACGCATCGACCTCGTCTATGAGGGTGCCGGCGCGTCGGGCATCGCGTTCGAGCTGCTCGCCGAGCTCGGCGCCAACGGCGTCTACCTGTTCACCGGCGTGCCCAGCCAGGGCAAGCCGAGGACGGTGGACACCGACCTGCTCATGCGCCATATCGTGCTGGGCAACCAGATCCTCATGGGGACGGTCAACGCCGGGCGCGCCCACTACGAGGATGCGATCCGCGACCTCGCCGCCTTCGACGCGCGCTGGCCCGACAGCGTGCGCGCTCTGATCACGGGGCGCTTCCCGCTCGACGACCACCGCAAGCTGCTGTTCGGCAAGCCCGAGGGCATCAAGAACGTGTTCGCGGTGGCATGAAGGCCGAGACGCAGACCCACGCCGGCGCGATGCCGGGGCACGAGAGCTATCCGGGCGGCAGCCCGTTCCCGCCCATCGCCGAATACGCCTTCCTCTCGGACTGCCGGCACAACGCGCTGGTGGCGCCCGACGGCACCGTCGAGTGGCTGTGCCTGCCCCGGCCCGACGGCCCGAGCGTGTTTGCCGCGCTGCTGGACCGAACCGCCGGCGGCTTCCGCATCGGGCCTGCCGACCACTCGGTCCCGGGCGGGCGCCGCTACCTGCCCGGCACGCACGTGCTCGAGACCACGTGGATGACCAAGACCGGCTGGCTCAGCGTCCGCGACGCCCTGCTCATCGGGCCCTGGTACCACCGCGACAAGCGCGCCGCCAACCACCACCGCCCGCCGCACGACACCGAAGCCGAGTGTTGCCTGCTGCGCACGGTCAAGTGCCTGAGCGGCACGGTCGAGCTCAACCTCAACTGCCAGCCCGCGTTCGACTACGGGCGCGCGTCGCCGCGCTGGGCCTACGTGGGCGAGGGCTACGAACAGGCGCGGGCGACGGCCGAGGGCGCCGAGGTGGAGCTGTTGCTGACGACCGACCTGCGCCTCGGCTTCGAGCAGGACCGCGCCATCGCGCGCACGACGATGAAGGAGGGCGACACCTGCTTCGCCGCGCTGTCGTGGGCGCCCGACGCACCGCCTCCGACCACGTACGACGAGGCCAACGATCGCATGTGGCACACGGGCGAGTTCTGGCGCCGGTGGATCGGCCACGGCGACTTCCCCGACCACCCGTGGCGGATCTTCCTGCAGCGCAGTGCGCTGACCCTGAAGGGGCTGTCGCACGCGCCCACCGGGGCCATGCTCGCTGCCGCCACGACGTCGCTGCCCGAGACGCCCGGCGGCGAGCGCAACTGGGACTACCGCTACACCTGGGTACGCGACGCGACCTTCACGCTCTGGGGGCTGTACACGCTCGGCTTCGACGCCGAGGCCAACGACTTCTTCAACTTCATCGCCGACGTGGCCGGCGACGCCGGACGCTTCCAGATCATGTACGGGATCGGGGGCGAGAAGCGCCTGCGCGAAGACACGCTGCACCACCTGAGCGGCTATGAGGGCGCGAACCCGGTGCGGGTGGGCAACGGCGCCTACGACCAGGACCAGCACGACGTCTGGGGCGCGGTGCTCGACTCGGTCTACCTGCACACGAAGTCGCGCGACTTCCTGCCCGAGCGCTCGTGGCAGCTGCTCTCGCGCGCGGTGGAGGAGGCCATCGCGCACTGGGCCGAGCCCGACCGCGGCATCTGGGAGGTGCGCGGCGAGCCTCAGCACTTCGTGTCCTCGAAGGCGATGTGCTGGGTGGCGCTGGACCGGGGGTCGCGGCTGGCCGCGATGCAGGGCGACGAGGACCGCGCCGGCCGCTGGGCCGAGATCGCCTCCGACATCAAGGCCGACGTGCTCGCCAACGGCGTGGACGAGCGCGGCGTGTTCACCCAGCACTACGACACCGACGCGCTCGACGCGTCCAACCTGCTGCTGCCGCTCGTCCGTTTCCTGCCCGCCGACGACGAGCGCATCCGGGCCACCGTGCTGGCCGTCGCCGACGAGCTCACCGTCGACGGGCTCGTGCTGCGCTACAAGGTCGACGCCACCGACGACGGCCTGCAGGGCGAGGAGGGCACGTTCACGATCTGCTCGTTCTGGCTCGTCAGCGCGCTGGTCGAGATCGGCGAGCTCGCAAGGGCGCGCACGCTGTGCGAGCGGCTGCTCGGCTATGCCAGCCCGCTGCTGCTCTATGCCGAGGAGATCGACCCCCTCACCGGGCGCCACTTGGGCAACTTCCCGCAGGCCTTCACCCACCTCGCGCTGATCAACGCGGTCACGCACGTGATCCGGGCCGAGCAGCGCCAGCGCCGCGGGTTCCTGCCCGCGGGCGTCTGATGGACCTCGCGCTCGTCTCGCTCGACGCACCGACCGAGGTGCGGGAGTTCGAGAAGGGCCGCTTCGAGGTCTATGCGGTCGGCCCGATGACGCTCGGCCGCGCGACCTACGAGCCGGGCTGGCGGTGGTCCGAGCACGTCGGGCCGGCGACGGGCGAGGCCTCGTGCCCGGTCGAGCACGTGGGCCTCGTGGTCAGCGGGCGGGCGGCCGTGCGCATGGACGACGGCACCGAGCGGGTGATGGAGCCGGGGGAGTTCTTCTACGTCCCGCCCGGACACGACAGCTGGGTGGTCGGCGACGAGCCCTACGTCTCGCTGCACATCATGGGCAGCGAGGACTACGCGGCCGAGTAGGCCCGGCGCAGCCGTGTGGTGGCGGTGTTGCCGGCGGCGTCGCGGGCGGTGACGACGATGCGGGCCAGCGTCCGCTTCGCGCGCTTGGCCCGCGCGCGCTGCGTGTGGCTCAGGCGCAGGGTGAGGACGGCGCGGCCGCCGGCCTCGGCATGACCGCGGGCCGGGCGCAGCCGCGCGGAGGCGGCCGCGCCGCGGAAGCGCAGGGTGCCGGTCGCCGTCAGGTCGCAGGCCTCGTCGCAGGAGACGGCGATGCGCACGGCGCCGCGCCGGCGGCCCACGGCGCGGGCGGCGTGCAGGCTCGGCGCGGTGGTGTCGATGGTGCTCGCGCCGCCGCCGCTTGCACCGCCGCCTGCGCTCGACCCGCCGCCGCTGCTTGCGCCGCCGCCTCCGCTCGACCCGTCGCCGCTCGTGCGCGCCGTGCCGCTGGGCGACCCCGGCCCGCTTCCGCCCGAGGGCGGCGGCGACGCGCCGCCGCCGATCCCCGCGAACGCGGGCGTGACGGGGTTCGGGCACGCGAACGGGTCGGACGCCGAGGTGGCGACGCGGTACACGGTGTGGTCGGCCAGCGCGTAGACGCAGCCGCGCGCGTCCTCGCCGAACGAGATCAGCGAGGCAGTGGACGTCGCGAGGCCGGCCGGGCGCGGGTCCGGGCCGCCGCGCCCGAGGTCGAGGGTGCGCAGGTCGGTGCGGCAGAGGTCGCCGTACAGGTAGCGGCCCGCGAGGTCGGTCAGCGTCGGGTCGCGGACGACGAAGCCGCCGATGATCGCGCAGCCGGTCTGGGCCGGGTCGCCGCTGTGCTGGTAGGCGAAGAACGGCGCGGTCTGGCCGAGGGCGGGCGGGCACGGCTGCGTGGTCGAGCCCTGCGCGAAGTTGCCCTCGCACGTCGCCCAGCCGAGGTTGGCGCCGCGCAGCCCGTTCTCGCGCGTGGCCGCGTCGAGGCGCCCGAGGTCGACCTCCTCCCACGTGCCCTGGCCCACGTCGCCGACGATGAAGTCGCCGCTGAAGCGGTCGAAGGAGGCGCGGAACGGGTTGCGCAGGCCGTAGGCGAAGATCTCCGGGCACGGCGCCGCGCCGGGGCCGGGCCCGCAGCGTGGGCTCCCCGCGAACGGGTTCGTGGGCGCGATGCCGTACGGGTCGCCGTTGGTCTGCCGGCGCGGGTCGATGCGCAGGATCTTGCCCAGCAGCGAGTCGGTGTCCTGCCCGTTCTCGGGCGTCGCGGCGCCGTCGCCGAAGTCGACGTAGAGGTCGCCGTCGGGGCCGAAGAGGATTTGGCCGCCGTTGTGGGCGTTGGCCTGGTGGTGGTCCTGGTGCAGGACCACGCGGGCCGAGCTCGGGTCGGCCTGGTCGGGGTCGCCGGCCGAGCGCTGGTACTCGACGACCTGCAGCTCGCCATTGTCCGCGCTCGAGACCCTGAAGACGTAGAACAGCCCGCTCGTCCCGTAGTCGGCTGGGAAGGCCATCGAGAGCAGCCCGCGCTCGCCGTCGGTGGCGACGTCGGGCACGGTGAGGAACGGCTTCAGCGCGCCGCCCTCGACGACGTCGATGCGGCCGGCGCGCTCGACCACGAACAGCCGGCCGTCGCCGGGCGGCCCGGTGGCGTAGATCGGGTCGGAGGCAAACTGCGCGCCGCTCACCGCGACGAGCGCCGCGCCGGACGCCGCCGCCGCAGTCGCGCCGAGCGCGACCAGCGCGCCGAGCACGGCCAGCGCCCACCGTCGTCCCATGTCCCGGGACGTTACGCCTTCTCGTTGAGGAAAGTCAGGCTTTCCGCGACGTCGGCCAGCCGTGGCGCCGAGCGATCGCGCTCGGAGACGAGCAGCTCGAGGTCGGGCCACGCGATGCCGACGTCGGGGTCGTCGTAGGCGATGCCCGCCTCGGTGGCCGGGTCGTAGTAGCTCGAGCACTTGTAGACGACGTCGGCCTCCTCGGAGAGGACGCAGAACCCGTGGGCGAACCCGACCGGGACCCAGAGCTGGCGCAAGTTGGCGTCGTCGAGCTCGTGGCCGTCCCAGCGGCCGAACGTGTTCGAGTCGCGGCGCAGGTCGACGACGACGTCAAGGATCTGGCCGCGGGCACAGCGCACCAGCTTGGCCTGGCCCGGGTCGGTCTGGAAGTGCATGCCGCGCAGGGTGCCGCGGCGCGAGCGCGAGTGGTTGTCCTGGACGAACTCGACGTCGATGCCGAGCTCGCCCCACACATTGGCGCGGAAGGTCTCGACGAAGAAACCGCGGTCGTCGCCGTGGACGGCCGGCTCGAGCAGGAGCACGCCGTCGAGGCTGGTCGGAAGCACGCGCATGGCGGCGCGCAGGGTAGCCGTTGCAGGATCGCGGCGGTCCGGTGTCGAAACAACCGCTGCCCATGAAGCGCGCCGCGACCACCACGCCCGTGCCGGTCACCGCACCGGATGACGGACAGAAGACCCTGTCCTCATACATCACCGCCCGCTTCGACGAGTTCTCGCGCTCGCAGAAGGACGTGGCGCAGTACATCGTCGACCACCTCGACGAGGCCGCCTTCCAGACCGCCGAGGAGCTCGCGCGCCGCGCGAACACCTCCTCGAGCACGGTCGTGCGCTTCTCCCAGGCGCTCGGCTTCGAGGGGTTCCCCGAGCTGCAGTCGGCGGCGCGCGAGGAGTACCGCCGCCGCCGCGTCGAGGACACCACGGCGGTGTCGCTGTCGGGTCCGCTGTTCGCGCTCGACCAGACCGAGTTCGAGACCGCGCTGGCCTCCGACCACGTCAACGTCGAGGACACCGCGCGCAAGGTCACGCGCAAGGACGTCGACGCGCTGGTCGAGGCGATCGCCTCCGCGCGCATGATCCTCATCGCCGGCACCGACCAGATGGCGTTCTTCGCCTCCTACCTGCGCCACCTGCTCATGCTGCTCGACATCCGCGCCGACCTCGTGGCCTCGCCGTCGCAGGAGGCGCTCGGGCGCCTGGCGCGCATCGACGAGAACACGCTCGTCGTGGGGCTCTCGGCCGGCCGCGCCGCGCCGCTGGTCACGCGCACGATGAAGCTCGCGCGCCACCGCAAGGCCACCACCGCGGCGATCACGGACGCGACGCTGTCCGAGGTCGCCAAGCTCGCGCGCATCCGGCTCTACTACTCGTCGAACTCGCCGGCCTACGTGCGCTCGCACACCGCGCTGCTGTCCATCGTGCAGGCCATCGCGTACGCGGTCTACGCGCGCGACCAGGCCGCCTACGAGGACCGCATCAAGGCCTTCCGGCTGAAGTAGGGCCCCCACCCACCCTCAACGGGGTCTGACCCCCAACACGTGGTGATACGCGAACTCGTTCCTCCCGAGACCGGGCGCGCCTTCGTGGCCATGCGCCCGTTGCGGCCGCAGTACGGAGAGCCCGCCGCGTTCGTGGCCCGCGTCGACGACGTGCAGCGGCCCGAGGGCTATCGCCTGGTCGGCGCGTTCGTGGACGGGGCCGAGGACGCGGTCGCGGTGGCCGGCTTCCGCATCGTGCACCTCATGGGCTGGGGCGAGCGCACGCTGTACGTGGACGACCTCTCCACCCATCCCGACGCGCGCAGGCGCGGGCACGCGCGCGCGTTGCTGAGCTGGCTGGCCGACGAGGCCAAGCGCCAGGGCTGCGACAGCCTCCACCTCGACTCGGCCGTCGGGCCCGAGCGCCTGGACGCCCACCGGCTCTACTTCGCCGCCGGGATGCGCATCGCGTCGTACCACTTCGTGACCCCGGTCGCTCGCTAACCTCGACCCATGCGCGACGAGTCGACGTTCCGGGTCAAGACCGGCCTCGCGGAGATGCTCAAGGGCGGCGTGATCATGGACGTCGTCACCCCCGAGCAGGCCAAGGTGGCCGAGGACGCCGGCGCGGCTGCGGTCATGGCGCTCGAGCGCGTGCCCGCCGACATCCGCCGCGACGGCGGCGTGGCCCGCATGTCGGACCCGACCATGATCCGCGGGATCCAGAAGGCGGTGACCATCCCGGTCATGGCCAAGGCGCGCATCGGGCACTTCGCCGAGGCGCAGGTGCTGGAGGCGCTCGAGGTCGACTACGTGGACGAGTCCGAGGTCCTCACCCCGGCCGACGAGGCCAACCACATCGACAAGTGGGGCTTCAAGGTCCCGTTCGTGTGCGGTGCGACCAACCTCGGCGAGGCGCTGCGGCGTATCGGCGAGGGCGCGGCCATGATTCGCTCCAAGGGCGAGGCCGGGACCGGCGACATCGTCGAGGCCGTCCGCCACCTGCGCGAGATCACCGCCGACCTGCGCCGGCTCAGGAACCTGGACGAGGCCGAGCTTCCCAGCGCCGCGCGCGACCTGCGCGCCCCGCTCGAGCTCGTCCGCGGCGTCGCCGAGGCCGGCCGCCTGCCCGTCGTGCTGTTCTGCGCCGGTGGCATCGCGACGCCCGCCGACGCGTCGCTGGTCATGCAGCTGGGCGCCGAGGGCGTGTTCGTGGGCTCGGGGATCTTCAAGTCCTCGGACCCGCCGCAGCGCGCCCGCGCCATCGTCGAGGCCACGACGCACTTCGACGACGCCGACCGCGTCGCCCGCGCCTCCGAGGGACTGGGGGAGGCCATGACCTCGCTCGAGGCGCGCAAGCTGGGCGACGAGCAGCTCCTCAGCCCACGCGGCTGGTAGCGGCACCATGCCACCGGTGGTCGGCGTCCTCGCCCTGCAGGGCGACTTCGAGGCCCACGCGCGGCTGCTACGCGCCTGCGGGGCCGAGCCGCGCGAGGTCCGCGTGCCGGCCGAGCTCGAGGGCCTCGACGGGCTCGTGCTCCCAGGCGGCGAGTCGACGGTGATGACGCTGGGGATCGAGCGCGAGGGCCTGGCCGCGCCGCTGCGCGCCCTGCACGAGGCGGGCACGCCCATCCTCGGCACGTGCGCCGGGCTGATCATGGCCGACCGCGACCATCTCGGGCTCATCGACGCGCGCGCCCGCCGCAACGCCTTCGGGCGCCAGATCCGCTCCTTCGAGGCCGACCTCGACGTCGCCGGGCTCGACGGGCCGCCGATGCGCGCGGTGTTCATCCGCGCGCCGTGGATCGACGAGGCCGGCCCCGAGGTCGAGGTGCTGGCCAGCGTGGACGGCCATGCCGTCGTGGCGCGCCAGGACGGCGTGCTCGTGGCCGCGTTCCATCCCGAGCTGGCCGACGACCCGCGCCTGCACCGGCTCTTCCTGGAGCGGATCGGGAAGGGCTAGACCGGTTCGCGGTCGCGCGGGCGCGGCCGGGCCCACAGCGCACGCTTGCGGTCGAACTCGTCCCAGTCCGGGCCGCCCTCGTCGCCGGGGTCGGCGGGCTCGGGCTCGTCCGGGGTGGGTGCGCCGCCATCGCCGTCCGAGCGCGCCTTGGCCAGCCACACGGCGAGGCACATGGTCTCCACCGCGGCGGCGATGAGCGCGGCGGCGAACGCGTGGCGGCCGTTGATGGCCGCGTGCAGCCCGACGAGGTAGCCGACGAGGCCGCCGCCCGCGACCGCCATGACCAGGCGCCGCGAGGCCGGGCGCGAGGGGCCGCGCCCGAAGAAGGCAAGGCCGATGGAGACGATCAGGCCCAGCGCCAGCAGCACCTTGACGAAGACCGGAAGCGACGTCATCAGGAGGAGTCTCCCACCGTCCGCAAGCTCTGCGGTGTCGAACGCGTTGGAATCCGGTGTTAGGCCAGCACGTCGCGGCGCGAGTAGTGGCCCACGGCGTCGAACCACCGCTTGGCGCGCAGGCCCTCGCGCAGGTCGCAGTCGGCCACGACCATGCCCTCTTCGTCGTAGAGCGGCCCGGCCAGCACGTTGCCCCAGGTGGGCTCGATGATCGCGGCGCCGCCACGCCCGAACTGCTCGCTGCCCTCGGGCAGGGGCACGGGGAAGTCGTCCGGGAAGGCCGAGGCGGGGATGTACTGCGGGACCGAGACCACGAACGCGCCCGACTCGATGGCGATGTGGCGCACGGTAGCGAGCCAGCCGTCGCTGTCGTCGGCTGTCGGCGCCACCCAGATCTGCGGCCCCCCCTCGTACACCGCCCAACGAGCCAGCGGCATGCGGTTCTCCCAGCAGATCAACCCGCCCACGCGCGCGAAGGGCAACTCCACCGGGGCGAGGTCGTCGCCCGCGCCGACGCCGTGGAACAGCCGCTCGTGCATGGTGGGCATGAGCTTGCGGTGGCGGTGGATGAGGCCCTCGGGGCCGAGGTAGAGCAGGGTGTTGTAGAGCGAGCCGCCCGCGCGCTCGTTGACGCCGATGGCGAGGTGGATGCGGCTGCGCCGGCACGCCGCCGCCAGCCGGTCGACCAGCGGCCCGGGCACGTCGACGGCGTTTTCGTGCAGGCGCGACCAGAGCTCGTCCCATCCGCCGAACGCGGCCGCGCCCTTGGCCCACGCGTTGGACGGATAGAGCGGCACGAAGGTCTCGGGGAGGACGGCCAGCTGCACGCCCGCCTGGGCCGCCTCGTCGAGGAGCGTGACCGCCTTCGCGACCGACGCGTCGGCATCGAGGATGGCCGGGGTGGCCTGGATCGCGGCCACGCGGACCGTCGTGAGCTCGCCCATCAGGCCCGAGCATACGTGTAGGTTCACCCTCCTCGTGGAGGATGTGTTCGATCCGGCCTACGCCGAGGAGCTGGACGCGGTCGCTCCCGACGAGGGCCTGAGACGGCGCGAGTTCCTCGCCCGCACGGCCGCCACGGTTGGCGTTGGCCTCGGGCTCGCCGCCACGCTCGGCCCCGACCGGCTGATCGCCGCGGCCGCCGCGCAGGAGGCCCGCGGCGCCCGGCGCACCGGCCGCGACATCCCCATCGACACCTTCGTCGTGGTGATGATGGAGAACCGCTCCTTCGACCACTTCCTCGGCTGGATGCCCAACGCCGACGGGCGCCAGGCCGGGCTCAGCTACCCGGACGGCGCCGGCAACATGGTCGACACCCACTACCTGCCGCCCGACTTCCAGGGCTGCGGGCACCCCGTGCCCGGCCACCTGTGGAACCAGGCCCGGGTGCAGTTCGACAACGGCGCCGTCGACGGGTTCCAGCTCCCGGGCAGCGGCAACGACGCCTACGCCGTGGGCTACTACCGGGCCAAGGACGTGCCCTTCCTCGCCGCGGCGACGCGCGCGGGGACGACGTGCGACCGCTACTTCGCCTCGCTGATGGCCTCCACCAACCCCAACCGCGCCTACACCCACGCGGCGACGTCGTACGGGAACAAGTTCCTCGTCGTCAACCTCCCCGGCGACCCGCCGCCCCAGTTCCCGACCACGCCCGGCTTCCCCTTCTCGAGCACGATCGAGTCGCGCCTGCTGCGCGCCGGGCTGGAGGGCCGCACCTTCTACAGCGACGTCGACTACGCGTCGATGTGGGGGCGGGGCGGCGTGCAGCACTCGGCGCCGATCGCCGAGTACCACGAGCGCGCGGCGCTGGGCACGCTGCCCCAGCTCTCGTTCGTCGACCCGGAGATGCTGAGCGAGAAGGAGCTCATCGGCGTCACCAACGACCAGCATCCGGTCAGCGACATCCGTACCGGCGAGTGGTTCATGTCCGACGCCATCCACGCGTTCATGCGCTCGCCGCAATGGAAGCGCGGCGCGCTCTTCCTGGTCTGGGACGAGTGGGGTGGGTTCTTCGACCACGTCGTCCCGCCGAGCGTGCCCGACATCAACGCCAGCGCCAACCTCGACGACAACTTCGGGCAGATGGGCTTCCGCACGCCCGCGGTGGTGCTCTCGCCCTACGCCAAGCCGGGCGCTGTCGCGCACACGCGGTTCGGCCACGAGTCGATCCTGCGCATGGTCGAGGACCGCTACCGCCTGCGGCCGTGCACCGTGCGCGACGCCAAGGCCAACTCGATCGCGGCCGCGTTCGACTTCAACCGCAAGCCGCGGCTCGAGCTCCCGCGGCTGCCCACGCCGCCCTCGATCATCTCCCAGCCCTGCTCGGAGCCGAGCACCGAGGTGGAGACGAACGGATGATTCCTGGCTGGCTGGCCAACCAGCAGCGGGTAGAGTCCGCAATGATGGCTTGACGCGACACCAAGAGGAGGCCGGATGACGTCGATCGACAGTGATCTCGACCGCACGCTCGTGATCGATCGCCCGATGTGGGAGGAGGGCCCGCCCCACGCCCTGTTCGGCCGACTGCGCAAGGAGTGCCCGATCCACTGGTCGAGTTCGATCCCCGAGTTCCCGCTCGAGGAGGGCTACTGGTCGGTCACCACGGCCGACGACATCCACACGGTCAGCCGCGACTGGAAGACGTACTCGTCGGCGCACAAGGGGATCACCGCGGCCAGCTACGCCTTCCCGCTCGAGCTCATCCAGGCCATGTTCATCGGCATGGACCCGCCGCGCCACGACCGCCTCAAGGCGCTGTTCCAGGCCGGGTTCACGCCCAAGCGCATCGCCGAGCACGAGGAGGAGATCCGCGGCATCGTCGTGCGCGTGCTCGACCGCCTCGGCGACCGCGAGACCTGCGACCTGGTCAACGACGTGGCCCAGCCCGCGGTCTCGCGCGTCATCCACAGCTTCATGGGCATCCCCGAGTCCGACGACGCCATGTGGGCCGAGCTGATGAACGCGACCCTGGGCGCCGGCGACCCCGACCTCAACCCCGAGGGCGTCGATGCCGTGGTCGAGTCGCTCGTGCCGAGGATCTTCGAGAGCTGCCGGGCGCTCATCGCCGCGCGCCGCGAGGCGCCGACCGACGACCTCACGAGCGTGCTCGTGCACGCCGAGGTCGACGGGTCCAAGCTCGAGGAGCACGAGATCGTCATGGGCTTCTTCCTGCTCGTGGCCGCCGGCAACGACTCGACCAAGGCGACGTACTCGTCGGCCATGCGCGCGCTCATGCAGCACCCCGAGGAGCGCCAGCGGCTGCTCGACGACCCGGCGCTGATCCCCAGCGCGGTCGAGGAGGCCCTGCGCATGTTCCCCGCCTTCGCGCACTTCGCGCGCACGGCGACGCACGACACCGAGCTCAACGGGACGAAGATCCGCGAGGGCGACAAGGTGGTCATGTGGTACGTGTCGTCCAACCGCGACGAGACGCGCTACGACGACCCCGAGCGCTTCGACGTCGCCCGCAACCCCGACCACCAGGCCTTCGGCGCCGGCGGCCGGCACTTCTGCCTGGGCACGGCGCTGGCCCGGCTCGAGCTGCGGATCATGCTCGAGGAGACCCTGCGCCGCTACCCGGACATGGAGCTCGCGGGCGCGCCGACCTGGGTCGAGTCGCCCTTCATCAACCAGCTCAAGACGCTGCCGGTCCGCCTCCGGGCCTGATGCAGCAGCTCACCTACCTCGGGCCGGGGTCGCTCGAGTGGCAGGACGTCCCGGCACCCGAGGGGCCGGGACCCGGCGAAGCGCTCGTGCGCCCGCTGGCGGTCGCCACCTGCGACCTCGACCGCGTGATCCTCGCGGGCGGCGCGGCCTTCTTCCCGCCGCCCTTCCCGTTCGGGCACGAGGGCGTGGGCGAGGTGGTGGACGTGGGCGCCGGCGTCGACCTCGCGGCGGGCCAGCTCGTGTCGATCCCGTTCGAGATCTCCTGCGGGGATTGCGCCGCCTGCCGCCGCGGCCACGACGCGCACTGCGAGCGGGTCCCGCGCCTGTCGACCTACGGCATGGGCGACGGCGCGCGGCGCTACGGCGGGTTCCTGTCCGACCTCGTGCGCGTGCCCTTCGCCCCGCACATGCTCGTGCCCCTGCCCGAGGGCGTCTCGGCGGCGCAGGTGGCCTCGCTCTCGGACAACATCCCCGACGCGTACCGCACGGTCGCGGGCCCACTGGCGGAGAACCCGGGCGCCGCGGTGCTGGTGTGCGGGGGGACGGGCTCGATCGACCTCTACGCGGTCGCCCTCGCGCTCGCGCTGGGGGCCG
>Ga0207688_10000504_pt1 | contig 18809 bp, 20 predicted proteins | sample KBSMiscanthusM4_FD_184296 | JGI IMG/M metagenome (GOLD analysis project Ga0207688, IMG submission 184296) | Miscanthus rhizosphere microbial communities from Kellogg Biological Station, Michigan, USA - M4 (SPAdes) (version 2) | ecosystem: Host-associated > Plants > Roots > Rhizosphere ...
GACGGCAGATACCTGCTGGCGATGATCCGCGGCGATCGCACTTACCGGGTGACCGGAACCCGCGGCAGTACCGCCTATCTCGGATTCCAGGTGCTCGCAGGCACGGGCCTGACCCCGCGACGGATGGCCGGCTACCTCAGCGACACCGACCTCAAGCTGAGCTCGGGGGCGTTCGCACTCTTGCTCTCGGCGGTCGAGCCGGCCGCCCACATCCTCGGTGCGGCGCACTGGATTCCCATCCCGGCCGATGCCTCATCGATCGTGGTGCGCGAGTACATCGGCGACGCAGATACCGAAGATCCCGCGACCATGGACATCGAATGCGTTGACGCCGAGCCATTGCAGCCGATAACGGACGCTGAGGCCGCCGAACAGTTCACCGCGATGGCGTGGACGATCGTCAAGCTGGCCACGCTCCACCGCACCGTCAAGCCCGAGCTGCTGACCCAGCCCAACGCGCTGCTGAGCGCGGAGGCGGCCGAACTGGGCAACGCCGACACCACCCCTGACAACCTGTACATGATCGGGACGTTCGCATTGGAGCCCGACGAATCGTTGGTGCTGGAGTTCAGCCCGCCCGATACGCGGTACTGGAGCATCACCCTGGAAAGCATCTGGCATGAATGCCTCGAGCCCCGGCATCGGCACAGCTCCGTAACCAACAAGGGATGTCGCCCGGACGTCGACGGCATTGCCCGAATCGCTTCGGCACCAAGGACTTCGGGCACGGCCACTGGCTGGACACCGGCGGTCGGTACCGCGGCTTCGTCGTGCTGCGCTGGCTCGACAACCCCCAGCCGCCCGCCGTGCGCACCACGGTCTGTCGCGGCCAGGTGGCGTCGTGACAGCCGAGCGCTTTCAACCGGACCGGTTCGTCGAGCAGGCGTGCGAGCTGGCAGGCAGCGATGACTTCGGCAACGACGACACCTGGCGTGATGGGCTCGCACGGCTGTGCGAGGGCCTGGTCGCCGAGGCCCGGCTCAACGATCTCGGCATCGAGATCGCGGCGCTGGACATCGTCCGCCCGCTGATAAGCCGACTACAGATCATCAAGTGGCGCAAGGAGAATCCCGACGTGGCGGCTCGACCCGTCACCCGGCCGATCTTCATCGTGGGCCAGCCCCGCACCGGGACCACGATCCTGTTCGACCTGCTCGCCCAGGATTGCGCGCTTCGGCCACCGCTGACGTGGGAGGTCGACACTCCCTTCCCGTTGCCGCGGCCCGAGACCTACGACACCGACCCGCGGATCGCCGAAACCCAGGCGATCCTCGAGATGTCCGAGCAGATCGTCCCCGGCTTGATGGCGTTTCATCCGATGGGGGCGTTGGTCGGCCAGGAGTGTGTCCGCATCACCGCGGGCCAGTTCTGCAGCATGATCTTCTCGGTGCAGTACCGGCTGCCCAGCTATTACCGGTGGCTGCTGTACGAGGCCGACCATCATCCGGCCTACGGTTATCACCGAATGTTTCTGCAGCACTTGCAGTCTGGGGTTGCCGGACAGTGGCTGCTGAAGTCGCCTGCGCACCTGTGGCAGCTGGACGCGCTGGTGGCCGAGTACCCCGACGCGCTGATCGTGCAGACGCACCGGGATCCGCTCAATGTCATCTCCTCGATCAGCGCGCTGACCCACCATCTGCGCCACCTGGCATCCGACGAAAGCTCGATCACCGAATGCGCTGCGCAGTCCTGCGAAGAGATCGTCGTCGGACTCGAGCGGGGCATGAAGCTACGCGACTCGCTGGACGGACAGCGGGTCGTCGACGTGCAGTTCGCCGACTTCATCCGTGACCCGTTCGCGACCATCCGGGCGCTGTATGCCGAACTCGGCCGCGACCTCGAACCCGTTGCCGAGCAGAACATGCGCACGTTCCTGGCGGCCCATCCGGGTGACGGCGGTGGCAGCCGATACTGCTGGGCGGACACCGGTCTCGATGCGGGGCTGGTGCGCGAGCAGGTCGGCGCGTACCAGCAGCGCTACGGCGTGCCCGACGAGCCGCTCAGATAGCGCGGCCGAACCGCCAGGAGCGGCGTGGGCCGCGGATGTCCACCGACCCGCACACCACTTTGCCGGTGAGGATGACATGCGGCCTGCCCTCGGCGACTGCGTCCTTGCGATGGTCGTGCGCGCTGCCGACGTTGACTTCCACGTCATCGATCGAGGCGCTCGCCCCGTCGGGAAGCCGCAGATCCAGGCCGCCGAACTTGATGTCCAGCTCGATGACCACGATCGGTCCTGCGAAGCGAGCCCTGGTGAGATCGAGGTCCACCGAACCCATCCGCCGGTGCAGGGCCAGTCGCGTCGGCACGATCCACTCCCCCTGGCGCTTAAGTGAGCCGAGCACCCCGCGCAGTTCCACCCGATCGGTGGCCGACGTCACGATCGCGCCAGGCCCGGGCAGATCGAAGACGAGCGCGTCGAGGTCGGAGTGCATTCGCGCCTGCGACACCAGCGCCGAGCGCTCCTCGAACTCGTCGATATCGATCAGCCCCAGCGCGACCGCGTTGTGCAGTCGCCGCAGCGTTCCGTTGCGGTCGGCGTCCGAGACGCGCATCGCGTATTCGTGGTTGATGTCCGCCATAGCCCTCTGCGGACAGGCTACTCAGGCCAGGTAGTCGGGCGGTAGCTGATCCAACATGCCCTTGAGCATCCGCACCGCGTACTCCGAGCTGCCGCCCCCGACGATCAGCGCCGCGAATGCCATGTCGCCGCGGTAACCGGCGAACCACGCATGCGATCCGCCGTTGAATTCGGCCTCACCGGTCTTGCCGCGCACGTCACCCGAGCCGCCAAGATCCTTGGCGGTGCCGTTGGTGACAACCAACTGCATCATCGGCCGAAGCCCGTCGAGCATCTTCGGGGTGATAGGCGTGCGGTCGCCGGTGACGATCGCCGGACGGCCCTCGATCAGTTGCGGCACAGGCGTTTTCCCGGCCGCAACGGTCGCAGCCGCCATCGCCATCCCGAAGGGGCTCACCAGCACCTTGCCCTGCCCGAAGCCATCCTCGGTGCGCTCGGCCAGGTTTACGGTGGGCGGCACGGAGCCGGACACCGTGTTGATCCCCTCGATCTGGTAGTCGGGCCCGATGCCGTACTGCGCGGCGGCCATCGTCAGGCTGCGCGGCGCCATCCTGCTGGCGAGTTCCGCGAAGGTGGTGTTGCACGAGTTGGCGAAGGCCCGCGACATCGGCACCGTGCCGAGGTCGAACCCACCGTAGTTCGGGATCGTGCGCTGGCCGATGTCGATGGTGCCGGGGCAGCCCAGCAGCGTGTTGGGCGTGGCCATGTCGCGGTCGATGGCCGCACCCGCGGTGATGATCTTGAACGTCGACCCGGGCGGATACAGGCCGGTCGTGGCGACGGGCCCCTCGCTGTCGGCGGCCGCGTTCTGCGCGACGGCCAGGATCTCACCCGTCGACGGCTTGATCACCACGATCATCGCCTTCTTGCCCGTGGTGTTGACCGCGCCCTGCGCGGCGTGCTGTACGGCGCGGTCCAGGCTGATGGTCACCGACGGCGCAGGGGCGCCCGGCACCTCGTTGAGCACGTCGACGTCGACACCGTTCTGGTTGACGGTGACCACGCGCCATCCGGCCTGCCCGTCCAGTTCGTCGAGGACCGCGCTCTTGACCTGACTCACGATGTCGGGTGCGAACGAGTCGTCGGTCGGCAGCAGTTCGGCCTGCGGTGTGACCACGACACCGGGCAGGGCCCCGATCGCCCCGGCCACCCGGTCGTGATCGGACTGCCGCAACGTGATCAGGCTCAGCGGGTCCTTCGACGAGCTGGCCTGCTCGGCGAGCCGCTGCGGGTCCAACGTGTCGTCGAACGGCCGCAGCGCGTCAACCACGGCGCGAGCGGTCGGCATCAACGCGCCGCCGGCGGACTTCGCGTCCAGCGCGTAGTGGTACAGGTTGCCGGGCACCAGCACGTTGGTGCCGCCGCGCTCGTTGACCGACGCCCGCCGCGGCGGGTCGGCACGCAGCGCGAAGGTCTGGTGCTCGCCGAGGCGCGGATGCAAACCAGTGGCGCTCCACCGAACCTCCCACCGCCCCTCGTCGCGGACCATGTTCAACTGCCCGTCGTAGGCCCATGTCCGGTTCTTCGGCAGGTGCCAGGTGTAGCGGTAGGTGATGCTGCCTGTGTCCTCGGCGTATTTCGAACCCAGGATCTGCGCGTCCAACCGCACCGCCTGCAGCCCCGCCCACGCCTCGTTGAGCGCAGACCTTGCGTCGGCCGGCTTGTCGGCGAGCTCGGCGGCGGCCGCGGTGTCACCTGTCGCCAGCGCGGCGAAGAACTTCTCGGCCGTCGGTTCGGGTCCGTTCGGTTTCGGAGTGCATGCATTGAGCGTCGCCGCTACCGCCGCGACCGTCAGCAGACTGGCCGCACGTGATGCTGTTGAGAGCCATGTTGCCATTGGGGCTGATGTTAGAAGTGTGGCGGCCGTTCGGCGCGTAGGCACACCGAGATCGCACCGTGACACTTGCGCCCTTGCGCCGAAACTCACGTTTGGGCGTAAAAGTGCGAGAGCGAAGCTACAAAACGTCGATTTCGACGACTACGACCCAGCAGCAGGCGCGCGCACTACTAGCGGTACCGCCGGGAAGTACGCGGCCATCTCCGAACGCGACTTGCGCAGCGCGGCCGTGCCGTAGCCGCGCTTGCGGTGGGCGGGATGGATCCAGATCCGGACATTGACCTCGCCGCCGGCCAGCTCGCCGAACACCATGCCGATCTTTTCCGAACCGTCGATAGCCACCAGCCACGCCGCCTCTTCGGCGTCGACCCGGTCCACTGCGGCGCGGATCTCGTCGTCGAGGTCACCGGCGGGCGCCCCCGAGCCGTCACCTGCCGCACGCACGTCGTCGGTGCGCGCGGCGAAGATGTCGCGGTCCTTATCGGCCGCGAACGGCCGCAGCACCAGGTTTTGACCCGTGCTCGCCGGCTGCTCGCCCATCGTGAAGCTGAGCTGGGTGTTGAGGTCCTCGAGTTCTGCGGCGATCCTGCGCCGCGAGACCTTGGTGAGCCGGTCGAACGACAACCGGAGCACCGCTTCGGCGGCGACCAGCGACGTGCCAAGCGCCGAGGCGATCGATTCGACGGCGGCGTCGTAATCCTCGGATTTCACAATGACATCGAGCATTTCGTGTCGCCGTTCGAGCGCGCGGACCAATGCGTCGGCGATCTCCCTGCGTGCCACTCTGCGGTCGTGGTCGGTCATGGGTGAAGCGTAGTCAGCAGCCCCGCCGCTGGAAAATCAGTCGAGAAGGACGGTCGCGAATGTGCCGACCTCGGTGAAACCGATGCGCGAGTAGGTGGCGCGGGCGACGGTGTTGAAGTCGTTGACATACAGACTCGCGATGCGGCCGCTGCGGACCACCGCCGACGCCAGCGTCGCGGTGCCCGCGGTGCCCAGGCCGTGGCCGCGCCAATCGGGATGCACCCATACGCCCTGGATTTGTCCAACCGATGGCGACTGCGATCCGACCTCGGCCTTGAAGACCACCTGGCCGCGCTCGAAGCGGGCCCATGCGCGGCCCGCGGCGATCAGCCCCGCGACCCGACGCCGGTAGCCGCGTCCACCGTCGCCGATGCGCGGATCAATGCCGACCTCACCGATGAACATGTCGATGGCCGCCACCAGATAGGCGTCCAGTTCGTCGACGCGGACCGGGCGCACGGCAGGGTCGACGGGCGATTGCGGTGCCGTGCTCAACGCCATCAACGGCTGATGATCGCGCACATCGCGCGCCGGGCCCCAGGCGTGCTCGAGGCGGCGCCACATCGGCATCACGCTTTCGGCGCGGCCCACAAGTGATGAGCAGCGCCGCGCGGTGCTCATCGCCTTGTCCGCGAACGCGTTTAGATCGGTGAGGTCGCCGCGTAGTGGGATCAGGTTGGCGCCCGCGTAGCACAGCGACTCGGTGGCCCGACGTCGCGTCCACAGCTCCCCGCCGATCGCGGAGGGCTCGATGCCGTGTTCGGCGACCCGCGAAGCCACCATGCAGGAACCGACCGGATCCTCCTCGAGCACCTGGCGAACCGCCGCGGCGTCACGCACCACCGACACCCGGCGTTCGTCGACGAGGCGAAAAAGCGGCGGAGCCGACATGGAGACTCTTTCCGACCGATCCGGGGGGTGGTGACCCCGCTCACAGGGCCATGCTCAGCTTACGGTCACAACCGGCGAACCGCTGGCAGATGTTTCGTCGCCACGCTCTTGCGCGATTCGCATGGCCTCTTCGATCAACGTCTCGACGATCTGCGCCTCCGGCACGGTCTTGATCACCTCGCCCTTGACGAAGATCTGCCCCTTGCCGTTGCCGGACGCGACGCCGAGGTCTGCCTCGCGCGCCTCACCGGGACCGTTGACGACGCAACCCATCACCGCGACGCGCAACGGAACCTCCATGCCCTCCAGGCCCGCGCTGACTTCGTTGGCCAGCGTGTAGACGTCGACCTGCGCGCGGCCGCACGACGGGCACGACACAATTTCCAGCGACCGCGGCCGCAGGTTCAGCGACTCCAGGATCTGGGTGCCGACCTTGACTTCCTCGATCGGCGGCGCCGACAGCGACACCCGGATCGTGTCGCCGATGCCCCGCGACAGCAACGCGCCGAACGCCACCGCGGACTTGATGGTGCCCTGGAACGCCGGGCCTGCCTCCGTCACGCCGAGGTGCAGCGGGTAGTCGCACTGGGCGGCCAGCTGCTCATAGGCGGCGACCATGATCACCGGATCGTTGTGCTTCACGCTGATCTTGATGTCGCCGAAGCCGTGCTCCTCGAATAGCGATGCCTCCCAGAGGGCGCTTTCCACCAGCGCCTCGGGGGTGGCCTTGCCGTACTTGGCCATGAACCGCTTGTCGAGCGATCCGGCGTTGACGCCGATGCGGATCGGGACGCCCGCCGCTCCGGCGGCCTTGGCGACTTCGGCGACCCGGCCGTCGAATTCCTTGATGTTGCCGGGGTTTACGCGCACCGCAGCGCAGCCGGCGTCGATCGCGGCGAAGATGTACTTGGGCTGGAAGTGGATATCGGCGATCACCGGGATCTGGCTGTGCTTGGCGATCTCGCGCAGCGCGTCGGCGTCCTCCTGTCGCGGGCACGCCACGCGGACGATGTCGCAGCCGGTCGCGGTCAGCTCGGCGATCTGTTGCAGCGTCGCGTCGACGTCATGTGTCTTCGTGGTGGTCATCGACTGCACCGCCACGGGATGGTCGCTGCCGATGCCGACGTTGCCGACCATCAGCTGGCGGGTCTTGCGGCGCGGCGCTAACACGGGCGCCGGAGGTGCCGGCATGCCTAGACCAATTTGTTGGCCGGTGGCCATCGGTGTCTCCTATTGGAACGGTCTGATCGGGTTGACGAAGTCAGCGGTCACCGTGAGCGCCATATAGCCGATCACCACGACCAAGATGACGTAGGTGGCCGGCATGAGCTTGAGGTAGTTGACCGGCGCCGCGGCCACCATGCCGCGCGCCTTGCGAATCATATTGCGGATCTTCTCGAACACCGCAATCGCGATGTGCCCGCCGTCGAACGGCAGCAGCGGCACCAGGTTGATCGCGCCGAGCACGAAGTTCAGCTGCGCCAGGAAGAACCAGAAGGCCATGAAGTAGCCGTGCTCGAACGCGTCGCCGCCGATGATCGACGCGCCCACGACGCTGATCGGGGTCTCCGGATCGCGTTCGCCGCCGCCGATGGAGTGCACAAGCGCGCCGATCTTGGTGGGGATCTTCGCCAGTGACTTACCCAGTTCGACGGCGAGGTCGCCAGTGAACGCAACGGTGCCCGGGATCGCGGTCACCGGGTTGAACTGCTCGTACTTGATGGCCCCGAATTCGGCGGCGGAGATGCCGACCGCCGCGACGGTGGACGGGGCCTTGGCTGTGTCAGAAGTCCAGCGCTGGGTCCTGGTGACGTCGACCATGGTGGAGAATTCGGTCGTCGTCCCGCCCTCAGTCCTTTTTATGACGAACTGCGTCGGCCCGGTCAGTGCGCGCACCGCGGCGACCATCTCGTCGGGGTTGTGTACGTCCTTGTCGCCGACCTTGACGATGATGTCGCCGGACTCGATGCCCGCAGCCGCCGCCGGTCCGACCCCATCGCACTTGCCCATCTGGCCTTTACTGAGTTCCGGTGCGACACAGGATGTCTCGCTGACGTAGGCGGCGGGTTGCGGATGCAGGTTCGGCAGACCCCAGATCAGCGCCATCCCGTAGATCAGCACCAGACCGATGACGAAGTTCATGGCGGGCCCGGCGAACAGCACCAGCACCCGCTTCCAGGTCTTCTGCCGGTACATCGCGTAGGGCTGGTCCTCCGGCGCGATCTCGTCGATCGCGGTCATGCCCGCGATGTCGCAGAAGCCACCGAGCGGGACCGCCTTGACGCCGTATTCGGTGTAGCCGAGCTTGTTGGGCCGACGCGTCGACCACAGCGTCGGGCCAAAGCCCACGAAGTAGCGGCGCACCTTCATCCCGGTCGCGCGCGCCGCCCACATGTGCCCGCACTCGTGCAGCGCCACCGACACAAGGATGAAGAGCGCAAAAAGCGCGACGCCGATGATCCACATCATCATTTGGTGGTGACGACCTCCCGGGAAACTGCGCCCTTTGCCCGGTCGCGGGCCCAGTGTTGCGCATCAAGTACGTCTTCCACGGTAGCGGGTTCGGCGGCCCACTGGTCGGCAGCGCGCAGGACCTCGGCGATCGTTCGCACGATCGCCGGGAACCGGATGCGGCCCGCAAGGAAGGCCGCCGCGGCCTCTTCATTGGCGGCGTTGTAAACCGCGGTCAGGCAGCCGCCCTTCCTGCCCGCCTCGCGTGCCAGCTCCACCGCCGGGAACACCTCGGCGTCGAGCGGCTCGAACTCCCACGTCGAGGCGGTGGAGAAGTCGCAGGCCAGGGCGGCTTCGGGGACGCGGGCCGGCCAGCCAAGCGCCAGCGCTATCGGCAGCTTCATATCCGGCGGGCTGGCCTGGGCCAGGGTCGAGCCGTCGGTGAAGGTCACCATCGAGTGCACGATCGACTGCGGGTGAACCACGACCTCGATCCGGTCATACGGGACGCCGAACAGCAGGTGGGTTTCGATGAGCTCCAGACCCTTGTTCACCAGCGAAGCCGAGTTCAGCGTGTTCATCGGGCCCATCGACCAGGTGGGATGCGCACCGGCCTGCTCGGGGGTGACGTCCTCGAGTCGCTCGGCCGTCCAGCCGCGAAACGGGCCGCCCGACGCGGTCAGCACGATCTTGGCCACTTCGTCTCCAGTGCCGCCACGCAGGCATTGCGCCATCGCGGAGTGCTCGGAGTCGACGGGCACGAGCTGGCCAGGCTTGGCGGCCTTGAGCACCAGCGGTCCGCCTGCGACCAGCGATTCCTTATTAGCCAGAGCGAGGCGGACGCCGGTGGCGAGCGCCGCCAGCGTGGGCTTGAGCCCGAGCGCGCCGACCAGGGCGTTGAGCACCACGTCGGCCTCGGTGTTCTCGACGAGCCGGGTGACCGCGTCCGGCCCCGCGTAGGTGACGTCGCCGACCCGGACGGCCGCGGCGTCGTCGGCGACGGCGACATTCGACACGCCCGTCTCGGCGCGCTGCCGGACCAGCAGGCCGGGACTGCCTCCGCCGGCCGCCAGCCCGACGACCTGGAAGCGGTCGGGGTTGGCGGCGATGACGTCCAGCGCCTGGGTGCCGATCGAGCCGGTGCTGCCGAGTATCAGCACTCGGGTTCTGCTCACCGACCTATTGTGCCGCGCGCGGTGCCCGCGGCGGTGACCGCGTGCTCGCGAGAAGAAAGTGACGCAATTGTGACGCCGACGATCCGTGTCCATCCGTGACGGGCGCCACACCGAATCCCCGGTGTCAGTGCAGAGGGCGGGTAGAAACCCCGTCACGACAAGGGAGCAAGAGCGCCATGAAAGTTAGTCATCGCAAGGCAATCTCGGTGGCGGGCCTGGCCGCGATCGCGGTCCTGGGTCTGTCGGCGTGTTCGGAAGGCGCCTCCACCTCGGCCACGGCGCAGCCCGCCAGTTCGACCATGGCGGCCACCAGCGCCGCCCCGAAGCCGATGGACCAGCCGGTGGATCCCGGCGCCAACCTGGTCGGACCGGGCTGCGCCGACTACGCCGCCCAGAACCCCACCGGCCCCGGCTCGGTGACCGGAATGGCGCAGGACCCAGTGGCGGTGGCGGCGTCGAACAACCCGCTGTTGACCACTCTGACCGCCGCGGTGTCGGGCAAGCTGAATCCGAACGTGAACCTGGTCGACACGCTCAACGGCAGCGAGTTCACGGTGTTCGCGCCAACCGACGCCGCGTTCGCGAAGATCGATCCCGCCACCATCGAGAAGTTGAAGACGGACTCGGACCTGCTGTCCAGCATCCTCACCTATCACGTGGTGCCCGGACAGGCCAGCCCCGCGCAAGTGACCGGCACGCACAAGACGGTCCAGGGCGATGAGGTCACGGTGACCGGCATGGGCAACAACCTGAAGGTCAACAACGCCGGGGTGGTGTGCGGTGGCGTCAAGACCGCCAACGCGACCGTGTATCTGATCGACACCGTGCTGATGCCGCCGGCCAAGCCCGGTATGTAGCACCGACCACGAATGTGCCCCATCCGACGAGGCGGTCCGGCTCAGCGCCGGGCCGCCTCGTCGCATGCACTCATTACCAATCAATGACGTTGTCTCACAACGGTGTCCGAACTGACCTAGGCTACGAAGTACAGATATGACAACACTCATCGCAATCGGCTTCATCGGCGGGTTGATCACCGGCATCTCGCCGTGCATCCTGCCGGTGCTGCCCGTCATCTTCTTCTCCGGTACGCAGGGCGGCCGGGCGACCGAGACGGAACACGACGCGTCGGGCACCGTTGCCACGAAAGTCAGGACCAAGCGCACGCTCTCGGAAACGCTGCGGCCCTACCGCGTGATCGCAGGCCTGGTGTTGAGCTTCAGCGTGGTCACCCTGCTCGGTTCGACGCTGCTGTCCCTGCTGCACCTGCCCCAGGACGCGATCCGCTGGGTGGCGCTCGTCGCACTGCTGGCCATCGGCGTCGGGTTGATCTTCCCGCAGTTCGAGGCGCTCCTCGAGAAGCCGTTCTCGCGGCTTCCGCAGAAGCAGTTCGGCTCGGGGACAAGCGGTTTCGGCCTCGGGCTGGCGCTCGGCGTGCTGTACGTCCCGTGCGCAGGCCCGGTGCTGGCCGCCATCGTCGTCGCGGGCGCCACCGGAACCATCGGGCTCAACACGGTGGCGTTGACGCTGTCCTTCGCCGCCGGCGCGGCCTTGCCACTGTTGTTCTTCGCGCTGGCCGGGCAGCGGGTGGCCGAGCGCGTCGCCGCCTTCCGGCGCAAGCAGCGGGAGATCCGCATCGTGGCAGGGATCGTCACGATCCTGCTGGCCGTCGCGCTGGTGTTCAACCTCCCGGCGGTGCTGCAACGGGCGATCCCCGACTACACCGGAGCGCTGCAGAAGCAGGTCGGCGGTGAGGAACAGTTGCGCGAGCTCAACCTCGGCGGCATCGTCAACGACCAGAACGACGAGCTGTCCAACTGCTCCGACGGCGCATCCGAATTGCAGAGCTGCGGTACCGCCCCCGACATCAAGGGCATTACGGCGTGGCTGAACACCCCCGGTGGTGCGCCTATCGACCTGAAGTCGTTGCGCGGCAAGGTCGTACTCATCGACTTCTGGGCATACTCCTGCATCAACTGCCAGCGCGCGATCCCCCACGTCGTCGGTTGGTACGGCGCCTATCACGACAAGGGTTTCGAGGTGATCGGCGTCCACACGCCCGAGTACGCGTTCGAGAAGGTCCAGTCCAACGTCGCCAGCGGTGCGAAGGATCTCGGCATCACCTACCCGGTCGCCATGGACAACGCGTTCTCGACGTGGACCAACTATCGCAACCGGTACTGGCCTGCCGAATATCTCATCGACCAGCAGGGCACGGTCCGGCACATCAAGTTCGGTGAGGGCGACTACGACGTCACCGAAAAGCTGATCCGGCAACTGCTTTCAGAAGGCGGCGAGAACCTGCCGCCCGCAGTCGACGCGCCGGACAGCACGCCCACCGAGGCGCTCACGCCCGAGACGTACTTCGGCGTCGGCAAGGTGGCGAACTATGCGGGCGAGGGCGCCTACGACCAAGGCATCCGCACGTTCTCGCTGCCTAAGCAACTGGCCGACGACAGTTTTGCGCTGCGTGGCACGTGGGCATTGGACTACCAGGGCGCCACCGCACCCAACGATGACAACGCCATCACGCTGAACTACCACGCCCGCAACGTGTACCTCGTGGTCGGCGGCTCGGGCACGGTGACCGTGACGAGAGATGGTGCGAAAACCACCATTCCGGTCAGCGGCCCACCCAACATGCGTCAGATCGTGGCCGACGACGAGGACGGCGCCGGGAGCCTGGAGGTCTCATTGTCCAAGGGGCTGCAGGCGTTCTCGTTCACCTACGGATGACGCGTCGACTGGCTCAGGCCGGCCGGAAGACCATGGCGACGCCGTTCATGCAGTAGCGAAGGCCCGTGGGCTGCGGCCCGTCGTCGAACACGTGGCCGAGGTGACCGCCGCAGCGTCGGCAGAGCACCTCGGTGCGCGTCATGAGCAGACTGTCGTCGGGTCGCTCGATCACCGCATTGTCGAGCGGCTTCCAGAAGCTCGGCCACCCGGTGCCGCTGTCGAACTTGGTGTCGGAGGAGAACAGGTCGAGCGCACACCCGGCACAGCCGAAGACGCCACGCCTGTGTTCATCGTTGAGTGGACTGCTGTACGGCGTCTCGGTGCCGGCTTGTCGCAGAACGTCGTACTGAGCGGGAGTCAACAGCCGCTTCCACTCGTCGTCGGAATGCGTGACCTCGTAGTCGACCGGCGGAGCGGCCGTCGCCGAACGTGCGCATGCGCCTGCGGCGGCAATGCCGACGAAGGCCGCACCTGCACTGGCCAGGAATCGCCGTCTTGTCGCGTCCATCGCACCGATCCAAGTCATTCGATTGATTCTAGAGAGCAAACCTAGTCTCAACCGCGCCCTAAGTCGTTGCGGCTGAACTGCTGTCATAGTTCTGTAAGGAAGGACCGGAGCAATTGTCGTTACGCTTGACGGCGTGTCGACTAAGAACGCGATGCGGCCGGCAGTCCTGGCCGTTGTCTTGACCGTGGCGGTCATGGCGGCTGGTGCGTGCGGCGGCGGCCCATTCCCGCGTGCTGCCGCCTCGGCGACGATTCCCGGTCCCCTGATCGACGAGCCCGCAGGCACTCCGGGCGGCAGTGAGACGGCGGTGCTGGCAGGCGGCTGCTTTTGGGGCGTGCAGGGCGTATTTCAACACGTGAGGGGCGTATCGCAGGCCGTCTCCGGTTACGCAGGCGGTGAGGCGTCGACCGCTCAATATTCCACCGTGGAGACGGGTACCACCGGTCACGCCGAGTCAGTACGTATTACGTACGACCCCAGTCAGGTGAAGTTCGGACAATTGCTTCACATCTTCTTCGCCGTCGTCCACGACCCGACCGAGCTCGATCGGCAGGGCCCCGACGTCGGCAACCAGTACCGATCGGCGATCTTCCCGCAGAGCGACGCTCAACAGAAAATCGCCGACGCGTACATCGCGCAACTCAACCAGGCGAAGGTCTTTGACGCGCCGGTCGTCACGCGCACCGACAGGGACTCGGGTTTCTTCCCGGCCGAGGACTACCACCAGGATTACCTGAACTCGAACCCGACCGCGCCCTACATCGCCATCAACGACATGCCGAAGCTCGACGGTCTCAAGCAGCTGTTCCCGGACCTGTACCGCGAGCAGCCCGTGCTGGTGCACGCGCAGACAGGCTGAATTCGACCTCAACGATTCACGGCTGACGGGTCGACGGTCGCCTCGATCTTCAGAATCAAGTTGTCACGCACCGTCAGCACGAGCACCGCGAACAGCCGCCGGTCGGCGAATGCAAGCAGCACCGGCTCCCCGACCGGTCCGGTCACCAGCGTGGCGCCGTGGCCCAGGTAGCGCAGCAGGTTCGTAGCCACCTCTTCCGGGCCGTGATTGATCTGCGGCGGAGGGGCGAAGTCACCGACGATCGTGCCGACGCCCCACACGGTCGGATCCAGAACGGCGGTCAGCGCTTGCAGATCGCCGTTGGCGCACGCGGTGATGAACCGCTCGGTGACGACCTGATGTTCGGCGTCACTGATGTCCGCGACCCGCGGCCGTGATTGAGCTGAAGCGACTGCGAACTTCGCCCGGGCCCGCCGCGCGAGCTGGCGACAGGTGCCGACGGGCCTGCCCACCGTCTCGGCGATCTCCTCGAACGGCATCTGGAATACGTCGTGCAGGACGAACGCCACCCGCTCACCGGGGTTCAGCCGCCGCAGCACCTCCAGCAGTGCGGTGCGGACCTCGTCGTCGAGCGTGACCCGGTCGGCGGGATCGACCTCCCGCGACTGCGTGACGTCAAGAGCGGCCGATTCGTCCGGGTGTTCGTGGCGGGCGCGCGCGGACCGCATCTGGTCCAGGCAGAGCCGGCCCGCGACGACGGTCAGCCAGGCGCGGATGTCGTCGATCTGTGACGGATCGGCGCGCGAAAGCCGAAGGAATGCCTCCTGCGCGACGTCCTCCGCCTCGCCGATGTCGCCGAGCATCTGATACGCGAGGTTCACCAGATACGGGCGGTGGCTGCGCCACGCCGCTTCGACCGACGGTGAATCGCTCATGCAGTAATGACGAAGTGGCGGGGCGAAAAGTTACCCGGGCCGTGGTGTAACTTTTCCGGGCGCGACGTCGTCCTTGCCTTCATGAACGCAATTCTCGTCACGGGTGCAACCGGCAACGTCGGCCGCCCACTGGTCACCCAACTCGCATCAGCCGGCATCGAGGTCCGTGCGGTCACCCGACAGCCAGACACCGCACGCTTTCCCGACGGCGTCAAGGTCGTGGGCACCGCGGCAGAGGGTCTGTCCGGCGCCTCGGCGGTATTCCTCAACTCCCGCGCACTCGGCGACGAACTGGGCCCGCTCGTGCGTCGGGCGGGCCGCGAAGGTGTCACGCGCCTCGTTTCGCTTTCGGCGATCAACGCCGACGACGATTTCTCGCGCCAGCCATCGCGCTTCCGTGGCGACCGCAACAAAGAGGTCGAGCAGCTCGCCGTCGACTCCGGTTTGGAATGGGTGAGCCTGCGCCCAACCGTGTTCATCACCAACTTCTTCGGCATGTGGGCGCCGCAGATCCGGGCCGGTGATGTAGTCAACGGCCCGTACGCGACTGCCTCGACCGCACCTATCGTCGACCGTGACATCTCCGCTGTGGCGGCCAAGGCGCTGCTTACCGACGAGCTCGTCGGCCGCAAGATTCCGTTGACCGGGCCGCAGGCATTCACGAACACCGAGTTGGTGGAACTCATCGGCACCGTTCTCGGCCGACCCCTGCGCTACCAGGAGGTCGCTGTCGAGCTTGTGCGCCAGCGCTTCCTCGGCCTGGGATTCTCATCCGAGTTCGCCGACGCCTACATCGCGTTTCTGGAGGCGACGGTTTCCAAGCCGGCATTGGTCACGAGCGAGGTCGAGACGATCCTCGGCCGTCCCGCCGGAACGGTCGCCGAAAGCGTCGCCGCCCATCGCGAACTGTTCATTGATCAGTAAGGGAGACAAGCCATGTCGGCACATCGTCCACCGCGGTACCTCAAGCCGATGAACAAGTTCATGATGGCGGTCCAGAAGCTCGGCATCCCGACGGGCCCGGCGATGGTCCTGACGGTGCCGGGCCGACAGACCGGAAAGCCGCGCAGCACCCCGATGACGCCGTTCGAGCACGACGGCGGAATCTACGTCGTGGCCGGTTATCCGGGAGCCGACTGGGCGTCCAACGCACGCGCGGCCGGTGCGGGAACACTCTCGCGCGGACGCAGGTCGCGACGCGTGAGGATCGTCGAACTGGACGCGGCGGAATCCCGTCCCGTGCTGCGGGCTTTCGCGGTCAAGGTGCCCGTCGGCGTCGGGTTCGCCAAACGCGCTGGCCTCGTGCGCGACGGCGCTCCCGATGAATTCGCGGACTTGGCAGGCCAGCTCACCGTTTTCCGTTTCGACCCCAGCGATTAGCCTATGTCTTGCATACCCCATGACGACCGGGAGAGATCCGTTGGAGCTGACGACAGCCCGTCTGTTGTTGGCTCCCTTGGATCCGGATCGTGACGCAGAGGCGATGCACATGGCCTTCAGCGACCCCGACGTAATGCGTTGGTGGAACACACCGCTACGCGTCGAGGTGGCAGATACCCGGCGAGACCTGGTCGACACACTCGACGGCGAAGGTGCCCACATGTGGGTGGTACATGAGGCGGGGCAGCCCGTCGGCCTCGTTGGGTTACTCGGCGATGTGGCGGTGCCCGGTCTAAGCTGGTTGCTGCGCAGGCAGGCGTGGGGTCGTGGGCTCATGGCCGAGGCGGCAGGCGCAGTAGTCGAGCATGCGTTCGGATCGCTGGGTCTTGCCCGGGTCGAAGCCTGGGTGGAGGCCACGAACGTCCGTTCCCTCTCCACAGCCCGCCGGATTGGCCTAACCGAATACGGCCGGCTGGCGCAACGGTATCCGCATCGCGAACAACCACACGAGACGATCGTTCTGGGTAGGTCGCGCGAACCGGAGCCCACCATCGTGCTCAACGTCGAGGTCACTCTTCGAGTTCTTGACGTCGCCGCGGAGCGCGATGTACTGCGGTCCGTGCTCGGAGCGAGGACGCTGTATGGCGCGGGCGATCCGCTGACGATGGCCGGTATGGTTTTCGGTCCGTGGAGCATCGGCCCAGGCCTTCGGCTGGTGGCGGCGCGCCCTCCAATCGCGCCCGTCACTGTGAACGTTGATGTCGGTGCTGAGTTCGAAATGACATACGGCCGCGCCGTTGCAGCGAATGCGAACATTGCTATGCCACCAGTCGAACAGCCGTGGGGCATGCAAGAGTTCGTTCTCCGCCTCTCTGCCGGCCACCAGCTCGTCGTGACCGGTCCGGCCTGACGGCGAGGCGTCAGGACATCGCTTCGGCAGTCGCGCGCTGCACGACGACGTCGCCGGAGCCGGTCCGCGCATGCACGACGAGCGTCTCGTCACCCTCCGCCGGACCGTCCGACGGCGTCAGCAAGTTGCGGACTTCACCAGACCCCGTCCGCAGATCAAGCTGGGCCGCAGTGCCTTCGGCGACGCCGACCACGAGTTCGCCGCTGCTGGTTTGCACCGACACGCCCCCGTCGACGGCGGTCGCGACCGCGACGTCGCCAGAAGCTGTCTGCGCGTTGACGTTACCGTGCAGGCGCCTGACCGTCAGCGAACCGCTCGCAGCACGAAACTTCACTTCGCCGTCGAGGTCGCCGATCGCGGCGTCCCCGGAGGCCGTGGACACCGATGCGGACCCGTTGATGTCATGAACGGTGATGCCGCCGGACGCGGTGTCCGCCTTGAGGTTTCCGACCACAGAACCGACCTCCAGGTCGCCGCTGGCCGACGCGAACTTGCAGTCTGCGTACTGGCCGACCGCGCTGATGTTCGCCGATGCGGCCGATGCGTGCAGCCGGGAGCCCGACGGCAGGGCGACGTCGACGACGACCGCTCCCCTGCGGGGGAACGAGAAGCCGCGCTGGCTCGACACCAGCAGCGTGCCGTTACTGAAGTCGACGCGCACCTGCTCGGCGGCCTTGACGTCGTGACTGCGCGATTCGTCACGCGGGCGCACCTCGACGACGGTGTCGTCGCGGTCACTGGCGACGAGCCGCACGGAGCCGGCGGAGATCTCCACAGTCGCGGTGATGGGTTGAGGGGTATCGAAAGTGGGCATTGTTTTCTCCTCGTCGGTTTCGTGGATCAGCGGACCCAGCCGCTGAAGTGCTTGCCGGAATCGCCACGTGGTCCTCTGGAGCTGCTTCCGCCGAGTGTCGCGGCGACAGCACGGACGAGCCACGCGTTCACCGACAGCCCGTCACCGCGCGCCGCCGCGTCCACGCCGGACCGCAGGTGCTCCGGCAGCCGCAGCGTCACCCGCCAGGTGCCGCCGTCGTCATCGGACTCGGGAACGACGGCGGGAGGTGTGTAGGACGGTTCCGCCACGTCCTCCATGCCTGCCGACACCGTGAACTCCGGGTCACGCCCGCGCAGCCGCACGTCGACGGAGCCGGGTGCGAGATCGCGGGTGATCTGCTCGGCCGCTTCGGAGAGCGCCTCCAAAAGCGCCAACCGGATCGCTGATTCCAGCGGAGCGGTCAATCGTTCGGCAAGCGCTTCCGCGTCCTGTCCCCCCGCCGCGGCGGCCACGGCCAGCTCGTGGCGCACCGCGTCCACGTACGGCTGCAATTCCATGGTGTCATGATGACACCATTATGGTGTCTCCACAAGCGTCACCTTGACGCAGCCCCCCTATTCGCGTTTGAGCTGCTCCAATAGCCCGTACATGTCCAGCTGGCCCCGGTGAGCGACCAGCGTGTCGCGCTGGAAACGGTCGATGTGAATGCCAGCAATCGAGACTTTGGTGCCGTCGACGAGGACTTCTTCGACGACGTGGCGGCCGTCCGGAAATTTTCTCTGACCGCGTCGTCCATCGAATCAGCCACGAGGCCAGCGATATCCGTCTAACCGGGTGGAAAGTGCGCAATCCAGTGTCGCGCGATGTCGATGCGACGGGCGATCCACACCTTGTCGTGAGCCTGCACGTGATCGAGGAAGCGTTCGAGTGCGGCGATGCGCGCCGGCCTGCCGACCAGCCGGCAGTGCAGCCCGATCGACAACATCTTCGGCGAACCCGCCACGCCTTCGGCGTAGAGCACGTCGAA
>Ga0207688_10000513_pt1 | contig 18721 bp, 18 predicted proteins | sample KBSMiscanthusM4_FD_184296 | JGI IMG/M metagenome (GOLD analysis project Ga0207688, IMG submission 184296) | Miscanthus rhizosphere microbial communities from Kellogg Biological Station, Michigan, USA - M4 (SPAdes) (version 2) | ecosystem: Host-associated > Plants > Roots > Rhizosphere ...
TCGCGTCCCGGTCGCGGATCAGGAACCGGAACGAGCTGGTCCGCTCCCCAGCTCGGCAAGCAGGTTGCGGGCTTGCTGCACGGTCCAGGCTGCGGTCGGATGCGCGGTAACGCCGAGGATGTGCAGCCGCCAGCTGGTTACCTCCATGACGAACAACGCGTACAGCCGCTGCAGCCGGACCGTCTGCAGGCAGAAGAAGTCTGTGGCCAGCAGTCCAGAGGCCTGCGCCCGCAGGAACGCCGGCCAGTTCGAATCGTCCGTCGCGGCGCCGGCCCCAGCCGAGTTGCGCCCAGGATCCGCCGGATGGTCCCGGTGCCCGAGCCGGGCCAGCTCGCCCTGGATCCGCCGATGGCCCCACCCGGGGTTCTCCCGGGCCAGCCGGACCACCAGCTTGCTGATCTCTTGATCGATCGGTGGGCGACCCGGCCGGCCCGGATACATCCACTTCCTCCTGACCAGCCGACGGTGCCAGGCCAGCAGCGTCCCCGGCCGCACAATCCGGTGCGCCCGCAACTCGGTCGGCAGCAGCCGGACCAGCCCGGCCAGCACCGCCCGATCCATCCAGGACAACCGCGGCCTGGCCACCTGCCGGCGCAGCACTGCAACCTCATGCCGTAACACCAGGATCTCGACGTTCTTCGCCGCGTCGCCCCGCGCCAGCAACGCCAACCAGCCGAACATCTTCAACAATCCGAGATACATGATCCGAACAGCACGGCCGGCGATCATCCCGGATCGCGGCGTCGAGCAAACCAGCACGTCTCAGCCGCACATCGGGTTCTGGCACGGTACACCGTGACCTGCGCCGACGAGTCCGTGGTGTGACGGCGAGATGATCGCCGGCCGTGTCGCTGCGGCTGCGGTACTTGATCTCGTCCGGTGCTGCTCGCCGCTCAGGGCGCACAGTGTGTTGCGATCTGCTAGGATCGCAACACAGAGGAGGGTGGCGACCGGCGAAGGAAGCCCATGCAGATCGAGGTCATCGAGTGGGACGACGACAACCTCGAACATGCGACCAGACACGGCGTGTCTGCCATCGAGATCGAGCAGGCCATCGCGAATGCGACGGTCGGACAACGGAACAAGCGAGGCCGGTCCGGCGATGTTCGGATCGAGTCGACCACCGACGGCGGGCGCCGCGTCGTCGTCATCGCCGCTCATGACCCAGCGCGGCGTGTGATTCGGCCGATTACGGCATGGGAGGTGAGATGAGCAAGCCAACACCGCAGGGCGAGCAGACCAGTGAGGCTGAACTCGCCGAGGTCTACTACGAGCGGCGACACGAGGACAGCGACTGGAACGAGCCAGAGCCGCTGGAAAAGCCGGCTCGACTCGACGTAACGCTGTCGGTCCGGTTTACCCGCGACGAGCTGAAAGCGGTCCGGGCCGCCGCCGAGAGAGTCGGCCTCAAGCCGACCGCCTTCATTAGGCAGGCCGCGGTGGAGGCGCTGACGCGGGCACCCGTCGATCGCGCCCGGCTTGAGCGAGACCTAGCCAGCGCACTTGAACTCATGCAAGACGCTCAGCGTGCCCTTGCCTCATAACCGGCTCCGGCCCAGCAGTTGCACCCCTGACGCCGCGGACCAACGGGGTACGCCGGTCCCCCAGTCGGCACCGCTGCAATGAGGCATATGCGGAGATCTTGACCCGAGATCTCCGCTCGACCGGCACGTGCCGGAGCCAGCGGAGCCGCCAGGATGCCGACTGCCGGTAGCCGCTCTGTGCGACCAGCGGACCAGAAGTCGGCTGCGTCGGGCGGCCCTCCGCTTCCCCGCGCCAGTCAGGCATCGAGCACCGAAGCACCGTCGCGGTGCTCGATCAGTGCTCGGTGGCCGTGGAACGAACTGACATCTGACAGCACTCGACGACACGGCACATTCCCGCTGACCTGCAGATCGACCTGGGTCGACACCCGGCGGCGTGTCGCGACACGACCAGGTTCGGGCTCTTAATCCGCGGGTTCGGGGTTCGAGTCCCTGGCGGCGCACTCACAGCAAGGCCGTGACCTGCGGCTACGCGGCAAGAAAGATCGTTTGACTGTCCCGAGTGGACTGATCGGTGCTCGAACGGTGCTCGGTGGCGGAAACCGGGGCGGTGTGAAGTCCGCTGGTCATGACGATCATCGGGTTCGGGACGCGCGCCGCGTGGGTTCGGTGCTCGGACGGTGCTCGATCCACAACCTCGGTCGAACCGGACGAAACCGGATAGGCGAGCGAAACCGTTTCGGTGAAGATCCGAGTTCAGCGATATGCGCCCTCAATGTCTGACGGCTTCCATGGCCATGTGACCAGCTCTTCCCCCTGACTGGACGCCTGCCCCCCGTCACGCTGAACACAACAGACCCGTTGCTGGTTGGTAGCGTCTTACAATCTGTGTCACACTGGTGGTGTGGCTGACACAATCACCTTCCGGCCCGATGAGGACGCCGCACAGGCTCTGGCCGTACTGACTCGCGACGGCACGTCGGTCTCGACCGCCGTACGAGCGGCACTGATCGACGCGGCCCGCAACCGGGCCAAGTCGACGCTTCGGGCCGAAGCCGAGGCCCTCGCGGCCGACGATCAGGACAGGGCCGAGGCTGCGCAGGTGCTGCGCGACATGGAGACACTGCGTGCGTGGTGAGGTCTACCGCTTGAACGCCCCCCGAGACTCGCACGGCCACGAACAAGCCGGCTCGCGGTATGCGGTGGTCGTCCAGTCGGATGACCTTCCGCTGTCGACATGGCTCGTCGCGCCGACGTCCACCTCAGCGCGACCAGCGACCTTCCGACCCGAGGTAGAGATCGCCGGCCGCGCGACCCTGGTTCTCGCCGAGCAGACCGCCGCGATCGATCCCACCCGGCTCGGCAGGAGCGCTGGTCATCTCACCTTCGAGGAACTCAGACGCGTGGACGCCGCGCTGCGACTCGTCCTGGATCTCTGAACGGTTGCTCGGGCACGCCGATATAGCGGGACCCTCCACCAGGCCGCACCGGACCCGAAGTGGCATGGGACTGAGTCTCGGCGTCCTTGTCGGCCTGCGACCGAGCCAGCAGCACCATCCAGCCGACCAGCCGGCAGGTGATCAGATAGACCAGTCGCAACACCACCCGCGGATCATGCCGGTCCTTACCCAGACACGAAGCACCAGGTCAGCGATGCGGCCGAGTTCTGGGCACCCACAGGGGTCGGGTCCACTCCGACCTGGCGCAGCCAGACCGTGGAGGGTGCGATCTTGTGGCCGAGCCCAACCAGTTCGCCGTGGATCCTTCGGTCGCCCCAGCCGGGCGCCCTACCCCACTCGTGAACACGCCCACCGCCATCCGCCCGGTGAGGGATGACATGCGATTGTCAGTCGGGCGGGTCGAGGTCCGCGTCCTCCCGGTAGTCGGAGCTCACGTCGACGACCACCGTCTCCGGCTGTGCGTCCGGGTCCAGCCGGACGAGGTCCCATTCGTTGATCCACGCCCGTACGTACTGCCGCATCCGGGTGGCGCCCAGGCGCTCCAGCCCGGGCACGTCCGGGGGTGCCCAGCCGAAGGCGACGCCGTGTAGCTCCTTCAAGCGGGCATACGCGGCGTCCAGCTCGGCCGCGTCCGGCGGGGTGAGCAGGGTCATGTCGGCCTCGATGATGCGCATGCCGGTCTCCGCCCTCGCCGCGAGCTCGCCCGCCTCGCTCGTCTCCTTGGCGCGGACCCGTGCCGGCACCAGCTCCCTGTCGTTCTTGTCGGACAGCACCGCGGCCTCGAAGTCGTCGGTCATCGCCAGCACCGCCGCGATCGGTAGCCCTGACGCCCCGTGCTCGCCGCGGACCCAGCGAGCGAGCTCGGCGTACGACTTCGCCCGCTGCTGCAGGGAGTAGCGCCCGATGAGCTCGACCTCGTCGAAGAGGACCACCCAGCCGGGGTAGCCGGCCGCCGCGAGCAGCTTCGCCGCGAAGCGCAGCCGTTGCATCCCGAGCTCCCGCACCGGCGCCGGAGGGAGCGACACCGGTCCCAGCCCATGCGCCTTCAGCCGCCGGCGCAGCTCCGGGGCCGGCAGCGGGTCGCCGGACCAGAAGCGGACGAGCGCATCGGCGTACTCCGGGTCTCGGTCGCGCAGCCGAGCGAACAGCAGAAGCGAGGCTACGAACCGCGCGTTCAGGTCGCTCCCCGGCGAGCCGGCCCAGCTCAGCAGCTCCGCGTACGCCGGCGCGTCGAGGTCGAGCTCCGCGGCCGCCTCGGCAATTGCCGTGCCGTGCCGGCCGGCGACGACCGCGCTGTCAGCCGCGGCGCGGAAGACCTTGACCGGATCGTGCAGCGGCGTCTCCTTGCTGATCACGACGCGGCTGACGGCGAGCCCGGCGTTCAGGGCAAGCTGCCCAAGGTGCTGCAGGAGGTGGCTCTTGCCGGAGCCGAACCCGCCGCCGAGAAGCATGCCCCCGGCGGCACCATCGCGGGCCCGCTCGACCAGCGCCAGGAACCGGTCCTCGATCTCCGCCTGCCCGCTGCCGAGCAGCCCGACCGCGTCCCGGGACGGCACGCCGGCCCGCAGTGCCTCGAGGGCCCGCCGCTGCCGGGTCACCAGGTCGAGACCATCAGTCGCGACGCTCACCGGACCGCCTCCAGCCGGACGCCGAGCCGCACCATCGCTGCGTACGGGTTCGGCCGCCGCCGGTCCCTGACCTCATCGGCGACCCTCAACTGCAGGGCGCTGTAAGCGGGCAGGCCGCGGGTCTCGTCGGTGACCAGCTCCGGCGGGATCAGCACGGCCAGGAGGACTCCTTCCAGCTCGTCGGTGGAGTCGATGAGCTGGCGGAGCACCTCATATGCGTCGAGGGCCGCGGCCTTCGAGTAGTAGAAGCCGTCCCGGGCTTCGGCCGGCGGCCGGCGGGAGACCGCCAGCCGTTCCAGGTCGAGCTCGACGATCAGCCCCCGGCGGCCGGCCCGGCGCAGCCACCGGGCCAGGGACAGCAGCAGCGGGCGCGCGTTGTGCCGGGCGACCCGGGTGAACAGGGAGACCGCGCGCAGCTGCGCGGCGGGCACCCGCTCGCCGCGCAGCCAGCCCAGCACCGCCTCCGACTCCGACACGTCCACGTCGCCGCGGCCGAGGAGCGACTGGCAGAGCCGGAGCATCGCCACCCGGAACTCGTGGGCGAGGGTGGAGTCGCCCAGCACGGTGTGCTCGAGGGCCCGGCGGACGCTTCGGTAGAGCTCGGTCGCGTCGATCTCGTGGTAGGCCGCCACCTCCGACACCGACAGGCCGGACGGTGCGCCGCCCTGGGCGGGGAAGCCGACATGCTCATACGCCCTGCGCACCACATCGCCCGCGAGCCCGACCCAGTCCACCTGCCGGGCGATCGCCGCGAATAGCTGGTCGACCATGTGCACCCGGGTGCCGGCGGCGTCGACCGCGGCGAACACGAAGCCGTCGGCGGCCGTCTCGGCCAGCGCGGCCGACAGCCGCCGCGAGCCGGCGTCGTCCCCCACGACCACCAGCTTGACCGCGGCTCCGCCGCGCGCCACATACCCGGACAGGTACTCCTTGGCGAGGAACTCCACGTACTCCTCGACCTCGAGCACGCCACCGCCCCGTGGCAGCACCCCACCTCGCTGATCGCCCGGCATCACGAGTCCACACCCTGCGGCGGGGTGAAAGCGATGCCCCAGTACCGCTGCTGCTGGCCGCTACGGGCGACCGTGGTGAGCACCCCCGAGCCCCTCGTCCCGGTGCTGGCCGCCCACCTCAGCCGGGCGCCGTCCCTGGTCGCGATCTCGCCGCTCTGGTCGAGCAAGTAGAGGTCGCGGGCGAACTCCTGCCGGGTGTAGTCCCGGGACTGGCCGGGCAACAGGGTCAGCACCGACCACACGTCGACCAGCCTGACGACTGCGCCGACCGACTTCCCTTCCCTCGCCAGGATCAGCCCGTAGGCGCCGTACAGGCTGTCGAGGAACTGCCCGGGACGGAACCGGGGAGCCCGCTGCTGCGCCGCCGCAAGCGCGGCGACCAGCACGGACGGACGCACCTTCCGGTCCCGGACCCGGTCGACCTCGACGGCCGCTTCGCCCGGCAGGACCCGCACCAGCGACGGGTAGCACAGCAGCCGCTCGTCCTCCTCGAACATCGCTACGCCGGCCGCGGCCGCCGTCGCCAGCAGCTCCTTCGCATATTCGCCGGAGGCCAGATAGGACTGGTCATCGAAATCGAAGCCTTCTTTGGCCCGGGCCGTGGCCGCGGCAAGCTCGTCGGCGGCCGCCTCGGCCGCCGACACGAGCCGGCGCAGGTCGCGCAGCTGCCCCACCCTGGCGGCGGCCCTGGCCTTCCGCAGCTCCCGGGTGACCGCCGTGGCCGCCTTCGCGGCCTCATCAAGCCGGCGCTCCATGGTCCCCAGCGCCTGCTCGAGCGTGTCGTCGCCCTGCACCGGTCCTCCTCCCACACGGGTGGACCGAGGCTAGCGCCCACCACCGACAGTCCCCAGCGTCACCTCCCGCACCGCAGGCCAACTGCGTCGAGGAACCGGCGATCCCCACCGGGTCGCAGCGCCGTTGCGTAAGCCATTCGAGGGTCACTGGCGCGCCCGCCGCGGCGAGTACCGCGTGCGGTACACCATCGACGACCAGAACGACATTGTCACCGTCGTCGCTATCAGCCACCGCTGCGACGCCTACCGATGACCTCTACCCGACCGCCCGGCGACGCCGGCCGACACGAGCCTTGAGCGAACCAGCAGCCACGCCACCGACGACGTTGCCATCGGCCTTGATGACCGTTGCTTACCAGACCTCTCGGAGCAGGCTCCGATCTCTCGTCCAGGGCGCGGACTGCGAACAGCGGACAGAAATCCGCGGGTTCTCAGGTGCCCCGCTCCCCCGGCCTCAGAATCGGGCGGCGGCGTCGGTCAGCCCGCGCCGGTGAGCCGCCTTGTGGCCGACGACCCGGCGGCGGTGCTGTTCGTCGGGCAGGCGTGGTGCAGCCCTGGCGGATAGTCCGCCGCCCGCTGAATCTCCGAGCTGCAGCGGGTGAACGGCTGCCAGTCGTCGCCTCACCTGTCGAGAACTTCGCGCAGCTTGCGCGCGAACTCCTCGGGCTGGCCGGCGTAGCCGTACTCGCCGCCCATGAAGCCGCCATGGTGGCTGGGGAACACGGTCGGCTGCTGCCCGAGCAGCTCAGCGATGGCGACGGCGGCGCGTCCGGTGAACGTGCCCAGCGATTCCTCACCCACGGCGATCACGATGCGTGTCGGCGCCGCGGCCAGGGCGTCGACGTCGGGACGATATCCGGTGATCGGCCAGGACCGGTCGGACAGCAGCGGGTCATCGCGGCGGCCGTCGTCCTCGGCCGACATCCCGAACTGAGCGGGGTCCGGCGAGGGCTGGGAGAAGTACTCGTCGGTGAACTCGCCGCGCCATGACGTCATGGCGACGAAGGCAGCCATGCCGGCACCGGTGCCCTTGGCCTCGTAGATGTCCCGGAAACCGGCGCGGGCGCGTTCGGCGGCCTCGGCATCGGGCAGCACCGGGATAATCGGCGGTTCGTGCGCCACCAGGGTGGTCAGATCCTCGGGATGGGCTGTCACGAGCGCGAGCGCGGTCACCGCACCGCCACTGCTGGCGAACATCTCGACCGGGCCGACGCCCAGCGCCTCAATCACGGCGTGCACGTCCACGGCCTGCAGTGTGGGCGTGTTCTCGACCCGGCCGTCCTTGCGGACGCTGCGGCCGAGACCACGGGGGTCGTAGGTCACGACGGTCCGGTCGGGGAAGTACGACGCCAAGGTGGCGAAGCCGCCGGCGTCCATCGGCTGGGCGATCATGAACAGCGGCGGGCGTCCGTCCGCCGTCGGCAGCGGACCGCGGACGTCGTAGACGATGTCGGCCTCCGCGGTTTCCAGGATGTGCGTCGTCGTCATGGCGTGACCTCTTCCGGATTTCGGAACTCGTCGGCATCTGCGATAGCCGTTCTAGATCTAGATCGGTACTGCCCGGCAGACGCGATCGCGTATAAGTTCGCGGGTCAGCCGCTGATGCGTGCACGTTCGGCGGCGACCTCGACGCGCGTGTTGACTTCCAGCTTGGCGAACACGCGGCGCAGCCGGCCGTCGACCGTGTGCCGCGAGATGTGCAGGCGAGCCGCGATCTCGCCGTTGGTCAACCCGGCGGCGACCAGATCGGCGATCTCCCGCTCGGCCGGGGTCAGGCTGCGCCATCCGCGCGCCGACGCGTTGCGTCGATCCGCCCGGCGCAGCGCCGCGCGCAGCGCTCCGCCGGCGACCTCCCGATCCAGAAACCCGACCATTGCGTCGATGACCGGACGCTGATCACCCAGAAAGATCGTGTGCGCGTCGCCCGGCAGCTCCACCAGGGTCGCACCGGGGATGTGCGCCGCCAGATATCTGCTGTGCTCGACCGGCACGCTCCGGTCGGCTGTGCGATGGAGCACCAACGTCGGCGCCCGCACCCGGCCCAGCAGCGGCCGTGCATCCAGCCGCGCCGCCCAGCGCAACATTGGCACCACCGCTCCCGGTGAGGATGTATTGCGCTCGACCCGCGCCGCCCACTCCCGATAACGAGCGCTCTCGCGCATGGTCGCCGCGTGGGCTGCCAGTACCGTTCCGGTGCCCCACCTGCGCGCCGCAGCTTCAGCCCACGCATCGATCTGACCCGGATCGCTCTCGAAGTCGAACTGCATGATCCGCGTCAGCTTCGCCCACCCACCGACCAGGACCAGGGCCTGCGTCCGGCTCGGGAAATCCGCCGCGAACTGCAGCGCGAGCTGAACACCGAACGTCACCCCCATCAGGACAGCCGCCTGCGTGTCGCAGCCGTCGAGCACCGCGGCCACATCTGCCGCCAGCCGCGACAGCCCCGCCCCCTCCCCCTGTCCTGGCGATGCGTCGGACAGCCCGATGCCGCGGCGGTCGAACACAACAACGCGCGAGCAGACACCAAGCCTGCTGATCAGGTGTTCTAGTGCCGGCTCCTCCCAGATCACCTCGACATGGCTGACGAGTGGCGACACCAGCACGATCGTGATCGGTCCGTCGCCGACAACCGAATAGGCGATCGAAGCGCCGTCGTCCGCGCGCGCGTAGCGGACCTCGGGCCGCAGCACACCCGCAACTCTAGCCTCGGGAACCGTCGACCCAGGACCGCGACGATCAGCGCATCGCAGGCCCCTGCGCGACGACGACGTCGTAGCCGTTGATCACCGCGGGTGTTCCGGCGCTCATCCCCGCAGCGCGGGGGCCGGGACCGGCGCCGAGTACGGCGGCGGCCCGGCCACGCTGTGGGCTACTTTCCGCGCAGGCCGAACGGGTTGCCGTCCGCGTCGGCGAGCACGCAGATCCGCATCTCTGGTGCGACCTTACGCGGGGCGTCACGCTCGGTGGCACCAGCCGCGAGCAGGGTCTCGCGGGTGGCGTCGAGATCCTCGACATCGGCGAAGGCCACCGGCCCCCCGCCTGCACCTGCTGGATTGAGGCCGACCTCGAAGCCGTTGATGTTGTAGCCGACGTAATACGACTCGTCGGTGTGCGGTGCGCCGAGCAGCGCGGTATACACGGCCTTGGCCGCGTCCAGGTCGGACACCGGGATCACCAGGCTGCGGATGGTGGGACTCATGTTGATCTCCTGATGGGTGGGGCGATCACATCGCTCTGACCGCTGCTTCCTCGTGACCTCACGCTATTCACGGGTCAATCACCGACGCTTCTCGATTCCTGATCGATCGGCAAGTGCCCCGCTGACCGCCGCCGGGGCGATTGCCGGCCCGACATCCTGTTCATGGACTGGTGCGGCCGCCGTCCCCTGGACGGAGTCGACCATGCCGGCCTGGCGCGCGGGCCGGACAGATCGGCGTACTGTCAACGGTCAGTCCGGTGCCTGCCACGTGGGTCGGCCCGGTGACCGGAGGCCGACGTTGAGTTCCGATCGAGCGGCTGCGTCCGGTTCCGACGACGGCCTCGACGCCTCGGTTGCCGCCGGACCTGCTGGCCAGCGACCGAACGGCGTCGATCTACCGTCGCTGCTCGTGGATCTGCTTGCGGCCAGGAACGCGGTTGCCCATGATGCGACCCCGGGGCGCAACCACCAGCCGAGCCCTGCCCGCGGGAAGCTGCTCGCCTGCATGGAGGCATACGTGGCCGCGCTGACGGCGCGGCGATTGCCGATCCCACCGCGGCTGCGTGACGACCTGAGGCTTCACCGTGGTCTCTATCCCTCAGATGCGGACGGGACGGCACGACGCGAATAGCGACGTGTCGACGCACCTTCACGATGCACCATGAGGGCGGCTGACCCGATCCGGTCATACGCCCTGTCGTCGACAGTCCAGCTGCTGCCGTCACCGCGGCCGAAGCGCGATCCTCGGCGACCCCGCTCCAGCGTGCCGACGTCGATCTCGAGTCCCGAGCGACCTCGGCGATCGGCCTGCCGGTATCGCCGACGATCGGGCCGCTCCCTCCGGGAACCACCGGTGCTGCCGAGGTGTCTCTGCAGCGGGCCGTACTCTTGTTCCTACCTGACCGCGTCGCCTATACACGGGGTGAGGCCGACGTCGTCCCGAGATCGGAGCTGTCCCGCATGGGCTCGCGCATTCGCGTCACGTACGCGACGTTGTCCGCCGACAACGAGGATCTGCACGCCGCGTACGAGGAGGGCCTGCAGATCGCCAGGTCCTGGCTCGGGACGATGATTCCGACCCGGGTCGGGACGTCCGAGCGGACCGCCGGTCCGAGCTTCGACGTGACCAGTCCGGGGGACCTCTCGGTCCGGCTGTGCACGGCCCACGAGGCCACCGCCGCGGACATCGACGACGCCGTCGTCGCCGCCAAGGCATCGGCCTGGCGGCACACGTCGTGGCCGGAACGGGTCGCCGTCCTGCGCCGGGCCGCCGACCTGATCAGCGACCGGTCGGCAGAGCTGGCGGCGCTCATGAGCATGGAGGTTGGTAAGAACCGGCTGGAGGCGCTGGGCGACGTCGAGGAGTCGGCGGTCTTCTTCCGCTACTACTCCACCCAGGTCGAGGACAACGACGGCTTCGACCGGCCGATGGACCGGCTCTCGGACGCGGAGATCACCAGCAGCGTGCTCAGGCCGTACGGGGTGTGGGCGGTGATCGTGCCCTTCAACTACCCGATGGCGCTGGCCGCCGGCCCGACCGCCGCCGCTCTGGTGGCCGGCAACACCGTGCTGCTCAAGCCGAGCCGGCAGGGCACGTTCAGCGCGGCCAAGCTGCACGAATGCCTGCTGGAGGCGGGGGTTCCGGCCGACGCCGTGCACCTGCTGCCCGGCGGCGACGAGGTCGGCCGGCAGCTGGTCGCGCACCCGGGTCTGGACGGTCTGACCTTCACCGGCTCGTACGACGTCGGCATGCAGATCGAGCGCAGCTTCATCACCGATTTCCCGAAGCCCATCATCGCCGAGATGGGCGGCAAGAACCCGACCGTGGTCTCCCGGCACGCCGACGTGGCCGCGGCCGCCCTGGGCGTCGCCCGCTCGGCATTCGGCCTGTCCGGACAGAAGTGCTCGGCCTGCTCCCGGGTGTACGTCGAGCGGGAGGTGTACGACGCCTTCCTCGACGCGCTGACCGAGCGGGCCCGGGCGCTGGTGGTCGGCGAGCCGACCGAGCGCAGCACGTACCTCGGCCCGGTGATCGATGCCGAGGCGGTGCAACGCTTCACCGACGCCGTAGAGCACGCGCGCAAGATCGGCCGGGTGGTGACCGGCGGGGAGGCCGCCCCAGCCGGCGAGAGCCGGCCCGAGGGTCACTACCTCCTCCCGACCGTGGTCACCGATCTGCCGACCGACGACCGGCTGTTCACCGACGAGCTGTTCGTCCCGCTCGTAGCGGTGGCGCCGGTCGACTCGCTGGAGCAGGCGATGACGCTGGCCAATGGCACCCACCTCGGCCTGACGGCGGGCTTCTTCTCTGCCGACGACGCCGAGGTCGAGCGGTTCCTCGACACCATCGAGGCCGGCGTCGTCTACGTCAACCGGCCGGCCGGTGCCACGACCGGCGCGTGGCCCGGTGTGCAGCCCTTCGGCGGCTGGAAAGGCTCGGGCAGTGCCGGCAAGGCCGGCGGCGGCCTCTACTACGTCCAGCAGTATCTGCGCGAGCAGTCGCGAACGGTGGTGACGCAGTGACCTCGACCTTCCCCGCGCCGGCGTGGTGGGACCCCACCCGCCCGGTGCCGGACGTGCGGACCGAGCTGCCCGGGCCGCGCGCCCGCGAGGTGCTTGTCGCCGACACGGCGGTGACCAGCCCATCGCTGCCGCGGGCGTATCCGTTCGTGCCGCGGCGCGGCCATGGCGCGGCGCTGGAGGACGTGGACGGCAACCTGTTCCTCGACTTCAACGCCGGCATCGCGGTCAACTCGACCGGCCACGCCCACCCGCGGGTAGTGGCCGCCGTGCGGGAGCAGGCCGAGAATCTGCTGCACTACTCGGCCAGCGACTTCTACCTGCCGATCTACTCGCAGATGTGCAGCGCACTGGCCGAGGTCGCGCCGATGTCCGGCCCGACGCGGGTGTTCCTCACCAACTCCGGCGCCGAGGGCGTCGAGGGCGCGCTCAAGCTGGCCCGCTACGCCAGCGGACGTCCGTACGTGATCGCATTCCAGGGCGCCTTTCACGGCCGCACCTACGGCGCGGTCAGCCTGACCGCGTCGAAAGCCAAGTACCACACGGGTTTCGGCCCGCTGCTGCCCGGCATCCTGCACGCGCCGTACGCGTTCGCGCAGCGCCACCCGCAGACCGGCGAACGCAGCCACGACCCGGAGCAGACCTTCGACTACCTGGAGAACGTCCTGTTCCGGCACCAGGTCTCGCCGACCGAGGTGGCCGCGGTCTTCGTCGAGCCGATCCAGGGTGAGGGCGGCTACATCGTGCCGCCGGTGGAGTGGATGGTTCGGCTACGCGAGCTCTGCGACCGGTACGGGATCCTGTTGGTCGCCGACGAGGTGCAGTGCGGAATGGGCCGCACCGGCAAGATGTGGGCGATCGAGCACACCGGGGTCGAGCCGGACGTACTGATCACCGCCAAGGGCCTCGCGTCAGGCTTGCCGCTGGGCGGGTTCGTGGCCCGGGCGGAGTTGATGGAGTCGTGGGGCGCCGGCTCGCACGGCTCGACCTACGGCGGCAGTCCGGTGCCGTGCGCGGCCGGGCTCGCGACGCTGGAGACCATCCGCGCCGAGGGTCTGCTGGCGCACGCCACCGAGGTCGGCGACTTCCTGCTGAGCCGGCTCGCCGAGCTGCCGGCACGCTTCCCGGGCCTGGTCACCGACGTACGCGGGATCGGGCTGATGATCGGCGTCGAGTTCCGCACCGCCGAGCAGGCCGAGGCGGCGCAGCAGCGTTCGTTCGAGCGCGGACTGCTCGTGCTGGAGTGCGGCGAGACGACGGTCCGGATGTCGCCGCCGCTGGTGGTCAGCCTGGACCAGGCGAAGACCGCGCTGGATCTGTTCGGCGCGGTGCTGGCCGAGCTGGCGGGGTGAGCGGGCACGTCTTCGCCCGGTCGTCCCGGGCCGATCTGCCGGTCGCGGTCAGCGGGACCGGCGCCGAGATCGTCGACGCCGCCGGTCGGCGCTACCTGGACGGCTCCGGCGGCGCGATCGTGGTCGGGATCGGGCACGGCGTCACTGAGGTCGTCGACGCGATCGCCGAGCAGGCCCGACGGATCGCGTACGTCCACGGCACCGCCTTCGCGTCCGAGTCGGTCGAGAGGTACGCGGACGAGTTGGCCGCCGTCCTGCCGCTGGACGACGCCCGGGTCTACCCCGTCTCCGGCGGCAGCGAGGCGGTCGAGACGGCGCTGAAGATGGCCCGCGCCTACCACCTGTCCAGGGGGGAGGACCGGCACGTGGTGGTGTCCCGGCGGGGCTCCTACCACGGCAACACCCGCGGAGCCCTGGACGCGTCGGGCCGGCCCGGCCTACGCGCACCGTACCTGCCCTGGCTCGGGGCGGGACGGCACACGAGCACGCCCTACGAGTACCGCTGCCCGTTCCCAGACACCCACCCGGTGGGATGCGGTGCCCGGCACGGCACTGAGCTCGAGCACACCATCCTCACCGCCGGCCCGGAGCGGGTGGCGGCATTCATCGCCGAGCCGGTCGCCGGCGCCGCGCTCGGCGCCTGCGTCCCGCCGGACGACTACTGGCCAGCTGTCGTCGAGGTGTGCCGACGGTACGGCGTTCTGCTGATCGCCGACGAGGTGATGACCGGGTTCGGGCGCACCGGCCGGTGGTTCGCCTGCGAGCATTGGGGGGTACGCCCGGACATCGTCGTCGGGGCCAAGGGCGCATCCTCCGGTTACTGGCCGCTCGGGTTCGCGGCCAGCACGGGTGCCGTGCACGACACCATCGCCGCCGCCGGGTTCACGCACGGCTTCACCCACTCCCACCACCCGGTCGGCGCCGCGGCCGGGCTGGCCGTGCTGCGGGTGCTGCGCGGGCGCGGCCTCGTCCACGCGGCGGAGAGGCAAGGAGCGCGACTCGACGCCGCCCTGCGCGCGGAGCTCGCCGGGCATCCTGCGGTCGGGGACATCCGCGGCATCGGGATGCTGCGAGCGGTGGAGTTCGTCGTCGACCGCGAAGCCCGCACGCCGTTTCCCCGTGCCCAGCGAGTCGCCGAAAGGATCGTCGCCGCCTGTGCGGACGAAGGGGCGCTGGTCTACTCCTCGACCGGCGGCGCGAACGGCACGGACGGCGACCTCATCCTGTTCGGGCCGCCGCTGGTCATCGCGGACTCCCAGGTCGACGATCTCGTGCTGCGCTGCGGAAAGGCGATCCGGGCCGTCCTCTCGTGACCGAGCCAGCCGCCTCACCAGATCGAAGAGGAAGGCCGTCGCGGGCGTCCGAGCTACCGCTGGCCCGCGACGGCGACGTCGGCAAGATTATCTCTTTGTCGTGTGTGGACAGTTCGGTGCTCGAACCGGTGCTCGGTGGCGGGCTGAGGCCCCCCGAGCAGCGTCCCGTCACCGCCGAGGACGACGAACGCGTAGAGCGCCTGTGCCGAAGCATCCACGCTGAACCGCGCCGCTCCTCCTGGTCGGCGACGGTGGCATCCGGCCGCCACCACGGCACCGTCCCCTTCAGCTCCGCCGCCGACTCGCGCATCGCGGGATGCCAGCGATCCTCCGATACCGTTCAGTCCAGGCAGTCACGCAGCAGCGAGATCGCAGTCGGTACGTCCGGCGTCGCGATCGCGCCGAAGCCGACGACGATGCCGGCCCGGGATTCGCTGAACTGGTAGCTCAGCCGCAGTCTCGAGAGCCGGAGTTGCCGTCGGGCCGCCCGGGCCGCCAGTTCGTCGTCGCCCGGTGCGTCCGGTGTCAGCAACGCGAGGTGCAGCCCGGCCTGGGCGGGCAGTGGGGTGAACCGGGGCCCGGCATGCCGGGTCAGTGCCGACCACACGACCCGGTGCCGCTCGGCATAGAGCCTGCGGGCACGACGGAGATGCCGGCCGAGGTGTCCCTCGTCGATGAAGGTCGTCAGCGCGGCCGTGATGAACGGTGAAGGCCCGACGTCGACGGACTCACGGACCGCGGTCACCGCCGGAACCAGCCCGGTCGGGACCACCGCGAAGCCCGTGCGCAACGCAGGGGTCAGGATCTTGCTGAACGTGCCCACGTAGATGACCCGGCCGTCCCGGTCCAGCCGGTGCAGGGGCTCCAGTGGCCGGGCCGTGTGGCGGAACTCGCTGTCGTAGTCGTCCTCGACGATCGCGGCGCCGTGGCGGCCGGCCCAGCGCAGCAGTGCGAGCCGGCGTTCCCGGCTCAGCACGACCCCGAGCGGGTACTGGTGCGAGGGCGTGACGTGGACCAGTCGCGCGTTCCCGGGCAGCGCGTCGACGACCAGGCCGTGCTCGTCGACCGGGACGCCGACAACCTGGGCGCCCAGGGTGCGCAGCAGGTTGGCCACCGGCGGGTAGCCGGGCTCCTCGACCGCGGCAACCTCGCCGGGCCGGAGCAACACCCGGGCGAGCAGGTCGACCGCGTGCGCGGCTCCGTGCGTGACCACCACCTGCTCCGGGGTGGCGGCCACGCCGCGGGACTGCGCCACCCAGCGCGTCAGTGCCTGCCGGAGCTCCGGGCTGCCGGTCGGATCGCCGTAGCTGCCGTACTGGTCGCCGAGACCGGCGAGCGCGCGGTTCGTGCAGCGCCGCCAGTCCGCGAGCGGGAACAAGCGGGCGTCGACCCGCCCCGCCGTGAGGTCGTAGCGGGCCGGCGTGGTGAGGTCGCTGCCGTAGCGGCGGATCGCCGCGGCGCCCGGCGTCGGCGTCAGCGCGGTCGGGGTCGCAACCGGCGACGGCTCGACGCAGGCGCTGCCCGTCACGATGCTGCCGCCGCCGCGGCGGCCCTCGACGAACCCCTCGGCGGTCAGCCGCGCGTACGCGTCGGTGACCGTCGACCGGGCGATCGCGAGCTTCTCGGCGACCGCCCGGCTGGGCTGCAGCCGTGCGCCGGGCGCCAGCCGTCCGTCGGCGATCGCCTCCCGGACCTGGTCGTAGAGCTGCACGGTCAGGCTGCGGTGGTCCGCGGGATCGAGGAAGAGCTCCATGGCCGCCTGGCTTGGTCGGGTCGATCTGGTCCAGCTTGGACCTGTCGAAGCTACCAAGCCGGTCCGTAGCGTCACACCATGCGCGTCCTGCAGTTCGACGATGAACGGTTCACCTGCGCCTTCAGCTACGGCACCCGGGACGACGACGTGACCTTCCATGAGTCAGACATGCGAACTGAGCCGATCACGATGACCGACGACACACCCTTGGAGGTTCCATGACCACGGACGCTGATCAAGCATTGTCGCCCGTCCCCTTGATGCAATTGGCTACCGGCTTCTGGGTCTTCAAGACGCTCGCCGCGGCCCACGAACTCGACCTGTTCTCCCGCCTGTCCGGCACGTCCGGTACGACGGTCGAAGGGCTTGCCGAGGCGCTCGCGATCGAAGAGCGACCGACGGACATGCTGCTCACCGGTTGCACCGCACTCGGGCTGCTCGTGAAGAACGACGACCGCTATGTCAACAGCCCGATTGCCGAGGAGTTCCTGGTCCGCGGCAAGCCCTACTACTTCGGTGGCTTTGTGCAGATGCTCGACCAGCGGCTGTATCCCGGATGGGGCAGGCTGGGCGAGGCGATCCGCACCAACCGCCCGACCACGTGGGATCCGGACCGGCAGAGCTCGATGTTCGACAGCGAGGATCCCCGACTGCTTGCAGTGTTCTGGGAGGCGATGCATTCGCTGTCGACGTTCACCGCCCGCGCGCTGGGCCAGGCCATCGATCTGAGCGGTGCGCCCAGGTTGCTCGACGTGGGCGGTGGTTCCGCAGCATTCGACATCGAACTGTGCCGGCTCTACCCCGACCTGACCGCGACGGTCTTCGAGCTACCGAATGTCGCTGACATCGCAGCCAGGAAAGTAAAAGAAGCTGGCCTTACGAAGCGGATCGAGACGGTGGCCGGTGACTTCTTCGCCGACTCCGCCCTGCCCGGTGGATATGACACGATCTTGCTGTCCATGATCCTGCACGACTGGGCGGAGGATCGTTGTCGCGCGATCCTCCAGAAGTGTTGGGCGGCACTGCCGAGCGGTGGTCGGGTGATCATCGCCGAGCTGCTGGTCAACGATGCGCGGACCGGCCCGCCGGCCGCGGCCCTGATGAGTCTCAACATGCTGGTCGAGACCGAGGGCCGCAACTACACACCAGCTGAGTACCGCGCCTGGCTGCGCGACCTCGGCTTCCAAGATCTGCGCACGGTCTGGTTCGAGGCGGCTGGGGCAAACGGTGCCGTGATAGGCCGGAAACCGTAACGTCACGCCAGCCGTGACGCTGAGATCGAAAGGAGTCACCCGGTGGTCCGGGAGCAATAGTCAAGACCTGGGGATAAGGTCTCAGGCGGCTGTCGGTCTGGGGTGCTGCTGCACCTGCCGGTGGCCACGCTGGTCCTGCGCGACCTCCACCGGCGGAGAGCCGAACGTCGGTGCCGGATGCGGTGAGCACCGCGTGCCGCTGATGCAGTTCCGGCTCCGCGAAGACGGTTTCCGGCAATCTCGACGGCCCCGGTCTCGGCACCGGCCCGGAACTCGGCCGACCTCATCGAGCAAGGGAGTTGAATCACGATGGCCAAGGTTGTGTTCGACACGTCGATGTCGCTCGACGGATTCATGACGGCGGCGGACCGGACGCCGCAGGAGCCGATGGGCCCCGGCGGGCTGGTGCTGATGGACTGGGCGTTCCACGACACCAGGGGCGCGCAGGTGCTCAGCGACGGCGTGGCCGGGCTGGGCGCCACCATCGCCGGACGCGAGACATACGACACCTCGGTGCCCTGGTGGGGCCCGGACGGCCCGTCCGGCGACGCACGCAAGCCAGTCTTCGTGGTCACTCACGAGCCGCCCGAGTCCACTTTGGACAACGGGGTCTACACGTTCGTCACCGACGGCCTGCAGAGTGCGCTCGCGCAGGCGAAGGCCGCAGCGGGTGAGCGGGACGTGTGCATCATGGGCGGCGCCAGCCTCGGGCAGCAGTACCTCGCGGCCGGCCTGGTCGACGAGCTCTCGATCCACCTGGTGCCGGTGCTCTTCCACCGGGGCACCCGGATGTTCGACAACCTGGGCGAGAACCACACCATGCTCGAGATCCTCGAGGTCATTCACACCCCGGCCGCCACCCATCTGCGGTATGGCGTCCGGAAGTGACGCCACAGACCGGCGGCCGGCGATGGCCCGGCGCCGGCCGAAGCGGCATACGTTGACCTGCCGG
>Ga0207688_10000528_pt1 | contig 18519 bp, 17 predicted proteins | sample KBSMiscanthusM4_FD_184296 | JGI IMG/M metagenome (GOLD analysis project Ga0207688, IMG submission 184296) | Miscanthus rhizosphere microbial communities from Kellogg Biological Station, Michigan, USA - M4 (SPAdes) (version 2) | ecosystem: Host-associated > Plants > Roots > Rhizosphere ...
CGACCAGCTAACCTGTCAAAGACGTTACGAGAAGTTCCTTTAAGCAATCAGGGATTGCATCGGATCCTCCTGCGTGCGATTTTACCATCGCCGCAACCGCTCGTAGCAGGGAGGGGACGCTATGAAATATTGCGCGCTTGCCACGATGGGTTTTGCGTTGGCTTTCGGGGTTCGGTGCTGTCCTAATTCCGAAGCCCTTGTCCTAATTTGATTTCCGCAGTGTCCTAATTTCGGGCCTGTACGCGGGCTCATGCAGGAGCTTGACCCATGATGAAGAAGCTTTTGATTTTGGCCCCATTGTTGCTGATTGGGTTCGACGCCGAGGGCCAAACGACTCGGCCAGGGCAGTCGGGATGGGTCAATACGGGCGCCAGGCGCGGATATTGCTATACGTTTCGCATGAGCCAGTGCGGAGGTGGCCCGGTGGCTTGGAGTCGCCGAGAAGGAACGTGTGTGTGTGTCGGTGGTGGCCGCAGGCCAGGCTAACCGAGGGGCCCTTGTCGGCTGCCTCAGTTGGCGGCCTCGTCATTTTCCTGATCGGCCAAAATCTCCTTGTCGAGTTCTAGCTTCTTTCTCCACGGCGGCGCAGGCCGACATCGCCTGCTGGAAACTCGGGTGCCGAGAAACCGGAAGAACGCTTCGGCGAAATGGTTCGTATTACCGCGGGCTCGGTCTGCCCGGCCGGCTACCACCAAGCCAAGGGCACCTCGGTCACCATCGACAAGAAGCCGCTGCAGCCCCGCTGAATCCTCGAACTTCGAGTCCGCCCGACCGTCGCGCGCCGGCGAACATGCCTATTGTCTTGGAATCCCGGCACGCTCGATGACCGCCGCCCATTTGGCGATATCGTCCGTGAGCCTCTTCTTCAACGCCTCGGGCGTGCTGGCCTGGGCTTCGATGCCGAGGTCGGCGTAGCGTTCCTTCACCTCGGGCGTCGCGACGATTTCGCGCACCGTCTTGTTCAAGAGGTCGATGATCTCCACCGGCGTCCCGACCGGAGCAAACAGTCCGTTCCACGACGTCACCTCGTATCCCGCCACACCGGCCTGGGCCGCAGTCGGCACGTCGGAGAAGAATGGGGAGCGCTCGGTGCCTGATGTAGCAACCGCGCGGATCTTGTTGTCGAGGAGCGTCGGCTTGATGGGAGCATAGAACTCGACCAGCATCTGCACGTCATTCCTGAGCAGGGCAACGATGACGTCGGGCGTGCCGCGATATGGGACGATCTGGAAGTTGAGCCCGGCCAGAGACTTGAACAATTCCGCGGCGAGGTTCTGAGTGCCGCCGACATTGATGGTGCCGACATTGAGCTTGCCCGGCTGCTCGCGTGCTGCCTTGATGAAATCCTGCAGCGTCTTGAACTCGGACTCCGCGTTGGTGGCGAAGACGAGGTCGAACGAACCGATGGTCGAGATCGTGGCGAATGATTTCACGGGATCGAAGGGCAGCGCTTTGTAGATGGCGGCGCTGATCGAGGTGCCGTTGGTGACGAGGCCAAGCGTATAGCCGTCTGGTGGCTGGGAAAGCACGGAGCGCGCCGCCGCGATGCCGCCGGGCCCTGGCTGATTTTCCACCACGAACCGCTGCCCGAGCTTGTCGCCGAGCTTCTCTGCCGCCAGCCGCGAGGTGATATCGGCGACGCCCGCGGCGCCGAAAGGCAGGATGAACCGAACCGGACGATTGGGATATCCTTGCTGGGCGCGAGCGAATGGCGGACATATGCCGGTGATTGCCGCCGACCCGGCGAGCCCCGTCGAAAACTGTCGCCGTGTGATTCCGGTCTTGATCATGGCCGCTATCCCTCGCGTTCCCGCCCCGCCCAAGCGAAGCGCCCGGTAGCCGTTTTTTGTTCGGGATGAAGCACGGGTCCGCGCTACGCGCAACACCGTCAGGGATTGGAGGGCCGGGTAGCGGGCAAACGGGGACGAAACGTCACACCTTCTCCTCGATCACGCTGGCGCGCACGTCGTCCTCGATCAGCCGCCAGATGTGATCCACGTAGCGCACAAATTCAGCGGTACGCTTGATCGCCAGCGCGCGCGGACGCGGCAGCTCGATCACGACGCTCTCCAGCAGCCGACCCGGCCGGCGCGCGAACACCAGCACGCGGTCGGACAGAAACACCGCCTCGTCGATCTGATGGGTGACGAACAGGACGGTCTTGCGCCCCTCTTCCCAGATCCGCATCAGCTCGGTCTGCATGATTTCGCGGGTCTGCGCATCCAGCGAGGAGAACGGCTCGTCCATCAGCAGGATTTCCGGATCGATGGCGAGCGCACGCGCGAGGTTGACGCGCTGGCGCATGCCGCCCGACAGCTGGCGCGGATGGTAGTTCTCGAAGCCCTCGAGCCCGACGAGCTTCAGCAGTTCCATCGTGCGCTGCCGCTCGGCGGCGCCGACTTGGCCCGCGACCTCGCGGCCGATGATCGCGTTGGCGAACACCGTGCGCCAGGGCAACAGGCTGTCGTTCTGGAACACGAAGCCGCGGTCGCCGCCCGGACCATGCACCGCGCGCCCGTCGAGCAATACTTCGCCCGAGCTCGCCGGTTCGAGGCCGGCGATGATGCGCAGGAACGTGGTCTTGCCGCAACCGGAGGGGCCGACCACGGAGATGAACTCGCCGCGCTCGACATCGAGGTTGATGTCGAGCAGCGCATGCAGCTCGTTGAACCTCTTGCCGAGATGGGAGATCCGGAGCTTCGGCGCCATGCCCTAATCCTTCGTCCACGGCACCAGCCGTTTTTCAATCCAGCCGAAGCCCGCCGTGAGCACGATTCCGGCCACGGCGAGCACCACGACGCCGGCAAACAGCTCGGGCATGTTGAAGGCGTCGGCCGACTGGGCGATCAGCCGGCCGAGCCCGGCGCGGGAGCCGAACAGTTCCGCGACCACGACGCCGATGAGACCGCGGCCGATCCCGAGCTTGAGCCCGGCCAGGATGAACGGCACGGCCGATGGCAGTGACACCTTGAAGAAGATCTGCCGCGGCGTCGCTCCGAACGAGCGCAGCATCTCGATGAGCCGCTCGCTGGTCGTGCGCAGCCCGGCCTCGGTATTGATGGTGACCGGAAACAGCACCAGGAAGATCACCACCAGCACCTTCGACCAGATGCCGATCCCGAGCCAGAGAATGAACAAGGGCGCAAGCGCAATTGTCGGAGTGGCATAGAGGCCCGAAATCCACGGCTGCAACGCCCGCTTGGCGGTGGGACTTTCGGCCATCGCAAAGCCGATGATGACGCCGAGCACGCTCGCGATCACGTAGCCGAGCGCGAACTCAATCGCGCTGACCGACATGTGCCGCCACAGCTCGCCACTTCGGGCTAGCGCCATGATGGCCGTGAAGATCTGCGAGGGAGCGGCGAGAAACAACGTGTTAGCAACAAGGAAGCGGCTCACCAGTTCCCACAGCAGCAACCCGCCGAGGACCGAAAGCAGGCCTGCGAAATAGAAGCGCGGCAACCGGGCGCTGCGATGCTCCTGCGGTTGCGCCGTTTCCTGCACCTCGATTTGCTCCGCACTGCTCACGTAACGATGACTCCGGCTCAGTCGGTCAACTGGGTGATGCCCGGCAGCAGGAAGCGCTCGACATCGGTCGAGCCTTCGATGTCGCCGAGGGCTTTGAGCGCATCGAGCAATGCGCTCATCTTGCGTTTGGAGACCTTGCCGGTGTTCTCGAAGAACTCGTGCTGGTGCAGAAAATCATAGGATTTGGCGACGTCCGCCTCCTTCAGCTTGCTGGCGTCGACCATGATCTTGATCGCCTCGGCGCGGTTCTGCGGATCGGAGAACCAGGCCATGCTCTTGTTGTGGACCGACAGCACCTTGGCGAGCGTCGTCTTGTGCGACGCGGCCCAGGAGCGGCCAACGACCGCGCCGGCAAACGGCAGCTCCTTCGCATAGTCGATGGTCAGGCCGAGGTTGGTGAAGCCCGCCGATTCCGCATAGAAATTGAACGGCGGCAGCAGGATCGCGGCGTCGACCGCGCCCGCTTGCAGCGCCGAAAAACGCGCCGACGTCGCACCCGCGAACACCGTGTCGTAGTCGCCGGGTTTCAGGCCGTTGGGGCCGGCCATCCGCTCGAGATAGATGCGCGTGATGTCCTTCGGCCCCCCGATCGAGATGGTCTTGCCCTTGAGATCGGACCAGCTTTTGATGGCCGGCTTAGCCAGCAAGGCATACGGCGGAGCCTGCATCTCGATGCGCACGATCGCGATGGGCGAGCCTTTGTCGATGGCGCGGATCGGATCGGCCAGGCCGGTCGACAGCGCCAGGTCGATGGATCCGGCCGTGAGCTGCTGGGCCAGCGCCGCGCTCGACTGGATGAACACGAGGTCGAGCTTGAGATCCTCGGCGGCGAAATATCCCTTGATGAGGCCGATATAGACCGGCCAATGGGTGGACGATACCGCGCCCACCACGCCGACGATGACGGTCTCTGCCTTGGCCGGCGGCGAGGTGGCGATGGCCGCCCCCGCGAGCAGTGCCGCAAACGCGGTTCTCAGGGATCGGATCATGATCGGCTCCTCATCGCTTCTCGGTCTGTGCGCGATAGTGGCGGGAGATCTCGGACCCCGTCGCCTTCCACACCCGCGGATGCCCGCAGATATAGGCGAGCGCGGCCTCGAAGGCGTCGATGCGATGCGGCACGCCGGTGAGATAGGGGTGCAGCGCAATCGCCATGACGCGGCCCGATTCGGCGCCCTCGCGATAGAGCACATCGAACTGCCGGCAGATCATCTCGCGGAACTCGTCGGCGGTACGGTGCGCGCGTTCGAACACCGGCTTGTCGTTGATCTCGTGGCTGTAGGGCACCGAGATCAGACTCCGCCCGCCCTCGAGGCTCATCGCATAGGGCTGGTCGTCGTTGGTCCAGTCGCAGACATACTCGCAACCCTCGGCGGCGAGCAGATCGAGCGTGTCCCAGGTCTCCTGCAGACCGGAGCCCAGCCAGCCGGCCGGGCGTGTGCCGCTCGCCTTGGCAATGGTCGCGAACGTGCGCTGGATGATCCCTCTTTCCTCGCCGGGCGAGGCTTCGTTCAGGCGGCGGGTGTTGCTTTCGCAATGGCCCATCCACTCCCAGCCCAGCTTTTGCCCCTCCGCAATGATCTCCGGATGATGTGCACAGAGATCGCTGTTGAGCGCGACGGTACCGCGGATGCCGTAGCGGTTGAGCACCCGCATGAGCCGAAACACGCCGACGCGGTTGCCGTAGTCACGGGCCGACCACGAAGGGATGTCGGGTACCGGCGTGCCGGGCCCACCGGAGCCCGCCGGTACTTTCTCCATCAAGGAGAAGAATTCGATATTGGGAATGACCCAGAGCGCGACTTGGGCGTCGCCCGGCCAGTTCAGGCGCGGCCGGTGGATGACGGGGGAATAGGGAAACGGGCCGTAGGGTGAAGGCTTCATTACATGCCTATGTAGCGGTTCTTCCGCCGTCATCCTCAGTCGGGCGCGCAGCGCCCGTCCCGAAGGAAGAAGGCGGCATGACGCCGATCGAGCCGGCTTTTTTCAGCTCGCCTTCCTGATCGCCATGCCGTCGAGATGCGCGACCACGTCGTTGACGTGCATCACATCGACGTATTTGTGGTGCATGTCGAACAGATTGATCTTGTGCGACAAGATGCTGCGGTCGAAGCAGCACTCCTCCACCAGCACCACGTGATAGCCGTGGGAATAGGCGTCGACGGCGGTCGCGCGCACGCAGCCCGACGTGCTCTCGCCGCAGATGATCAGGGTCTGCACCCCAAGCTGGGTCAGATGGGCAACGAGCGGCGTGCCGAAGAATACGCTCGCGCGCTGCTTGGTGATGACCACGTCGTGCGGCTGCGGCTTGAACTCCGGCCGGATGGCGTAATCGGACGGATCGACCGGCGGCCTGTTGCGCTTGGTCGCATTCACCGAGCCGGGACGGCTTTCCGGACGCACGTCGCCGGTCGAATAGAAAACAGGCAGGCCGGCGCCGCGCGCGGCAGCAAACAACCGCTTGGTGGGCTCGATCGCGGCATGGGCGTATTCGCCGCAGGTGTTGGGGTGGGTCTTGGCGAGTTCGGCCGGAGGCCGCGCGCCGCCGCGATAGACCACGTCATAGAGATCGACGGCGAGCAGGGCCGGACGCGGGCCTACGAAGATCTTGCGCCGGTAGCAGGAATAAACCTCCAGCACGTCGGGCGTGACGACGTCTTTCCAGCAATGATCTTCGAAGTCGTCCGTCATTGTATCGCTCCCAGCTTGAAAGACCCGCGCGGAGCCCGTGCAATTTCCGCGCCCATTCGATCAGCCTAACGGGCCGTAGAGCCGATGTACATTTTGATCTACCGTCGCAACCGGAAGGATACAAAAGCCGTCGATATCGGCACAATATTGCGGGGAGGATCGACATGCGCACACTCACCAGACGTTTCGTCCTGCTCGCGGCGGTGACCGCGCCGCTAGGGGCATACGGCGTCCACGCTCAAAGTAACCCACAAGGTAACCCGCTCGGCTGGCCCGCCGGCACCATCAAGCTGATCGTCCCCTATCCACCGGGGGGCTCGACCGACGTGATCGCGCGGCTGGTGCAGCCTTGTCTCCAGCAGCGGCTCGGAACGACCGTGATCATCGAGAATCGGGCGGGGGCGTCGGGAAGCGTAGGCACGGCGACGGTTGCAAAGTCGCCTCCGGATGGCGGCACGTGGCTCCTTGTCTTCGACAACCACGCGGCTAACCCGTTCGTGCTGCCGGACCTGCCGTATGACACCGAAAAGGATCTCGACCCCGTGCTGTTTATTGGCACGGCACCCTACGTCGTCTCGACTCAGGCGCAGAAGCCATTCAAGTCGCTCGCCGACGTGATCGCTGCGGCCAAGGCCAAACCGGGCGCGGTCAGCTACGCCTCGGTCGGCAGCGGCAGCGTCGGCCACCTCGCCATGGCGCTGCTGTCGAAGCAGGCGGGCGTACAGCTCGTCCACGTGCCGTATCGCGGCGGCGGGCCGGCCATGAACGACGCGGTGGCCGGCCACGTCGACCTTCTCGTCGGCAGCACGGCGCTTTCCATTCCGCAAATTCAGGTCGGCACCATCCGGGGCGTGGTGCAAACCGGCAAGGCGCGTACGCAGACGCTCGGCGCAGTGCCGACGGTGGCCGAGAGCGGCTTTCCCGGGTTCGAGGCCTATGCCTGGTGGGGCGTGTTCGCGCCGGCAGGCACGCCCAGGGCCATCGCCGGCCGCTTCGGCGCCGAGCTCACGGCCTGCGTGCGCGAGGAGCGCGTTGCCAGGCAGCTCACCGACACCCAGCAGGTCTCGCTGGTGCTGGGCGGCCCCGAAGAGCTGCGCAAGTTCGTCGGCGAGCAGATGCGGGTGTGGGGAGCGGTCGCACGCGAGCAGGGTATCAAGGCCGACTGACAACAGGTTGCCGTCGCCGCCACCTCAATCGTGCCGATGTGGTTCGTCGTCGGACTCGATCCGATCGGGGCGTTCGTGCGCCGCCATCCACGCGGCAAGCGCGGGCAGTGCTTCATCCGCCGCGTTCAATTGCCGCAAGACGACACGAATGTTGGTGCGCGCGAAACGATTGTCGATGACAGGGACGGTGGACGGATCCCCTCCCGCTGCAACAGCCGCAACGACGCGTTGCTTGAGCGAAACCAACTCGGGATCTCCGAACCGCCGCAGCATCTCCTGAAACGCCTCGTGGCGGCCCAAGTCGAATGCTCGCGCGTGCCCAGACCCGTCTGTCACGGGGTGAGGCGGATAAAGGTGGGCGCACGGAATCCAACCGACGGGAACAGGCTCCGTCGCCGAATGGGTGCGCCGATGTTGCAGCAGCTTGGGAAGCACGTGTGTGTGGGGCCCTTCCGGACTTTGGCCGGTGGGAGGCGGGATCGGCTGAAAGACCTCGATCCGTCCGAGCCGGCTCGCAAATACCCGGTGTGGGCTGCTGGCGAGAATGACGCTCATCGCCGGATTGCCAGGCTCGAACAAAGGCCGGCCAGCGTGCGACAACAGCTCCGCGGTTACCTTCGGATCGGCCACCCGGATACACACGTCCACCTGCAGAGCGCCAAGACCCAGATCGAACAGCGTGGCCTGGCGATCCTCTTCCCGCAACGCCTGTATGTCCGGACCAAGGGCGGTCAGCACTGTGCGTCCGTTCATGGCGCAGCCAGCCTGCGGCAGGCACAACGAAACACGATGGCTCCAGCTCTCGCGCGTCGTGGACTCGGACGCGAACAATCGCATGTGCTCGCGCGGCTCGATCCGGATGCCTCCGCGCGCGGTCACCGCCGCGACACGAGCATCACCGTTCGACAGGGCGACGGGTTCATCCGCGTCGCGCATGAACTCGGCGATCGCCCCGAACGTCCCCAAGCTCCAGTTCGCCTCGTGATCGGCCATCTGCGCGGCAAGAAACTCGCACTTGTTCGCGAGGTCGTTCACGGCACGTCTCCCTCGGATTGCGCTGATGGCTTCCACGGCAACAGGAACGGCACACCGTCACGCTCGCCGCGAACCACCTCCACGCCATAGGCCTCCGCGACATGGGCATCGGTCAGGACGTGCGCCGGCGCGCCTTCCACCAGGATGCCTCCGCGAGCAAGCAGGATGAGACGGTCACAAAAGCGCGTCGCCAGCGCGAGATCATGCAACACCACGATGACCCCCCGTCCCTCGCTCGCGATCATTCGCAGCAATTCCATCACCTGCAGCTGATGCAGTGGATCGAGCGCGGCGATGGGCTCGTCCGCCAGCAGGACCCGGGCGTCGACGGCCAGGGCGCGCGCGAGCAGCACACGCAAGCGTTCGCCACCCGATATCTGTCCCATCGTCCGGGTCCGAAGATAAGCGACGTCGGCTGCGGTCATCGCCCGCTCGATCGCATGCCGGTCCGCCGCATCGTGGCCCTGGAACGGGCGCCGGTGCGGCAGCCGGCCCAGCGCGACCAGGGTCTCGACCCGCATCGGCCAATGGACGGCGCCGCCCTGGGCGAGGTAGGCGATCTGGCGCGAGAGCTCGCGCGTCCCGATTTCGGCGGCGGTTCGTCCGGCGTAGTGCACCCTGCCCGCTTCGGGCGCGCGGAGATTGGCGAGCACCCGCAACAGTGTCGTCTTGCCCGAACCATTGGGCCCGATCAGGCCGACCATCTCGCCGCCCCGCATTGCCAGATCGACGCCTTCCAACAACGCCACCGGCCCAAAGCGTATGGCAATGCCCTGCGCCTCGATCTCCATCACGCCTCCTCCTCGCGCAACCGGTAGATCAGGCCGAACAGGAACGGCGCTCCGATGATCGCGGTCACCACCCCGAGCTTGAGCTCCGGCCGGATCGGCAGCAGGCGAACGGTGATGTCGGCGGCTAGGGTCAGGGCCGCGCCGCCAAGCCCGCTCACGAGCAGAAGGCGTCCCGGCCGGTGGGCCACCAGGGGTCTGAGCAGGTGCGGCACGACCAGACCGACGAACGCAATCGCGCCCGTCACCGCAACAGCGCTGCCGACGGCGAGCGCGGTCCCGGCGATGAGCTGCAGCCTCAGACGACCGAGGTCGAAGCCCAGGCTCTTTGCCGTATCCTCGCCGAGCGTGAGCCCGTCGAGCGCCGGACCCGATACCAGCAGCAGCCCCCATCCGATGATCATCAAAGGCAGGATCAGCCACACATAGGGCAAACTACGGTCGGCCAGCGATCCCAACAGCCAGAATACGATCTCCGTTACCGCGTACGGATTGGGCGAGAGATTGAGCGCGAGCGACGTGAGGGCTCCCGCGAAGCTGTTGATGGCCACACCCGCGAGGATCAGCGTCATCGTTCCGGCGCCGCGACCGGAAAGCCCGTAGAGCAGGAAGGTTGCCGCCGCGGCTCCGGCGATGCCCCCGAGCGGGAGCGCAAGCGACAGCGCGCCGGCCAAGCCGAAATAGAACACCGTGACGGCGCCGAAGGCCGCCGCGCCGGACACACCGATGATGCCCGGCTCGGCGAGCGGATTACGCAACAGCCCCTGCATGGCGGCGCCGCTGATGCCGAGGCTGAGGCCGACGAAACAGCCGAGCAGCGCGCGCGGCAGCCGCAGTTCGGTGAGCACGAGCGTGGCGAGCGTCTTCTCCCCTTTCAGGACATCCCGGAACGCCTGCACCAGATCGAGCGGTGCGTAGCCGATCGCAAGCGATGCCCCCATCAGGATGACAACGAGGATCGCGAGGCCGGCCACCAGAACGCTGTATGGCGGCACGCGGCCGTGCCGCACCGGATCGACGGCCGAAGCGCACATCATTTCGGCTGCGCCTCGGCGCGAATCTCAGTCGCGATCTGCATCAGTCGCTCGATCGCCTCCACCACGGCAGGGCCGCCGCAGTTCCACAGCCGCCCCGGCATCACCACGACCCGGGTGCGGTCCGAGAGCGCGGCGAGCACGGGGTGGCGCAGGATTTCCGTCGCGAGTGCGGGCGGTCCGTCGCGGCTTGCACTGACGATCAGAACGTCGACCGCGTTCGCGGCCACCGCTTCCAAAGGGATCTGTCCATAGCTGTCGATGCCGAGCTCCGCGGCTACGTTTGTGAGTCCGGCCCGGGTCATGATCTCGTCGACCAGCGTTCCCTTCCCGACGGTCGCGCCATTTGGATTGAGCACCACGGCGCGCGGTCGGTCCGACGACGGCGGGTGCGGCAGTGCCGCGAGGCGCCGATCCATGTCGGCCACGACGCTTTCACCTCTCTCCCGTTCGCCGATCAGCCCGGCGATTTCACGGATCTGCGCACGGACGTCGTCAAGGCTCTTGGGAACACCAATCTCCAATACCGGAATGCCGACACGCTTCAACATCGCGACCGCCGTCCGTGCGGTGTAGATGCCCGCGATGATCAAATCCGGATTCAAGGGGATGATCTCTTCCGCGAGCCCGTGATTGACGGGGATGCGGGCACCCAGCTCCGCCACGTTCGAGTTCTTCGGATCGCGGGACAGCCAGGTAACCGACGCAATGTTCTGCGGCTCCGCGATCCGCAGAACGAGCTCGTCCACGCACATGTTGAGCGAGACGATGCGCCGGGGCTTTCCCGGCGCATCGGTCGCACCCAGGTGCGCGATCGCGGACAGCAGCGCGACCGCAGTCAGGATGAGGCGACGACAGCGCACCGTTGCGAACATCCTCTTGTCAGGCCGCGATCCGCGATCGTCTTGTGCCGCTATCGATTGGCAACCCGGATCCCTCCGAAGATACCAAGACCCGGGCGGTCGAAGCCGGTGGGGTTCTGATAACGCTCGTTGAGCAGGTTGTCGATGCGACCGAACACGGTCGTGTATTGGTTGACGGTGTAGTTGGCCGCCAGATTGAGGACGGCATAGCCGGGTGCGGTCAGGCGCTGGATCGAGAAATCGCGATTGCCGTCGATCCAGGTGCTGACGCGGAGCCAAGTCGCCGAGAGGAGAAGCTGATCGGTGGGATTCCACTCGGCGGCCAAGGTGTATTTGTGTCGCGGGCGCCGGAGCAATTCGAGCTCCGTGATCGCGTCGATCGCCTTGGTATAGGTGTAGTCCGTGCGCAGCCGCAGACGGTCGGTGACGGCGGCCGATGCGAATGCCTCGTAGCCCGACGTGATCGCCTCGCCGACATTGATGTACGAGGTGCCGGTTGCATTGGTGTTGATGAGATTGGTGATATTGTTGTGGTAGCGGGTCACGCCGAAGCGAAAGCGGTCGTTGGCAATCGGCTGCTCGAATCCGAAATCGTAGCCGACGCTCTGTTCCGGCAACAGATTAGGATTGCCGAAAAAATTGAAGGCCGGCCGAAAATCGAGGTATAACTGGCTCAGGGTCGGTGTCTTGAAACCGGTACCCAAGCTCGCCTTCAGCTTCGTCTCGGTCACCGGAACTATGAAGGCCGGCGCGAGGCGGTAAGTCGTGCGATTGCCGAACGCGTCGTTCTCGTCGTAGCGGACGTTGCTGACCAGGAACAGACGCTGGGCGAGCTGCGTCTGCAACTCGGCGAAAGCCGAAGTCGTCCCATTCGACGCCATCAGCGTCCCGGTATCGAGCCGCTCAGTCTCCTGCTGCAGGCCTGTAATTAAGAACTGACCGGGCAATGCCTCGAACACTGAGTGCCAGTCATATCGGGTGCGGTCGCCCTTGTTGATGCCTGGCGCCGCCGGGTCGGGAGCCTTGTTCCAGTTAAATGTGTTGGTGTAGTTGACGCCGAAATAATTCACCAGGCGGCCGTCCAGCGCCGTCAATACCGCTTCCCCGCGTTGGTAAAACTGGTGCGCAGCCTGGATGCTCTGGAGTGCATTTGGCACCGAGGGAAAGACCGAGAAATCGTCGCCGGTGAAATGCAGTGTCGCGTCGGTGAATCGTCCCACCCAATTGAGCGCGAGGTTGTCAGATACGTTGTAGCCGAGCTTGGTCGAGTAGGTCCAATTGTCGTATGAGTCGTTTATCCGCGGACGGCCCGGCGGCAGAAGCTCAAGCGGCGTCACCGGTGTACTGGCGGTGCGAAAATGTGCTGCCGTGAACGCATAATTCCCGCGCTGGTCGCCGCCACTGAGGCTGGCAATCTGGTTAAAGGTGCCAAACGAGCCGCCCTCGACCACTGCCGTCGCCTTCGGCGGCCCGTCACCCTTCTTGGTAATGATTGAGATCACGCCGCCGATCGCATCCGCGCCATAGAGGCCGCTCTGCGGGCCGCGCAGCACCTCGATGCGGGCGATGTCGGCGGTCAGCAACTGGCCGAAATCGAACGAGCGATTGGGGTTGCTGGGATCGCTGACGTCAATGCCATCGATGAGCACCTTGACCTGGTTTGCGTTGGTGCCGCGCATGAAGACCGAGGTCTGGCCGCCGGGCCCGCCGGTCTGCACGATGTTGAGGCCGGGTACGTTGGCGAGGGCATCCGGCACCGTACGACGCTGCTCGCGCTCGATATCCGCGGCGGTGATGACCGTCACCGAGCTTGCGATATCACGGGCTGGAGTCGCTACCGCCGTCGGACTGTACACGACCTGTGCATTGGCCTCAGGTGCGGCCTCGGCGGGCGGCAACTGCGTGCGCGGGGGCGCGCTCGACGATCGCGGCGGGGGCGCCGGGGCGCGCGGCCGCACGACCGGGCGCGCTACGACAACTTCCGGCAGGCTTAGGTCTGGGGACGCGCTCTGCTGCGAGAGAGCGGGCGAGGAACAGAGAGGCCCCAAAGAAACGAGTATGGTCGATGTGAGGAGAAAAGGGCGGAGTCTTGCGGCACGATGTGCCGCGACGGCGATGGAAAACATACGAGACCTCGGGCGCGACGTTTGTGGCACGTCACCTGCGAACGAAGTCTCACCAGACGTACCACCGTACGAGCTGGCTCGGCTCTGTCAGCACACCCCGGCCGACATGCTCGCGTGTGACCACGGCTGACGGCAGGTCTCCTGGCTCGCGGGTCACTACCTTCCGCCGCCTTCCCGGGACCCGAGAGCCCAGTGGCATGATGACGGAAGATTCGCCGCTTACAGTTGCGGGGGCAGCCGCGGCATTGACGATCTCTCGCCTCACCGCGTTCCCTATTGATCCCCGAAGGGAACCGTCGACGTTCACGGTAGGGAAGTCGGAACGAGCATGTCAACGCCGGTGACTGCCGCGGGCGTGGCGAAAGGCAGAATGTGTGCTCTTGTAGTCGGCGGGACACACCCGGAGCGCCAGCGTGTCGGCCCCCCACGCGGTCTGCGAGGACCTGCGCTCGTCTGCGGCGCTTCGGCCTGCGCCGCCGACCGGCGCGGCGCCGACACGCGTCAGCCCTTCGCTTCCGGATCAGTCTCGGCCATGAGCCAGTCGAGATAGCCCTTGTCGATGCTCTCGATCGGAATGACCAGAATCGCGGGCGTGGTGTAGGAATGCATCTCCTTCACGGCGGTACCAACATGCTCGGCGAGGGAGCCGCGGGTCTTGATGATCATCACCACTTCCTCGCCACGTTCGACGGCGCCCTGCCACCAATAGTGCGAGACCATGCCGGGAAGAATGTTCACGCAGGCGCACAAGCGTCGTTCGACCAGGACGCGCCCGGCCCGCTCCGCCTCGACAATCGAGGGAAACGTCGTATAGACCAGGACTGCGCGCTCCATATTCACCCACCTTGCCGGGCGCGGGCGCCACTGGCCGGCTGATCGTGTGTCGAAATTCACCCCATGAGCCCCGCGAACGCGAGCTTCGAGCGTATAGCCTTCGTCGCCAGCCCAATTGGGGAGGCGCATGAGGCGCTCCAACGGCTGTCCGCCCGCTACGACAACTTCTCCGCCGAGGACGCCGATGTCATCGTGGCGCTAGGCGGCGACGGGCTCATGCTCCAAACCCTGCACCGGTTCATGAAAACGGGCAAGCCGATCTACGGGATGCACCGCGGCACCGTCGGCTTCCTCATGAACGAGTATTCCCCGGACGATCTGCCGAAACGGCTGTCAAAGTCCCACGTCACGGTGATCCATCCGTTACTGATGTGCGCGCATGATGAGGACGGCGGCCGGGTGGAGTTTCACGCCTTCAACGAGGTCTCGCTGTTTCGGCAGACCTATCAGGCGGCACGACTGCGCGTCCTGATCGACGGCGAGGAGCGGCTGCCTGAACTGGTCGCGGACGGCGTGCTGCTGGCAACGCCCGCCGGATCGACCGCATATAATCTGTCGGCTCAGGGGCGAATCCTGCCGATCAACGCCCCGCTGATGGCGCTGACCCCGATCAGCCCATTCCGGCCGCGGCGTTGGCGCGGTGCGCTCCTGCCCGACACCGCGCGGGTCCGCGTGGAGGTGCTGGAGCCAGAGAAGCGTCCGGTCGCCGCCGTCGCCGACCATGATGAGGTCCGGGCGGTGCGCACGGTGGATATCCAGATGGATCACAGCATCTCGATGCAGATGCTGTTCGATCCCGGCCACAGTCTGGACGAACGTATCCTGCGCGAGCAATTCGGGTATTGAGCGCTTATCGGCAAATAAACCGCTGCAGGGTCATTCCCGTCCGCCGGTTTGACCATCGTGCACGAATTCAGGCGACGTTGCCGCACCCGCCTATTTCTTGTCGGCTGCGTGGTCGGGAGCAGGAACGTCGCCGACGCGCATGGAATCCAGCGCGCGGTCGGTGAAATATGGGATGAAGCCGTAACGCTCGAGCCGTCTCCTGGCCCGCTCGATCTCCTGCGGCGCGTCGAGATATTCCACGACGAAGACAGGCTTGTGGTCGGCGGTCAGCAGCTTCAAGCGAACGACATCGGACACAATCGATTTGGGATCGTTCGGCTGTTGGCTGACGTCATCGCCGAACAACAGATCCTCCTTGCCGATCCCGTCGATGACCGCGCGATAGGACGCGTCGGCGAGCAGCGCCTCCGCGTTCTGGGGCACGACAAGAAACCCGGGCTTGAGCACGCGAGCACGCTCGGCAATTGCCTTCACGAACGCGATCATCAGCGCCCGGGCATTGCGCTTCTCCTTGACCATGTCGACGTATTCATCGACCCCGTCGAGATAGACACCGTCAAACCCCGCTTTGACGATGCGCTCGAGATAACTGTTCTCGCCGCCGAGGATGATTTTCTGCCAGCCTTCGTGCCAATAGCGCACGCCGTAGTTCCCACGCCACTCCGGATTTTCGCTGCCGAGCCAGCGCGGGGAGAGCACACCAAAGACCCAACCCCAGTACCATTTCCAATAGTAGCGATATGTCTGCGCCACCCCGATCGAGAGATAGGCGAGCACGATGCGTCGCTCGCCGTCGGGCTTGACCCTGATCTTGTCGACCTCTTCCGGCGTCAATGCGCGCGCGGGCTTACCATCGCGCGAATAGTCGATCACCAGCATATCGTAGGGAGAGGCGGCAAGCGTGTCAGGATCGAATTTGTGCAGCTGGTAACCCCAGCTCTTCGCCGCCGCCAGCAAGCGCGCCGGAGTTTGCTCCCCCTCGGCCGAGGTCTGCGCGACCGCCGGATGCGGGCTCGAGGTGGCCCAGGCCAGCAGGATCAGTGCGAACAGTACGGCAGGACGTCTGGTCGGGGACGTGTCGGTCAAAGACATTGGCCGTCAGATTCCACAGATGCCTGCGGATGTCGAGCTTTGACGGCGGCGGCGCGAATTCGAGGAACTTGGTCGGCTGACGCGCAGGGATTGCGACGCCAGGTACGACAAGCGCAACGGTACGGTGATGGCGACTGGGGATGGGGGACGGGCGCGCCCTGATCACAAGCGCGGAAGAATGCGGGAAAAGCGGCGCCCGGCTTATCACCGGACGCCGCGCAACATGCGGACGCGAAGTTAGCGGCTGCTCACTTCCGTCCCCAGGGCTGCACCGATCTCCGCCTGCTTGGCGGTCGTGCCATGACCGCCCGCGATCGTGGAGTTGGTGATGCCGTTCTTCTTGAGCGCTTCGCCGACGGCAAGCGTGCCGGGGTTGCGCTCGATCGGCCCGCGCGGCGACAGGATGTCCGTGACATACACGATATTGGGCTTGACCAAGTGTCCGATGATCATGCCCTCGACGTGCGGATTGGTGATGTTGTAGAGGCGAATCTCCTCGCTGTCGTCCTTGAGCGACAGTTGGTCCTTTACCTCCTGCACCTTGACGGCGGCCCGGCGTTTTTTTGCGAGCTCGTCCGGCGCCACAGTGTGCGGCATGCGGGCGACCTTCTCGAAATAGGCTTTGTCCGGGCTCGGCACGATCACGGTGGCCCCTTCTGCCATGAAGGTGCGGGTGCCGCCGGTGTGGTCCATGTGATGATGGGTGAGCACCAGGTATCGGATCGGCTTGCCCGGATACTTCTTCTTCGCCTCATCGATGACCCAGCGCGATTGCAGCTCACCATAAGGCGCATCGAACACGACCAGATGGTCCTTCATCGCGACGATCAAGTTGTTGGCCGCACCGCCTTGCACGTGCTGCACGTTGGGCGCGAGCTCGACCAGCTTGAGGCCTCCACCGGGCGGAACGATGATGCCGTCGCTGTCCAGAAACCGACCGAGCGCAAGCCGACGGAGCACCCATTGATACGGCACGTTCCCGGTCGCCGGCGCCTTTGCCGCGGATTTGACCGCCTCGGGTACTGCGAACGTGTCCGCCGCGATGGTCGGATTTGCCGTCACCTCCTTGTAGGTGACCTTGCCGACCTCTCCCCCGTTGAGCTGATAGGAGAGCGTGTGGGCAACCTTGACGCCGCCGACCGCTTTCCAATCGCTCGGAACGAGATCATAGATCGAATCGCCCGCGATGTTGTCGTCATCGCGCGTGCGGATGGCGGCGGGAAGCTTGCTTTGCGGGTCGAATAGAACGGTGAAGTTCGTCCCCCCGTCGACAAAGCTGACGGCGCGCAGGGTCTTGCCGCCGAGCTTCTGGTTTCCGGCTGCCCGCAATCCGCTCTTGGCGTCCAGCGCCTTGAGCAGCAGCGTGGGCGAGGCGCGCTCGAGCTCGCGCAGCGTCGCGGCGATGCGGATGCCCGACATCGGTTTGCTGGCGCCCTTGTCGTCGATCACGTAACCGAGCGTGGGGGTCACCACGTCGGTATATTTGATCTTTTCAACCGCTGGATATTTCATGTCGCGATCCCATTGGGTGCGCGCCATGCCGTTGGCGAGGTCCCAGGTGATCGTGAGCGTCGTATTGCCCAGCATGCGCGGCTCGCCATCGGCGGTTTTGGATTGGCCGGGCTCCCAGTGCATGGCTTCGGCCTTGATCGCAAGCGCCTTCAGTCCGCGCAATGCGTCGAGGCCGCCCTCAGCGGCGATCGCCTGATCGACGAGCTCGCGAGGCGATTGAGCCTGCGCAGGCGCGGACTGACCTACGGCCAGCAGCAGCAGCGCAGCAGAAATCGAGAGCGCGTATTTCATTACCGATCCTCCAACACGTTTCCCGTGGCCACCTCAGATATTGTCATTGTTGGCATTTCAAATGCGGGCGCCACGCGAGGGATGATATCGCAACCCTGACCATGGCGGAAAGGCGGTAGTCGGCTGGACCGGACACCGCCATCGGCCTAGGCTTTCGTCTCCACTTTGAGGAGGAAAATATGAAAAACACGGGTGTCGCGTCGGTTGTTCTTGCGACCGGCCTGCTCACGCTGACGGTATCGGCGGCGGCCGGGTTCTTGAGCGAGATATTCGGCAATTGACCGTTGCCCGGCGCGGGCGTCATGGTGCGGCAGCCTTCAGCGCCGCACGGCTATGGGAGAAACCCGATGGCTCAGGACACCGAACTGCGTCGCCACAAGCGTGGCGGCATCTATTTCGACGACTTCCCGGTCGGCCATCTCTACGAGCATCCGCTTACGCGGACGGTGACGCAGATGGACAACATGTTGTTCTCGAACATGACGCTCAACCCGCAGCCGCTGCACATCGATCGCCATTTCTGCGAGCAGGAAACCGAATGGGGCCAGCCGCTGATGAACTCGCTGTTCACGCTCGGGCTGATGATCGGCATCATGGTCAACGATCTTACCGTCGGCACCACCATCGCCAATCTCGGCATGACCGAGGTGAAATTCCCGCATCCTCTGTTCGAAAACGACACCGTTCACTGCACGACCGAGGTCATGAGCAAG
>Ga0207688_10000529_pt1 | contig 18516 bp, 16 predicted proteins | sample KBSMiscanthusM4_FD_184296 | JGI IMG/M metagenome (GOLD analysis project Ga0207688, IMG submission 184296) | Miscanthus rhizosphere microbial communities from Kellogg Biological Station, Michigan, USA - M4 (SPAdes) (version 2) | ecosystem: Host-associated > Plants > Roots > Rhizosphere ...
GAGACGACACTCTCGACGAGCACGCCTACGACACCGTCTCGGGCAGCGACTGGCTCGGTGACCAGGACGCGATCGAGGCGTTCGTGCAGGAGGCTCCTCGCGAGCTGCTCCAGCTTGAGCATTGGGGCTGCCCGTGGAGCCGTGAACCCAACGGGCGGATTGCCGTACGGGCTTTCGGCGGCATGAAGAACATGCGCACCTGGTTCGCCGCAGACAAGACCGGCTTCCATATGCTGCACACCCTGTTCCAGACGTCGCTGAAGTACGCAGAGCTCACCCGCTACGACGAATGGTTCGTCACCCGGCTGCTGGTCGACGACGGACGCGTACACGGAGTTGTCGCGATCGAGCTGATGACCGGCCGGGTTGAGGTGATCAACGCGAAATCGGTCGTCTTGTGCAACGGCGGTTCGGGCAAGGTCTTCCCGTTCACCACCAACGCCAATATCTGCACCGGAGACGGGATGGCGCTGGCCTATCGGGCAGGGGCCCCACTCAAGGACATGGAGTTCGTCCAATACCACCCGACGGGACTCCCGTTCACCGGCATCCTGATCACCGAGGCGACGCGGGCCGAAGGCGGCTGGCTGCTCAACAAGGACGGCTACCGCTATCTGCAGGACTACGACCTGGGCAAGCCTGAGCCCACGCCGGTGCTGAGAAGCATGGAGCTCGGACCCCGGGACCGCCTGTCGCAGGCCTTCGTGCATGAGGTCGAGAAAGGCCGGACGATCGAGTCACCGTACGGGCCGATCGTTCATCTCGACTTGCGACATCTCGGCGAGAAACTGATCGAGGCCAAGCTTCCGATGGTCCGAGAGCTGTGTCTGAAGTACGAGCGGATCGATCCCGTGACTGAGCTCATCCCGGTTCGGCCCGTGGTGCACTACATGATGGGCGGCGTACACACCGACATCGATGGTGCGACTCCGATCGAGGGCCTTTTCGCCGCAGGAGAGACCGCCTGCGTCACCATCAACGGGGCCAATCGACTGGGCTCCAACTCGCTGCCGGAGTGCCTGGTCTTCGGCGCCCGCGCCGGGAAGGCGGCCGCGGAATACGCCGCAAGTGCCAAACCGGCATCTCCGGCCGTGATGCGACAAGCCGACGACGAGGTACGGCGGCTCGATCTGATGCGATCGGCCGACGGAGGCACCGAGCGGATTGCCGACATTCGCGAAGAAATGCAGTCGACGATGGAAGACAGCGCCGGGATCTTCCGATCCGGCGACTCGCTGACCAAAGGCGTCGATCGACTGGCCGAGTTGCAGCAACGACTTCAGCAGGTCCAGCTTGGCGACGACACCCGGGTGTTCAACACCGAGCTGGTCGCGGCATTGGAGCTGGCGAACATGCTGGACATTGCCGAAACCACCCTGCTGTCCGCTCTGCAACGCGAAGAGTCGCGCGGTGCTCACCAGCGGACCGATTTCACCGCGCGCGACGATAAACGCTTCCTCAATCACGCGCTGGTGTACCGCGACGCAGACGGTTTACCCAGAATCGAACGTTTGCCGGTGACGATCACACGATGGGCACCCGGCGAACGAGTGTACGGAAGGTAGCCCCCAGATGGCTGACAGCATCCAGATGCATGTGACGCGATACGACCCCGACCAGGACTCCGCGCCCACCGTGGTCGAGTACGAGGTGCCACTACGGAAGGACTGGGCGATCCTCGACGGCCTGAACTACGTCAAGGACCACGTCGACGGCAGCCTGTCGTATCGGTGGTCGTGCCGGATGGGCATCTGCGGTAGCTGCGGGATGAACGTAGACGGTGAGCCGAAGCTGACCTGTGCCGCGTTCCTCACCGACTACGCGCCTGGGCCCGTCCGAGTCGAGCCGCTGACTAACTTCCCCGTGGTTCGCGACTTGGTCGTCGACATCGAGGACTTCATGGAGAAGCTGCCGCGCGTCAAGCCGTGGATCATCCGCGACGACGACCAGTCCGTGATCGACGGCGAATACATCCAGACCCCAGAAGAGCTGGACGAGTACAAACAGTTCAGCAACTGCATCAACTGCATGCTCTGTTACGCCGCCTGTCCGATCTACGGCATCGACGAAACCTTCATCGGCCCAGCCGCCATTGCCCTCGCCGAGCGCTACGACCTGGACTCTCGCGACCGAGGACAGCGAGAACGGCTCGACGTGCTTATCGAGAAGGAAGGCGTCTGGGGCTGCACATTCGTCGGAGAGTGCACCCGGGTATGCCCCAAGCACGTCGATCCGGCCGGTGCCATCCAGCGTTACAAGCTGAAGGCCGCCAAGGAAAACGTCATGGCGTTCCTGTTGCCGCGGGGCGCGCGATGAGTGCGCCGACGACATATCGGCAACCCGTCTCGAGGCTCTGGTTTACCAAGAAGCGGTCCTACTTCATTTTCTTGTTGCGGGAGCTGAGCTGCGTATTCGTTGGCTGGTTCGCGGTTTTCCTGATGGTGATGCTCTTCGCCATTGGCCGCGGTGCGGCCGCGTACCAGAACTTCTTGAACTGGGCATCCTCACCCGTCGTCGTAGTGGTGAACCTGGTAGCCCTTGCCTTCCTCGTATTGCATACCGTGACCTGGTTTGCACTCACACCGCAGGCCATGGAGGTACGGCTGGGTGGCCGGCAAGTAGCGAGGGTCAAGATGGTCAATGTCGCGGGTAGAACAGTGCCAGCGGCAACGGTGGTACGTGTCGGCGGCCGACGGATACCGCCAGGAATGGTGATTGCCTCGCAGTACGCCGGGCTGCTTGTCGTGTCGGCCTTTATCGTGTGGCTGGTGCTGCGATGACGAAGCGTCGGCTCGAGCCTCTGCTGTGGCTGCTGTTCAGCGGCGGCGGTGTGGTTTCGGCGGTGTTTCTGCCCGTGCTCGTCGTACTGTTCGGTCTGGCTATTCCGCTGGGATGGGTGCGCCCGGACTACGACCACTTGCATGCCGTGTTCAGCTTCTGGCTCACCCGGCTGGTCGCACTCGGTTTGCTCGTTCTGATGCTGTTTCACTGGGCACACCGGTTCCGCTACACCTTGCACGACGGGCTTCGGCTCAAGAGGTTGGAGGCCCCGCTCGCTCTCGTCTGCTACGGCGGTGCCGTGGTCGGCTCGATTGCCGCACTGCTGATCGTCGCCATGCTTTAGTGCCCTGGAAGGGAGTTCCTTGGCATTAGACGCCGGTCCGGTCCGGCTCTTCCTCTTCCAGCTCATCCCGTTGAGGAGCCGCCTTAGGCCAATGGGAGCCGCCATGGCTCAAGGCTCTGATCAGATCCCGGTTGAGCCGAGCGATTGACTCCAGCGGAATCTGCTTCGGGCAGACAGCGGTGCATTCACCGATGTTGGTGCAGCCGCCGAAACCTTCCATATCGTGCTGAGCCACCATGCCAACGACCCGGGAATAGCGCTCAGGCTGGCCCTGAGTCAACAGACCGAGATGGGTGACTTTCGCTGCGGTGAACAACATGGCTGAACCATTCGGGCAGGCCGCTACGCACGCACCGCATCCGATGCAGGTGGCGGCGTCGAACGCGCGGTCCGCATCTCTCTTACCTACTGGGGTCGCGTGCGCATCCGGGGCGGTGCCGGTCGGTGCCGAGATGTATCCGCCGGCCTGGATGATGCGATCGAATGCGCCGCGATCCACGACCAGGTCCTTGATCACGGGGAACGGCTCGGCTCGCCACGGTTCGACATCGATGACGTCGCCATCCTTGAACGAGCGCATGTGGAGCTGGCATGTCGTGGTTTGCCCCGGCCCGTGCGCGACGCCATTGATCACCAGACCGCACATGCCGCAGATACCTTCGCGGCAGTCGCTGTCAAAGGCAATGGGATCGTCACCCTTGAGAGTCAGTCGCTCGTTCAGCACGTCCAACATCTCCAGGAACGACATGTGCTCGGAAACGTCCTTGACGTGATAGACGGCCATCTTGCCTTTGGCGTTGGGATCCGCCTGCCTCCAAACCCGGAGCGTGAGATTCACTTGTAACTTCTCTGCTTCAGCTCGACGTAGTCGTAGACCAGGGGCTCCTTGTGCAGGATCGGCCGGTGGTTCTCGCCGGCAAATTCCCAAGCCGACGCGTACGCGAAATTGTCGTCGTCTCGCAACGCCTCACCGTCGGAGGTTTGGCTCTCAACCCGGAAGTGGCCGCCACACGATTCGCGCCTGACCAGCGCATCGATGCACATAAGCTCGCCGAGCTCGAAGAAGTCTGCGACGCGGCCGGCGCGTTCCAGCGCCTGGTTGAGCTCCTCGTTCGCGCCCAGCACCCTCACGTCGGACCAAAACTCATCCTTCAGCTCCCGAATGCGTGTGAGCGCCTTACGTAGCCCCTCCTCGCTGCGCTCCATGCCGCAGTAGTCCCACATCAACCGCCCCAACTCCCGATGAAAGGAATCCACGGTCCGCGAGCCATTCACCGAAAGCAGCTTGTCGATCCTGCCGCGGACCGCCGAGACTGCCTCAGCGACGGTCGGATGTGACGCGTCGACCTTCGGAAAAGGCCCGTCGGCGAGGTAGTCGTTAATGGTGTTAGGGAGGACGAAATAGCCGTCTGCCAGGCCCTGCATCAAGGCGCTGGCGCCGAGTCGGTTCGCCCCATGATCGGAGAAGTTGGCCTCGCCGGTGACGTAGAGACCAGGAATGCTGGATTCAAGGTCGTAGTCGACCCAGAGCCCACCCATCGTGTAGTGGACGGCCGGATAGATCCGCATCGGCACTGCGTACGGGTCTTCCCCGGTGATCTGGGCGTACATCTGAAAAAGGTTGCCGTATTTGGCTTCCACCGTTTGCCGCCCAAGCCGCGCTATCGCGTCAGCGAAATCGAGATAGACGCCAAGGCCGCCCGGTCCGACACCGCGACCCTCGTCACAAACGTTCTTGGCGGCCCGGGAAGCGATGTCACGAGGGACCAGATTGCCAAAGGAGGGATAGATCCGCTCCAGGTAGTAGTCGCGATCTCGCTCGGGAATCTCTCGAGGATCCCGCTTGTCCTCACCACTCTTGGGCACCCAGATCCTGCCGTCATTGCGCAGCGACTCGCTCATCAACGTCAGCTTGGACTGATAGTCGCCACTTACCGGAATGCACGTCGGGTGAATCTGGGTGAAGCAGGGATTCGCAAAGTACGCGCCCTTGCGATACGCCCGCCAAGTGGCTGTGACGTTGCATCCCATGGCATTGGTGGACAGAAAGAATACGTTGCTATAGCCGCCGGTCGCGAGTACCACAGCGTCGGCGATGTAGGTCTCGATGTCCCCTGTCACCATGTCGCGAATGATCACACCTCGGGCCCGGCCGTCAACCACGATCAGCTCGAGCATCTCGTGACGGGTATGCATGGTGACGGTGCCGGCGGCGACCTGGCGCTCCAATGCCTGGTACGCGCCGAGCAGTAGCTGCTGGCCCGTTTGGCCGCGAGCGTAGAAGGTGCGCGACACCTGTACGCCGCCAAATGAGCGGTTGTCGAGCAGGCCGCCGTACTCACGCGCGAAGGGAACTCCTTGGGCGACGCATTGGTCGATGATCTGCAGACTTACCTCAGCTAGTCGATAGACGTTGGACTCCCGCGCCCGGAAGTCGCCGCCCTTGACGGTGTCGTAGAACAGGCGATACACGGAATCGCCGTCGTTGCGATAGTTCTTGGCCGCATTTATCCCGCCTTGCGCAGCGATCGAGTGAGCACGCCGCGGTGAGTCCTGGTAGCAGAAGCAGCTGACGTTGTAGCCCGCCTCGCCGAGTGTCGCCGCCGCAGAGGATCCGGCCAGTCCACTGCCAACGATGATCACGCTGAGTTTGCGGCGGTTGGCTGGATTGACCAGCCTGGCCTGGAAGCGTCGATCTTCCCAGCGCCGCTCGATGGGAACCTTCGGCGCCTTGGTGTCGGCGATCTCAGACCCGTCAATGTAGAACGAGTCGGCATCAATCGAGTCGAAAAGCTCCGAGTTGGTCACAGGCACCTCTGGAAGCCCGCATCGTGATCACCCATCAGCTCACGAATCCGAACAGAATAGCGAAGGGTGGCAGCAGGAACCCGACCGTGAGCAACCCTGCCACCGCATACGCGAGTGCGTTGAGGCGGCGTCGCGCAAGGCTGGAGGTATTGGCGCCGAGCGTGGTCAACGCGCTCCAGGTGCCGTGCCTGACATGGAGGCCTACTGCGATCACCGCGATGGTGTAGGCAAACACCACCGACCAGATCTGGAAGCCGTTCACTACTCGGCCATAGGGCTCTGGCGCTGGGCCACCGGGATGAATGATGTTCCACGTCAAGTGCAGGAGATGGTAGATCACGAAGAGCACGATCACGATCCCACCCCAACGCAGGGTGAAAGATGCGTAGCTGCGTTGTACGCCGGTCCGTGCTTTGTTGCTGTAATACCGCCGGACCCCGCCGCGAGCGTGCCGCGCCCGTGACCACAGCCGGAAGGCCGAGTACATGTGCGCGACCAGGCTGATGATCAAGACAGCGCGGATGATCCACAGCGCACCGCTGTAGGGGAGGATCGGCTGACCGAGTGTCCGCAGGTGGTGGGCGTATTCGTTGAAAGCCACACGGCCTTCGAATACCTTGAGGTTGCCGTACATGTGAGCCAGCAGAAAGCCGATCAAAATAAGGCCCGTGATTGCCATCAGAGCCTTGAGCGCAACAGTTGATCTCGTCGCCTGCTGTGCCGGCGTCAAAGAAACTGTTGCCACGCAGCCACATTAGAGCTCTGCATTGCAGAACAGCGACCCGAGCCCACTGCCGTCACTGGTGTTTTTCACCACAGGCGCATTTTTCTGAACTTTGCTGCTCGCGCAATCGCGCATTGAATCCTCCGTACGTCGGCGCGCGATCTATCGACGCTCGCAGCATCCAAGATCATCTAGAGACCACTAGCGTGTTGCCATGGTTGGTGCGATGGAGCCTGTTCTCGGAATCGAGCGGGTCGACCCAGATCTGCAGGGTGGCGAGCGAGAGATGCTGACGCAGTATCTGGACTTTCACCGAGCCACCATCCGGATGAAGTGCGCGGGGCTCAGCGAGGAGCAACTCAAACGGCGAGCCGTTGCACCTTCAGGGCTGTCCCTCCTCGGGCTGGTCCGCCACCTGACCGAGGTGGAGCGCAATTGGTTCACCCGAATGCTCGACGGGCAGCCGTATACGCCGCAGTACTGGAGCGAGGACGACCCAGACGGTGATTTCGACGATCTCGATTCAACGTCGGTGACCGAGGTTTGGGCCAGCTACGACAACGCGGTTGCCGAATCTCGTCGCATTACGGCGAGCTTCGCCGACGTCGCTGATCTTGCCCGCGGCACGACCGGTAGGCCGCGGAACGTGCGCTGGGTCTTGGTGCACCTCATCGAGGAGTATGCCCGCCACAATGGTCACGCCGACCTGCTCCGTGAGGCGATCGATGGGGTAACAGGCGAGTAGAGGTCCCTCACCCCAATTCTCGATCACGGAAAGAAGTGAGTCTTGGGCCGGAGCAGCAGCGAACCATCCAGGAAGGTGTCGACCCGCTCGTTGTAGAACGCGATCAGCCCGCTGATCGGGAGTAGCTGTCGGGTCGGGAACGCGTACATCCACGCCAGATCCTGGTATTCGGTCACCGATCCCGTCGTCGGATCGGGGATCTGTGCCGACCAGTAGCTGGCCGTCGTTCCCTTGTACGGACACTCGGTGACGGTCTCGGTCGGGACGAGGTGATCGAAGGTGACATCGGTCGGATTGATGTAGTAACGGGTGGGCAGCCCGGTCTCGAACACCATCACTGGTGACCCAGAGTCGGCAAGGACTACGCCATCGAGCTCTATCCGAACCGGCCGGGTTGAACGCAGCGCGTCCACCCTGGTGTACGGGTTGCGCGGATGGACATAGATCTGCTCGTCCTCTTCGAACCAGGCGTCCAGAGCGCTCCACTCGAATCGCACGGTGTCCGCGAGCCCCGGCTGCGCATCGGCGCCATAGATCCTGGCCGCGGCAGGACGATGAATGTCATCGACGTTCAGTGCGTGCCGCCGCGCGGTGCCTCGGCTCAACTTCTGCGGATGCTGCTCGTCGATCAGCACGGCTTGATCAACATCGCCTAGCGGGATGTAGTACTGGGGATACTTTTCCCACTCCCAGACGTAAAGCGCAGCCACCGTGTCAAAAACTGTCCGTCCACCAAGCGTGGCGCGTATCCGGCGCGGCACGGGCTCGATGTGATTGATGGGCGCGATCGACTGCGGGTAGTCGCGGGTTGCTGGCTGACTGGACATGTTTCCTCCGTACGGCGGTTTCTCCAATATTGGTCGTCGCGAAACCTGATCCGTTACACACCTACGTCAGGGCTAGAGCTCGGCGACCAGGAAACCCGCGCGGGTCGGCGCCGCCGACATCTCGACGAGGGCGGCGGGCAGCTCGTCAAGGCCGATGCGTCCGCCAATGCTCATTCCCGGATCGAGGTCGCCCGCAGCGATGCGGGCGAGCATGGCCGGATACTCGTGGGCGGCCATGCCGTGACTGCCGCGGATCTCGAGCTCATCGGCGATGGCCCGCCCAAGGTTCAATCGCGGAAAAGCAGCCGCGCCGGCCAGCAGCCCGACCTGGATGTGCCGGCCGCGCTTGCGTAGCGAGGCATATGCGGCCTCGGCGGACTCGGCAGACCCGCACGCGTCCACGGCGACGTGCGCTCCCTCGACGAAAGCTCGGCCTTCCGCCGCATTGGACGCGGTTTGCGCACCAAGCTGCTCGGCCGCAGCCCGTGCCGCCGGGAACGGGTCCACACCGACGACAGTGGCGCCAAGCGAAATGCCAATCTGGATCGCGGCGAGCCCCAGGCCCCCGCAGCCGCTCACCAGCAGCGTCTCGCCGGCCGCCAGTCGGCCCTGGACGACCACGGCGCGGTACGCAGTGGCGAAGCGACAGCCAAGAGCCGCGGCTTCCGTGAAACCCAACGCGTCAGGGAGCCGGACCAGATTCGTCTGGGCGTGCGTGACCACGACCCTTTCGGCGAACGAGCCCCATCGGGTGAACCCCGGCTGTTCCTGCCGGTCGCAGATCTGGTGGTCATCTGCCCGACACTGTGCACACGTTCCGCACGCATAGACGAACGGGGTTGTCACGCGATCGCCGACCGACCATCCGTCGACACCGATGCCGACCTGGTCGATGACGCCCGCGAACTCATGACCGGGCACGTGCGGCAGCGAGACCCGTTCGTGTCCCATCCAGGCGTACCAGTCACTGCGGCAGAGACCGGTGGCGCGCACGGCGACGACGACACCGTCGTCGGGACATAGCGGCTCCGGAAGCTCGGCGATCTGCGGCCGTTCTCGGATCCGCCGATAAACCACAGCTCTCATGACTGCAGCCAGCGACCTGCCGCCTCTTGGGCCCGCGCGGACCACCACGCCAGCTCGTCGGCGTCTCCAACTGCTTTCTCCCAGCCCATCGTGGCCGCCATCGCCAGGAGGCACAGGCCGAGCTGCCGCTCCCACCAGGGTCCTGTGACAACGCCGGCACCTTCCAGCGCCTGACGGTAGCGCGCAATGGTGTCGGCCTTGCTCTCGGGAATGCGGGCTCGGTTCAGAGCCAGATACCACGCCAGCTCCCAAGCGGGGGGTGCCTCACCGGGATAAGCCCAGTCCAATACCACCGTCTCACCGCTGGGCCGGCTGCCCAGATTGCCCATCTTCCAGTCGCCGGCGATAAAAGTCCGTGGAGTTTCGGCGAGCAGATCGGCAATTGTGATGGGATCCCGATGCACCTCGTTCACGAGTTCGGACAGGGCAGCATCACGCTCGGCGAGCAAGGCCCAGCCCCGGTCGGCGACGCGCAAGGTCGGCGACACGTCGTCCCGGGCAAGTTCAGAAGCGATATTGGCCGGCGCGAAGAACAACGGACGCCGGGCTAGCGGGTAGAGGCCAAGATCGTCGCGCCACCCCAGGTTCGCGGCGTGCATGATCGCGAGATGCCGGATGAACACGCCATGCTGGGAAATCGGGATGAGGTCATCACCTGGTGGCACCAGGTCTGCGGAACGATCATGCATCAGCATCGCCAGCCGCGGTACGTCACCGGAGGTGTCGAGGGCCATGCCGATCATCGCATGATCAATAACAGCGGGTGCGCTTAGATAAAGACCTGCTTGCCATACCTTGAACTCCCACTGGCTGTTGCCGGTCACCCGCATGATCCAGTCGTCCTGGGCTGATACCAGCTTGAGGAAACATCGGCGTCCGTCGATGATCAACTTTTCGAATGACGCTCCGGACTTCGCATCGCTGGAGTGCGCGGGCACCCGCTCGGTGGCACCCCGGAGCAGGGCCTGCAGCGACGGCGCCGTCCAGGGCAGATCTTGGCTCACCTCAACCCGGCCCTTCCTCCAGATCGGACCGTGGCAGGAGATCTGGCCGTCGTTGTTGGGTGCGTGCGAATGCTTGTTCGCGACGCCACGCGACGATCTTCTCGTGGTGCCCGCTCAGCAAAACGTCGGGTACGCCCAGCCCGCGCCAGGTGGGAGGCTTGGTATAGACCGGACCCTCGAGCAGCCCCGCGTTCTCGATGCCGTGCGACTCCTCGACCAACGATTCGGGATTGCCGATCACTCCCGGCAGCAGCCGAACCACGGCTTCGATCAGGACCATGGCCGCGACCTCACCGCCACTGAGCACGTAGTCGCCGATGCTCACTTCATCCACCCGCATCCGCCGCGCCGCATCCTCGACAACCCGAGCGTCGATTCCCTCGTATCGACCACAGGCAAAGATCAGCTGTCGCTCCCCCGCAAGTTCGTGCGCGAGAGCCTGGTCGAAGGTCCTACCGGACGGTGACATCACCAGCAATCGAGGATCGTCCTGACCGGCGGCCAGCGCATCCAGTGCTAAGCCCCATGGCTCCGGACGCATCACCATGCCCGCGCCACCTCCGTACGGTGAGTCGTCCACGGTTCGATGTCGGTCCGAGGTCCAGGTGCGAAGATCATGAACGCGAAAGTCCACGATCCCGTGCTCGATGGCCCTGCCGGTCAGCGACAGGTGGAGGGGCTGAAAGTACTCGACGAAGATCGAGACGACGTCAATCTTCATCGACATCCTGGACATCATCGAGCAAGCCGGCAACGTCAGCGACGGTCAGCCGGCCTGCCTCAAGATCAATCTGGGGTACGAGTGCTGTGACCAAGGGGACCAGCCGCGCGCCGTTGGCCGTCTCGACCTCCAGCACGTCTTGGCTCGGCAGGTGCAGCACCGAGTTGACGGTGCCAACGACGACTCCATCGGGCCTTTGGACCTGCAGCCCGATCAGCTGCCGGTCGTAGAACTCTTCCGGTTCGAGTGGCCGCTCTTCGGGCTCGACGGCGGCGATCAGCAGCGTCCCGCGTACGGCCTCAGCAGTTTCTCGATTGATCACCTCGGCGAATCTGACCAGCAACCGGCCGGAATGATCACGAACCGACTGCACCGTGAAAGGCCGCGTGCCGCCCTCGTCACGGAGCACTTGACCGGGGGCGAAACGCCGTTCCGGCTCGTCGGTGCGGAGCTCGACAGCGACCTCACCGCGTACGCCGTGCGGCCGCCCTATCACGCCGACGATGGTTTGAGTGCTCAACTGCTCACTCGCGCACTGCCCTTAGCGGCGACGGCCACCGGCACCGCGGCGAGCGACCTTGTCGACATCGATGAAATCGATGCGAACATCCTGGCTCCCAGCCAGGGCACCGATCACCGTGCGCAAAGCGGTCGCGGTGCGTCCGGAACGACCGATGACCTTGCCGACGTCCTCGGGACTGACTCGCACCTCGAGCATCCGCCCGCGACGCAGTTCCTTGTCCTTGACAGTGACATCGTCAGGATGCGAGACGATCCCGCGGATCAGATGTTCGAGTGCGTCGGAAAGCATCTACGACTCGCTGGACTCCGCCTTGGCAACGCCAGCGTCGGCGGCCTGCTGGGCCTCCTCCGGGGTGCCTTCCACCGAACTCTCCCCGGTCTTACTCCGTGTCGGCTTGGCCGTGGACTTTTTCGCAGTCCCACCGGCGGCCGCCCGGGGCTCCTGGCCCGCCTCCGCGAGAGCGGCATTGAATGCGTCGGTCTTATTGGGCTTCTCCGGTTGCGGCAAGACACCCGACGGCGACGCGTCACCTGAGTATTTCTGCCAGTCACCCGTGCGCTTCAGCAGCGCGATGACAGCCTCGGTTGGCTGGGCGCCGACCGAGAGCCAGTACTGGGCACGCTCGGAGTCGACCTCGATGACCGACGGGTCGTTCTTCGGGTGGTATTTGCCGATCTCCTCGATGGCGCGGCCATCCCGCTTCGTACGCGAGTCAGCAACGACAATGCGGTAGTGCGGCGACCGGATCTTGCCGAATCGCTTCAGACGTATCTTGACAGCCACGTGTGTGGTTACTCCTGTAATGACGTTGCGACCGGTTCGTAGGCCGGCCACATTGGGGTGATCCCATCCCACGCGGTGGGGTGCGCACGCGATGATTTCCATGGATCCGAGTCGTACGGGGTTAGAGGGCACCGAACGACAACGAATGCGGCTTGCATTCTGCCAGAAGTTGCGATGAAACCGCGAATGGACTCCTGTTGGAAACGCACGTGCACGTGCGCTCCTTGCGCGTTGCACACGTCGCAACGTGTGCAACGCGACTGGAACGCGTGCTCAGCCAACTCTCCGGCTCAGCTGGTGATGTCTTTACGGAGGAAGTGCCACACGGCGAACCACACCGCGATGATCGCGTATCCCAGTGACCAGAGTGCGCCGGTGATCATGTCCGAATAGTCGATCGTCGGCGCGAGGGCGTCGGCCCAGGCGTACGCGTAGTGCCCGGGCAAACCCTCCCGAATGCTGCCCAACGCCGTAATCGAGTCGAGGATCGCGCACAAGATCATCAACAGCACCGCGCCGCCAACCGCAGCGAGGGGCGCATCGGTGAGAACTCCCAACATGAAGGCGAAGGCGCCGACCACCGACAGCTCGAGCAGCAGATAGCCGACGATGATCAGCAGCCGCAACGCGAACTCGGGCCAGCCAATCTGGCTTCCGGTGGGTCCGACGTACGGACCCCACCCGTACGCGATGCCGCCGACGACGAGCGTCCACGCAGGAAGGAACACCAGGGCGACCACTGAGGAAAGAGCGGCCACAACCAGTTTCTGCCGCAAGAGTCGCTCGCGACGTACCGGAGCAGCCAACAGGTAGCGCAAGCTGGCCCAGCTTGCCTCGGAGGGAACCGTGTCGCCGGCGAACAAGGCGACGATGACGATCAGCAGAAAGCTGGTCGAGGCAAAGAGAGTGAAGACCACCAGGTTCGCCCCGCTCTCCTGAGCAAGATCGACGAAACCGCGTTCGCCTGAGTCGCTGCCGTCGTTGCCGAGCCAGAAGGCGAGAAGCAGCACCAGCGGCAGGACGATGAGCACAATGAAGATGCCGATGGTGCGCCGCCGGCGTAGCTGGCGTCCGATCTCAGCCCTAAGCGGCAGCGCTGTCCCGGCGATTGTCGGGCTGCTCTGCTGCTGGTGGGATTTCGTCGTCGCGCTCATGGTGCTGCGGGGTCCCTGTCCGCCGGCTCATGGCCGGTCTGGCCGACCAAACTCATGAAGACTTCTTCAAGCTGGCGATGCCCATCCACCGACTCGACTCCGTATCCGGCGGCGACCAGCTCCGCCACGATCTCCTGACGTGCCAGGTCACCGCTCACCCGCAGCTGCTTGCCTTCAGGCTCCGCATGCAGACCACGGGCCTGCAGGGCTCGGCCAGCAGCATTGACGTCGGAGCCATTGCTCAGCCCGATCAACGTCACCGTGTCGCTGGCCGTGAGCTCCTCGACTGCGCCAGTTAGGACAATCTTGCCCTGGTCCATCACGACGACGTGGCTGCAGGTGTGTTCGACCTCCGACAGCAGATGGGAGGAGACGACGACCGTACGCCCGGCCGCCGTGTAGTCGGCCAGCACAGCGCGCATCGCCCTGATCTGGGGTGGGTCGAGACCATTGGTGGGCTCGTCCAACACCAGCAGCGGCGGCAATCCGAGCATCGCCTGGGCGATGCCCAGCCGCTGGCGCATCCCGTGGCTGTAGCTGCGCACCTTGCGGTTGATCGCCGTACCCAGCCCCGCGATCTCCAAGGCTTCGTCGAGATGAGCCTCCTCCAACGGTCGGCCAGTCGCATGCCAATACGCCGTCAGGTTCGCCATGCCACTCAGATGCGGCAGGAAACCGGGTCCTTCGATGAACGCCCCTACCGAACTGAGCACATCGGCGCCGGCGTGCACCGGCTTGCCGTGGATGTAGATCGAGCCCGAGTCTGGCCGAATAAGGCCGACCAGCATGCGAATCACTGTCGTCTTGCCTGCGCCGTTCGGACCAAGCAGTCCCACCACCTGACCGGGCTCCGCCCCGAAGGACACACCGTCGACCGCCCGGAACCCGTCGCCGTAGGTCTTGACCACGTCGTTGACCACCAGCGGGATTCCGGCGAGCTCGGCGACCTCGTGAATCTCCCGGCCACGACGCCACAGCCACAGCACCGCGATGAGAGAGGCAAGTACCAGCGCCGCAACGACGATGATCAACGGGATTGGCACGTTCAGTGTGTTGGCATTCAATGCCGTCGCCGCCAGCACCGGGATTGTGACCGCCGGTTCGCCGGCTAATTTGACGTCATAGTCGGCTGGCTGAACTGGATTCGCGTACGCCTGGTCCGTGGTTGCCACGACCAGCTGCAGGCGATGGCCCACCGGAACCTGGTGGGTTATTGCGGGCAGCGCAACCGTCACCCGCACTGGTATTTCTCGATCCAGCCCGGTCAGTCTCACGGGGGCGACCTGCAGTTGCGGAAGCACCGCCGAGCTCGGCGCCACGCTCGTTCGGCCGCCCTCGGTGCGTTCGATATCGGGTCCGAGATCCCACAGCGACGCAAACAAGGTGGCCGTCGAGGTGCTTGCGGTCACCTCGAGGTCGATCCGACTACTTCCGATCAAGGTCAATGGCGACGTCAGCGGCTCGCTGCTGAAGCGCGCCGATTGATCAGGAAGAACGCCGAGCGCATAGCCGGCCACGCTGGAGGCTCGCCCGAAGGCGCCGCCGGTACCAGGGAGGTTGGTAAGTGCGGCCGGCGAACCACCCGGCGGGGCCGCAACGCTTTGTTGACCGCCGGTGAGTGCCACCCGCTGACTCGCGAGCTCGGATCCACGACCCGGATAGGTCTGCGCGACGAGAGTTTGCGGGTCGCGGGTGCCGCGATCCTGTCCAAGCAGCGAGGTTTCAGGCATCAGCGTTGAAAACGAGGCGTCGGGTGCGCTGCCGTCCCGTTTCAGATACCGGCCGAACCATTCCTCAAGATCATCGATCAGCGGGTCGACTGAGATTTCTCCGTCATGGCCGCCGGCCACCCACCTCATCGTTGCTGGCGTCGTGGCTGGTAGGGCGCGAAAGTTCGCGTCGGCCTGGTCGAGGGGGAACAGTGTGTCGTCTTCGCCCTGAATGATCAGCGTTGGCGCCCGGATCGCCGGCACGATCCTTCCCAGGCCTGACTCATCCAACAACGCGCTGAGCTTGGCATCCAGCTGGCCGGTCTCGGCCGCCTCGAGATAGCCCTGGCATAGGGCAGGGTCGAATCGACCGCAGAGCTGAGCGCGCCTCTGCGGCTGCTGATCGGTCGGATCAGGCCGGACGGCAGCGTCAGAGAACAACAGGGACGCCCAACGCTGTTTGAACACTCCTTCACGGCTGGCGGGAGCGACGTCGGCGGGTGAGACGGCTTTGCCAACCACCTGAAACTGCGGGAAAAGCGCTTGTCGCAGACTGTGCCAGGTGAATGCGGGCGCGATCGCATCCACTCGGGGATCGAGTCCAGCGGCAAGAAGGGATAGCGCCCCGCCGTACGACGCCCCGGCGAAGCCGATCACCGGATCGTCGCCGTTCTTGGCGATTTCGGGACGGCTGGCGGCGAGATCTACCAGCTTGCGGGCGTCTGCTCCCTCGTAGGAGGGATTATCCAGGTGAATCAGGCCGCCGGAGTTTCCGAAACCTCGGGCGGTGTAGATGATCACCGTGTAGCCGGCCAGGGCGAGCGTACGGGCGGTCGGCTCGCTATCACTTTTGGTACCACCGAACCCGTGCGCCAGCACGATGGCGGGGCGTGGAGTGGCTGGATCAGTGGTGAGAATTGTCGCGTCGAGCGCCACCGGTTTGCCATCCGGCTCCGGGGTACCCAACACCATCAGCGGCTTTTCGATCACCTTGTCCTGGGCGTACGCCGGGATCGGAAAAGCGCACAGCAACGCGACGAGGAGCAGCATCGCTGCTGGTCGACCGCCACGCATGCGCCTATCTTGCTCGCTCGGGCAATTTTGTTTGGGCTTGCTGCTCGCGCATCGCGCGCGTGGGTCCGCCTAGTTCGTCGTCTCTCGCGGAGGAAGAGCGCCTCCACTCGTTCCTCCTCACCACGGCGGGCGCGCGATCTGCCGACGCTCGCAGCTACAGACCGCTCCCTTTCCGACCCGACACGCGATCTTCGAAGCGCAGCTAATCCTGCAGAAATTTGTTCCGACTCGATAATTCCGTTGCACCCTTGCGCCACATGTCGCAAAGCCGATAGGAAGATCAAAGTCCCTGTGCGCGAGACGCGCCCCATCGTCTCGATGCGTGCGCCGAGCGCACCCCTTCCCCTCTCGAGCTACGCGTTGCGCGCACGTAACTCAATGGAGAGGCTAATTGTGCATCGCACTCCTCGGGGGAGCCTCGTTGCCTGCGTTACTGCAGCTTGTTCCCTGTTACTCATTACGGCACCACTCGCAGTGCCAGCCCAGGCCGCTTCCGGCCCGGTTGTCGATCCCGCAATTGCACGATCACCCGAATTGTCCGAGACGAGTCGCCTCTCGGATCGTCGATTCGTGGTAACCGGTGACCGCGCTTGGGCTCTCGTCGCGGCTGACGGGAGCTATCCGGCTGCCGGGTTCCACACTCGCGGCGAAATGGGTGGCTTCTGGCTACCCAACCTCAAGCTGCTTGACGGCATGTGGTTCAACATCAACGGCGACTGGATCAAAGGAGCCACCAAGACAACGTCTGGCTGGGGATACGTGCGAGCCGACCTGCCCACCACGAACGGCGTATCGGCAAGCCGCACCGACTTCGTGCCACGCGGTGTCTCAGGGGCGCTGGTTGGGCTGACGCTCCGCTCCGACAACAATCGGACGATCACGCTGCGCGCAGACGCACATTCAGAGCTGATTTCGTCTTATCCGTGGGGCGAGACCAAGCCCAGCCAAACGCTGGTAAATCTCGCGGACTCAGTGTCGGTTCGAGGCAAGCAATTGCTGTTCCGCGACAAAGGCACACCGAAATCACCGAACTTCTCCTCACACGATTGGGCTGCAGCGTTCGGCAGCGACCTTTCGCCGTACGCGACCAAGACAGGCAAGGATTTCCGCGGCCCACAGGACCCAGCAGTGATCTGCCCGGCCTCGGGGCCGACCGCACCGCCGCAGCCGAAACGCTGTGACGACACCGAGTACGGCAAGGGCGCCGGCGGCCAGCTGGCTTACAAGATCACGCTCAAAGCCGGCGCGGTGAAGACTGTATGGTTCGGCGTCGGCGGGTCGACCGCCGGTCCGGCCCAAGCCCGCGCCGAGCTTCGCAAAGCGCTCGGCAATCCCGAAGCTGCGATCCGGAAAGTCGTTGGCTACCGGGAGCGCGTTAACACGTTGAGTGACGTGTCGCTTCCTGGCAACCCGCTGGTTACGCGGAGTGTGGCCTGGTCCAAGCAGATGCTGGCAGCTTCCGAGCAGCGCGTAGATGACCTGCAGCTTCGGGCCGTCAACGCCGGTCAGGCGTACCCACCGCCGGCCGGAACACTGAAATCGATGCGCTGGCTCGGCGCCGGTTGGCCGGACTACACCTGGCTGTTCGGCACTGATGGTGAGTACACGGCATTCGCGTCGGTTGCCGCTGGGCAGTTCGGACCCATCAAGGATCATTTGCGGGCGTTGCGCGACGTATCGGAGATCGTCAACAAGGGCAGCGGCAAGATCGTGCACGAGGTGACACCAGATGGCGCGGTGTTCTTTGGTGCTAACGCTGATGCCGGTAACACCGACGAGTCGTCGAAGTACCCCTCTGCGGTCGCACTGATCTGGCGTTGGACCGGGGACAAGAGGTTCCTCAAAGATCTCTACCCGGCGAGCGTCAAGGCAATGAAGTACGTCGCGACCCTGGACGAGGATGGCGACGGTTGGCCCGAGGGATTGGGCAATGTCGAGCGCGCTGGGATGGGCGAGGAGAAGCTGGACAACGCCGTCTACACGATCCGTGGCTACGCCGATCTTGCCGATCTGGCTAAGGCAGTCGGCGACGTCAAGACGAAGCGCTGGGCCACCAAGAAGGCCAAGGCACTGCTCGACAAGTTCGAGAACGACTGGTGGTACCCAACCGACGGCGCCAACTCCTACGCCGACTCGCTGGATGATCCGGGCAACAAGAAGGTGTTCCAGCGGCACTGGATCGGGCTCACCCCGACCGATGCCGTGCTGCCTAAGTTGCCGGGCCGCCCATCGGC
>Ga0207688_10000530_pt1 | contig 18514 bp, 17 predicted proteins | sample KBSMiscanthusM4_FD_184296 | JGI IMG/M metagenome (GOLD analysis project Ga0207688, IMG submission 184296) | Miscanthus rhizosphere microbial communities from Kellogg Biological Station, Michigan, USA - M4 (SPAdes) (version 2) | ecosystem: Host-associated > Plants > Roots > Rhizosphere ...
TCGACGACGCCGCGGGCGAGGCCTTTGACAAGGGCGCGCGGTTGCTCGGCCTCGGCTACCCCGGCGGCGCCGCGCTCGAGCGGCTGGCGCGCGACGGCGACGACCGTGCGCACGAGTTCGCCGTGGCCATGGCCGGCCGCGAGGGCCTCGACCTCTCCTTCAGCGGGCTCAAGACCGCCCTGCGCACCGCCGTGCTGGCCGCGGGCGGCGACGACGGCGGGCGCGCCGACCTGGCCGCGTCCTACCAACGGGCGCTCGTGCGCTCGCTGGTGTCGCGCACGATGCGGGCGCTGGAGGTGACCGGCCGCGACACGCTGGCCGTGGTCGGCGGCGTCGCGGCCAACGGCGTGCTGCGCGCCGCGCTGGAACAGGAGTGCGCGCGCGCCGGCGTGCGGCTGGCGCTGGCTCCGCTCGCGCTCTGCTCCGACAACGCGGCCATGATCGCGTCGGCCGCACGCTTCTGCCCGGCGCTGCCCTATCCCGAGTACCTGGCCCGCGACGCCTACGCCACCGCGTGAGCGTCCCGGTGGTGCTCTATGGCGCGCCCGGCTGTTACCTCTGCGACGTCGCCAAGGGCGTGCTCGAACGCCAGCAGCCCCTGCTCGGCTTCGACCTGCAGCTGGTGGACATCACCGGCGATGCCGAGCTCGAGGCGCGGCATCGCGAGCAGATCCCGGTCGTGTACGTGGCCGGTCGCAAGGCGTTCAAGTACCGCGTGGAGCCGCTGGAGCTGGCCCGGCGGGTGGTGGCGGCGTCACAATCGTCCGCCTCCTGACGACCCTTGTGACAAGCGGACGCGCATAAGGAAGCCGCTCGCTACACTGCTCGTGCAATGTCACAAGGAACCATGGCCAGGGAGGAATCGTTGTCGCAGGAACGACTCACGGTGGGGGTCGCCGCGCGGCTGTCCCGGTATCTGCAGGTGCTCACGCAGGCCAAGAAGATGGGACGCGATTCGATCTCGTCGCAGGAGATCGGCGAGTACACCAACGTCAACGCCACCCAGATCCGCCGCGACCTGTCCGGCTTCGGCAAGTTCGGCAAGCGTGGGGTGGGCTACAACATCGACTCCCTGATCGGGGAGATCCGCGGCATCCTGCGCACGTCCGGCCAGCACAACATCGCGCTGATCGGCGCCGGCGACCTGGGCCGTGCCATCGCCTCGTCGACCGTATTCGCAGACCACGGCTTCCACATCGCGGGGGTGTTCGACAGCGACCCGCGCAAGGTCGGTACCCAGATCTCCTCGCTGTCGGTGCAGAACCCGGCCACGCTGGCTGAGATGGTGCGCGAGAAGAACATCATCGTGGGCGTGCTGGCGGTCCCGCCGGCCGCGGCGCAGCCGGCCGCAGACGCGCTGGTCGAGGCCGGCGTGAAGATCATCTTCAGCTACTCGGACGCGCTGATCGATACCCCGCCCGACGTCACCGTGCACCGCTCCAGCCCGGCCGCCGCGCTGCTCTACGCGCTCTACTTCCACCTTACCTGAGATGGTTGATCGGCATCTCGCGCAAGCCTGGCCGCTGCGAGAGGCCGGTGGTGGGACAAGGCTTGGGTGGCTACGGCTGCGAACCGTCGTCTCGCGGCGTCCTCGGTCGCGCCAATATTCCCGATATTGACGCTCCCTCCATCCTTGCGAGGCTCGGTTCTCGCCGTTCAGGACTCCACGGAGATACCGATCAACCATCTCGCCGGCGCCGGCAGCACGTGGTGCTTGAATAGGGCGGTGTCCCCCCGCGAGCCTGCCGGAGCGTCGTGAACCTCATCCTCTGGCACGGCTACCTGCTGTCCGGGACCGGCTCCAACATCTACACCCAGCACGTGGCTCGCGCCTGGGCGCGGCTCGGCCACGACGTGCGCGTGCTCTGCCAGGAACCGCACCCGGAGCTGTTCTCGCTCGGCCCGGGTGCGCGCATCATCCGCCCCGAGGCAGGGCCGCTGCTGCCGACGTTCGTGCTCGACCGCTACCAGGGCATCGAGGCGCGCCTGGTCGGAGACTTCTCAGACGCCGAGCTGGAGCGTTACCTCGACCTGAACGCGTCGGCGCTGGACGCCGAGTTGGAGCGCGAGCCGGCCGATCTGGTGCTGGCAAACCACGCCATCATGGGCGGCCCGGTGGCGCAGCGCGGCTGTGCGACCTCCGAAACGCCGTACGCCGTCAAGCTGCACGGGTCCGAGCTGGAGTACGCGATCCGCGGAAGCCGGCGCCTGGCCGACCTGGCGCGCGGCCCGCTCGACTCGGCGCACGCCGTATTCGCCGGGTCGCAGCACATCGTCGATGTGACCCGCGAGCTGCTGGGCGACGGCCGGTACCTCGACCGCCTTGCGATCGTCCCGCCCGGCGTGGACGTGGACGCGTTCCGCCCCGACGGCGGCTCGCGGCCGGTCCTGTTCGAGCTGCTGCGGTCAGACCGGCCGGGTGCCCACCCGGAACGGCATCCGGATGCCGACGCCGCCGATCGCCTCGAGCAGGCCGGCCCGTTCATCCTCTACTTCGGCAAGCTGCTGCGCCAGAAGGGCGTGCACCTGCTGCTCGACGCCTGGCAGCGGCTGGCGCCGCGGTACCCGGACACGTCGCTGGTGGTGGTTGGCTTCGGCTCCGACCGGACCTGGCTGGAGTCGCTGGCCGGCGAACGCGTGATCTTCACCGGCGCGATGGATCACGCCCAGCTGCAGCAGCTGGTGCCGTGCGCCGAGCTGGTCGTGGTGCCGAGCGTGCTGCCGGAGGCGTTCGGGATGGTCGCCGCCGAGGCCGCCAGCTGCGGCCTGATGACGGTCGTCTCGGATCACTCCGGACTCGCGGAGGTCGCTGCCGGCCTGGGACCGGCCTCGCGCACGTTCGACGGCTCCGTGGACGACCTGGAGCGCGCGGTCGGTGAGATCCTGGACCTGCCCGCGGCCGACCGGGAGGCGATCGGCCTGCTCGGCCGCGAGCGCGTCTGCGCCCGCTGGAGCTGGGAGCGAATCGCCGATAGCCTGATCTCAGGGACCCTCCCCACTAGACTTCGCTGACCTGACCCGGAGGTGACGATGACGACCGTTGCCTGGAAGACCATCGAGCACAACTGGCCCGTGTACGCAGCCGGCGGCGAGCAGGTCGGGAAGGTGTTCCTCGTCGTGGGTGACGAGAACGAGGACATCTTCGATGGCCTTGCCATCACCCATCACGGCGGCCCCTTCGTCTTCCACAACTACGAGGATCGACCACACTACGTGCCGGCCGACCAGGTCGCCTCGATCGATCCAGGCCGCGTGACGCTCTCGATCTCGGCCGAGCAGGCGGCGCACCTTCCGCTCCACGATCCACCGGAGAGCGCGACCATCGAGCCGGAGTCCGCAAGCAGGCTCGAGCGAGCCGAGAGCTGGTTCGAGCACGAGACCAGACAGGATCGAACCGAGTAGAAGGCCTGCTAGCGGGCGGCGGCTCGGGTATCGTGCCGCCCCGGATGGGAGAGTCGCCCAAGATCACCGACCCGCTGGCGGCGCTCGAGAACGCGCGCGTCCAGTTCGAACAGGCCGAGGACTTCACCATCGCGGTCGAGGAGGAGTTCGCGATCCTCGAACCGGGCACGCTGGAGATGACGCCCGGCTTCGAGCGGTTCGACGTGGCCGCCCGCGAGCACCCGACGCTGCGAGAGATGGTGGCGGGGGAGCTGATCCGCAGCGAGGTCGAGGTCAGGACCGGCAAGTGCGGCAGCTTCGCGGAGGCTGCCGCCGCGATGGCCCAGAGGCGGGCCGACCTGCTCGACCTGGCCGACGACCTCGGCTACCGCCTGTGCGCCGCCGGCACGCATCCGTACTCGCGCTGGGAGGACCAGCAGGTGATCGATACGCCGCACTACGCGATCGTCGAATCGACGCTGCGCTACGTGGCCTGGCGCAACAACACGTTCGGCCTGCACGTGCACGTCGGCATCAACGGGGCGGACCGCGCGATCGCCGTCAACAGCGCGCTTCGGTCGGTGCTGCCCGAGCTGCTCGCCTTCTCCGGCAGCTCGCCCTGGCTGGAGGGGCGCCACACGCACCTGCACTCCACCCGCACCGAGATCTTCACCAAGTTCTTCCCCCGCTGCGGCATCCCCGACAGCTTTTCGGGCTGGGATCAGTACGCGGAGTTCGTCCGCTTCCTGATCGACACGCGCTCGATCCGCGAGCACACGGAGATCTGGTGGAGCGTGCGCCCGCACCAGGCCTATCCCACCGTCGAGACGCGGATCTGCGACGGGCAGCCCGAGTTTGCGCGCTCCGTGGCGCTATCGGGCCTGATGGTGGCGCTGACCGCCGACTTCGCGCGTCGCTTCGACGCCGGCGAGCCGCTGCCCGCCTACCCCGGCCGCGACCTCGAGGAGAACATGTGGCGGGCGATCCGCTGGGGCATGTCGGGCGAGCTGATCGACCTGGCCGCGCGCCGCTCGATCCCGGCGCTGGAGCGCCTCGAGCAGGTGCTCGACCAGGTCGCTGACACGGCAGCCGATCTGGGCATCGCGCGCTACCTGCCGCCGCTGCGCGAACCGACCCTCTCGCAGCGCATGGACGAGCTGATGGAGGATGGCGCCGACCCGCGCGAGCTGTGGCCGGACGTGGTCGAGCGTAACCAGCGGTCGGTGGGAGAATGGCTGTCGGACAGGGAGGGAGCGCTATGAGCGACACGGGCGCACAGGGGCCGGAGCCGGGCGGCGCCGAGCAGGAGTTGCGGATGCCGACGGTGCCGGAGCTGGTGCTGTCGACGGCGCAGCTGGCGATCTCGCTGGCAGCCGACGAGATCGCGCGCAAGGGCGACCTCGAGCAGGCGCAGCTTGCGATCGATACCGCGGATGCGCTGATGCCGGTGGTGGCGCGACTGCTGCCGCCCGAGCATCTGCGCCAGTTCCGCCGCGCACTCTCCGAGCTGCAGCTGGCCTACGCCGAGGCCAGTTCGCCCGCGTCCGCGCCTGCGGCCGGGCAGGAGCCTGAGCCGCCCAAGGACACGCAACCGGCGGTGGAGACGCCGCCGCGACCGCCCATCTGGACGCCGGGAGGAGACGTATGAGCAGCGCCGAGATCGGGGTGTTCGGAGGGTCGGGGTTCTACTCGTTCCTCGACGACGCCGAAGAGGTGGTGGTGGACACGCCGTACGGCCCCACCTCGGATCGCTTCGTGATCGGCGACGTCGGCGGCAAGCGGGTGGCGTTCATGCCCCGCCACGGTCGCACCCACAGCCTGCCGCCGCACGCGATCCCCTACCGGGCCAACCTGTGGGCGATGAAGGAGTTGGGCGTGCGCCGGGTGATCGGGCCGTGCGCGTCGGGCAGCCTATCCAAGGATCTGCCGCCGGGCACGTTCGTGGTCTGCGACCAGTTCGTCGACCGCACCAGCGGCCGCGCCGACACGTTCTACGACGGGCCCGTGACCACGCACGTCTCGGCCGCCGACCCGTACTGCTCGGAGCTGCGGCAGATCCTGCTCGATACCGGCCGCTCGCAGGGGCTCGACATCCGCGACGGCGGCACCGTTGTGGTGATCCAGGGCCCGCGCTTCTCGACCCGGTCGGAGAGCCGCTGGTTCAGTCAGATGGGGTGGGGCGTGATCAACATGACGGCCTACCCCGAGGGCTGGCTGGCCCGCGAGCTGGAGCTCTGCTACGCCAACGTCTCGCTGATCACGGACTACGACGTCGGGCTGGAGGACGATCCCGATGTGGAACCCGTCAGCCACGAGTCCGTGGTCAAGGTGTTCACCGAGAACAACGAGAAGCTGCGGCGGCTGCTGTTCGAGGCGATCCCGAAGATCGGCCCCCAGCCCCAGGACACCTGCGCGACGGCGCTCACCGGAGCCCGATTCTAGAAATCCGGCGGGGCCGCACCCGGGCGTCACAACCTCCCGGGTAACCCGCCTGTTCAAGCCGCGACCGCTGATACAATCGCGCGGTTGTCATCGACCCCCTAAGGAGCTTGCCACGTGAGTTCATTGGTTGACCATGCCGTTCTGATCGCGCTCGTGTGTGGCGCCGCGGCGGTTGTATACGGGCTCGGATTGACCCGATGGGTGCTGGCGCAGCCGCAGGGATCCGACCGCATGCGCGAGATTGCCGCGGCGATCCAGGAGGGCGCGGCAGCCTACCTGCGCCGCCAGTACACGACCATCGCAGGCGTGGCCGTGGTGGTGGCGGTCGCGATCGCCGTGGCCGGCCACTGGACCGGCGACCTGGGCGTGAAGGTGGCGATCGGGTTCGTGATCGGCGCGGTGCTGTCAGGGATCACCGGGTTCATCGGCATGAACGTGGCCGTGCGCGCGAACGTCCGCACCGCCGAGGCCGCGAAGAGCGGCATGGCGCCGGCGCTGTCGGTGGCTTTCAAGGGCGGCACGGTAACGGGCATCCTGGTCGTCGGTCTGGGCCTGCTGGGCGTGGCCGGCTACTACGGCGTCCTGCGCGTGATGGACTACAGCGATCAGACGGCGACCAAGGCGCTGGTCGGCCTGGCTTTCGGTGGCTCGCTGATCTCCGTGTTCGCCCGGCTGGGCGGCGGCATCTTCACCAAGGGCGCAGACGTGGGCGCCGACCTGGTGGGCAAGATCGAGGCCGGCATCCCCGAGGACGACCCGCGCAACCCGGCCGTGATCGCCGACAACGTCGGTGACAACGTCGGCGACGACGCCGGCATGGCGGCCGACCTGTTCGAGACCTACGCGGTGACCATCGTCGCGGCCATGTTCCTGGGCGCCCTCAGCGGCATCCACGCGGCGGTCGTGCTGCCGCTGTTGCTGGGTGCGCTGGCGATCCCGGCGTCGATCGTGGGCACGCTGCTGGTGCGGCTGCCGAAGAGCGGCAGCATCATGGCGGCGCTCTACACCGGCGTGTTCGTCTCGGCCGCGCTGTCCGCCCTGATCTACATCCCGGTGATCCACTCGGTGGCCGGCGACCTGCCCCACGGCTGGGGCCGGATCTACCTGTGCGCCCTGATCGGCCTCGTCATCACGGCGCTGCTGGTGGGCATCACCGAGTACTACACCGGCACCCGGTTCAACCCGGTCAAACGGATCGCCCAGCAGTCCACCACCGGCCACGCGACCAACATCATCGCCGGCCTGGCGGTGGGCATGCAGGCCACGGCGCTGCCGGTGATCGTGCTGGTCGTGGGCACGCTTGGCTCCTACAAGCTGGCCGGCATCTACGGGATCGCGACCGCGGTCACGGCCATGCTCTCGATGGCGGGGATGGTGGTCGCGCTGGACGCCTTCGGCCCGGTCACCGACAACGCCGGCGGCATCGCCGAGATGGCCGACCTGCCGCACGAGGTGCGCGACAACGTCACCGATCCGCTGGACGCGGTCGGCAACACCACCAAGGCCGTCACCAAGGGCTATGCGATCGGCTCCGCCGGCCTGGCCGCGCTGGTGCTGTTCCAGAGCTACAACGACGAGCTGGCCAAGCAGGTCGGCCACCCGATCGTGTTTCGGATCAACGACCCGTGGGTGCTGGCCGGCCTGCTGATCGGCGGCCTGATGCCGTTCCTGTTCGCCTCGCTGGCGATGGACGCCGTCGGCCGCGCCGGCAGCCAGGTGGTCGAGGAGGTGCGCCGCCAGTTCCGGGAGATCCCGGGCATCATGGAGGGCACCGCCAAGCCTGACTACGCGCGCTGCGTCGACCTGGTCACCAAGACCGCGATCCGCGAGATGCAGCTGCCGGCGCTGATCCCGGTGGCCGTGCCGATCGTGGTCGGCCTGATCTCCTACCAGGCGCTGGGCGGGCTGCTGGTGGGCACGATCGTGACCGGGCTGTTCCTCGCCATCTCGATGACGTCCGGCGGCGGAGCGTGGGATAACGCCAAGAAGCTGATCGAGGACGGCGCCCTCGGCGGCAAGGGCTCGCCGGCGCACGCGGCCTCGATCACCGGCGACACGGTCGGCGATCCCTACAAGGACACGGCCGGGCCGGCTATCAACCCGATGATCAAGATCACCAACATCGTGGCCATCCTGATCATTCCGCTGCTGACGCGCTGACCGGGCGGCTGCAAACCGTCGCCTGCCGGCGTGCCAGGGGCGAGTGCGTGCCGAGCACTGTCCTCGCCCTCGTCCTTGGCAGGCTCGGTTTTCGCTCGCCCAGCCGGATTTGACCTTTTAGCCTGACCGCGCACACCCGTGTGCGCGGTCAGGCTGAAGCCAGACCGCCGCGCGCTGTATAACAGCGCGGTGCCAGTGAAGCGCCGCCAAGCCGGGGGTCTGCACCGAGTCCTCGGGACGGCGGCGCTGTTCTCGACGGCCTACGGAAACGTCGGCTCGTCGATCTACTACGCTCTGGGCCTGGTCACCGCCTACGCGCTGGGCCTGACCCCGGTCTCGTTCTTCATCTCGGGCATCATCTTCTTCTTCACGGCCGTCACCTACGCGGAGGCCACGGCCCGGTTCCCCGAGGCCGGCGGCTCCTCCTCGTTCACCCGCCACGCCTTCAACGAGGCGGTCTCGTTCTTCGCCGGATGGGCGCAGATGCTGAACTACACGGTCACGATCGCGATCTCGGCCATCTTCGTTCCGCATTACCTGGCCAAGTTCTGGCCGGGCGGGCACCTGGATACCCACCCCAACGACATCTACGGCGGCGCGGTCGTGGTGCTGCTGCTGGTGGCGCTGAACATCGTGGGCGTGAAGGAGGCGGCCGGCCTCAACATCTTCCTGGCGCTGGCCGACCTGGGCACGCAGGCGCTGCTGGTCACGATCGGCCTGATCACGGTGTTCTCGCCGCACGTGCTGCAGGCCAACGTCGACCTGGGCATCTCGCCCAGCTGGCAGGACTTCGTGATCTCGATCCCGGTGGCGATGGTTGCCTACACCGGCATCGAGACGATCTCCAACATGGCGGAGGAGGCGATCGACCCGCCCCGTCACGTGCCGCGCTCGATCATGTACGTGGTGCTCGCGGTGTTCGCGATCTATGCCTTCCTACCGTCGGTGGCACTCTCGGCGCTGCCCGTGCACGCGGCCAGCGCCCACGACGTCGCCAACGTCTCCAAGTACCAGTGCACCGCCCAGCATGGGCTGCAGGTGGGTGATCGCACGTCCGACCTGGCCTGCCGCTTTGCGGGAGATCCGGTGGCCGGCGTGGTCGACCACCTGGGGCTGCCCGATACGGTCACAAGCGGCCTGGCCTTCTACGTGGCGATCCTGGCCGCGACCATCCTGATCATCGCCACCAACGCCGGCATCATCGGGGTGTCGCGGCTGACCTACTCGATGGGCCAGCATCGACAGCTGCCGGAGGCGATCCGGCGCGTGCACCCGACCTACAACACGCCGTACGTCGCGATCATCCTCTACAGCCTGATCGCGATCCTGCTGATGATTCCCAACGGCGCCGTCAGCTTCCTCGGCAACCTGTACGCGTTCGGGGCGATGCTGTCGTTCACGCTGGCCCACGCGTCGGTGGTCTGGATGAGACACACGATGCCCGATGAGGACGTGCCATGGCGCGGGCCCACGTCGTTCTGGATAGGCGGCTACGACGTTCCCACCTTTGCCATCCTGGGCGGGATTGGCACCTTCCTCTCGTGGCTGGTGACGGTGTTCCTGCACATCTCCGACTACGTCGCCCCGGTCGGCATGATCTGGCTGGTGCTGGGCATGGTCGTCTACTACACCTACCGGCGCTCGCAGCACCTGCCGCTGACGCAGACGGTGCTGGCGCCGCACGCGTTGACCGGTCCGGCGCTGGAGGTGGAGTACCGCTCGATCCTGATGCCGATCTCCTCGGCGCGGGTGGACGACGTGATGACGGCGACGGCGCTACGGCTCGCCGCCGAATCGAACGCCACGCTGGTGGTGATGTACCCGATCGAGGTGCCGCTGAACGTCACGATGTCGGCGCCGCTGGACGAGGAGGTGGCTGACGCGGAGCAGCAGCTGCGGGAGGCCGCGGCGCTCGCCCGCGAGTACGGCGTGGATGTGATCACCCGGATCGTGCGTACCCGCAACATCGGCCAGGCGATCGTCGAGGAGGCCGAGCGCCGGCGCAGCGAGATCATCGTGCTGGGAGCGCGCGACCGGCACAAGCCGGGCCAGCGTGTGTTCGGGCCGCGCGTCGACTACGTGCTGCGAAACGCCCACTGCCGGGTGATGGTGGGCGCGGAGCCGGCGCCCACCTGATGCATCGCGTGAACCAGCTGCTGGCGGTCGCCTTCGTGGTGCTGGGGGTGGCGCTGGCCGTCGTCACCACCGTCCACGGCGGCGGGCAGGTGGGGTACCTGGAGGCTGCGGTGTTCCTGTTGCTGGGCATCCTGCGTCTGCGGGCGACGCGCGGGTGACCGGTCATCTAATCTGAGCCGCAGTGGCACGCAAGATCCCCGTTCTCGGCAGGTTCCTGGGCGCGCCGGCGCTGTATGCGATGGCATACGGCGAGATCGGCAGCTCGCTCTACTACGCGCTCGGCATCACCGCGGTCTACGCCCTGTCGCTGACGCCGGCGGTGTTCCTGGCGGCCGGCCTGATCTTCGCGCTGACGGCCGCCGCGTACGCCGAGGGCGCGGCCACGATCCCCGAGCCGGGCGGCGCTTCGACGTTCGCCCGCCGCGCATTCAACGACCTGGTGGGATTCATCGCCGGCTGGGCCACGGTGCTCGACTACGTGATCTCGATTTCGCTGGCGGCGCTGTTCCTGCCCCACTATGTGCTGGGAGCGATCGGGCACGACACGCTCTCGGCCGACCAGACCGAGCTGCTCGCGGTGTTGCTGATCCTGGTGATCACGGCCGCCCGCATCTCCCGCCGTACGAACGTGTACATGGCCACCGTGGTACTGGCCGTGCTCGACCTGGTGGTGCAGGCCGGGCTGGGGCTGATGGGGCTGATGCTGCTGTTCGACTGGACGGCGCTCACCAACAACATCGACCTGGGCACGAAGCCCACCTGGAACTCGCTGGCGTTCGCGCTGCCGATCGCCATGATCGGGTTCACCGGCCTGGAGAAGGTGACCGGGCTGGTGGGCCTGGCCAAGCGGCCCGAGAAAACGGTGCCCGACAGCATCCGCTCGTCGGTGTTCACGGTGATCCTGGTCTATGCGGCGGTGGCCACGGCGGCCATCTCGGCCTTTCCCTCGCATCGCGCCCCCTCGGCGCCGGCCGGCTACGCGAGCGAGCTGACCACGCGCTGGCTGGACGCGCCGATGCTGGGGCTGGCGACTGCGGTCGGCAACGAGTTCGGCAGCACCGCCGCCACCGCAGCGCGGTTCATCGTGGGCGTGACCGCTTCGCTGATCCTGCTGCTTGCGATCACCACCAGCTTCTCGGGCGCGGGGCGGCTGTCGGTGGCGATGGGCGAGCGGCTGGAGCTGCCGGGCCGGTTCGCGAAGCGGAACCGCCGGTCGCTGCAGCCGACTTTCGCGCTGCTGGGGGTGGGGCTGCTGGCCTCGGCGTCCGTGATCGTGGCGGCGCTGTTCCAGGGCGAGGAAATCCTGTCCCTTGCCTCGATCTACAGCTTCGGCATCCTGATCGCCTTCGGGCTGGCGAATGCCTCGATCGTGTGGCTGAGGATCACCGAGCCGGACATGCCGCGCCCGTTCATGATGCACGGCAATGTCTGGATCCGGGGCCGGCTGATCCCGGTGACGGCCGTGGCCGGCGCGGTCACCGCGTTCGCCGCCTGGGTGATCGCGCTCGGCACCCATCCCGGCGCCCGTGACGTCGGGGTGCTGTGGATGATCGTTGGCCTGGGCGTCTACACGATGGTGCGCGTGCGCGCGGGCATCCCGCTGATGGAGCGCTACGAGCCGGGCGCGCCGCCGCCCGAGGAGGCGGTCGAGCTGCCCAGCGGGCCGATCGTGGTGCCGCTGGAGGAACCGGGCGAGCTGGCCGAGGAGGTGATGGCGACCGCCTGCCGGCTGGCGACCGAGACGGGCGCGCCGGTGGTCGCGGTCAGCGCCATCTACGTGCCGGTGCAGGATCCGCTCGACACCGAGCTGCCCGAGCGCGACCGGGCGGTGGCAGAGGTGCAGGAGATGGCGCGCTCGCTGGCATCGGACTACGGCATCGAGTTCCGGGGGGTGGTGGTGCGCACGCGCAACCCGGGCCGGGCGATCGTCGACGCGGTCATCGACCAGGGCGCCACGCTGATCGTGATCGGGTCGCCGGAGAAGCGGCGGCTGGCGGTCAATCGCCAGGAGGCCTTCTTCGGCCGCACCGTCGACTTCGTCCTGCGCAAGGCACCCTGCCGCGTGATCGTCACGCACTTCCCGTCGGAGGAGGCGGTCGAGGCGGCACACGCGGTGCCCGTGCCATAGGGAGACGGCGGGTCGTCAGGTCGCGTCGGCGTGGCGCTCAAGCACTGGCAGCAGCACCGGCGCGGTGCGGCTGAAGTCCTTCGCCGCGACGCCGTCGGCGGCAGCGCGCACGTCGCCCTCGGCGGCGCGGTGGGTGAGGATCACGATGTGCACGCCGGCCTCGCCGGGGTGCTGGACGACCTGCGCCACCGACACGTCGTGGTCGGCCAGCTGCTGGGCCACCTGCGCCAGCACGCCCGGCGTGTCATCGACGGTGAAGCGCAGGTAGCAGGGGCTCTGCAGCTGCCCGGGCGGGAACCGGCCGACATCCCGGTAGTGCACGTCGTGCTGCAGGAAGCCCGTGCCCTGCGTGCCGATCACCGCGACCACGTCGCCGATCACGGCCGTGGCCGTCTCCTCGCCGCCGGCGCCGGGCCCCTCCAGGATCACCTCGCGGATCGAGCTTCCCTGCAGCATCACCGCGTTGAATGCGCCGTCCACGGCCGCCAGCGGGTGGTTCGCCGCCAGCAGGCAGGGGTGCACCCGCGCCGCCACCTCGCCACCTGACCGCCAGGCCGATGCGATCAGCTTGACCGCGTACCCGAGCTCGGCGGCGTGCTCCACGTCGGCCAGGTCGAGCAGGTTGATGCCGACGTGATCGACCTCCTCCAGCCGCATCCGCGTGTGGAACGCAATTGACGCCAGGATGGCGATCTTGGCGGCGGCATCGGCGCCGGTCACGTCCTCGGTGGGGTCGGCCTCCGCGTAGCCCAACGCCTGCGCCTCGGCCAGCGCCTCGGCGTAGGGAGCGCCGCTCTGGATCATGCGGGTCAGGATGAAGTTTGTGGTGCCGTTGACGATGCCGTCGATCCGGTGCACGTTCGTCACGATCATCGACTCACGCAGCACCTTCACGACCGGGATCGCGGCGCAGACGCTGGCCTCGAACCGCAGCTGCACGCCGTTTCGCTCGGCCGCGCCGAACAGCTCGTCGCCGTGCTGGGACAGCAGCTGCTTGTTCGCCGACACCACCGACTTACCGGCCCCGAGCAGCGCCAGCACGTACTCGCGGGTGGGCTCGATGCCGCCCATCACCTCCGCCACGACGCTGATGGTGGGATCGTCGCGCAGCCGGGCGAAGTCGGTCGTGAGCACGCCCTCCGGCGCGTCGGCGTGGCGGGCGGGATCGCGCACCAGCGCCGCGGCCACCTCGACCGGCTGGCCGGTGACACGCTCGATCGACTCGGCGCCATCCCGCAGCAGCCGGTGCACGGCCGAGCCGACGGTGCCGTATCCGAGCAGTCCGATCCTGATTGGTGAGGTGCCGGTCACGACCGCGGCACGATACCGAAAACCGCCGCAGCCAAGCGGTCGCACCCGTGTTCCAGACCTAGTACGCTAATCCCATGAAGCTTCTGATCGTTGGCTGCGGGCGGGTCGGCTCGTCGATTGCCCGGAACATGTCCGATGACGGGCATGACGTGTCCGTGATCGACGAGGACCCCGAGGCGCTTCAGCGGCTGCCCGAGTCGTGGCCGGGACGCTTCGTGCACGGCCACGGCCTCGACACCGAGGTGCTGGTCGAGGGCGGCATCGGCACCGCCGACGCCTGCGTGGTCTGCACCGACGGCGACAACACCAACATCGTGATCGCGCAGATCGCGCGCAAGCGGTTCGACTGTCCGTGCGTGGTCACGCGCGTGCTCGACCCCGCCCGGGCCGCGTTCTACGACACGCTGGGGCTGCAGACGGTGTGCCCGACGTCGCGCTCGATCGACATCATGACCGAGGCCATCTGCGCGACCCCCGGTCGCATGATGGATGACAGCTAACCGATGTACATCCTGATCGTGGGCGGCGGCAAGGTGGGCAGCAACCTCACCTCCACGCTGATGAAGATGGGGCATGAGGTGACGCTGGTCGAGGGCGACCGCGACCGCTACGCGCTGCTCGAGGAGAAGTTCGAGCACGTGGTGCGGCCGGGAGATGCCACCGAGCTGTTCGTGCTGGAGCGAGCGGGGGTGGAGCGCGCCGATCTGGTGGTGGCGGTGACCGGCGACGACGAGGACAACATCATCGTCTGCCAGGTGGCCAAGGAGAAGTACGGCGTGCCCAAGGTGATCGCGCGTGTCAACGATCCGCGCAATCAGCCGCACTTCGACATGGTCGGGATCACGCTGACCGTCTCGGCCACGGCCACGATCCTGGCTCTGATCGAGCACCAGCTGCCGCAGCACGAGCTGGTCACCCTGATCGACCTGAAGCGCGAGAATCTCGAGATCGTCGAGTTCGCGATCGGCTCGGGATCGCCGGCGGCAGGCAAGTACGTGCGCGAGCTGAACCTGCCGAACCGCTCGCGCCTGATCTCGGTCACCCGCGACGGCCGCGCCGAGATCGCCATCGGCGAAACGCAGCTGGCGCCGGGCGATCTGGTGATGGCGATCCTCGAGCCCGACGTCGAGGACGAGCTCAAGCAACAGCTGATGCCCGCCTAGCCTGGACCTGCTGTGACCGCCGGTCTGATCGAGCGCTACCGCGACCGGCTTCCGGTCACCGATGCCACGCCGGTGGTGTCGCTGGGGGAGGGCTCGACGCCGCTGGTGCCGGCGCCGCGGCTGTCGGCGCTGACCGGCCTGGACGTGCACCTCAAGTACGAGGGGCTGAATCCGACCGGCTCGTTCAAGGACCGGGGGATGACGATGGCCGTCTCCAAGGCGCTCGAGGAGGGAGCGACCCACGCGGTCTGTGCCTCGACCGGCAACACGTCGGCCTCGGCCGCCGCCTACTGCGGCCGCGCCGGGATCAGGCTGGCGGTGGTGCTTCCGGAGGGTGCCATCGCTCGCGGAAAGCTGGCTCAGGCCCAGATCTGCGGCGCCCGCGTGATCGCCGTGCAGGGCAGCTTCGATGACGCGCTGCGGCTGGTGCGTGAGCTGGTCGAGCGCCGCCCGATGGCGCTGTTGAACTCGATCAATCCCTACCGGCTGGAGGGTCAGAAGACCGCCGCCTTCGAGGTGATCGAGCAGCTGGGCGGTGCGCCTGACTGGCTGGCCCTGCCGGTCGGAAACGGCGGAAACATCACCGCCTACTGGAAGGGATTCGGTGAGTCGGGAGTGGCTCCCCGGATGCTGGCGGGCCAGGCGGCGGGAGCGGCACCGCTGGTGACGCGGGCACCGGTGCCCAATCCGACCACGGTCGCGACCGCGATCCGGATCGGGAACCCGGCTCGTCTTGATCAGGCGCTGGAGGCGGTCGAGCAGTCGCACGGCGGCATCCGCGCGATCCCCGACGAGAGCATCCTGGCCGCCTACCGGCTGCTGGCGCAGGAGGAGGGCGTGTTCTGCGAGCCGGCCTCGGCGGCCTCCGTGGCGGCGCTGCTGGAGGCGGCTCGCGATGGGCTGGTGGAACCGGGCGCGCGCGTGGTCTGCGTGCTCACCGGCCACGGGCTGAAGGATCCCGACACGGCCGGCCAGGAGGGCGCCGAGATCATGCGCTGCCCGCCGGCGGTGGAGCGGCTCGAGGAGCTGGCGTTCGCCGAGGAGCCGGCGCTTGTCTGACGCACTGGTCGTCAGCGCGCCCGCCTCCTCGGCCAATCTTGGCCCCGGGTTCGACTGCCTGGCGCTGGCGCTGGACATCCGAAACCGAGTCGAGATCAGGGCGGCCGCGGGAGCGGCGATGCAGGTGACGGTGGTAGGGGAGGGGGCCGGGGAGGCTCCGGCCGGCCTGGACAACCTGTTCCTGCGCGCGTTCGTGGCCGCCGGAGGCGATCCGGCCGGGCTGTGCTTCGACATGCACAACGAGGTGCCGTTCGCGCGTGGGCTGGGCTCGAGCGCGGCCACGATCGTGGCCGGCCTGGTGGCGGCCGATGCCTGGCACGACCGGCCGCCGCGCGACCTGCTGGGGCTGGCGACCGAGCTGGAGGGGCACCCCGACAACGTCGCCGCGGCGCTCAACGGCGGTCTCACGCTGGCCTGGACCGGCGCCGGCGGGGTGTCCGCGATCGGCTTCGGCGCCCCGGAGGCAGGGTTCGTGACCGTGGTGCCCGAGCGGCGCCTGTCGACCGCCCAGGCGCGGGCGGCGCTCCCAGATCAGGTGCCGCACGCCGACGCCGTGCACAACGCCGCGCGGGCGGCCCTGCTGGTGGCTGCGCTGGGGTCGGGAGATGCCGACCTGTTCCGCGACGCGCTTGACGACCGGCTGCATGAGCCCTACCGGGTGCCGCTGGCGCCGCTGCTGTCGGCGGTGCGTGAGCGCGTGGCCGGCGACCACGCCGTGCTGGGGGCGACCCTGTCCGGCGCCGGCCCCAGCGTGCTCGTGTGGTGCCTGCCCGGCTCGGAGCAGGACGTGGCCGATCGCCTTGCCGGGCTCAGTGGTGTGTCCGCGCGCGCCGTCGCGGTGGCCGAGCAGGGCGTACGGATCGACTGATCAGCCGGCCACGAGCGTGGGCAGCTCGTGAGGCGTCTCGGCCAGGTAGCTGGGCAGCACGGCCAACAGGTCGTCGCGTGATCCACCCGTCCAGAGGGCGGCAGCGGTGGCTGCGCCGGCGTGCTTGGCCTCCGCGATCACGTGCGGCGAGGCCGACACCACAAGCGCCGCCTGGTGCTCGAGTCCCAGCTCGGCGATCAGGTTGACGGGGCCGGCGTGGCTGGCCTCGACCCGCTCCAGCTCGAACCTCCGCGACAGTCCCAGGAAGTGGCTCACGATCGCGCCCACCTCGGCCGGGCCGGGTGACCAGGCGGCGATCCGCACGCCGGTCGCCGCCATCTGGCGCACGGCGCCGTTCAGCGCCGGGTCGGGGCGCACGTAGACCGGGATGTGCTCCTCGTAGAAGCGGGCCAGCTCCAGCCGCCAGCTGGACGCGTCGTCGCCGGCCCATGCCTCCAGCTGCGGCAGCGCCACGCAGCGGTCGTCGGACACCGTGGCGGGATCAAGCGGTGTGACCCGGCCCAGCTTGCGGGCCAGGTGCTCCACCGCGTCGCGCCACAGCCGATCTCCGGGCGCGAGCGCGTCCTCCGCAAAGATGACCGCATCCACGGGCCGCAGGGTAGTCCCCGGCGGCCATCTGTCACGGCAGTCGTGACAGGTTCGTCACCGCTTCGGCGGCGATCAGGTCTGGATCCGTGACGGCGCCCGGGATCACCATGAGGCGGTCAACCCGCTCCGCCCGAAAGGACCCCGGCTCCGTGAAACGTCTGCTCCTGATGCTCTGCTCTGCCGCCGCCCTGGCCGCACCGCTTGCTGTCGCGCCGCCCGCGCTGGCCGGCACCTACCACATGGCCATGGACACGTCCAAGAGCACCGATGGCTGGACGCTGAGCCACGACGGCGGCTTCTGGGGCTGCTCACTCAGCAGCCGGCCGGGACCCTGCGCCGACGCCGACGTGCCGGTGCCGACCTCGCTGCGCCTGTTCGCCCGTGGCGATGTCAAGGCCGGAGGCCTGGCCTTCTGGTCATGGGAGACGCCTCCCACTGTCTCGATCGCCTCCGGTTCGGTCACGGTCAGTTACGCGACCACGGCCGATACCCGCGTCTTCATGAAGGCGCGCCTGCGCAACTTCGCCTACGCGTCGCAGCCGCAGCTGCACACGGCCGCCGACGACGGCACCGCCAGCTGGAAGATCCCGGCCGGAAACAGCAACGTCGGCCTGTTCCTGACCAGCCTCGCCGACCACTCGTTCAGCAACAAGTGGTCGAACACGCTGCGGGTGGTGTCGATGGACGCCATGCTCCGCGACGACATCGCACCGGTCGCGACCGTGACCGGCCCGCTCGCCTCCGGGCAGTGGCTGAACCAGGCGCAGGCCGTCTGCGCCACCGTGTCGGCGTCCGACGCCGGCTCCGGCGTGGCCTCGTCCCAGCTGCGCGACAACCTGGCCTCGCTGCTGGACTCGCACACGCTGGCCATCGCCGCCGTGGCGCAGCCCGGCGACCCCAGCTACGTGCACGACCTCTGCTTGACTCCGTCGCACCTGACTGACGGCAGCCATGACCTCGTTGTGCGGGTGGCCGATGCCGCCGGCGAGGCCGTTGAGGTGCCCTTCACAACCCGCGTCGACAGCCACGCACCGACCGCGATCGCGACGGCACCGGCCGACACCACGCAGCGGCAGCCGGTGGTCAGCTTCTCGGTCGACCCCGGCCCCAGCGGCCTGTCCGACTTCCAGGCGTGGGTGGATGGCCAGCCGATGGCGGTCAGCGGCGCGGAGGCCTTCTACCAGCCACCGGCCGACCTTGCCTTCGGCGCCCACACCGTTACCTGGAGCGCCACCGACCAGGCCGGCAACCACCGGG